>Ga0070738_10003206_pt1 | contig 22172 bp, 21 predicted proteins | sample Coa_R2_2_FD_66446 | JGI IMG/M metagenome (GOLD analysis project Ga0070738, IMG submission 66446) | Surface soil microbial communities from Centralia Pennsylvania, which are recovering from an underground coalmine fire - Coalmine... | ecosystem: Environmental > Terrestrial > Soil > Unclassified ... | reverse complement strand
CCGCCTGGCCAAGGACTACGAGCGCTTGCCCGAGACGCTCATCGGCCTGCACGTCGTCGCCTTTGTCTGCCTGCTCCTCCACCGCGCTGGCCCCTTTCTCCAAGTCCATTACACGCTCTAGACGATGGCCATGACCACACTCCCGCCAGCGACCATGAGGCCCACTGGGTGCGCCAGGGCCATCCCTCCGAAGGCGGCGGCCATGGCTGTGACCAGGACCATCACCAGCCAGCCGAGCGCGGTCGAGAACAGCCGCGCGCTGAGGCCGATCACGCCGCCGCTGATGACCAGGGCCAGGTGTTCCAGCGCGTGGGCCAGCGGATGGGTGTCGATCCATGCGGAGCTCGAGGGAGCCATCGCGGCCATCACCACCAGCGGCTCTAGCAGCACGAGACCCAGCGCGACGCGGCGTCGTATCGGAAAGCGCTCCCAGGGTAAGCGGTGACCCGGTGGCCGGAGCGCCAGGCCAAGGACCAGGCCCAGCATCCCCCCGCCGCCGAGCAGAGCGGCGTGTTCGAGGTGATGCACGCGCACGTCGCGCTCGGCCAGATCCACGACCGCTGGTGCGAGGGCGATCGCGATGAGGGCGAGCGCCGCGGTCAGATAGGGCAGCGCGAACAGGCTCAGCACCATGGCGGCCGTGGCCGTGGCCAGGACCACCACGAACCAGACGCCGCGCAGGGCATAGCCGGGTGTGGCGACCTCGGCATAGAGCAGGGCCGGGCCAGGCGCGTGCCGGGCGACCATCAGCAGCTCGGCGATGACGCCGAGGGTCAACCCCACGAAGATCAGGCCGACGGCCATTTGAACGGGTCCAATGGCGGGCATCTTTCCTCTCACCTCCCGAATAGATAGACGCCTGGGGCGGCCTGCGACACAAGTGGTGGCGCGCCGGCGCGAGGTGCCCCAGGCGAGCGACGTCGGTCTCTCCCGTTCTTGCACGGGGTGGATCCCATGAGTTTCTCAGCAACTAGTATCCAACGAGATTGGGCTGGCGACTGTGACTTTAGTCACCTTGGGGAGGCGTGCCATCACGGGCCAGCCGCGTCTCATCTGCATCGCCCGAAGCCCGCGGCGCGCCGCGGGCTGCTATGATGGGGACGGGACGAAGCCGGAGCGCAGCTTCGCCAGGAGTTGTCCGCCGTGTCTATCGACGATGATGTCACCTTCCTGCGCGCCGTGCCGTACTTTCGGGGCCTGCCGGACGAGGACCTGGCGCAGATTCGGACCCGCTGCCACACGCGCCACCTGGAGGACGGCGAGATCCTCCTGCTGGAAGGGGCGCCGGCCGAGGCGCTGTACATCGTGCGCAGCGGCCGTGTGCGCGTCTTCAAAACCTCGGCGGATGCCCGCAAAGAGCAGGTGCTCATCGTACTGGGGCCGGGTGAAACCTTTAACGATGTGCCGGTGTTCGACGGTGGGCCCAACCCGGCCAGCGTGCAGGCGACCACGCCGGGGACCAGCCTCTGTGTGCTGCCGGCCGCGCGCGTGGCCCACCTGTTGGCGACCAACCCGCGTGTGGCGGCCAACGTGATCCGCGTCCTGGCCGGGCGTCTGCGGCACCTGACCCTGCTGGTCGAGGACCTCTCGTTTCACGACATCACACAGCGCGTGGCCCGCTTGCTGATCGAGGAGAGCGCGCGCAGCGGCGGCCCGGTGACGTTAAGCCAGCAGGCCATGGCGATGCGGGTGGGCACGGCGCGCGAGGTGGTGAGTCGGGCGCTGCGGACGCTGGAGCAGCGGGGGGCTATCACGCGTCGGCAGCACCAAATCGTGGAGGTCAGGCCGCAGGTGCTGCGGGCACTCCTCGGCGACAGTGTCGGCCCGGACGACTGATACGCCTCAGGGCAGCGTCGCCAGCCACGCGGCCAGGCCGACGATGGCGAGGTTGAGCCCGAGATTGACGGCGGAGAGGCGCACGGAGTGACGCTGCAGGCGCTGGCGCAGGACGGCCGCGTCGGTGCCGGCCGAGCGGGCGAGTTGCTCCAGCTTGCGCCCATAAAACGCGCCATGTGCCGCGGTGAGCGCGAGCACCGCCAGGACCAGCGTCACCTTGATCAGGAGCACGTGGCCCCATTCGGTGTGCCACACGATGGCCCACGAGAGGCCGTGCGCCATGGCATTGAGCGGGCCGGTCACCAGGAGGAGGCCCAGCGCAAGGGCCGAGGGCAGCGCAAAGCGGCGACCGATCTGGCCGGCGAAGTGCGCGCGCTCTTCCGTCGGCAGGCTCTGACGCAGCACCGGCAGCACGACGGCGATCAGGAAGATCTGCCCGCCGACCCAGAAGATGGCCGCCAGCAAGTGCAGCCACAGGACGAGTCCGGCCCAGAGCATTCTGTCTCCGCTAGGCCACGAAGGGCGCGAGCACACGGCGCGCGGACACGGCGGTGTGTGCCAGATCCAGCCGCAGCGGCGCCACGCCGCACGCCACGCCCAGCACCTGCGCGAGGTGGAGCACGGGGATACGGCGGGCGGGATGAGCGCGATCCAGAGTGCGCTGATAGTGGTTCAGATCGCTGAAGGATGCTTGGTGAAATAGTCGGCGTTGATCTGGGCGTAGTGCCTCCACTGGGCCGGCAGCTCATCCTCGGCGAAGATGGCGTTGACCGGGCACTCCGGCTCGCAGGCGCCGCAGTCGATGCACTCATCCGGGTTGATGTAGTACATCTCATCCTCGTCGGTCGAATAGATACAGTCGACGGGGCAGACGGCCACGCAGGAGGCATCCTTGACATTGATACACGGCTCGGCAATGACGTAGGTCATGGTGCGGTCTCTTTCTCTTGGTCTAGGCGTGACAGGACTCAACGCGGCTCACCGCTCCGGCAGGTCGATCTCCAGATCCCCGGACGGCGTGGCACGGACCGGATAGACGCGTAAGGGCACGGTCGCGGGCAGGGAGAGCGCCGCGCCGGTGCGCACGTCGAAGCAGGCGCCGTGACAGGGGCATTCGACGACGCCGTCGACGTCGTCAAGATAGCCCTCGCCGAGCGAACAGTCCTCATGTGTGCAGGTGTCGTCCACGACGTGATACGTCCCCTCCAGATTGACCAGCAGCAGAGCGCGGTCGGCAAGGTGGATAGTGCGCATCTCGCCCGGCGCCAGATTGGCGGCGCCACCACGGGCGACGACAGGAACAGAGACAAACATACACTCTCCTCGTGACACAGGTCGTGACATAGGGCAGGCGGGGGCGCCGGCGCAGCGGTGCGACAAGCCCAGGGCCACCGCGTGGCAACCGCCTGACCGCTGCACCCTTAACTGCAGCTTGCCAGAGCCGGGTGTCCATCGCTGTGACTAAAGTTACAGCGGCCTGCGCGCTATCGTCATACACTGCGGGTGGATCGCTTTGCCCGAAGGGAGGCATGAACTCTCCGGGCGCGAATGCGCCAGGCGGCGACATATGTCCGCGGCGGGCCTGGAATGCCAGCTCTACCGCCATTCACCCGCGCGGACGGCCTCTGGCATCGGACATGCCCGGACATGGGGGAACCGGCTACCCGCCGTGTGACAGCGTAAGGAGCATTGACGATGGTTGATCACGCCCAAGGACAGCATCCGTCCGGACAGACCAGCGGCACCGAGCAGCGCCCGACGCACGACCTCGCGCGCCCGCTGCTGACCTTCGACCTCGCCGTGGAGGTGGAGCGGTTGCACAGCGAGGAGAGCTGGCGCTGCCATAAGCGCAACGCCAAGACCCTGGTTAAGGAGCCGGATTTCCGCGTCGTGCTGGTGGCGCTGCACGGGGGAGCGCGGCTGGAGGAGCACCGCGCGCCTGGTCGTATCTCGATTCACACGCTGCAGGGACAGGTGCGCGTGCGCGTGGCCGAGCAGGTCGTGGACCTGCCCGCGGGCCACCTCCTGACCCTGGGGCAGGACATCGCCCACGACGTCGAGGCGCAGGGCGACAGCGCCTTCCTGCTCACGATTGCCTGGCCGGCCGGTGGCAGCACGACACTGGCAGAACAACGCGGGGCCGGTTGATGGACACCGGCAAAGGGCTGGCCCTGCTCGTTCCGCTTTCATCGCGAAGCGATCGGATCGGTACGTCGTGTGTGTGCCACGTCTGGAGGGTCGGTCCGTGGCTCCGTGCGATGTCGCCGTCCGATCCACTCTCGCACGGTGACCAGGCACGGCCGCAGTGAGCCGGGGCGTCGCGCCCGTCTGGGCCGGCTTCGTATGGGCGGCCCTGGCGCTGGCGATCACGGCGGGCTTCGGCCTCGGCGCCGCCCTCTTCATGGCGCCGGCGCTGCACCGGCCCCTCGGCGCGGTGTGGCCGGCTGCCGCGCAAGCGCACGGCCACGTGCAACTCTTTGGCTGGGCCGGCCTGACGGTGTTGGGCGTTGGTCTCCACTTTCTGCCACGGCTGCGCGGCGCGCCATTGGTGCACCTGGGGAGCGCGCGTGCCGCGCTCGCGCTGCTCGTGTCGGGCCTGGTGCTGCGCGTGCTCACCGAGCCGCTGCTGGCCGCAACTGACCCGACGACGTGGCCGGTGGCGCCGCTGCGCGTGGGCCTGGCGTGCTCGGGACTCCTGGAGCTCGCCGGAGCCAGCCTGGCCGTGGATGCGTTGGCGCGCGTGGCGTGGCAGGGACCGCCGCTACGCTCCCGCGCCAGCCTCTGGCCACTGGTGCCGTTCTTCGTGACCGCGTTCGCGTCCCTCTGGCTGGCGCTAGCTGTCAATGCCGTCGGGCTGATGGCGCTGGCATGGTCTGCTGGCTCGCTCGTCCCGGACGCGACGGATGGGCTCAGCATCGACCTCGCCCTGTACGCCTTTCTCATCCCGATCGCGGTGGCCATGTCGGAGCGGACCTGCCCGCTGTTCTTGCGGACCGCGCGGCCTAATCTGCGCTTGTTGCGCGGCGGTCTGGCGCTGCTGCTGGCCGGGCTGGTGCTGCGCGTGGGCGGAGAGGTGGCGCATGTCTCCGCTGCCGCGGGGCTGGGGCGGCTTGGCCTGGCCGGAGCCCTGGGCCTGTTCGTGTTGGCGCTGGGCATCTTCGCGCCCCGCCGTCCGCTGCCGCGCCAACCGGTGCGTCCCCTCGCCGATCCTATCCAGTGGCACGTGCTCTCCGCGTACGCCTGGCTCCTGCTGGCCGCGCTGCTGCTGGTCGCGAGCGGTCTCACGACTCTGGGCGTCGGCGATATCACGCTGACGACAGATGCCCCCGACGCCGAGCACCATCTCCTGGGTGCTGGATTCGTCACGCTGCTCATCCTGGGCATGGGCGCACAGTTGTTGCCCGGCTTCGCCAACCGGCGGCTGCGCAGCCCCGCCTTGGTGTGGGCCACGCTGGTGCTCGGCAATGCCGCCGCGCTGTTGCGCCTGGGGCCACTCGTCGTGCCGGCGTACCTATCCCCTACCCTGGAGAACGGGTTACTCGCGGCGGCGGGCGTCGTGGGTCTGGCCACCCTTGTGGCGTTTGGCCTCAATCTCGGCGGGGCCGGCCCGATCCAGCCACGGCGCTCGGTTCCCGGCTGATACGTGGATGTCGTATCCGTCCACGCCCACGCTCGCCAACCCCGATAATGGGCCTCTCAGCTCAGGCGTGGCCCGCCAGCAGCATCTCCTGCTTGCGACGGATGGCCGCCTCCAGCTTGTCGAGCGCGTCGGCGAACGCGCGCACGCCGTCCTCCAGGAGCTGATCCGTCACCTCCTTCATGCTGATGCCGGCGGCGTAGAGCCGGGCGACGGTCCGGGTCGCGTCGTCGAGGTCGCGGTCGATGGTGCGCGCGACCTGCCCGTGATCCTGGAAGGCGTCGATCGTGGCCTGCGGCAGCGTGGTGACGGTATCCGGCCCGATCAGCTCTTCCACGTATTTCACGTCGCTGTAGGCCGGATTCTTGGTGCCCGTACTGGCCCACAGCGGGCGCTGCACGCGCGCCCCCCACGCCCGCACGGCGGCGAAACGCTCCCCGGCGAACACCGTGAGGAAGCGCTGATAGGCCAGGCGCGCGTTGGCGACCGCCGCCCTGCCGCGCACCGCGGCCAGCTCCCGGCGCCGCGTCTCGTCCCGCTCGGCCGCGATGAGTGTGTCAAGGCGCCGGTCGACCTCCGTATCGACGCGGCTCACGAAGAAGCTGGCCACCGAGGCGATGCGGTCCAGCGGCCGGCCGGCCGCCGCCAGGGTCTCCAGGCCGGCGAGGTAAGCCTCCATCACCCGCTCGTACGACTCGATGGCGAAGATCAGCGTGATGTTGATGTTGAGGCCCTCGCCGATGAGCTGCCGGATGGCCGGGATGCCCGCATCCGTCGCCGGCACCTTCACCATGATGTTCGGGCGGTTGATCGTGGCCCAGAAGCGGCGGGCTTCGGCGACGCTGGCCGCGGTGTCGTAGGCCAGCCGTGGCGATACCTCGATGCTGACGAATCCGTCCTGCCCGCCGGTCCGGTCATAGAGGGGGCGGAAGAGGTCTGCCGCGGCCACGATGTCTTCGAGCAGCAGCCGTTCGTAGATCGCGGCTGGGCCCGCGCCACGCTCCAGCAACTCCTGGATGGCCGTGTCGTAGTCGGTGCTGTCGAGGATCGCCTTCTCGAAGATGGTCGGGTTCACCGTCACGCCCCGGATGCCGCTATCGATCAGGGTCTGCAGGTGTCCGGAGGTGAGGAAGCTGCGCCGGATGCTGTCGTACCAGGGGCTTTGCCCCAGCCTACAGAGGTGCTGTAAGGGTGTGTCCGTGTCCATGTGCGTCTGCTCCTTTCGTAAGGTGGCCGTAGCCGTGAGGTGAGGATGGCTCACGTTGTGTGAGTTGCCGGCCGGTAGGTGCCGGGGACGGTGCGGAAGCCGATGGCCAGGCGGTTCCAGCCGTTGATGGTGATAATCGCCATGGTCAGGTCCACCAGCTCCTTCTCGCTGAAGTGCGCGCGGGCCTGGCCATATACCTCGTCCGGGGCATGCTCCCAACTGATCAACGTGATCGCTTCGGTCCAGGCCAGCGCGGCCCGCTCGCGCTCGCTGTAGAATGGCGTCTCGCGCCAGGCGGTCAGCGCGTAGAGCCGTTGCTCGCTCTCGCCGGCCGCGCGGGCATCCTTTGTGTGCATATCGATGCAGTAGGCGCAGCCGTTGAGCTGCGAGGCGCGCAGGCGCACCAATTCGAGCAGGGACGCCTCCAGGCCGCACTGGCGCACGTACGTCTCGAGCCCCCGCATCGCCTGCATGGCGCCGGGCGCAATCGTCCCGTAGTCGATCCGTGGTTCCATGTGAACGCTCCCTCCCGTGATCCGCGGCGAAACCCGCCCACTATCGTGGGTTTATGGTAGGGGAAGGCGACGGCGGGCCGCACCACGTGACGGCCTGACCAGTGTCGCGCTCCTCCCATGAGCAGTATGCCGCCGCTGGCGGGGGCCAGAATGTGACTATTGTCACGACCCGGCGCATTCCAGCAGCGGGCGTAACACGTCAGTAATCTCTGGCTCGCCCACGCGTGCCTCTGACCCTGCCAGCATCCAGGCGTACACCGGCGCGCTTTCACCTGCCATGTCCCTCCTGAGCAGCCATTCCGCTGTACTGCCATCAGACCGCTGGACGAGGCACCGCGCCTGGCTCGTGGGGAAGAGGTGCGCGCGATCAAGGCTGTCGGGCCGATCTCCGATGCCTTTGACCGTGAATGTCTCGGAGCATGAGTCATTGGTTACGGCGAGCGTATGGTCCTGGCGACTTATACTGGCATGCCGCGCAGCCGGATCGTGGCGACCGGCGCGCGCGAGGATGGTGGTCACCATACCGAAAAGCGCGTCTGTTTGCGCGTCGACGAGCCGTCTGGTCTCCGCGAGATAGGCGGCGTGCCCCGCGGCTGCGCGCGTTGTGTCATTAGTGCTCATCTGTGTGCCTCCTGGTTCTCGATGCGGATGGAGCCTCGGACGGTGACAACAGCGGGATCGCGTTTCTACTCTACGCTCCGTTCACGGCGAGACGCTGCCTCCGCTACCATGCACTGTGCCACGGACGGGGTGTAGCGTCCGTGATTTTAGTTACATTCGGCAGCCGCCTCGGCGCAACCAGTGCGCTGTGATGTTGCCTGCCATAGCGCCAGCGCGCCGGGCTGTCCCGACACAAAGCGGCGATGGAACCATCGGTCTGTGACTTTTGTCACAGTAGAACGCCCCGGGTGGGGCCTATAGTGAGACCAATGGGGACGAGGGGGCGACCGACGCGCGATGCCCGCGTAACTCCGGCTCGCCCATGGTGCCACCGCTGCGCGCCGCGTGCGTGTGAGACGGCCGGTGGTCATGTGTGATCTGGCCCGCGTGTTTCACCAGGAGGCGGGAGAGTGAGCGATCGGACGCGCTCCGCGCGGAAAGCGGAGAAGGCAAGACGTACGGGAGATGACAGCCACGGGCGCCAGCCCGATAGCGTCCCCCATCACGTCATCACAACCCGGCTGGAGGCCATCAGGAATTGGGCCGAGAAGGGTTCGCTGTGGCCGCTGCCCTTCGGCACGGCTTGCTGCGCCATCGAGTTCATGGCCGCGGCCTCGCCGCGCTACGACGTGGCACGCTTTGGCTCCGAGGTGTTGCGCTTCAGCCCGCGGCAATCGGACCTGTTAATGGTCATGGGCACCATCACCGATAAGATGGTCCCCGTGCTCAAGACCATCTACGAGCAGATGGCCGAGCCCAAGTGGGTCATCTGCATGGGCGCCTGCGCCACCTCCGGCGGTTTCTATCGCTCGTATCACGTGCAGCAAGGCATCGACGAGGTGATCCCCGTCGACGTCTACATCCCCGGCTGTCCGCCCACGCCCGAAGCCCTCTTGCGGGCGATCGTCCAGTTGCAGGAGCAGATCAGGAGTGGAACGCCCCACGGCGGCGCCGCCAGCCGCGATCCCGCGGTGCGCCTCCATCCGCGCCTCGACGACGCCTCCGTGACCACGCTGGAGCCTCCGTCTTCCGTCCTCATCGCCTTGGCCACGCGGCGGGAGCAGGTGGATCACCCGCTGGCCCGGCGGCTGCGCGAGCAGTTCGGCGAGGCCATCCTGGCCTCCAGCGACTTCCGGGGCGACCTCGCCGTGACGCTACGGCCCGATGCCTTGTTGCCGATCTGCCGCACACTGCGGGATGAGCCCAACCTGCACTTCGACATGTTGTTGGACGTGTGCGGCGTGGACTATCTCACCCGCGCCGAGCGCTTCGAGGTGGTCTATCACCTCTATGCGCTCGACAGCAGCCACCGCGTGCGCCTGAAGGTGCCCGTGCCCGAAAGAGCGCCGGAGGTCGAGTCTGTCACGCCGGTCTGGAAGGGGGCCAACTGGTTCGAGCGCGAGGTCTACGATCTGTATGGCGTGCGCTTCCGCGGCCACCCCGACCTGCGCCGCATCCTGACGCACGACGGCTTCGGCGACCTGCACCCGATGCGCCGCGACTACCCGCCGGGGCTGCGCCAGCCCTTCGAGCGCACGGCCGATCTGCCTGTCGCCGAGCGGTCCCCCGCCAGCGAGACGCCCTGGACGACGCCGCGCCTGGAGCAGCATCCGATCATCCTCAACATCGGCCCCTCGCATCCGGCCATGCACGGCGCCTTCCGCATCGAAGCCGAGATGGACGGGGAAATCATCAAAGACGCGGATATCGAGCTGGGCTACCTGCACCGCAACTTCGAGAAGATGGCCGAGACGCACACCTACTGGCAGGTCATCCCCTACTGCGACCGCCTCAACTACATGTCGAGCATGTGCAACGCCGTCGGCTACGCCCTGGCCGTGGAGAAGCTGTTCGATATCACCATCCCCAAGCGCGCCCAATACCTCCGCGTCATTCTGAGCGAGCTCAGTCGCATCATGGACCATGCCGCCTGCATTGGCACCAACGTGATGGACATGGGCCTGATCAGCGACTTCTTCTATCTCTGGAACCTGCGCGAGGAGATCTACGACCTGCTGGAAGAGTGCTCGGGGGCGCGCATGATGGTGAGCTACGTGCGCCTCGGCGGATTGGCCGAGGACGTGCCCGCCGACTTCACCGCGCGGGTGCGCGCCATCCTGGCGCACGCACCGCGCGTCATCGACGAAACCGATCGGCTCATCACGCGCAATGCGATCGCCCGCGAGCGCATGAGCGGGATCGGCGCCATCTCGCGGGAGGATGCCATCGCCTACGGCTATACGGGTCCGTGCTTGCGTGCCGCCGGCGTGCCCTACGACGTGCGCAAGGCCCATCCCTACTACGACTACGACCAGTTCGACTTCGCTATCCCGGTGGGCAGCAACGGGGACACCTTTGACCGCTACCTGGTGCGCCTGGAGGAGATGCGCCAGAGCCTGCGCATCGTGCGGCAGGCGCTGGACAACCTGCCGGACGGGCCGATCATCGTGGACGACCGCCGCGTGGCCCTGCCGCCCAAGCACCGCGTCTACACCAACATCGAGGACCTGATGAACCACTTCAAGCTGATCATGGAGGGCATCCGCCCGCCCGCGGGCGAGGTCTACGGCTACAGCGAGGCGGCCAACGGGGAGCTGGGCTTCTACCTCGTCAGCGACGGCGGCAAGCGGCCCTATCGCCTCAAAGTCCGGCCGCCCTGCTTCGCCGTCTACCAGGGCTTCCGCGCCATGCTGCCGGGCATGATGGTGACGGACGTGATCGCCGTGGTGGGCAGCCTGAACATCATCGCGGGGGAGCTGGACCGATGAGCCTGCTGTCCGCCCAATCCGTCGCCCGCATCGACGAGTTGCGCCGCACGGAGCCCACGGCGCAGTGTGCCCTGCTCACGGCGCTGCGACTGATGCAGCGGGAGCGGCGGCAGATCGGCGTGGCCGAGGTCGAGGAGATAGCGGGCTTGCTGGGGCTGTCAGCCGCCTCTGTCGACGGCGTGGCCCGCTTCTACGACCAGTTCAGCCGCGAGCCGACCGGCCGGCGTATCGTCTCCGTCTGCCGCGGCATCGCCTGCTACCTGCGCGGAGCGGAGGAGAGGGCGGGGCAGATCGGCCGCGCGCTGGGCGTTCGCCCGGGTGAGACGACGGCGGATGGCCGCCTGACCTTACACCTGGTCGAGTGCATCGGCGACTGCGACCACGCGCCGGCGGTGATGCTCGACGACGCCTTCCTCGGCGTCGTCACGCCCGAGGGGCTGCGCGCGCTGCTTGAGCAGGCACCCACGGATGGCGGAGGATGAAGATGGAACGGATCCTGACCGCTCAGGCCGGCCATGACGATCAGCGCACGCTAGCCGCGGCCCGGTCGCGGGGCGCCTATGAGGGGCTCCGCCGGGCGCTCGACCTAACACCGCAGGAGGTGATCACCGCGGTCACGGAGTCGGGCCTGCGGGGGCGCGGCGGGGCCGGCTTCCCTACTGGGCGCAAGTGGGCCTTTATCCGTCCGCAGCCAGGCCAGGCGGTCTATCTGCTGTGCAACGCCGACGAGAGCGAGCCGGGCACCTTCAAAGACCACTATCTGCTGGAGCGCGATCCCCACCTGGTACTGGAAGGGGTCTGCATCGCGGCGTACGCCATCGGCGCCCATACCGCCTACATCTACCTGCGCGGCGAGTATGCGTCCCTGGGGCGCATCCTGGAGAGCGCGCTTGCTGAGGCCCGTGCGGCCGGCCTCATCGGCGCGACGCTGCTCGATTCCTCCGTTGCCTTGCAGATCCGTATGCAGCTCGGCGCGGGCGCGTACATCTGCGGTGAGGAGACCGGGTTGATCCAGTCCCTGGAAGGGCGGCGCGGCTATCCGCGGGTGCGCCCGCCGTTCCCGGCCGTCCACGGTTTCGTGAACCAGCCCACGGTGGTCAACAACGTGGAGACGCTGGCCAACCTGCCTTGGATCATGACGCACGGCACCGACGCCTTCGCCAGGATCGGCACCGAGAAGAGCACCGGCACCAAGCTCATCAGCGTCTGCGGCGCGGTCAATCGGCCAGGCGTATACGAGGTGGAGATGGGCTATCCGCTCAGCGAGTTCCTGGACCACGAGGCGGGTGGCATCCTGGAGGGGCGGGCGCTCAAGGCTGTCATCCCGGGCGGCACCTCCGTCCCTGTCCTCACGGCCCAGGAGACCGAGGGCGTAACCATCGACTTCGAATCGATGCAGCACGCCGGCACCATGCTGGGCAGCGGCGGTATGATCGTCTTCGACGAGACGGCGTCGATGCCGCACGCACTGGCCACCATGGCCGACTTCTACGCACACGAATCGTGCGGTGAATGCACGCCCTGCCGCGAAGGCACCGGCTGGATGGCCTGGATCATCGCGCGGCTGCTGGCCGGGCAGGGGCGGCCCGACGACCTGGAACGGCTGCTGCGCATCGGCAACAACATCGAGGGGCGCACCATCTGCGGCCTGGGCGATGCGGCCGTGCAACCGGTGCGCAGCATCATCACCAAGTTCCGGCCCGAGTTCGAGGCACTCCTGCCGGCGGTGATCGACAGCCGGCCGGACTGGCAGCGCCATGAGCATGGTCCGCGCACCGCGCGCCACGGCGATCCCGCCCGCGAGGCCACACTCTCGGAGCCGGTCACCGGCCCGCCGACCGCGCGCTTGTAGGGACGACCGCGCTGTGATGAATGTTCCGCGATGACTGCTCCGCACTCAGGGAAGGAGGTCGTATGCCGCTGGTGACCATCGACGAGCAGCCGCTCGAAGTAGAGCCGGGCACGCTGATCATCCAGGCGGCGGACCGCCTGGGCATCGAGGTGCCGCGCTTCTGCTACCATCCCGACCTGCGCCCCGAAGGCAATTGTCGCATGTGTCTGGTCGAGGTCAAGGGCTATCCCCGCCTGGCCGTGGCCTGCGCGACGCCCGTGGTCGACGGCATGATCGTCAGCACGCCCCATACGAGCGCGCTGGCCCAGGGGGCGGTCCGCGGCGTGCTGGAGTTTCTGCTGGTCAACCATCCGCTGGATTGTCCCATCTGCGACCAGGCGGGCGAATGCTCGCTGCAGGACTTCTACATGCATCCCCACTACGGGCTGCATAGCAGTGAGGTCGATCCCTCCGAGAAGGTGCGCAAGCGCAAGGCCATCGACCTCGGCCCCAGGGTCGTCCTGGACTCCGAGCGCTGCGTCATGTGTTCGCGCTGCGTGCGCTTCTCGGCCGAGGTGTCGGGCGCCTCCGAGCTGCAATTCGTCCAGCGCGGCAACCACGTGGAGCTGAAGGCGTTCGAGGACCGTGCTCTGGCCGATCCCTACGCCGGCAACCTGGTCGACATCTGCCCGGTTGGCGCGCTCACCAGCAAGGATTTCCGCTTCAAGTGCCGCGTCTGGCACCTGGAGCACACCGACTCCATCTGCGCCGGGTGCAGCACCGGCTGCAACCTGCGCATCGACCACTATCGCGGGGAGATACAGCGCCTGGTGCCGCGCCGCAACCCGGCGGTGAACAGGAGCTGGCTGTGCGACGAGGGCCGCTTAAGCTACCGGGCGCTCAGTGCGGCGCCGCGACTGACACAGCCGCGCGTGCGCCACGATGGGACGCACGACGACGTGGACTGGGAGGAGGCGCTGGCGGCGGCCGATCAGGGGCTGCACGCCGCGCGCACGGTGGGACGTCCCACCGCCGTCGCCGCGCTGGCCTCGACATCGGCCACCAACGAGGCCCTCCTGCTCTTCAAGCGCTACGTCGCCAGTACCTTTGTCGCCCCGCTGCTCGATTGCCGCTTCGGCCAGGAGGATCGCTGGGTCGAGGAACGCGAAGATGCACTGCTGCGCCGGCGCGACAAGCATCCCAATACACGCGGCGCCATGTTGCTGGATCTGGCCGAGACCCCGGACGGCGGTTTGCGTCAGATGCTGGCGCGGGCGCGCGAGGGCGCCATCGACGCGGCGCTGCTGCTGTATTACCCGCCGCTGGTGCGCCAGGAGGACCCGGCCACGCTGGAGGCGTTAGCGGCGCTCCTACACGCCGTGCCGTTCAGCGTCGTCCTGACCACGCACGAGGGCGCATGGTGCCGGGGGGCCTCGGTGGTCTTGCCGGTCGCGGCCTGGAGCGAGGAAGTGGGCACCTACACCAATTACGCCGGTGTCGTCCAGCGGGTGGGCCAGGCGCTGGCGCCGCCGGGTGCGGCCCGTTCCGCCGTCCAGGTTCTGGGCGATTTGCTGGCGCGTGCCGGCCGCGCGCGGGCGAGCACGGCTCCGGGGGCCTTGTTTGCGGAGCTCGTCGCCACGGTGCCCACGTATGCCGGACTCGCCTACGAGAGCCTGGTCAGCCGTGCCGCCGACGTCTATCCGCCAGAAGGCAGGATGGCTTATGGCCAGGAGGGATTCGCCGGCCATTGAATCGACGGCCGGTGCGGAGCGACGAGAAGGGAGGCTGGCCTATGGCCAGGAGGGATTTACCGGTCGTTAACGTCACGGCCGTGGCGGAGGACGCCGAGAACCCCGTCACCGAGGCGGGCGGCACCCTCGCCGGGCTGGAGGTGACGCTGCGGCGCATGGTGCGCTCGCTGCGCGGTAAGGACAACGTCACCATCCAGTATCCCGAGCAGCGCAAGCCCTACTCGCGGCGCTTTCGCGGGGTCCACGTGTTGACCCAGCGCGCGGACGGCTCGCTCAAGTGCGTGGCCTGCTACCTGTGCGAGACGGCCTGCCCGGCGGAGTGCATCACCATCGAGGCCGCCGAGGTGCCGGATAATGGCATCGAGAAGGTGGCCTCGCGCTACGAGATCGACCTCTCGCGCTGCATCTTCTGCGGGTTCTGCGTCGACGCCTGCCCCGAAGAGGCGTTGATCATGAGCCGCGAGTACGATCTGACCACCGACGACCGCGACGGGCAGATGGCCTACGGCATCGCGCGGTTGACCGAGCGACCGGAGATCGACGCCTACGGGGCGGGCTATCGGCCGCACATGCAGTATCCCCTGGTCGAGAGCTACCTGCCCACCCAACGGCGGCAGGAGTCCGCGGCCGAGACAGGGCCGGGGACCTGACGGCATCCACCCTCGCGGCCGGGGCTATCGATGGGTGTCCCGTCATAGATCATGAGAAAGGGGGCGTCTATGGCGTCGCGGAAGATTGACGTAGCGGCAGACAGGGCGACCTATGGCATCTTTGCGCTCGCGGCCTTCGTCGGTTTCTGGATCGGCGTATCATTCCTGTTCGCGCCGCATCAGAGCGCCGTGGGGTTGCCCAGAAGGGCCTGAGCGATTGCGGTACATCACGCGTTGACCCGACGCCGGCCGGGCGCACCCGCCTACGGCGCCAATGGGACCGTCCGATCGTGCGCCGGATGCAGGGGTAGTTAATCGGACGACGCGACACGATGGCGCACGGTGCGAAACCCTCCACCTCCACCACCAGCGAGCCCGGGCGACCGGGTAGCAGTGTGACTTTCGTCACGGCGAGCAGCCCCTAGGGGTCGTAGGCTGGGGGTAGGACAAGGAGGATAGAGCATGTTTCAGCACATTATGGTTCCATTGGATGGGTCGGAGGTGGCCGAGCGGGCGCTACCCTGCGCCGAGCGGCTGGCTCAAGCGGCCGGCGGTACCAGCGCCACAATTCATCTTGTCCGCGTTGTCGAGTCGCCGCCCGATCCGTCGCGGATGGTCTGGGTTCCCGACATGGTGGGTGCTGTGCCGACCGGCATGTACGCCGACCTTGTCGCGGCCGAGACCCGCGAGGCGAGCGTGTATCTAGACAGGGTGCATGCTCGGGTCACCGCCGCGGGGCTGCGCGCGCGGGCCGCGCCGCTGACCGGACATGTCGCCGCCGCCCTGCTGGACTATGAGCGCGCGGCGGGCATCGATCTGGTGGTCCTGTGCAGCCATGGGCGCAGTGGACTGGCCCGCTTCGCCCATGGCTCGGTTGCGGATCGCCTGCTGCGGCATGGCCGCGCGCCGGTGCTGCTCGTGCGCGCCTTCGGTGCCCCGGTGACCCTGGAGCACGCGGTGGTGCCCCTGGATGGGTCGGCGCGGGCCGAGGAGGCGCTCCCGTTGGTCGAGGCGCTGGCTCAAGACGGGCTGAGTGGGGTGACGTTGCTGCGTGTGATCGGGGCTCCCGACGAGGGGCCCGAGGCGGAACGGTACCTGGCAGAGGTGGCGCGACGGCTGCGGCGCGTGCCTCTGGACCTGCAGTGTCGTGTGGAGCAGGGCGATCCCGCCGCGGCCATCATCACGACCTCAGGCGGCGCGGATCTGGTCGTGATGGGCACCCACGGACGCTCGGGGCCGACGCGGTGGGCGCTGGGCTCGGTCGCCGACCGTGTGCTGCGCGGCGGTGTGGCGGGCCTGTTGCTCGTGCGCACGAGCGGTACAGCCCACCACCGGCCCGACGACGGCGGACAGCGTAATGGTGGCGATGGTGTCTTGTGGTGAGATTGTGGCAGACGCGCGGCGGTGCCTGTGCGTGGCATTGTTACTGCCAGTGCGTAGAGCATGGAGAGGATGGGCAAAGCAGATATGACGACACAACAGACGGGTGAGATCGGTGGGGACCGGTCCGCGCGGCGGACATCCGGCGGCGTGTCGGGCGGTGTCGCCGGAATCGGACAGCTCCCCGCCTTTGAGCTGCCGGACGCCCGGGGCGGGACCGTGCGCTCCTGGGACTACAAGAGTCGCCGGCACCTGGTGCTCTGGCTCGCCGGCGCCACCCCGGACCAGAGCGCCCTCGCGGCGATGGCGACCCGGGAAGGCGCGATACAGGCCGAGGGCGCGGCCTTGCTGGTCATCGTCCGCGCATCGCCGGACGTCGCGCGGCAGATCGGCTCCGACAGCGGATTGCACGGTCCGATCCTGGCCGATGGCGACGGCCGCGTGCACGCCCGCCTCGACGCCGGGCAGCCCACCCTGCTCGTCGCAGACCGCAATGGCACCATCTACTGGCGTGCGCCGGACGCGGGAGGCCGGCCGGATCTGGACGAGGCGCTGTCCTGGCTGCGGTATCTCAACATCCTGGAACCGGAGTGCGGGACCTGCGTCCCCGCCTGGCCCGTGGAGTAGGCCACGTACACGGAATCGGTCCGGTGTGAGGCAGGACGGCGCCCGACCGTGCCGCCGTCTACAATAGCGCCCTGGTGCTACCTGGACGCCGGCAATTCTAGTTGAGTTTAACACGCCAAAGCACGGGGCGTCCCGTTCGGCCGCCACAGGACGTTAACGCGCGCGCAGATTGCTGCGCTGCAGGCGGAGCGCCGCCAAGGTACGCCCATCCGGACACTGATACGGGACTTCCGCATCTCCAAGGCGACCGTCTATCGATATCTGGGGCAAGGCAGCCCCGACTCAGCCGCCGCAGGTACTGCGGCCCCGTAGGCCCTCTCTTATTGGGCTAGTGCTGATGCACGCGGTCACTAGCCATGCCATTAGCGGTTAGAGACGGCCGGTAATAGACTGCACAGCAGGAGGACCTGCCATGAATTCTGGGCTCTTTGCCGTGCTGATCGGTGGACTCCTGATAGCCGTCGTCCTCGTCCTGCTCTTACCGATTCAGCGCAGGCGGAGCAACCCTGCCCCACCCCCTGATCACCACCACACTGGTGTCATGTATCGCGACGATGCGCGCTACTGGCTGGGCGGCGTCATCTACAACAACCCCGGCGATCCTGATCTGATTGTCCCCAAGCGCTTCGGCTATGGGCGGACCGTGAACTTTGGCCGTCCGCTGGGGAAGGTGATCCTGATGGGGCCACTGCTGCTGCCTGTGGTTCTGGGTCTCCTCGGGCTCCTCTTCCCCGGGTCCATCACTTCGTTCGGATGCCACCCGTCTGGATGTCACCTGTGGCCATAAGAGGGAGTTCGAGTGGGTTCAAGCAGAAGCCGGACCTCCAAGCATGCGCGTGGGGAGGAGCCGAGAGCCCACTGCGGCACCGGATGAAGGAGATCGGTCCGACGACATTGCTCCCGTCAGCTCACCTCCACATCCCGGAGCGTCTTGGACGGTTTGTCACAAAAGAGAGACCGCTTGTCATGGGTCGTGCCAGCGACACTGTGGCCGACGCACTCTCGCGCCGGCTAGCGGGGCGGCATCATCGGGCGCGTGACCGTCAACGTGGTCGCACAGGTGACCACATGCGAACCCCGCCCTATGGACACGACGTGGCGCTGCGGTATGCCCACACCTGAAAGGATTGTCGCGATGCCTCATGCTCGTTGTCTGCACGCCTGGCCAGTAGGACGGCTCCTGGTTGTGCTCGCGCTCCTGTCGTTACTGGGCGGCGTCCTGCCGCTGTGCGCGACCGCCGCGTCCGGTCCGAGCCTTGTGACGACGGCCACCACCGTCGTCTCCCTGGTCGCCAAGGGCGACTACGCCACCGCCGAGCGCTACTTCTCGCCCACCCTACAGGCTGCCGCACCAGCGGCGCGGCTGCGACAGATCTGGCAGCGGCTGACCACGGCGCTTGGCGCCTTCAAGCGCCAGACCGGCACACAAGAGCAGACGGCCAATGGCATGGCGAGTGTATTCGTGCATTGCGTCTTCGCCCATGCCACCGCCGACCTGGTCATCAGCTTCGATAGCTCGGGCAAGGTCGGCGGCTTGCACGTCGCCAACATTCAGCCGACCGGCCCACCGCCGACGCCGGGGACGCCGGGGATTACGCCGAAAACGGCGTTGATTCGCGTCCTGACCATCCGGCCGCTCCAGGCGTCTTGGTTCGCTCCATCATTCCTCGCCGTGGTCAGCCTCAGGCAGATCGCACAGGGGCTTGCCAGCATCACGACCGTGCTCGGACCCTACCGGGGTCTCTCAGCCTTGCCGGATGGCGCCTACCGCGTGCGGTTCCGCGATGGGACCGTCGCAGGACGAATCCATCTGGATAGTCAGGGCCGCATTGACAGCCTGACTTTGAGTAATGTGCAGCTCACGGTCTCGGGTCTCCGTCCGCCGCACGGGGCACCCGGCGGCCTGGCCGGCCGAGCTGCGCTGGTGGACGCCCTGCTCACGCAACGACTGCAGCGCCATCAGTTCTCCGGGTCGGCGCTCGTGGCAGTCAGGGGCACAGTCGTCCTGGCCAAGGGCTACGGAGAAGCCGACGTGGCGCAGCGGCGACCCAACACCATCAACACGGCTTTCCGTATCGGCTCGATCACCAAGCAGTTCACCGCCCTGGCCATCCTGGAGCTGCAGGTGGCGGGCCAGCTCTCCATCCACGACAAGCTGTGCCGCTACATGCACCCCTGTCCCGTAGCGTGGGCGCCGATCACCCTGCAGGAGCTACTCAGCCATACCTCCGGCCTTGCCAGCTACACGGGGCTGCCGGCCTACCGCAGCCACTCGGGCCAACGCATCACCCAGGATCAGATGTTGCGTCTCCTGCGGCCCCTACCGCTGGACTTCACCCCAGGCACCCGGTTCGAATACAGCAACTCCAATTACTATCTGCTGGGGGACATCATCGCCCAGGTTTCCGGCCAGACCTATGCCCACTATCTCCAACGGCACATCTTTGCCCCACTGCGGCTCCAGCAGACGGGCTACGACACCAACCATCCGGATCTGCGCACCCATGCCCTGGGCTATTCCACCTGGCACACCGTGGCTCCCTCTGTCGACATGTCGTGGCCATACGCGGCGGGCGCGCTCTACTCCAGCGTGGTCGACCTGTGGCACTGGGACCAGGCACTGCGGCGCGACACGCTGATTTCGAAAGGAGCAACCGCCGACATGCTGGCTGCGCATGTGACGACCTGTCCGCCGGGTGCGGCCGCCTGCCCCTACACAGCCGAAACCGCGCACTATGGCTACGGGTGGTTCAGCGGCCAGGTAGGCAGCCACCTGATCATCGACCATGGCGGCGACATCAACGGGTTCACGGCCATGAACGAGTTCATGCCCCATGATGGGATCACCATCATCCTGCTGAGCAACCAGGCGAACTCCGGCGCGAGCAGTTTCCTGGGCCTGGCGCTCGCACAGATCATGCTGGGGCAGTCGTAGTCGAGACATGCCATGCGTGGACCGCACACGGGCGGCTTAGCCCCGCGTCGTTCCGTGCCCGTCGGACGGGCTCCCGAGACCCGTCCAGCGCCCCGAGTCTACCGGGCGCCTTGGGCCGAACCCTGCAGCGATCCCTGGAGGCGCGCTCAGCTTTGACACGCGCATGCTGGCTATGGGGCCAGGAGGGCTGCCACGGCCGTCAGATGTCCAGGGGTATGGCCAAGAGGGCAAGTTCGAAGGGATTGATGCGCTGGCCGACGAGCACGGCATAATCGCCGCAGCGGCAATGGACCAACGTGGCTCGCTCAGGACGATGATTACCCGAGCGCGCGGCAAGGGTCGCGACGCCACGGCCGAGGATCTGACGCAGTTCAAGTCGGCCGTGACCCGGGTGCTGACACGCTATGCCAGCGGCATCCTGCTCGATCCGGAGTACGGACTGCCGGCCCTCGCGGTCAAGGATCCCAGGGCCGGCGCGCTGCTGGCGTACGAACGAACCGGCTATGACCCGACCGTCCAGGGGCGCCTGCCGGCTCTCTTGCCGGAGTGGAGCGTGCGCCGCCTGATCGCGGTCGGCGCCACCGCTATCAAGATTCTGCTGTACTACGATGCCGGCGAAGGGGACCGCATCAATACGATCAAGCGCGCGTTTATTGAGCGGGTCGGCGCCGAATGTGTCGCGCATGACGTGCCGTTCTTTCTAGAACTCGTCACCTACGACGACGCGATCGGGGACGTGCATGGGCTGGAGTATGCCAGGACAAAGCCGGCGCACGTGACTCAGGCCATGGCCGAGTTCACCAAGCCGCAGTACGGCATTGATGTGCTCAAGGTCGAGGTGCCGGTCACTATGGCGTTCGTGCAGGGAGCACGGGCGTTCCGTGGGACCGCGGCTTACACACGCCGGGATGCACTCCGGCTGTTCCGCGAGGCCGCGAGCGTCGCGAACAAGCCATTCATCTACCTGAGTGCCGGGGTGAGCGGAGAGGTCTTCCGCGAAACGCTGGAGTTGGCGGCGGAAGCCGGGGTGCTCTGCGGCCGCGCGCATTGGCAGGACGGCGTCCCGGCCTATGCGCGTGGAGGGACCGACGCCCTCATGGACTGGCTGGAAGACCAGGGCGTCAAGAATATCACAGCCCTGAATGCCGTGGTAGCCCAGGGGGCCAGGCCGTGGTGGACAGTGTACGGCGGCCAGAACAACATCGAGGTCATTGCACGCAACGATAGCCCCTCGACGGGTCTCGCCTAGCTGTCGAGATATATCTAACGGCCGCTCTACCCTCCGCCAATGGAATGCTATGCTCGCTTCTCCGCCGGGGTGTCATCGCGCGCCCGCGCACGTGAGTGTTCCGCTACGATATCCTTGCGCACGGCTATACTCCTCTGCGCGCGATGAAGACGACCAGGTCCGCGACGCGGCAGGCATAGCCCCACTCGTTGTCGTACCAGGCGATGACTTTGACCATGGTGCCGCCCACCACAAGTGTGTCCAGTCCGCTCACGATCGTCGAGTGCGGGTCGCCCTTGAGGTCCGTGGAGACAAGCGGCTCGTCGGTGTACGCCATGATACCCGCCATGGGCCCCCCTGCAGCCTCCATGAACGCGGCATTGACCTCCTCCACGGTCACAGCGCTGTCCAGGTCGGCGGTGAAGTCCACCACCGATACGGTCGGTGTGGGCACGCGGAAGGCCATGCCGTTGAAACGCCCCTGCAACTCAGGGATAACCAGACCCACCGCCCGCGCTGCGCCGGTTGTCGTCGGTACGATGTTCAGGGCCGCGGCCCGTGCATCGCGCAAGTTCCTGGCCACGCGGTCCAGGAGGCGCTGCGAATTGGTGTAGGCGTGGACCGTGGTAAGCAATCCTTTCTGAATGCCCCAGCGTTCGTGCAGCACCTTGGCCACGGGCGCCAGCCCATTGGTGGTGCAGGAGGCGTTGGAGATGATGCGATGCCGCGCGGGATCATAGACTTGCTCGTTCACGCCGAGCACAATCGTGATGTCCTCGTTCCTGGCAGGGGCGGAGATAATCACGCGTTTGGCGCCACCCTCCAGGTGCGCCCCGGCCTGGGCCGCGTCGGTGAAGCGGCCGGTCGCCTCGATCACGATCTCGACGCCCAGGTCGCGCCAGGGAATCCGGGCGGGATCGCTCTCGGCCACGACGGTGATGCGCCGGCCATTGACCACGATGGCGTTAGCCTCGGCGCGTACGTCGCCGGGAAAGCGTCCGTAGTTACTATCATATTGCAGCAAGTGCGCCTTGGAGACAGGATCGTCGAGGTCGTTGACGGCAACGACTGCCAGATCATCGCCATGGTACGCCTGTATCGCCCTGAATACCTGGCGCCCAGTGCGCCCAAAGCCGTTGATCCCAAT
>Ga0070738_10003203_pt1 | contig 22195 bp, 21 predicted proteins | sample Coa_R2_2_FD_66446 | JGI IMG/M metagenome (GOLD analysis project Ga0070738, IMG submission 66446) | Surface soil microbial communities from Centralia Pennsylvania, which are recovering from an underground coalmine fire - Coalmine... | ecosystem: Environmental > Terrestrial > Soil > Unclassified ... | reverse complement strand
GGACATATCCATAGCGCCGGCGCATTGCTGATCGTTGGCCTCATTGGAGGGATGTATTTAACCCTCATTATGACAGCCCTGCATGGAGGATTGACTCCCAACGATAAAGATATCCTCTATTTACCCTTCTTTGGAGAACTGGTCGCCGCAGCCCTTCTCCCAACCGTCGGGATTTTCGTGGTTGCGGCCTTCAACACGCTCGCCAGTCTTTTGATTCTCTATTACGCTCCCCACACGCTCGCCTTTTCTCAAATGCTCGCCACTGGTGCTTCCTCGATTACCTTCAGGATCATAGAAATTCATTTTTTTACGGCCTTAGTTCTCTCGATCATGGCGACCTGGACCCTCATTGCTATCCGGCGCGCTGATCGGGCCTCGGAACTGGCTCGGCTCAATCATGATTTGCATGCGGCAGCCAGCGAGAAGGTCAGGGAAAAAGAGCGGCTGGAGCACAGCGTTGACGAAATCATCCGCGTCCATATGCAGGTGGCGAACGGCCACCTGGAGGCCAGGGTTCCGACGAAAACAGGCGAGCAGAATGTGCTCTGGCAAATCGCTGTGCCGCTTAACAACCTCCTTGCCAGGCATCAGCAAGCGGTGCGGGGGGCGCAGCAAGGCGAACTGTACCTCCAGGTTCTCAATCGGTTGATGCAGCAGCATCCTGAATGGCAGAAAGAAGTGACCACGTACTTGCACGAGCTACGGCCCCCTCAACCAAGGGATGCCTTTTCATTACCGGCCTCTCAATCGTAGTGCTCTCTTTATCGTTCAATGAAAGGAAATCACGATGTCCTCTGTCATCAAAGACCCGCGCCGCTGGCTCAACTTCGTGCCAGCTACCTTGAAAGCATCCGCGCTCTACACCGCGCTGTGGGAACAGCTCAAAGATGATCCTGAACTGCTGGAACTCGTCGCGCTTGTTGAGAGCAACCAACCGATTCCGATCACCTTTTTCACCACCATCAATTACCTGGTGTTGGCAGAGCCGCTTGACCCCCTGGCGTTCTATTATCCCTATCTGCATCCAGATGAGACACCGCCGCTCTCGGAAGCCTATCCCGCTTTCCGCGCGTTCGTGCTCGCCCACAGTGCGCAGTTGCGCACCCTTTTGCCCACGGCCCGCCTGCAAACCAATGAGGTTACCAGGTGCGCGAATCTGCTCCCGGCGTTTGCTCTCGCTTACCAGCGCGGAGGGTATCAGCCGTTACACATGGTGGAAGTTGGAAGCAGCGCCGGGCTGAATCTGCTGTGGCACCAGTATCAGTATCGCTATGGGAGCACGGTCATCGGCGACCCCACCTCGCCTGTCCAGATTCCCTGCGAGGTTCAAGGCGGTTCCCTGCCTCCTCTCCCTGAGCGGATTCCCCAGGTGGCACAGTGCCAGGGCATTGAATTGTGTCCTCGTGATATCAACGATGAGGCAGATATGCGATGGGTACGAGCCGCCATCTGGCCTGAAGAGGTAGGAAGGCACCACCTGCTCGACGCGGCCATCGCGTTCGCACGACGCGAGGGCGTCTCTCTGTACACCGGGGATGCCTGCGACCTTCTCCCAGATCTGCTCTCAGCCATTCCTCCCTCCCACACTGCCGTTATCTGGCACAGCTTTGCTGTTCACCAGGGTCCCCTGGAAGTAAAGGCATGCATTGATACCCAGATTACAGAGGCTTCGCGTGGACGAACACTCTATCGTGTGTCACTGGAATTTCTTGACCAAGCAGGACCTCGACTCGAATTGTCCGAGTATCAGGACGGCCAGATGGTGAAGCAAGAGATGCTTGCGCGCTGCGCTGTTCATGGTGAGCGAATGACCTGGCTTTTGGACGGAGAAATCCTCTAGCCGATCTGATTCATGGGACACTGCCCAGGTGAAGGCCGCTTCCCTGGGCAGGGGAGAGAAACTATTTCACGAGTATTGTGGGAAACAAGAAGAAAGGAATTGCTCCCATGGCTGATACCATAAGCCCTGATCTTTCTGCCTCTGCACCACCTGCCGAAGTCAGCATGCCCAACAAAAGCTGGGTGTATGTCTTCGGCCTCACCCTTTCGGTAATGGTCGGAGGTCTTTCAAGCGTCTGTATTAAGCAACTGCTTCTGCCTATCCAGGTAGGACAACTTGCTCCTGGCAACACGAACACGATCTTTACCCTTGTGTCAAGCGTCGGCGCGGGCGCGGGCCTGCTCGCCCTCCCGCTCATCGGTGCGTTCAGCGACCGAACGGTCTTACGCTCTGGACGCCGGCGCCCTTGGATTGCACTGGGCATTGCAGCAGCCGTGATTGGCATGAGCATTATGGCCTTTGCGCGCTCGCTTCCGGTACTCCTGGTTGGCGAGATCCTCGCACAAATTGGCGTGGATACGGTGTTGACCACATCGACGGCGCTGATTCCCGATCAGATCCCGGTGGGGCAACGCCCCTTCACTTCTGCCTGTGTGGGCATCGCCCCCAATGTCGGCGGCGTCATTGGGCTGCTCCTGGTTTCTCATTTCACGGACACCCGAAACATTGCGCAAGGATATGTCCTTATGGCGGTGGTCTCTCTTGTTGCAGTCATGTTTTTTCTCGCCATTCTGGACGATCCACCCATCGAGCACAGGGACCTGCCACCTTTTCACCTGGGCCGCTTTCTTCTCGATTTCGTCCGACCACTGAGTGGGAAGAATTTTGCCTTCACCTTTGCCTCACGGTGCTGCGCGTACCTGGCTTTCACGATCTTGGGGGCCTATACCCTATTCTATCTAGTAATCAGGCTGCATGAGACGACGCCGGCGGCAGCAACGGGTGTCGCCACGTTCCAGTTGCTGTCCACGCTCATCCTCGTGCTATTCGCGATCAGTGCCGGCTGGCTTTCCCGGCGCACTGATCGCATGAAGCCATTCGTGATCGGTGGCGCGCTGGGCATGGCGATAGGATTAGGCGTGATGGTGGTTTTTCCCACCTGGACCGCCCTGCTGATCGCGGCAGCCATCTTTGGGGCAGGTTTTGGACTCTTTCTCGGCGTGGATATCTCGCTGGCAGTTCGAGTGTTACCCTCAGCTCAGGCGCGGGCGAAGGATCTCGGCATCATGTATGATGCCATTTACTTGCCGCTGATCCTCTCTCCAATCATTGGGGGAGGCGTGTTAAACCTGTTCCACAATAATTTTGCGCTGCTGTTTTCGGTGGCTGCTCTGTCGAGCATTCTGGCATCCGTGTTGATCCTGCCCATCAAAGGCGTTCGCTAACAACCGCCCTATCGTGGGAAAGCGTCTGTCAGGAGATCGTGGCGCCTCTTCATGATCTCCAAAGGAAAACCGGGACGGGAACCGAGAGGAGACCGAGCAGATGAAGGGCCTTGATCTCAAGAGGAAGTGCCTGGAGGCGCACTTTCGAGGCGATCTCCTCTCTCTGCTCATCTGAAGTCTGCACGTTGCTCTGATACGCTGTGCAGTGCATATCAGGGCTGGTGTGCTCTGCGCAGAAGCACAACGCAGGCACCATGTGAGAGCGTCTCTCCGCTTCCACCTGCTTGAGAAAGCAAAGAGCAAGACAAGAAGGAGGAACTGTATGCCACATTTCCTAGCCGAACAACGCAAGCGTCTGACACCGGAGGCCGCCTCTGACCTGCTCAAGCAGCGTGGGTATGTCCTGATACCCCGCTTTGGTCATGTCCACGCAACCGACGGAAAGCGAGAATGGCATATCTGTCGGCTCGATGAACTGCCTGCGATGGAAACTGCTCAGTTCCTCACCCGGCTCTCGGATGCGCTCGCGTGGCTTTCCAAACTGGACGAGGCATCGGGTTTCTCTGAGAGAAATGCGCTTTTGCTCCCCCCGATGCCGGCTCCTGGACAGGAGCAGATGAGGCCATAGGCAGGAGACATCTGAGAGGAAATGGGCAATTGAGCCACACGCTTCAGAGGCCGTCCTCTCCATTGAAACAGTCTATGAAAGGTGTTATGCAGTCGTGAGCCAGGTGCGAGAGCAACGGCGACTGTTCTCGCCCACGATGGAGGAATAAAAGGTGGAAGAGCTGTTTAAGATTGAGATCACGCTTCCGTGCATACGGAAGCTCCTGGAGCAAGGAAATACCGCACACTATGAAATTGGTCCCTTAGAACCTGGCTATGGGGCGACGATTGCTCACCCGCTTCAAAGGGTGTTGCGATCTTCGCTCCCAGGGGCAGCCGTGACCACGATCAAGATCGAGGGAGCCACCCATGCTGACCAGAGGCTCCCTGGAATACAGGAGGCTGTGGGCGAGATTGTGCTGAACGTGAAGCAACTGCGCCTCCGATGTTTTTTAGATCAACCAGTAACCATGCGCCTCCAGGTCAGCGGAGAGCACGTTGTGACAGCAGCCGACCTGGTCACGCCTCACACGGTAGAAATCGTGAATCCCGAGTTAGAGCTAGTCACGCTCGACAATGAGCATGCACGGCTAGAGATGGAGCTGGTGGTTGAGACAGGTCGAGGCTATGTTCCTGCCGAGCCGAAAGAGGATCAGCCTGGTGGGATGATCGCTATCGATGCGATCTATACGCCGGTTATCAAGGCGGAATATAGCATTGAACCTACCCGTGTTGGGAAGTGGGTGAACTATGAGCGGATTCTTTTTCTGCTTCAAACGGATGGCACGATCTCGCCCGATGAGGCATTACGCCAAAGTGGAGAAATCCTCCAGCAACAGTTCACCCAGCTTACGCTCTCTCGTCAGAGAGCGCCTGCCGAACAGCGAAAAAAAATCACAGCCACAAGCACGCTGCTCATTCCGCCTCAGATTTATGAACTGCCGTTGGAGGCGCTCGGCCTGTCGCCAAGGACATACAATAGCCTCAAGAGGAATGGGCATATGACCAAGACAGGCCAGGTTCTGGAACAGGAAGAAGAGGAACTCCTGGGAATTCGCACCATTGGCGCGAAGGCTGTGCAAGAAATCAAGGAACGGCTACTGGCTACCGGGTGCTTACCACCGTTCGCCGAGTCTCTGGAAACCCCGTGAGGCTCCATCCAGCTCAGAGGAGAGAAGAAGAGAACCAATGGAAAACACGAAGGGAAGCACAATGGCCTGGCACGCTGGGCATGGCAAACATATCTCCAGCGAACAAGGGTATTATTTCGCCAGACTACCGGATGGAACGTACATAGAAGTCCACCCCGATTCGTATCATCCAGCCTTCCATGCGTATGTCCTGCGCAGAGAGATCAGACCCACCACCTGGTCCCAGATCATGGGAAAGGCTGAGGCAGAGTGGCAAGCGTACCCCCGACTCATGGATGCCTTTGCAGAGAATATCCAACAATGGTTCACCTCCCGCGATCCTGGCGTCTTTATCGATCTGCCTCCTGAACAAGAGATGCCTGGAGCGCATACGACACACGACACACACGTGCCCCTCCCAAAAGAGCGGGAGCGGCTTCGCGGGGGGAAGAGGAGAATGACCTGGCATGCTGGCCGTGGCCGATACGGCTACAGTTCCTGGGGATATCACTCGGTCTCTTTAGAGGATGGGACAAGAATAGAAGTCAGCGCCGAGACGTATGACCAACGATGGAAGGCGTACCTGAATGGCCTTGGCATGAAGCCGACGACCTGGTCCGAGATGATGGGGGAGGCGGAACGTGAATGGCAAGCCTATTCTCGGCTCATGGATGCCTTTGCAGAGAATATTCAGCAATGGCTGACGTTCCGTAGCGAAGATGTTCTCGTCAAGCATCCCGCTCTTGAAAGGTGATTGAGCGAAAAATGTTCTTTCTACCTCAAATCTGGAATTCCGTGGTACGTAGAGATGGTGCGAGACAGAGAAGAAGGGTCTCCAGAAACGGCTGAAGAGATGCACTATAAACTTGGGATCAACTGCCCTGACGATCCAAAAATCATTGAAAGAATCATCCAGGCAGCTACGGCTGTCGGAGCGTGCCGGATTGGGAACAAAGTCACATTCGTGCTTCACGGCCAGCAAGCCGAAGGAAGGGGCCACCCTCCCGAGAACGACAAGGAAGAGATGACCTGGCAGGCTTGTGTGTGCGTTGAAATGCGATGCGCACACGGCCATCTTCATGCTGTGTACCAGGCAATCAAGCAGGCACACCCCGAGATCGATCCGCTTATAGAGGTCGTCCGGCTGGAGGATCTTTTTGTCTTTCGCCATGACCTCCTCACGCTGCTCTGGGAGCATCACGCCCTCCTCAAAAAATGCATCGAGATGAACGTGCAACTACCAGACAGTGAGAGCCATCTCTCCCAATGGGACGGACAGGTTCTTGCTCAACTCCCCCAGCTAGAATGGAGGTTACTGCGGTACTTACAGCGCCATCCTGATCGTGCTTGCACACGAACAGAGCTTCAGCAGGCTATTTGGGGAAAAGATCCTCCTTCTTCCCCGGATGCCCTTGAACAACTGGTGCGTCGGTTACGCAAAAGAATCGAACCAGATCCACAGCGCCCAGAATATCTCCTGACGGTCAGGGGTCTGGGCTATCGTTTGATAGGAACTCCCAGGCCATCTCGCACACAAGGAGGGCATCCCCAGGAAAGGGGAGGCGTGTAACGGAGACCCTGGTATCAGCGGATAGGCAGGCCGGCAGGTCGGCATACGTCTGATTGCATAAATGGATGGCAGGGCGAAGATGAAGAAGAAATCGAAGAGCAGTAGCTCAGGAGAGCGCCGCACAGGTCCTGGTGAAGTCTATGATACAGAAGTCCACTGCACCAGGTGCGGAACGCGCCTCTATGTCTCGCCGGAAGGTGCAACACTCGTGCTCGCTTCTCTCAAGAGTACAGGTGTGGCAGGGCTGGTCTGTCTCTGTGGGCATACAGAGTTTATTGATGCAGCACTGCGCCCCGTCGTCGTGCGAATGAAAAACCGTCGGCACGACTAGGGAATGCAGGTCTGCTCTTTTCCAGCCAAATGCGTTGGCCCTCTCGGCTCTATGAGGGAGCGGGATCGTTTTCGGGTGGAAACAAGAGCGTGCTCGCCTGTTGGTCAACTGCTGGTGAATGAGAGGTGGAGCCACTATCAGACACATCCACCTGCTGTCTTCCAACAGCTCGACAGAGACAGAAAAATATGGTACGCTGATTTTGCAGCGAAACCTTCAATCCATGCCTTTCTTGCTCATCTCATGTTCTCCAGTGCAAAAAGGAAGGAAAGACAAGAGGGAACTATGACTGTTGACACGCAAGGCGAGATAGAGCAAGCGGATCGACCGTTAACCAGAGCAGATGTTGAGCGCCTCCTTGAGGAGGCAGGCAGTTCTGACAGGTTGAATTTGCAGGGAAAAAACCTTCGGGGGGCCGATCTCTCTTCTCTAGATCTGCATGGGGCCGATCTGAGTCGGGCCGATCTGCGCGATGCTGATCTCACGCATGCGAATTTGGAAGAGGTCAATTTCCACCAGGCCAATCTTACCAATGCCAAGCTCGCTGATGCTCACCTCTGGGGAGCGTATCTGAAAGAGACACAACCAGAAGCCTACAATCTCCGCTTGCGTATAGGTCCTTCTGGGCTTGGCAAAACCTCTTCTATCAGAACATTCCTGGAGGATCAGACGCTCCAGGAGGGCGAGGTGGAGTATATCCTCGAACCCAAAGATTATGTGACCATGCTCAAGATCAGCATTCTCGAAGAACCTCTCACACTCCACAACGTTACGTTGATTCTTTCTGCCCTCAGCGTGCTTGCCACAAAATACTGGCTGATCGGAAAAGGCCGTTTTGCCGACCTCATTGAATATACCCAAACACAGACGCCGCGATTCAATGAAGAAGCCGCTGTCCTGATCACCAACATCACCTACCGCTCTCCCCTGAATATAGAGTGGAGGGTAGATGTGAGTGCGCCTAGCGTGGCAGAAGCCCTGATCACGACTATCGATGGTATTGCACAGGTACGCAAACGCCTGGAAAAGGCAGAGCTAGAAAACCAAGCGCGGGCACAAGAAGTCAGACATGCCGAGCAACAAGCGGAGAGCGCGCAACAAGTGGCTTTGCTTGAGCAAGAACACCAACGCCTTGCCATCGAACAACAGCGCCTGGAACTCCTGGAGAAACGCCTGGAAGTCCAGAAGAAGGGCATTGAGTATGCCTTTGAAATCGCCGGCAGGGTCGTGGACACCTTACACCCAGGAGCCGATCCAGCAGCACGGGCGATGGAGATTCAGGCATTGTTGCCCAACCTCCTCCAACTCCAGAATGGAAGGGGACTCGAACTGGCCTTGCCGTCGCAGCCTCCGAACGCCGAACCTTCCTCAAGAGCGCAAACGTAGTGCAAGAACAGAGTTAGAGAACGAAGGAGGGGTGTGGGTCTGAAAGTCCTTGACAGTGGCTGTGGAATGAGTGAACCAGCACCTCCAGGCCAATTCCCAAACGCCTCTTAGGTAGCATCTGACCACGGTTGACCATCGTCTGTCTTCACGACCCGTACCAGGTGGAGCGTGAGACAGCAACAGAAGCGATTGTACTGATCAGTAAAGAATGCATAGCAATCGATCACAGGCAAGTCTTTGATGGTGTTATCTTCATGGACACTGCTATAGTGATCTCTCACGGCTTCGATCTGGTCATCGATGCTCTTGGCTGGGTCAAGGACCTCGATAGTCGTGAACTGTCCAGTGATCCGGTGATATTTGTCGAATAACTTGGTTCTGGCTCACTTTTGGTGATAAACGAATATTCTCGGACAAATGATAAGTGAACATAAGAAAAACCTTTCCTCCGTTTTACAATGCGTGAAGGACGCGTTGACGTAATAAAGGAAATGTAGCCCTTCCGAACATCATGCGCTTAATAAGCTTCAATTTGTTCACTTTTCCTTCAACCAAACCGTTGTTGTGAGGAAGGGTCAATCCTGCGGTGACAGCGGCTTTGTCACGTTCAACGCCAAAGACAAAGCTCTGAAGTTCACGGATCTGACTTTCTTTGACTTTAACAAGCCACTCATCGAGCTTCGTACCTTCGAGAGCATGAAGCATCTGGCGAAATTCTTGCACCAGTTGATAGGTGGTTCTCGCTGTCTCTGAAGCCTGACAAATCGCCTCAAGTTGAGCCTGCTGTTTTTCGTCAAGTAGGCTTCGATCACGCACAAACCACCAGACGGCATCTTTCGCCGAGAAATCCTGCAAAGGAACCTGTGGCACCACTGCCTTTTGAATGATCTGTTGATTTCTGCGCAATGGTACCAAAAAGCGATACACCGTTTTCTCGGTTCCTGTATATCCTTGCTCTTTGATTTCCTGGTAGAGTTGCAATCCATTGGTGCATCCCTGTTCCCACCTGGAGAGCACATACGGGGCATAAGGATCAAAACAACTGGGCCGTTTTCGTCGGCGTCCTGCCTGGGGAAAACCGTGTTTCTGCCAGTTCTCAAGCGTTCTTGTTGTAACACCAACACGCCTGGCAATTTCCTTGTTCCCTAGCCCCTGCGCTTGCAAAGCGTGGACTTGTTCGTAGCGATCCTGGCGTTGTGCTTGCCTAGTGAGGCGTTCTCTCTCGGTGCAGGGATCGGGAGCAGGCTTCCAATTCTCAAGAGAGATAGGCTCAAGAGGAAGCGCCAGGGGATCTACCACTTTTCTTTCTTCTTCTGGGAGTGCATCATATGCGGCTTTACGAATCTCGGCACGACAACGGGCTAAGGTTAGCTCAACTGCCTCTGTCAAATTTTTCATGAGGTGGAACCTGTCCGCTGTCTGCGTGGCCTGGGGAGCCGCTTTCCGAGCTGCGGCAGCATAATCGCCTCCACGATCACGGCTCACAATGTCCAGTTCCGGGTGGGCTGCCATCCAGGTAGCCGAAGTGTCTGTTGTTCTATCAGGAAGCACGTCAAGCATCTTATGCGTTTGCAAATCAACGATGATCGTACCGAACTTGCGCCCACGTCGAAAGGAAAAATCGTCAATCCCGATCTGGGTCACTTCACCCACTGGCTCGGTCGGCAACGCCATGATCCGTCGGAGAATGGTATGACGCGAAGTCTCGATCCCTAAGCGATCGGTGACACGCACGCCCAGCCTGCCGCCAGTTGCCAGACCCACCACCTGTACGATCTGAAACAAGCGCTGCGTGACGCGTGCAAAGGCGTCCACAAAAGGCGTCAGGCGCTCTGCAAAGATTTTGCGAGCGCAGGTACTCACCGCACAAAAACATTTCCGTACTTGGAGTTGGATACGTAGTGGTTGCCCGCTACAAGGCAGATCGGCAATTCGGCGCGTGTAGCGACTATGCACGCGTGAAGCTGGTGTGCCACACAGCGGACAGCACGGATTTTTCTGCGTCGAAACGGCAGTAATGGTGAGGACAGTTTCCATCATCTCCATCCTGATCACTTCCAATCCCTCTGGGAAAGCCACGGCTTTCTGCACATCCATATGCGTGATTACATCCTTCTACAAAAGTGGAGTTCTTCCTGTAGAACGATCTATTCATGCATGAGTAGCAAGCGAGCAGTATCACCAAAAGTGAGCCAGAACCGTTTTATTCGACAGACAACATCCGGGAAGGATCGATCTTCATGCGACGATTGAGGACTTCATGGTTCACTGTTCCTTGCCTCCTTCTACTGAAAAGACGTGTGAAGTTGGGGAAAATAAAAAAACGCTACAGCGGTGCATGAATCTGCTTGACTTTCGCTCTCTGCAAGAGAGACACACCCTGTCCTTTTAAGCCTATGATTTCATCCAGTCTTCGATGCAGGTGTATGCTTTGTTGATTTGGATAAACCTTTGTGCGTCACCACCCGCATCAGGGTGGTGCTGTTTTGCCAACAGACGATACCACCGATACACCTCTTTAAGTGGGGTATCGGTGGAAAGTCCAAGGACACGGAACGCATCAACGACATCAGATGGCATCAGTTGGACTTTCATGTTTCTGAGCATTTCCGTGGAGAGACGGTCGAGCATCTCCATGTATGCCTGATGGGCAGCTTCGCGCTCCTGGGCGCGACGTTGCATTTCTTGCATCTCTGCGGCAAACGCTTCCGCCTGCTGGCGGAGTGTGGCATCGGTTTCCGCTCGTATCTGCTGGATTTTGATCGAGGCTTCACGCGCTTCCTTAATCTGAGAGACCTCCAGAGAATGTGGACCGAAGAGTACATATTTCCGTCGATATTCGAGAAGCCCCGCCTGTATCAACTCTCGCAAGTCGTTTTCAGAGCATCCAGAGCGCTGCGCAGCCTCTTCCAGGGTGCAGCGGGATCGATTGGTGAGGTACGCCCTGCATGTTATTCCTCCTCCTACAATGATCACGAGAAAGATGATAAACGCAATATCCACACGGTTTCTCCTTGAGCAACTTTGTAATCCTGTTTCTCAATTATGCACATGAAACATGCCTGCTTGTGCTTTCTGCCGTTTTAGCTTGTTCGTAGCTCATCTTTCTGTTGCTTCTTCCTCTTGATGAGGCTTTTTCGGAAGTGCTGAGATTTGCCCATCAAGAGAACTGCTGGAAGAAGCTGCCGGATCACCACTCAGACTCGGCATTTCTTGCTCGCCTTGAGATAAGACGAACACTGCTGAACTTTCCGTTTCCTGCTTGAGTCGCACTTCGAGATGACCACCGCTTGGGCGAGTCTCGAAGAGATCTGTACGTGCCTGGCAGAGAGTTGGCGTACTTTTATAACCATAGGCTTTCGCTGTGTAGGTGCCGTCTAACCGTTTGAGACGCGACCCAAGGTGAGGCACAGGAACCCATTCAAGCTGCCTTTCCTTCCTTAGCTCTTCCATTGCTTGAGTTAAGAGAAGGGTGAGCGTTGAATCGAGCAGTGACTTTTGTGCTGGTGGCGAAGCCTGGTTTTCCATTGGAACAAAGTCGGTGCAGACCTTTGCGAGCGCATCTGCTTTGGATGGTTTCCCGATGCAATACACCTGACATCCATAACTCCGCAGGCGCAAGACCAGTGCGGTGAAATCTTGATCACCCGTTACCAGACAAAAACGCCTGATGGCTTGCGTATGGAGCAAATCCATCGCATCGACCGTCAGTGCGATATCGGTCGCATTTTTCACGCCGCTGATGCCGATATGCACCATCGGTTGCAACGCGTAGAGGAGACAAAGATCTTTCCACTTCTGGCCCAGGAGCGTTTCCTGATTGCCATACACTCGGCGGAGCGTGACGCTTCCCCAGGTTTCCACCTGTTTCATGATCGTGGGGAAAAGTTCAACAGACGTATTATCCGCATCAATCAGCAGGGCGAAGGAAGGGGGACGTGCGAAGCTTCTCAAAGGATCAGCCTCGCTCGCATCGCATCGTTGTTTTTCCATAAGAGGCTCCTGTTGCTTGAGCGTGAAAGACCGGAGTAGTTCTATCCTCTGCGTACCTGACGTGCACGTCCACCTATGCGATTGCGTACACGGAGCACGCTGGTCGAATGATCAGTAGCGGCAAGGGGGTTATCCGTCTTGCTTTCGTTCTCTCTTTTTTTGACGGAAGAATTCCTTGCGTGCTACTCGTTGCGATTTTTTCTTCTGCCCGTTTTTCATAGGTTCTTTCCTCCTCTCAAGAATATCTGCTCTCGCCTCTGATTTTTCCTCAGTCACACCTCGAAACATGACTGCCTTCGCCCAGACAGGTCCGTTATCGTTTGTCCTTGACAAGACGCGTCTGATCACACCGTTTTGGCGATGTCTATCGCACAGTACGGATGATGAGCCTAGCGCCAGGTATCCTTTGGAGAGGCAAAAGCCGTACCTCTGCCTTCGGGAGCACGACCCAGACGAACTTTTGCCGAGTCTGTTCTCACACGAGCGGGAATGCCGCGCATCCCCCGCTCCACCATCGTTATCGACTCACCCAGGCCGAGACGCGCGCCAGACACGCGGTGGCTTGTGTTGATGGGGAACAGGCATCCAATCCTGACAGCTATCGCACCACCGTTTGTTTGCAGCCTGCGGATCGGCAAAATGGGAAAGGACACTCGTATTGTACTGATTCATGCAGGACATACAAATCTTGAGCAGCCCGGCCATCTCTCCTTCGCATGACCAACATTTGCGCTGCTGACACATCACGCATGGCTCATCAGAGAGAGGGGTGTCACAGTTTGGGCATATCTCCGGGTTAAAGATGCCTTTCTCGCTGATCTCTTGCAGCAGTTGTTCAAGCGTGTTGGCACAGACGCAGGCCAGGGCCACGCCCGGCTTGCCCACTTGCATGAGACCAACCAGAGAGATTTTGCTCAACTCCTCTGTGGGCACAAGCGCACTTTGCTCCAACATGACATGTCCCGTCCCCTCTTGTTGCAGAAATTCATCCAGGACGCGACTCGCACACGCTTCACAAATCGCCTGGTGGACATGAACCTGTAATCCGCTGATCACTTGCTCCAAGATGGCCTGATACCACTGACGCGGGAAGGATTCGTCAACCTCCACCTTCCCTTCGGGGACATACCACTCAAGCAAGAACTTCGCCTCTGGTGCTTCACACCGCGCACACGAGTTCTCCAGGCTCGAAAGAAACCAGATACGCAGGTACACAATCGGCTGTGCGGGAGCGAGCGCGAGGTCGGCAACTCTGAGGGAAAGTGCGTCAACTCCGGTATCTTCTGGAGCTGGAGCGAACGTCATATGAGTATCGAAGGCATCGTGGAACGGTCCATGCAGCAGCAATTGCCTGGTCGTCGCCAGCACATACATCTGTGCCGCCTTTCCCTCTCGTAACAACGCTTGCACGCTGTTCCAGGCACGAGGATTGGATTGCAATTCGGTCACATTCTCGATAACGACCAGCCAGGCATCAGGTTTGCCTCGGCTCTTTTTCCGCACCGAAAGCTGCTGCTGCATGAGGAAAAGCGTCTGGTCGATCTCACGCGACGTTTGGGCAATATGGGCGAGATGCTTTTTTGACGCCAGCGCGAGCGTTTTGGCGAGATCTCGCTTGGGCGTGAGATCCATCACAGCGATATGGATTTGTTCCGGCGTATTTTTCGCACAGAGTTGGGCGATCCAGCCCAGAACGGTATTGGTCTTGCCGTTACTTCCTCCGGTGAGCAGCGTATGACCAATCGTGGATAAAGGGGAGCGATGCACCGAACCATCGGTCCCCACCCCAGTAATCACTTCCAGTTTTCCAACTGGGAGGTGATGCATCAATTCCTGTAAGGAAGGCGTTTTCCCAAAGGGATCATCTGGCTCGTTGGGCATGAACTTCTGTCCTTCTGGTAGATGTTGTGGCTTTCGGACTCTTGCTACAGGCAACAGACTACGGGACACAGTTCACCTCTGCTTGATCTCGGCTCGCGCTGCCCCTGCTCACAAGCTATGGATCATCGCATTGACAGCGGCTACCGAGGTCTTTTGCCAGCGGGGATTGCTGGCCGTGTAGTGTTTAAAGGTCCGGGCAACAGAGCCAGCATCTTGCCAGTCAAACTGCACGATATTGATCTCACTGTTGCCCTTATTGGTGGTGTTGGTGATATCCGTAGTGTCGATAAAGGTGCAGTACGGTTGATATTCCACAAAGGTCGTATTGTCCGGGGTGATGGTCACATCACCACTGCTAGGATGGTTAAAGTACGAATATTTGAAAAACTCCATGACAAAGGTTGCAAGACCTTCGATCTGGCGCTGAATCGCAAATAACCTGCCTGGTAATTGCGCCAGAATGGCGAGTTTCGGCGTCGCCTCCTCGTCCTCGAAGTCAGCACGCTGACTTCTCAGCAGCAGGAGATGGCACCATCCATTCCCCATATGGTCAACACCGGAGACATAAGAGAGGAGGCCATTATAAATGATCTGGTTGTCGGAAAGCGAGGAAAGGGATAATTCATATTTCCCGCCATAGATAAAATCTTGAGCGAGTGCTTCCCCAACCGTTTTATAGGCTTCCTGGATATCTTCGGGGAGGCGGTCCCATGAAGTTTGAGCAGCCCCATTCCTGATCGCAAAAAGGAGGGGACTGGTGGAAAGATACTGATGAAGCGCTTTTCCCTTGTGGTCTCTGTTCATGTTACCCTCTTCTCGTGTAACTGTACATGTTCTGCTGGTTGCCACAGGCTTCGCTCGGGAGATGCTCTCCTTCGGCTGATCTTGACCCCCGCAAGAGTGGCTTCGTTTTTCCCACCCTCTCTCCCTTGCGTTCTGCTGCAAAAGGCGCGAGATAGAATGGGAAAGGCGAAAACCTCTCTTGTTGCGCAGGTGTTTTGACCTGGCAAAAGAGTTTATGCCGAACCTCACCGAAACGTTATTGAATTGGGCAGGTCTTCAAATGCCTATTCTAGCACGGCCAGAAGAAAGTGGAAATGATGCGATGGATCGCTATAGAACGCTCTGGTTTCAAAAACGGTAACACTACGTTCAGGATAGCACATCCCTGGAGATTTTTAAAGCATGCCGAGAGGCTCGAAAGGTTGCGAGAGAAAAGAGGATGGAGTATGCAGCCAGTCGATGCTCGGCAGCATGGAACTCGCGACCCTGCTCAAGCATTCCCCTTAAAGGCCAGCGCCGCAGATCACGACATCGCAAGGCGAGACGCAAGGAGAACTGAGCGTGGATGCGCGGCCTGGATGGGATGGGCGACTGCGCTGTATCTCTTGAGAGTGGTTCCCTCTCCTCTATAGGAAGAGATGTATGAAATGGGGGAAAAGAAAAAACTATCATCGTGAGAAGTAAAACCACATGATAAACTCTCGTCAGTTCCACTCGTCACGGGAGGGTCAACTCCACTGTGACCGTAATCCTCTGCTTCGTTCCTAGGGTGATTGGAGAACCCCGAATGTCGGAAAAATCGCTGCTGCAAAATTCCACCACAAATGCTGCAATGCAAACCCAACAATTACAGCCGATGATCCGCTACCCGCAGAAGCAGAGGCGGTGATTGCGGGGATCTCACAGGCCGTAAATGCTCATGGGCTGACAGATGCGACCATTTGGGTGCAGCATCCCTTTCTGCTTGAGGTTGCCCAGCGAGCCGAAGTCCTTCCGAGCCTCATTGTCACTGTGGATGAGGATGAGAGCGATGCAGGCCGCCAGGAGTACGAGCAGGCCGTGGATCAGGTGAAAACTTTCATGCAAGCGGATTGGGCGCAATACTATCTCCCTGCCCAGCGCGAGCACCTCGCCAACTTTGTCGAGCAACTTATTACTGTCCGTGACCATGCCGTACTGCAATGGCGTCTCCTTCCAGAGGATGCAGCAGTAAGCCTGCCACCGTCATTGGCAGACGATTACCGCAAAGCGCTGGCGCTAGCCCGGTCGCTGCTTGTCACGGAACATCCCGGCTATCTCGCTCATATGGCGTTCGGACATATTATCGAGGGACAGCCTACCCAACTCGAAAGTGTCATTGATGATTTCGATCTCTCCGGTTTGGGGGCGATGGTGGGAGAGGATGACCCCGCCATCTTTTTCACTCAGCGTGGCGCGGTTGGTCGTCAGCTCCATCAGGAAGAAAACCAGATGAAATCCTCCCCTTCTCGCATCACCCGCTACCCGTGGATCTATGCAAATAGGTCCTCCACAGGGGGGGCGCCTCAAGGGGAAGAGAAGGCGCGGGGTGGTCACTGGCGCGTCTATGTGTTACGAGATGCCGTCGATGAACTTTGGGCAAAGGTAGCTCATGCCGTCGAACAAGGGCAATTAGGAACGAGTGCGCGCGTTTCGACTGCTTCTCCTACCCATACCTTTAAGCACCAGGAACACATGATCAGTATTTTCTCATCTGATGCACGAGACGAAGCGGAAGTGAGGAGAATACGGGCGAGGTTGATGGAGCTTGGAGTCACCTGGCCCATTGCCTATAAAGGGCATGGAACACGTCCACCTCGGCTCCCTCCTCTTCCAGAGCATGATCCGTTCACACTCTATTACGAGTAGCCTGCGACCCCTGTGTGATCAGTGTGTGCTTGCCAGGCTCCATACTGATCAGTCCGCTGGGGTCTCAACCTCCAGGTGACGTTCGTAGAGAGTTGCCTGGAATGGCTTCCTTGTTCTATACCTTACACCTGGCGGAAATGGCTAACATCATTATGCCCTGGAGAGAAGTTTTTCCCAGTCCTACAGAAGGGCCGTATCTGAAAGGAGCTCGCCACTGTGCTTCAACATTTTCGTCCAGGGGACATTGTTCTTGTGCTCTTTCATACGCACGATCAGTATCAGGTTGGCAGTGAGGACATAGAGATTCCCGAAGGGAGCCAACTGATCGGATCATGGGATGACGAACAGCCTGCCGATGGGCAAGCTTATGCTATAACCATCCAAAATATCGCCTGGGAATTTGCGAAGGAACATGTGACGCTCCGCCTTCTTGAAGGGCAGGTTGTCCCCTGGAGAGAGCAAGAGCGCCTGGCGCAGGCAAGTCGTACCCAGGCTCAAGGATGTGAGCGACGAGGTGATCTCGATGCCGCGCTCAAGCTCTATACCCGCGCACTGGTCGAACTCACCGCAGCCGGGAAGACAGAGGCCGAATTGACGCAAGAGCGCCTCAGCCGGGCGTTCCTCCTGGAAAAAGCGGGCCGGAGAGACGAAGCAGTGGCCGAAATGGATCGGATCGCGCGGACCCACGAAGCTTTCGTAAGCGCATCGATCTACGGGAAAAGTCTCGATGACGCTGAAATAGCAGCCCAGGCACTCATTGCGGCGGTGACGTTCCTGATCCAGGATATGGATCACCCAAAGAGTCAAGAGAGGCAAAAACTCAGCAATTTGGTTGATCGTCTGCTTACGATGAACAAGCTCATCAAGAAAAGGCATGAGACGAAAGTTTACTTGCTTTATACTGCGGCAGAGGCCCTCTTGCTACTAGGAAAGAGAGGGGACGCTCTGGCGCTTTTCGATCAAGCTGAGAAGTTCTATCAACAACAGCTTGCTCCGATGGAAGATCTATCGAGTATGAGGGCTATTATAACCCGGCGTGAACGTATGAGGGGCCTCTTTGGCACGATCTTGCGTGAAAGAACTGCCCGCTGCCAGATTACAGCAGAGACTGCTGATCAGCTTCAGGCCGTCCTCGACACCCTGAAGCTGTATGTACCAGGGCTGCGTATCACTAAAGGCGTCACCGCAAGCCGTCCTGATCATGATACGCGCAAGGGGCTGCGATACAGCGCCCATGTGAGCTGTATCATACCGTCTCAGGAAAAGTAGATCACTTGGAATGCACTCCTCGCCTCTTCTTCAAGAGGCTATGACACATGTGCTGGTGCAGCCAGAGAAAAGCCTTTTTCATTGCTTTGCGCCTGATCAGAGCATTGCTGCATCTATGCCTCGTTATGGATGTTTGCACAATGTCCCTCTTCTCCAGTATACTATAGGGAAAGGCCTCGCCGTTGAGAGGTTCTTCTCTGCATAGCAGAGGCGCATCAACCTGAAAGCATTGATTGATCCAGAGGGAAAGAATATGGGGTCTCAGATACGCTTATATCTTGAATGTACGGATACTCAGGAGCAGCGCCTCCAGATGGTATACCAGTGTCTGCCGCAATGGTATCAGGTAGAATCCCTGTCGATTGAACGAGAAATTGTCTCGCGAGACCCTTCTCGCAGGTTCCTTCTTGTGCTTCTAAATATTCTCGATTATTCCCTATTTGCATACAATCTCTTGTTTGATGAACTGGTCTCCAATAGAACTATTTCCCGGAAAGAGTTCGCCTGTACATCAATTCCCTCAATCGATAGGCCTCACACTGAAGTAACCTGTGATTACCTCCTCAATTATTTTCGCCCTTGGAAGGGGCCCCTGGACTACGAACGGTTTCTGGCAGATAAAATTCGCGTGTTACAGCAGCTCAGCGCACGCCTCTATAGTGTGGATCTTGACCAGCAACGTTTCCTCGAACTGCAAGAGCGCCTTGTCAAGCAATTTCCAGGAACGCACATCGATCTTGCATTTGAGCAAGAAGATATCTTGTCGCCTGATCACAAGCATCGCGTTTCCATCATGGTTCTGACATTCCCTATTGCTGGGCCAGCGCCACATGATACCCCGTTGCATGCCTGCCTCAACGCTTTGCAACGAGAGCAGAAAATTGTCTATTGGGAGCCGATTTGTCCTCTCATGGAAACGAAGAGGCATAGTGAGCAAACTGCTCAGTGGCTGATGATTCCTGTGAAGAAGCGCCCTTGCCAACCCTATTCGAGAGCATTGATTCCCAACGCTCCCCCTTCTCGCATGAAGTCTGATTAAGCAGGAGTGCAAAGCTGCGTTATAAAGAAGAGAGCGTAGATGATTCGTCGCTTCATGCGCTCCTTGCAATCTTGCAAAGCACCCCCTGATCTGTTGCAAATTCAGAAGCCACAGAGCAAAGAAACAACGGCTGCTGCGAAGAGATTCCTGGTTACTTACAGCAGCCATTGCCTCTTTTCTTCTATCTACACGCAGATACCTGCGATCTTGTCCAAGTATACCAAGAGCATGATGATTATACAAATCGAAGTGACTTTTGGGCGAGTTGATGCACCTTGTTTTTGGCGCGTTTTATGAGCAAGGAGGATGCCCAAAGCGATAGGCTATATTTCTCTTGAGGCGGGGAGAGTCTAGCCAGCAGGTGTATTCTCTGCTATGCTGGCGGGGAGAACGTGAAGAGCATACCAGATCGGCGGAAACTGCAAGGCGAAAGGCGGATTGTCGTGCTGCAAGACATATCCATGAAATCGTTACAGGCAAAGATCAGCAATGATGAGCGACTGACGGAACGGGTCGCGCGCGTATGGGCTGTGCCGCTCCTTTCGTCTCTCACCATTTCGCAACTCATGGATCGTATGCAGAATCCGTTTGCCGCCCGCTCGATCTGGTTGCAGCTCGATGAGGCAGCGCGCCAGTGCCTGTTCTATGCCCTCGGAAGTCCCGCGCGCAGGAAGGGCGTTCCGTTAGAGATCTTGCGTAAGAAAACAAAATTATTGGGAACGGTGATTGAGGCTGCTGTATACCGTTTGAAAGAGGAGTGGCTGCTAGTGGATGAGGAAATCATCGACACACACTCTATACGCACACTTGATCGGCAGCCAGTACCAGGGCATTGCATCTTCCCCTTTCGAGAATGTTCTGACGTGCTCTGGCAGACTGGCCAGGAGCTATTCAAGGCGTCTGCCAATCGTGCTGAAATGCCACTTTCGCGCCTGCTTAGCACTTTTTCAGAACAGGACCTGCAGAACCTGGCTCGGCGGTGCTCTATCACTGTGCCAACCATCGCGTCCAGTTATCATCGCGGCTTCCATTCTTCCAACGCTCATCCTTTTGACATGCGGGAACAATTGTGTGAAGCGCTTCAACAACCGTTTCTTGTCTTTGAGCTTTTACGCCGCCTGGATGCTCCCGCGCTCCGCCTCTTTCTCTGGCTGTGTTGTGAGCGAGAAGGAAAAGCTGCGCTGTCCGAAGTTCACGCCTTTCTCCACTGTGATGAAGAGCGCCTTTTCGAGCTGCTCCGGCTCTTGGAGATGCATGCTCTGGCTTTCGATTCTCTGACGCCACAAGCATCGCGGATGCTCGTGGTCCCAGGAGAAGTATTTGCGACCGTCAAGGGGCAAGTTGCACAGCTCGCCGATGACGAGCGTAGATACGCCTTCGTGCCAGCAGCAGATGAGCCTGCTACGATACAGGAGGGACAGCCCTGGATCAGTTATGATCTGGCCGTAGTAGTAGGCGCAGTTCATCATTTGGTTGTAGAACCAACGAAAGATGACCGCCTGATGAAGCGCCAACGCACCAAAATCCGGCCCTTGCTGCATGGGCGACCTCGTTTGGGGGAGACAGAGGACGACCTCTATCCTGATATGGTGGTAGCTGCGGCACGGCATTTTGAAATCATCGAGCGAAAACGACTTCACGAGGATGCAAAGCTGCGCTACCTGCCAGGCCCGAAGCTCCGCACGGATTGGTGTCGGCTCAGCCTCGCCGAGCAGATCCAGTGTTTTCTTGAATGGTGGATCAAAGCGGCACGGTGGGTGGACATCATACCAGGTGAGCATGCTCCGACCCTGTATAGCTGGCAAGTCTACACAGACAGGCAAGCCCTGCTCGAACAGCTTCGCGCCTGTATTCCCGGAAAATGGTATAGCGTCGAGGCGCTCCTTCATGCTCTGTGGAAGCGTCAACCGTTGGAACTGAATGCACAGGGATATCGGAAACCCCCAGCATCAGGTGGAAGTCCCCTGCGGGCGCGCTGGAAAAAGTGGCGAAAGATGGACGGAACACGCTATCTCGGTATGCTAGCCTCGACGCTGTATGAGGCAGGTATTGTGAGCATAGGATATGAGCATGCTCCTGAAGGCAATACTGACGCGCTTCCTATCGCATTCCTGATCACGGAACTGGGTGAGGCAGCCCTGAACACCTCGCCTTCCGCACATGACCACGGTTCGGAAGCCGACAAGGCAGCACTGATTGTCCAGCCCAGTTTCGAGATCGTCGCGCTACGGATGGACCCGGCACTTATTTATGAGCTTGTAGCATTCACCGATATCCACTGCCTCGAACAGGTTTCTCGATTCCAACTGACACGCGCCTCACTCTTGCATGGGCTTGCTACTGGACGGTGTATTGAGGAGATCGTAGCCTTTTTGGAGCGGAATACGCAGATAGCGCTGCCCCAAAATGTGGTCTATACGCTCCACGATTGGAGCAAAGCATACCAGGAAGCTTGTCTCTCCGAAGTGATGTTGATCGATGTCTCTAGCGAAGAGGCCACCAGGTCCGTACAACGGACACTCGAATCACATCAAGTACCTTATCGTCTCCTGAGCGAGAGAATCATCGCGGTTTCGCTCCAGGCCCTCCCTCGCAGTGAAATCTATACATTGCTTGAGGGAGTGGGGGTGGTGGTGCGCGAGGCAACGGTGCAGTAAAGAGCAGGTGCCCTTTTGAAGTAAGCGTCGCTGCATCCTTCTATACAGAAAGTTTCTTTTTATCTTCTATACATTATTTCCACCATTATACAGTGTTTTTCAGATCAATTTGTACTCTACATGAGAGGCAACAACTGGTTTCAATTTGAGGAACATCACTTAAAGTTATGCTTATTTCCCTTTATCGCCCTCCCTATCCGACGATGGCTGCATGATGGTGAAGAGTTGTTGAGCAAAGGCTTCCAGTTTGGTCTCTGTAAAGCTGATGATGGGCGGAGGGTTCCCATCTAGTATGGACGTAAAAAGCCAGGCAATGAGGTGCTCGGCCTCGTTCTGCTGAGCTTCATCCTCGCGCGGGTCTACCCCGCTTCTCAGTCGAATGTGAATTGTCAGGTTCTTTTGAAAGGCTTCCCAGAACGCCGGGTCACGAGGAAAGGT
>Ga0070738_10003201_pt1 | contig 22203 bp, 14 predicted proteins | sample Coa_R2_2_FD_66446 | JGI IMG/M metagenome (GOLD analysis project Ga0070738, IMG submission 66446) | Surface soil microbial communities from Centralia Pennsylvania, which are recovering from an underground coalmine fire - Coalmine... | ecosystem: Environmental > Terrestrial > Soil > Unclassified ... | reverse complement strand
AATATGATTGCTTATCATAGAGAATGGTATCGTGTCGAAGTTCGGCCCATGAAGCCAACTGGGTATTGAGATTCTTCATTGCCCAGGCCCTCGTTCGCATGGCTTCCGGGTAATGGGAAGCAGTCGTCGGTGCGGAAAGCGCCCGCAATGCAGCCAGCCACGCCGTGTAGATATTATTCGTCCATGCGTCGGGCGGCTGAGAATCGATTGCCTTCCGGGCGGCAACCAGGTTTTGGTGGTAAGGCAAGCCGTCGCGAAACAACTCTCCATTCGTGTTGCTCATCCTGGCGGCGATTTCCGGAACAGTAGAATCGTTTGCCAGCACCGAAAACGCCATGTCCAGGGCGCTGCATCGCCGCCGAAGAACCTTGTTGGGCTGTCCCTCAACGACCGTCAGGATCTTGTCGAACACCATCTGTGAAAGCGCCCAACTATCCATGACAAACTTTTGTCCGCATACGGTAAAAGATCGCGGCAGCCTGGTCTGCTCAGGTCCCAAAGGGGAATAGAAGATATCGCTGGGAATCGATTGCACGCCCAACTCGCCCGTCAAGAGCCGGGTTTGCAGGCTCCTCAGCACCTCCGTCGATGGAATATCTGCAAGCGACTGAATATTTGCGGACTGCAGCAAACTTTGCAGCTGGGCAAACGTGAGCGAGTCGGTAGTGCCGACAAACGTGCGAGTGATCGACTCGATAGCCGACCAGTTGGTGAACTGCCCCGAGCGGGCCAGCAGTGAATTCATTACGATTGCTGCGCCGAACTCGCGCAGGTCGTCTTCCGTGTTGGGCGGATACGTCACGATTCGAAAGTCCATTCGGCCGCACCACATCATGGTGCGAAAATACTTCCGCAGTCGGTCAGAAGCGTCGTAATGGCCTCGAACTTTAAACTGAGAACAATCGACCTGGCGTGAGCCGCCAAAAATCGGTATGGATTCGAGGTCCAACCTGCCAATGGCGGCGAGCGTCTGGGCCACATCTGAGTCGATCTGGCCGTTTCCAGTTGCACTGTGAATCCACTGCCCATTCCATAAGCTTAAAGCAACCGTCAGGAAATAATCCGCGTCGTAAACGCTATTGCTGAGGGGCCCGTTTCCATATTGCGCCGCGGTTGCGGGCAGTTGCGCCGACAGGTTGCTCAACATCCCTGACAATAGTGTCGAGACGTAGATTTCTTCCAGTTCCTCAAGCATGCTCTGGTAGGAACGGTGCCATGCATGCAAAATCGAGTCCGTGGTGACGAAGCACGGCACGTCCCCGCTGAACAGCCGGTAGTAAGCGTCCCCGAACGTTTTGCTCGCCTGTGCTTCGCTAACGACAAACCCATTCGTCATGAATACAGCCAGTTCGTTGCTGGTCAGCTGAAAGCTCCCGACTGGGCTCGGGCCGTTGAAATTGGACCAGTATTGGGCCGTGGTCGGGTCCCAGCTTAACTGTGGAATACACCCGGACATGGAGCTGTTGGTCGCGAAATCGTCTTGCGTCAGGTTTTGCAACGAGGCCAGGTTTTGCGCAAACACAGCGCTAAATCCAAAGACATCCGCGCCGCCGCTGGCGGTTTCGGATTGCGCCTGCGTGGCCAGGTCAGCGCGGACCCGGTAAAACACAGGGCCGGGTTGGAGTGGTTGGGAAACGCTCAACAAAGAGCCCGAACGTCCAGGGATGCCGAGAAACCTGCCGGGCACTGTTTTCCACAAACGCAGGTCGCTGCTATATTGCAGCTGATATTCCGGGTAGATCTGAGACTGGTTTGTCCCAGGAACCGAGGCCGGCCAAATCAACTGAACGGAACTGCCGCCAGTTTGGAGATCCATCGAAACAGGTTGGCCGTGAGAGGTTAGAGCCAGGCACAGCAAGAACCCAGGGATTCTGAATAACCGTCCCGCCTTCATGATTTGATTTAATCATGGCGGCTTACAAAGTCAAGATTTTCGTGATTTTCGCTGCTTCACGCGGATATTACGTTCCGAAACCGGGCAGACGGATTTTCCGGGATCCGCCGATTCTCGGCACGCAACCGCTTACGCTCGAAGCCACTGATCAAGATGTTTGGCTACAAAAACATCATCGTTGAGGTGGGGATAGGCGCAATAGACGCGATCGATTTCCTCGCGTTGACCTGGACTCAGCCGCTCGGAGGGGTCGAGGCAAGTCGTGCCGGCCAGCAATCCTTGCCGCCGCAGGACTTCGTGGATGCCGGGAATGCAGCCTGAGAATCGGTTCGCGGCATCGAATACTGCCGCATTGGCGTCGGTGACTTCCATTGCCAATCGCAACAACTCGCGCGGGATGGGTTCCTTCGATTCGACGAGCTTCCGGCACCGGGCATGAAGTTCGACGGCTTTATGCGTCCAAACGGCCCAATGCCCCAGTAATCCGCCCACAATATGGCGCTCTTTTATGGCTTTACCGCGCACAAACTGAAACGGCGTCAACAGGTCCATGACGATACTGTCATCATTGCCTGTGTACAAGGCGATATCGTCTCGGCCGCATTCGACCACGGCGCGCACAACATCCAGGGTTTGGTAACGGTTGAACGGCGCAATCTTAATTGCAACGACGGGGTCAATTTGAACAAAGCGCCGCCAAAATTCCAAAGGCAACAGTCGTCCGCCGGCGGCCGGCTGAAGGTAAAAGCCGAATAACGGCAGGATGGCTGCCACAGACTCACAATGGGCAATCAATTCGTGGATCGAAGCTTTGGGATGAGCCGCCAGGCTCAGTAACCCGGCGTCGAACCCCTGCTCTCTGGCGACGATAGCCTCACGAACCGCTTGTCGTGTTGAACCGCACAGGCCGGCGATCAGAACGCAGCTGCCTCTCAAATTGCCCCGTTCTTTGGCCGCGATTTCGAACAACGGCTTCAAAAGACCCACTTTCGGGTCATGGATGGCAAACTGTGTGGTGTGCACGCCCAGAGCCAACCCGCCTGCGCCCGCCGCGCGGTAATAACGCAGGAGAGCCAGTTGGCGCCGCTCATCCCATCGGCGCCTCGCATTGAGCGCCAAAGGACAGGCGGGTATCACAACCCCTTTCCCGAGGCGCTTGCGTAATGATTCAGTATCGCCCATCGCGTGCTTCAAAATGCGTGGGCTTGCCCAGATCACGCCCGCCCTTCTTTATCCAGCGAGCAATCGCCTTTTGCATCGATTCAATCGAAACGGCCGGGATTCCGAGCATCGAGCAAATCGCCGCGGAATTTCCCAACAACGCCGCCACCCTTTCTTTACCGGAGAAAAGCGGCTGCTTGCCCAGCAATTCACCGAAACGCGTGGCCGCGGCCCGAACGGAATAGATCTCGGGGCGACACAAATTCCAGGCCGAAGGAGGGGCATTGGCCAGAGCCAGGGAACGAATCACCATTTCATTGGCGTCCCCCTGCCAAATGCAGTTGAAGTGGCCGTTTGAAAGATCGATGCGCTCAGCCTGGTGGACTTTTCGCGCAATATCGACCAGCACCCCGTACCGCAATTCGACGGCATAAAACAATCTGATTAAGGCCACTGCGGTGCCATGCGCGCGTGAATGAAACTCGAACAAGCGCTCGCGGGCTACGGCCGAGTTGGCATACTCCCCAGCCGGTGTGAGCTGGTCTGACTCAACCGACCCGCAACTTGCCACCTTTGACAACGGATAAACATTGCCGGTAGACAAGGCCACGATGCGCGCTTCGTAATATCTTTCGGCGATGCGGGTCGGCACGATGGTATTCATCGCCCACGTGGCGGACGGGTTCTGAGAAGTGCCGAATTTTAAACCGACCAGGTAAAGCAGGTTCGAGGCGTCCGGCAATCGCTGGACGGCGACCGGATCCAGCAGGTCGCAGGAAATGGTTCGGACCTCATGCCGGCTCAGCCATGCAACCGTGTCGGGGTTGGTGAACCGGCTGACAGCGATCACCTCCAATGGATGACGGACGGCATCGGCCGCGCGCTTAGCAAGCACGGCCAAAGTGGGTCCCATCTTTCCACCTGCCCCAAGGATCAGCAGCGGGCCTTTAAGGGTTCGCACGAAATCCTTTAAAGCCCGCGTCGGCTCGGTCAAAACCTCATCGAGTTCATCTTCGTTGTTAATCCTATGCAAAACGGAAGATTTGGCGCTCCTCATAGGTGGTGAGCGCAGGTTGGTTCCACACGCCGTTTATGCCTCAAGCGTTCCGGAAATGCAACGTCGGACCGGAACGTGTCGAGACGGAACGGCCCGGACTGGGAGCCTCCGCCCCGGTTCAAGGATCCTCAATTCAGTTGTGCCGCGATTGGCGCATGAGTCGCCGGATCGGCAGAAGTATTTCCGGTTTGCGCCGATTTCTTCAGCACGTCATTGACCCGTTCCAGCGCTGTGGCGAGCTCCGCCCGAGCCGCTTCGAGCTTCATCTTTTCTTCGTAGTTCGGGTCAACCGGTTTCACCGGCGGGAGGCCCAGGATGTTCCGGGCGCGTTCGAGGGCGGCGTCAATGTGCGGACAGACATTTTCCCGGCCCAGCCGGTCAATGAAGCCGGCCTTTTCCATAACCATCATGGGATTGGTGTGAGGCGCGCTTAAAACGAGGTGTTTACCGCGTTTACGCAATTTTTCGTAAAGATCCTCGAGGGCATTCAGCCCAGTGGCATCCATGGCAACGACCTTGCGCATGCGCAGGATGAGCACTTCAGGCTCCTGGCTCAGCCGCTTGAGGACACTCTCGAGCTTGTCGACAGCTCCGAAAAAGAATGCGCCCATCATCCGGTAAACCATTACGCCTTTGGGCACTTCCTTGCCGACCAGCGAATGGTGAGAGCCCTCGGTCTCGGTGGTCTCGTCCACCGCCATAATCTGCGTTGTTTCCGAGGATCTTTTGATAAATAGAATGGCGGCCAGGACCATGCCGACCTCAACGGCGACGGTCAGGTCAACAACCACCGTTAGAGAGAATGCCGAGAGAAAAACCGCGGTGTCACATCCCGGCCATTTGCGCAGGCGGGCGAAGTTATGCCATTCGCCCATGTGAAAGGCGACGTTCACGAGAACGGCGCTCAGGACCGCCAGCGGCACGAATTTGGCCAGTGGCGCCGCCACCAGGATAATTGCAAGGAGTGTCAGCGCATGCACCATCCCGGCAACCGGGGTGCGCGCGCCGGCTTTCACATTGGTAGCGGTCCGGGCGATCGCGCCGGTGGCGGCAATGCCGCCAAAAATCGGACAAACGATGTTGGCCAGGCCTTGCGCTATCAGCTCCTGGTTGGCGTCGTGGCGGTCGTCGATCATGCCATCGGCCACCACCGCGCACAGCAGCGATTCAATCGCCGAAAGCAACGCAATCGTCATTGCCGGTTGAAACAAATGCTGAATGTTGTCCCACGACAATTCCGGCATATGGGGCATCGGAAGGCCCTGAGGAATGCCGCCAAAGCGCGAGCCGATGGTTTCCACCGGCAGGTGAAATGCCGCCATGGCTGCTGTTCCCAGAATGAGGGCGACGATAGATCCGGGCACCCGGCGTTGCCACGCTTTGGGCCATAAGAAGATAATTCCCAGGCAAGCCGCAGCCAGCGCCAGAGTCGGCCAATGAATCGTCCCGATGTTTTCGGCAAGAACTTTCATCTTCGGGATGAATTCCGAGGGCACGTTCGAAATCCGCAGCCCGAGAAAGTCTTTGATTTGGGTGCTGAAGATCAGCACCGCTATTCCGCTGGTAAACCCAGCCGTAACCGGGTACGGGATGTACTTGATCATCGTGCCCATTCGAGCCAGGCCCATGGTCAGCAGCAAGCCACCCGCGAGGATCGTGCAGATGACAAGGTTATCGAACCCGTACTTGGCTCCTATTCCGAAGAGAATGACGATAAAGGCCCCGGTCGGGCCGCCGATGGACACTTTAGTTCCGCCAAAGGCTGAAATAATGAAACCAGCAATGACCGCGGTGAAAACACCCGCTTCAGGCTTAACTCCGGATGCGATCGCAAAAGCCATCGCCAACGGTAAGGCGACAATACCAACGGTGATCCCCGCCACGAGATCGGAGATTAAAGTGTTTGAGTTGTAACCCCTCAACGTCTCAAACAGACGGGGACGGAATGCCGTGTTCAAATGCATAGGTGAGATGGAACAATCGGAATCAAGGCCGTGTTCATGGCAGCTGAAATGAATTCTCGCGAACTGGTGGTCGGGAGCCGCATAGAGGAACTTGTCCCATTACTTCAAACATCAATGACGCGTCGGACGCAGCGGACAGCTTCGCGAGCTGCGCCGTGTTTTGGCTGAACCGCGCGACTGAAGCGACCAGGTTCAAATAAGCTTTCGTCTCTCCTTCCGGCACTGCAAAGAGCCACACCGTGTTGACGGATTGTCCCCCCGCCCAGGCCAGCGGCTTGAATGACTTCCCCAATGCGAAAATGAGCTCCGGCAATTCAGCCAGACGCGCATGCGGAAGCGCCCACCCCGGTGAGCAGGCTGTCGGGCTCAACCGTTCCCGGGCTATCACGGCGTCCAGGAATGTTTTACGATTTTCCAGCATTCCCGTCCGATCCAGTTGATCGGTCAACTCGGCCACAACCTCCGCCGGCGTGGTGCTTTTCAGCATGGGAACCAGCAGTTCGGGCCGGGTAAAATCGGCCAGGCAGATAGGATTGGGACGGCTCATTGTCCTCGATTAAAGTCGCCAGGATTTCGGCACAGGCGCCCGTTGCTGTTGCTCATCAACATAAAACGAACACTTAAGCAAACCGTATGCCGATGGATGGCCGAGTCGCACAACTCATTGACTCGCAACAATAATCACTCGGTGAACAAAAGCCTGACTTCCCGAAAACCACACGTTCTGTCGCCTTTGTGCATTTCTTGCACGCGAATGCTGGTTGCGGTGAAGCCACGAACCAGGACCTCATCCCTGCTCCGGAACGCCGCTGCGCCATGAATCCCCGCCTGCCTTTGAATGTAACCCATCCCTATTTTTCAGCGTCCAAATTTCATTGTGATCCACCGCGATGGTGGTTTGCATTTCAAGTCGCAGGAACAATTCAACCTATGGTAGCGTGATTTGAGGCCCGAGGCAGAGCGCGTTCCGGCTGCCGCTGGGTTATAAAGCAGCTAAGTAAACAACCAGGAGTGACTATGAAATTTTCAGCCAAGATCATCGTATCAAGTCTAGCGACAGTCTGTGCCGCAAGCCTGTTCGCCCAGGACTGGCCGCAATGGCGGGGAGCTAATCGCGACGGCAAGGTCGTGGGTTTCGAAGCTCCCAAGACGTGGCCTAAAGAGCTGGCCCAAAAGTGGAAAGTGGAGGTGGGCAGCGGCGATGCCACACCTGCGCTTGTGGGAGACAAGCTCTTTGTGTTTTCGAGGCAAGGCGACGAGGAGGTGCTTCGATGCCTCGATGCGGCGACCGGAAAAGAGAACTGGGCTGCCAAATATGCGGCGGAGGCCGTCAAGGGCCCCGACTCAGGGCACGGAGGCCCGCGCAGTTCGCCCGTGGTTGCAAGCGGCAAGGTCATTACGCTCGGAGTCACTGGCATTCTGTCCTGCTACGATGCGGCGAATGGGAAATTGGTGTGGCAAAAGAACGATTTCCAGGGGCAATGGCCACGGTTCCACGCGGCGATGTCCCCCATCGTTGTGGATGGTCTCTGCATAGCCCAACTGGGCAAAGAAACCGAAGGGGCCATTGTGGCTTACGACGTGGGCAGCGGAGATCAAAAATGGAAATGGACGCAGGAAGGGCCCGACTACGGTTCCCCAGTTCTGATGTCGATTGGAGACAGCAGGATGATTGTGACAGAAACCGCGAAAAGCATCGTAGGGATCGGAGCCGGAAATGGAAAACTCCTCTGGCAGGCGCCTTACGCGCCGTCCGGCATGGCTCACAATGCCACGACGCCTATTGTCGACGGACAGACTTTAATCCTGTGCGCACAAGGCCGCGGGGCCCGCGCACTGAAGATCGACAAACAAGGCGATTCTTTTGCCGCTACGGAGCTGTGGAGCAACAGCGAAAACTCCGTGCAATTCAACACGCCTGTCTTGAAGAACGGGATGTTGTTCGGCTTGTCACAAAAAGGGAATTTCTTCTGTATCAACGCGCAAAATGGAAAGACGGAGTGGTCGGATCCTCAGGGTGGACGGGGAGGATTTGGCTCCATCGTCAATGCGGGGCCCGTATTGGTCGCCCTGACGTCCAAGGGCCAACTAACGGCCTTCGAAGCTTCGGACAAACAGTACAATGAACTTGCCAACATCAAAGTGTCCGAGAAACAAACCTATGCTTACCCGGTGTTGGCTGGAAATCGGCTGTTCGTCAAGGATCAGGATTCCATCGCGCTGATGACCCTCAACTGAGTCCGATAAGAGCACGGGAGTCTGCGCGGCCGCCGAAGCAACAAGGCGGATCCCAGGGTGTATTGCGCGCTTGCGCCGCTTCGTTAACCTGGGAGGCTCCCATTGTCCCCCACCGGATGCTTCACGCGGCCTGGTGCCGGATTTGGTCTACCAGGTTGCTCTTTGGTCCAGCCGCCGCCTGTTCGCACTCCTCAATTCTCTTGCGGAGAAAAGATTGCTCCGACCTTACCTGGCTTAGTTCGAGAGCCTGGCGCAAGTAACCTGCCGCGGCGGAGTAATGACCCAATTGTGATTCAAAGTCTCCCAGGACAGCATACAATAAATAATACGAATCGAGTTGTGCGCGATTGCGAATGGATTCGACGGCTGAGATCCCCGCCGCCGGACCGTGGACATGGGCCACCGCAACAGCGCGGTTCAGCGCCACGACGGGTGAATCCTCAAACTCGGCCAGGCGATCGTACAGGACCAGGATCCGCTTCCAATCGGTCTCTTCGAAATTAGAGGCGGCGCAGTGGCATGCCGCAATGCCCGCTTCCAATTGATATCTGCTTAAGCTCTCACCCGCTGCCGAATGGACCAGGTGGAGCATTCCACGCGAAATCAAGGACTGGTCCCAGGAACCGCGGTCCTGCTCCTGGAGCCGGATCAAATTGCCGTCTCGATCCACACGACCGGGGATCCGTCCCGCGTTGAACAGCATCAACGCGAGCAGCCCGTGGGTCTTCGGACAGTTGCACGCCGGATGGGCCGCCAACAGCTCCGCCAATCGTATGGCCTCCCTGCAGACGTCTTCCCGAACCAGACGTTCTCCAGACGAGGCCTTGTAACCTTCATTGAACAACAAATACAGCGCCTCCAAAACCACATCCAGCCGCCGGCCCAGTTCCTCGCCTGCCGGAATTTCAAAAGGAATCCGCTCGTCTCGAATTTTTCGTTTAGCTCGAGTCAGGCGTTTGGCAATTGCCGCTTCGGTGGTCAGGAACGCCCGGCTGATTTCCGTAACGCTGAACCCGCAAAGGGTATTCAGGGCCAGCGCAATTTGCCCGTCGGCCGGGATCACAGGGTGACAGCACACAAAGATCATTCGCAACCGGTCGTCGGCGATTTCGTGTTCGGCAAAAATCTGTTCCTGGGCGCTTGGATTGCCGTGGTCCATCATCTGGATGATCTGCGCCTGCTTATCGCGGAAGACCTTGTCGCGTCGAACCACATCCAAGGCAAGGTTGCGAGCCGCCCGGATCAGCCATGCCGAGGGATTCTCAGGCACTCCATAAAAGGGCCATGTTTGCAAGGCCCGACCGAGGGCTTCCTGGACGACATCTTCGGCCAGGCTCAGGTGTTCCAACCCGAAAATGCGGGTGAGAATAGCCACCATCTTGCCGGATTCATGCCGAAACAAGTGCTCAACAAGGTGAGGCACTTCGCCCATCTGCGGATCATGGCCTGGTTCCGAACTCACGATCGTGGCTCCAGGCTCTAACGGCGAACCACCTCGCCGCAGGCTTTGTTCAGATCCGCCAACCCCTTTTCAAATTGGTCCCCAACCATTTTGTCGCAGTTGATGAACATTCCGATCACTTTCGGAATAAACGCGGAATGGCCGGACATCGTCCAGGTAACGCGCGTCTGTCCATTTTCGGGCATGAAATCGAAATCGGCCGTATTCGTCCCTTTGAAAGGCTTTTTAAAATCGAGCCGGAATCGTATGGATTGGGAAGGCAGACTTTCAATAATGGTCATGCGGCCTTCGCCGATTTTTTGATTTCCCGCCCACGCAAAGGCAGCGCCGGTGCCGGATTGAGGCCCCTCGTAACTAGTGGTCGCCTTTGGATCCAATTTGGCCCACGGTGACCATGCCTCCCAATTGCGAAGCTCGTTAACGTGAGGAAACACCACATCCGGTGGGGCACTCATCAGTGCCGAGCGGCTGATGCGAAATTCCGAGGGACGCATGGCTGCTGCAATGGTAAAGCCGAGCAATGCGATACCGACAATGATGAGCAATTTAAGAATCATAATGGGTGCCTCAATCGCGATACGAGGATGGTGATTTTGCGCTCTTCAAAATGCCCCGATAGGGAGCGCCGGCGGCTTCCATGTTACTGGATGCCGTCGGCCGCCCGCCGGGCCATTCACGAATGAGCGCCGGCCAATTCCGTTTCTTTGGACAACTCCGACACCAACGGGCAAACATCCGCAACCTGGCGGACCTCGACCTGAATCCCGTACGCCAGGCCGGGACATTGTTGGGCGATGCTCACGGCTTCATCGTAATCGTTCACCTGCAGCAGGAAATAACCACCAACCGCCTCTTTTGATTCCGCAAAGGGGCCGTCTGAAACGGTTCGGCCATTCTTGCCGGACACTACTTTGCCGTCCTTTTCCAGGGGACTGCCGGCAGTTACTTTACCCTGCGCCGTGAGTCGCTCAAACCAAGCCATCCACTGGCCTGCGATCTTCTGCATTTCCTCGGGGGACAGTCCTTTTTGCCAGTCGTTGCCGCGGAACAGCAGCATGTATTGGGGAACTTTGTTCGTTGTGCTCATATTCGTGTTGCTTTTGTTTATTATTACCTGATCCGTTCAGCCGGATCAATATTACGACGAACCAGCACGGCCCGGCAGGACATGGGATCGCGATTTCTTTGAAAGTTTTTTGTGCCTCTTCGAAATCAAACGGGCTTGCCTCTCGACGGTCTCGCCCCAAAATCAGGCCCGATGAAACACCCTTGCCTGCGATGGTTACTGACCCGGTTCACGTTCTCGGCTTCAGTTGCCCTGGCGACTTTGAACGCGGCGGAATTGCCTCCCGTGCCTGCACCCTTGAGTGTGCCTGGCCCCGGCCCGACCAATGACGCGCCCTACTCACCCCAGGCCATTGTCCAGGGCGGAGTGGTGTTGCCTTTATACGAGCCGGGTTCGCCAATGCTCAAACAGGAGCGCTTTCGCGAAGCGGAGCAATACAACATGAGCAAGTCGGTCCCGGGCCGGATCAACAGTATCGTGAACATCCACAACCCAAGCATTGAGGTTCATCCAGTCGACGGCGGCGTCAACACCGGAGCCGCAGTCATCCTGGCGGCAGGAGGCGGCCATAATACTCTGAATGTGGGGTCGGAAAGCGCCGATTTTGTGCCTTACTTTTATAGCTATGGCGTCAGCACGGCAATCTTGCGGTACCGCTTGCGGCGCGACGGCTACAACGTCCAGGCGGACGCGGTCGCCGACGGGTTGCAGGCGATCCGCTTGCTGCGCGCCCATGCGAAGCAGTGGAATATTGATCCGGCCAAAATAGGAATTATGGGATTCTCCGCGGGAGCCGAACTTGCCGCTCCCGCAGCGCTGTTTTCTGATGAGTTCGATAAAAAACACAGCGAAGCTTCGGATCCTTTGGCCGGCATCTCTTCCCGGCCGGACTTTGTCAGCCTGATTTATCCCGGCCCCTCACCCTTCGCGCGCAACGGCAATCCGCCGATTCCCTCCAATGCTCCTCCCGCGTTCATCGTCTGCGGAGGGGCTGGCGACCGTGTGCACGCCATTTGGGCGGATGAATATTTCTCGGCGATGCTCCACGCCTCAATCCCGAACGTCGAGATGCACATCTACGGCAATGGCCGGCACCCAGGTGAAGTCCTGAGCGACGGCAACCGCATGAGCGCGGGCCTTGCCGATCGTAACGGCATGCCTTTTGGCACCTGGCAGGACAGGTTTATCGATTGGTTTCGCGACCTGGGATTTCTACAAAAGCCGGGAGTGCCAACCAAGGCAGCGAAAGACACCGCGGCCTTCCTCAATCGGCAGCAACAAAAGTGAGCCGGCTTTGAATGCAGGTTTGCCGTGGCCAGTCGTTACTCGCAAGATGAACCGTGTGCTCGCACGCGTTCCCAGGACGCCTTTAACGGAGTTTTCACGTGGCGCCATTGGCCATTGCGACCTCGGCTCGCAGCAAATCATGCAGCGTCACCAATCCGAGGATTTTGCCGGCAGGCTGGTCCACGAGCACAACCATTAGTGAAGAGGATTCGATCAGTTTACTTTGAAGCTGCCGAATGGTCTGCTCCGGAAGGCAGGTGACGGGTGGCTCGACACGTGGCTCGCGTTTGGCCGCCACAGCTGCTTCAGCCTCTTTGCGGGTCAGGATCCCGATCGGCCGGCCTTCGACCACCACCGGAAAGCGCTGATAAGGATGCGCGCGCAACAGGTCACCAATTTTCAGAGGCGACAGTTCCTCGACAATAACGGGATGAAACGTGGCTATGGCGGAAATGGGTAACTGCTGCCAGGCCTGCAAATCGCGAGGAGGGACCACGTGGTCCAGCCGGTGTCCGTCCTGCAACAAAATCTCCTCATAAAAGCTGTGCCGATTGAATTTACGGGTAACCGCCTGGCTGACCAATGCGCCGAGCATAAGAGCGGGAACAAGGGAGAATTCATGCGTCATCTCAAACACGATTAAGATCCCGGTCACAGGCGCTCGCACCACCGCGCCAAGACATGCGCTCATTCCGACCACCGCTAACGTCAGTTGATCGGGCGGGGTCAAAGGCAGCGCCAGGGCCCATAACCCCGCGATGCAGATTCCGCACATGCCGCCAAGAAAAAGTGTCGGTGAAAAGATCCCGCCGCAACCTCCAAGCCCGTAGCAGAGCACCGTGGCTACGAGTTTTGTCCCCAGCAGGATAGCTGCAAGTTTCCAGCCCAGCTGCAGGCTCAACCCCGTCGACAAGTCATCGTATCCGAGACTGAACACGCCTAAATGATGTGTTTGCAGGAACACAACGGACCCCAAAGCCCACGTTGCAAGTCCTCCCAGCATTGGACGCATCCAGGGTGGCAGCCACGTTACCTCGATTCGCCGGGCCCGCAGCCCCATGGTCCATTTCTGGAACAAGACTCCGATGAATGCCGCGGCCGCCGCAACTACCGGGGTGAGCACGTACACCAGCCAACCGGCGGTTTCGACCCTGGAGAGCGCGAATGCGGGTTGCCTGCCGATTAGCCCGTGCACCACGAAAGCGCCGATCACAGAGGCGAGCAATACGCTGCCTAGAAGCGTGCTGTTTAGATCCGCGATAATCTCCTCCAACACAAATGTGACGGCAGCCAAGGGCGTGTTGAACGCAGCCGCCAGACCTGAGGCCGCCCCTGCGGCCGCCGCCATGCGCCTGCGCTGTTTGCTTTCCCCAAGCAATCCACTCACATTGGAAGCCAACCCTGCGGCCAGCTGCACGCTCGGACCTTCCCGGCCCAAACTGCAACCTCCGCCGATGCTGAGCACGCCGGCAACGAACTTGACCCAAACGACCCGCCACGGAACCACTCCGAAGTCTTTCCAAAACGCAAGTTTAAGCTGGGGAATACCGCTACCGGATGCCTCCGGAGCAAATTGGCTGACCAGAAAACCGACGAGCAAGGAGGTCGTGACCACCACAGCGAGGCTTCCTAACAGAAACGTTAGTTTCGACTGGTGCGATAACGAGACGAAGGTCGCTCGGTAAAGCAGATTCATGGTGACTTGAAACGCGACCGCCGCCAGTCCAGCACATAACCCAAAAACGCAAGTCAGGACCAGCGGCCGGCCTCTGCTCGGAACCCGCTGCACCAATGCGGCCAAACGGTTAAATGTCATGAAACTCAGCAGTCTCATTTCAACGGGAGTATACTCGGGCCGAGTCCGAAGGCGTACCGAAAATGGCGGCCGTTGCTTGACTCACAACCTCGCCCGCCCCAATGAACGTCGGTCCCTGGGCCACGCTCAGGATCTCTATTTTTGTGCGCTGAGAAACTCGACAAGATTTCGCAGGTCTTCTTTTGTGAGAATCTGGCCGAGGCCTTCGGGCATCGGCGACAATGCAGCACGTCGGGTCTTGATGTCGGACTTCTTTATCGTGACCAGACCGTGGTCCACCGAGTTTAGCACCAGTTCTGTCGGGGTCTCGCTTTTCAGCACACCGGCCTGGACATCCCCGTCATTGAGCACCACCGTCACGCTGTCGAAACCCTGCGCGATCTGTTTATTGGGCAGCACAATGGATTCGAGCAAGTAGCGCCGGTCCTTCTGGGAACCGATGTGCGTCAAATCCGGACCTACATCGCCGCCCTCACCTTTGATTCGATGACAACGGACACACTGAGCCTCGGGTTTGTCAAAAAAGACTTTTTTGCCCTCGACAGCCGAGCCGCCGAAAAGCGCCGGCTCGAATGCGGCAAGAGGATCGTCTTTGGGATACCCTGCTTCGTATCGGGCAAGCTCTCGCTTAATCGTTTCACTTTTCCGGTTCCTGGCGGCTTCGAGAACATCGAGCTGCATTTCTTTGGGGACTCCCCCAGCCTGCAACTTGTCGAGCCATTTCTCAATGAGTTGGTCGGCAGCGTCTCCGGGCAGAGTGGCTAACGTGGCAAGGGCGTTTTGCTTTTCCCCAAGCGTGCCGGATTGGAGCGTGGCGCCGACGCGACCGACTGGATCGGAATTCCTGACGCGCCCTTCCAACCGGGTAGCAGTTTTGCGCAAGTCTTCATCCGGGTCGTTTCGGGCGAGGTCCAGCGCCTGCTCAAGCGTGGGAAGATTCAACCCTGCGATGGTCTTTAGAGCCTGGGCCCGGACGTCGCTGGAAAAGCCGGTGTTGGTCACGACGTCCGACAGAAGAGCTGCGGCGCCGGTCATGCCAAGCCGCTCGGCACAACGCAATGCCGCCACCTGAACCGCCTCGGGCGAGTGTCGAACGATCCGCTCAAGTTCCGGCTGCAGGGCTTCCGCCGCCGTTTCATTGTGCCGGACGGCCGACACCGGACGCCAAAGCCCAATCACCCGGTCGATGCCGGACGGGTGTTCCCAATCACCCAACTCCTGCAAAGCTTCGATGCGCATTTTCTCAGGAGCATCCCCTCGGGCGGCAAACAAACCCAATGCGCGGGCAGTCTGCGCGGTGCCGAAATGAAAGTTGGCGTTTAAAACACGCCTTAAGAGCGCTTCGAGCCCCAAACCTTGCGCCGCTTCCTTGGGAACGCTCGCGGGGACCAACGGCGTGCCGTTGATGAACCGGTTCAGCGCGGGGCTGTCTATCAGTTGCGCCAACTGCTCGAACGCGCCTGTAATGGGCTCATCGTTGATGGCACGCGCCGCCTCGAGCACCAGCGCCGGATCTTTGTCCTCAAGAAACTGCCCGATCTCCGCGCGTTGAAGCCGCCGCAGCGCCAGCAGGACGCCCATTCTCACTGCCGCCGATCCGTCGTGCGCTCGCTCCAGCAACGCAGGCACATCTCCGATTTTGCTCAACCCCATCACACACGCGTGCCGAACGTACGGGTCGCGGTCGGCGTTTTGCTTCAATAGCGCGAATAACGCAGGCACTGCTTCGACTCGGCCGAATTTCCCGAGACTGATCGCGGCGAAGAATCGAACCCGGGAGTTGCTGTCTCCCAAAGCGGCTTCCAACGGACGAAACGCTTTCGAGTAGCGGCGCTCGCCTAGAACTTTCGCGGCCTGGGCCCTGATTTCCGGATCCGAGTCGTTGAGCAAATTGAGAAGCAAGTCGAATGCTTTCGTAACTTGCGTTGGAAATCCGCCCTCTGAATAGCTCGCCCCAACCTGGCCGATTCCCCAAATTCCGTGCAATCGCGCCAGGAGATTCGGCTCCTGCCGAGCGCAGTTGACAAGAACGGGCAATCCTTCGAGGCCCCTGCCGGCCAGTTCAAACTGGGCCTCCTGCCGCACCCGCATATCGGGCTGTTCCAACAGACGACCCAGTTCCTTAAAGGATCGTTTCTCCATCCCTTCGGCGAGCAGGCGCTTGGTTTCCAAAACAGAGGGATGTTTGTCCATCGCCGGATCATGCACCCGGTACAGCCTTCCTTTCCCCGTTAATTCCCAGCCCTCGACCCAGTCGCTCACGTAGAGGCCGCCATCGACGCCGAACTTGACGTCAGTTGCCAGGATATTCCAAACGAAATGCTCACGATTGACCAACTCAAACCCGGCGCCCTTGGGTTGAAGGGTGAAAGTGTGGACCCCGCTGTTGGCGGGACCGCCGCGAAAATCCACCAGGAAGAAATGATCCTTGTACGCCGCGGGCAAGCCCGTGCCTGGAAAATACGCGACGCCCGAAGGTCCGCTCGCAATGTTGGCAACGGGCGGAACGATATAGGCAGGCTGACCCTCGAACGGGGGATACCATAAGCGCTCGGCGTTAAACGGTCCGCGCGAGTAGGGGTCTTCCATAAATTGATATCCGACGCGCCACCCGTTGTCACTGCCTTCAACCAGGTAAACCCAGCGCGCCTGGTCGCCGCTATCCGAGTTGTTGTCCCCGGTAAACAGGTTCCCGTATTGGTCAAACACCAGGTCCTGGGGATTGCGCAGACCGTATGCAAACACCTCGAGTTCCGAGCCGTCGGGATTGCACCGGAACACGCAGCCCATATCCGGTTCGCCGACCGTGCGCCCATGGGCCACTCGGATATTCGATCCGCGATCGCCAATGCTGAAATAAATCTTTCCATCCGGACCGAAATGCAGCCCATGCAGATCGTGGCCCAGAAAACCTACGCGCACACCGAAGCCATAATGCAGTGATTTTCTGAAGTCGGCCACTCCGTCGCCGTTGGTGTCCCGAAGCAGCCAAAGATTCGGTATGTTGGCGTACCAGACATTCGTCCCGCGGGCCAGAACCCCCGCGCCGATTCCGTCCAGGGGTGAGTTGAAATTTTCAGCAAACACCGTCGAGTGATCGGCCACGCCCCGACCGCTGCGGTCCTCAATGAGCCGAATGCGTTCGCTGCGATTGGTGTAGCTGGCGAACCGGTCGCCGAGGTGACGCTTCATTTCAGCCAGTCGCTCGTCGACCGACCTCGAGGCCAGTTCTTCGTCCAGCCAGCTCATGATCCCGCGGATGTCGTCCACGCCGTTGCCGAGCCGAAATGTTTCGCAGAGGTACACGCGGCCTTTCTCGTCGAAACAAAAAGCCACCGGGTTTGCCAGCATCGGTTCCGCCGCCCAGAGATCGATTTTGAGACCTTCAGCAGGCTTGATTCGCTTTAACGCCACCCGAGCCTCGTCTGAAGCGGGGGCCACGTACATTTGGGCGTCGTGCCGCCCTCCCAATTGATCCTGGGCAACCGCGCGCAATGAGAGGCACGCGACAACCAGAAATAACGGGCGGCGCACGAAGTGGAATCGGACCCGGCTGCAAACCGGGACAGCGGTGTTGAGTCTTATAAGCATGATTTCAGAACATTATGGACGTCGCAAACGGCTGTGAGATTCACCTTGATGAGGACAAGCCGTGGATTCTCCCGCACCGGGGCACGGCGGCGAAGTCATTTCCTCGAACTGCTCTTGCCCGACGCCTCCACCTGAATTTCCCGGGCCCCACTTGGAATCACTGTGGTCGTGGTTATGCCGCCGGGCCAGCGAATCCAAATTTCCGATGGGGGTTCGGGAGTTCCCAGCACTTGCCAAACACTGTCCTGCGACCAGTAGCCGCCGCCAACATGAATTTCCCGCGCGGGCCCCATGCCGCTCGGGAACTTCAACCTCATAACAGCACCGATTCCGTTCCGGTTCCCTTCGGGTCCCACCAACCGAACGCGCAACCCAGGCTTCGCCGTTTCATTATGAAAGAGCCGCGTTTCCGCCCCGTTTTGAGCGACAACCAGGTCCACTCGGGCATCGCCATCGTAGTCGCACAACGCGCAGCCGCGTTGCTCCCCATACACTTTGATCCCGGACAGCTGTCCGGGCACGGAGCGAAATCCCCCTTTGCCGTCGCCCCGCAGCCATAAGCCACGACCCGCATCGATGCGGTCGTCTTCCGGGCGCACCGAGAAGAAATTTTGCGCCATGAAAACATCTTCTCGCCCATCCCCGTCGAGGTCGCCAACCGCCAATCCGAAGGCGGGAGCCCACTGCGCTTCGCGCGGTAAAATGACCCGCTCAAAATGGTCGCCTCGATTGAGAAGCACCATCGAAGCCATGGTGCCGGCTTCCAATTTGGCGCTCTTCGGAAAGCGATCGCCCAGGACCTGCTCCAAAGTGGCGGTCGAGTAGGCAGAGTGAGTGGACCACTTGGCCCTGACCCAAGGCATGCCCGTTGCCATGGCATCCATGTCGCGCCATGGGACAACCTGGCCTGAGCGAGGGTTTCGATAAGCCTCGAGCATCGCGACCTGGCCATCGCCGTTAAAATCCCCATAGTACAGCCACCAGGGATCGCCGGGAGCCGTGTTGTAGTAGCTGTTCAACCCCCAGTTGCCAACCACCAGGTCCATTCGACCGTCCCCATCAAAATCGCCCGCAGCGACGCTGTTCCACAAGCCGGTCAGCTTTTCCAGGCCGGCATCCGGAGCAGCTGCTTTAAGTTTGCCGTGATCGTTGCTGAAGATCCTCACCGGGCCCCATTCACAAGCAAGGATGAGTTCGGGAAATCCATCCCCATTCAAGTCGCTGAAAATGGCTGCGCTTACCAATCCCACTTTTTCGAGCACACGCGAGTTTTCCTCATCGATTTGCCATCCTTTGGTCGTGCGGCGGTACAGCACCGAGGAAACCGGCTCAGGATACCGACCCGGGCTGACCCGGCCACCCACGAACAGTTCCAGCACGCCATCGCCGGCCAAATCGCCGAGCGCCAGTGGGCCGACGCTCATGCCGGCTGGCAGATTGAGAACATTTGAAGACACTTGCCGGCCATGAAAAGAAAACGACTCTATTGAAGAAGAATGGGCATCAGTAGCTTCGTAATTGGAATTTCCCACGAGCAGTGATGTTGTTCCATCGCCGGCATCAGTTGCAACGATCGCGGTTTGATCGTCGTATGCCTGGCGGCTCACGCAGGGGTGCTCCCAACGCTCGAATCCCCCGGACCCATTGTTCCGAAATATCGTCAGGCGGCCTCCCGAGCCTGAACCGATAATAAGGTCATCCAGGCCATCGCCGTCCAGGTCGTGCCAGGCAACTCCTGGCCCCAGTTGGCTGAGTTTTCGCGGCAATAGCGGCTGCCGCGCGAAATCGTCGTACTCGGTGTCCGCGTGCGTGTGGGCGAGCAAGCCGCTCACATCTTTAAATGATGGCGCCGGGGCAGGCTCCGCGGGTGCGCGAGGGACTGGCTTGGCGCCGGTTTCGTCGATCTCATACTCATAGTTAGGTTCGACGTCGTTAACCACACTTTGAGTTCCATTGCGCCACGTGACGCGGATCGCGAGCTTGTTGGTCAAAGTTCCGGCGGCAAACACGCGCATCGTGTCATCGCCGGACAGGTAACGCCCGCCACATAACATTTCCTGGGCTTGCAAGGGCACCGCACCGCCCAGCACCTCGATTTTAGCGCCGATTCCGAACCGGTTCGCGCCTTTGCCCTTCAACCGCACGGCGATCCGCGGAGCCGAACAATCATTGCGATAGATTATCGGAGGCCCGTTCAAACAATTCAGCACCACGTCCAGGTCACCGTCGTTGTCCAGGTCGACCAGCGCCATCCCGTGACAGATGTTCGTGGAATTAAAACCCCACCGGTCAGTGGCGTCTTCGAAGGTGAGATCCCCGCGGTTGTGAAAAGCGGCTTTGGGTGTGTTGAGTTGCGGATATTTGAGGATGAGTTTGCGCGACATCCGCAAGTCATGGAGCTCCGCCGGCCGCAATGACAACGTCGCGTCGCGGTCATTAACATCCAGCATGTGGCCATTGCTGACGAGCAGATCCTCGTAGCCGTCCAGGTCCACATCGAGAAAAATGGGGCACCATGACCAATCGGACGCAGCCAGGCCACTGTAGTAAGCGATTTCGGCGTAAGTGCCATCGCCGCGATTCCAGAAAAAAGCGTTCCGCGCCACTTCTTCCCGATTAGCGATTTCGCCGGGCTTTCGGCGTTTGGGATTCATCGGGCTCATCTGGCGGATATGGCGCTCGTGGTCCCGGCTTAACATTTCCACCGTGATGAAATCGAGTTTGCCGTCGTGGTCAACATCCGCGAAGTCCACTCCCATGGAGGCAAAGCTCATATTTCGCAGCGCGAGGCGGTCTGCGGCGCGCAGGTGCCCGGTTCCGTCACTGAGCCAAAGCCGGTCCGGAGTCTGAAAATCATTGCAGACGAAAATATCCGGCTGGCCATCGCCGTTGATGTCCCGGATTTGAACGGCAAGGCTCAAATCAGGAGGAGAACCCACCGGCTTGCCGTCCTCATCACGGAATAAGCTGTCCCACGACAAGGGAGTGAAATGCGCCTGTCCGTCGTTATGGAAGAGCATCGAGGGCTCCCCCAGCTCGTACATGCGGTTATTGATGATTTGAATTCGGCGGGCGTAACGACCGCCAACAACCATCTGGCCATTCACAAACTTGACTCCGATGGCTCCGCCGTCCCGCAAGATGGCTTCAGTGCCGAAGTAAGCGACGTACAAATCGAGATTGCCGGTCGCTTCCAAATCCCCCAGTCCGAGCGATGTGGATCCCCCTTTGGATAACAAACCTGCCGCTTCCGTCACGTTCGTGAACCGCCCATCACCCAAGTTCAATAGGCATGCATTGGGTCCGGTGAAGGAATTTACCAGGAGGTCCGGCCGGCCATCTCCGTTGATGTCCGCAAAAACGGCCCCGGTAGACGATTGGTTTGTGCATGTTACGCCCGCCTCTTGGGCAACATTTTGAAAGCGCAACCCACCCAGGTTGCGGAAGAGCGCATTTGCGCCTTCTTTATTGCAGAAATACAGGTCGCACAAACCATCCCCATCGAAGTCGCCCGCAGCGACTCCGGCCCCGTTCATAAGATTCTGACGTTCATTAACCCGCGCCAGCGAGAGTTTGTTGGTCCAAAGAATCCCTGTGGTTTCAGGTGACAGCAGGGTAAATCCCGACTTTGGAGACGGTGGAACGTTTAATTTTGCCCTGCGGTAACCAGCCCCCGACTCCCAAATCAGCTTGTTGGACGGGGTGGATTGGGCGCAAAGAACTCCGCGCGGTAGAAAAACCAGGCCACAAATCACCGCCGCCAACACGTGTAAAGCCCGCTCGCCGCGGAATGTCTGCATTGAACTCGGTTCTGCCAAGGGTGTGAGTCAGTCTAAGGAGCGCCTTGCCGAGGGAGCAAGTCATTTTGGCTGGTCCCGCGAATGCGGGATGCCCTTCAGGCGCTTACCTCGAGCAGGGGCCTCGGAAAACGTGGGAATAGCTACCCTAGCCTCCTCGTCATTGGGAACTGCCGGTTGCCCACAAGATGAAGGAAGCAGGCCGCTGTGCGCGCAGACAAAAACGCCGCCGTTGAACCGGCGGCGATGTGTCTAATCCGAGTCTGGGGCCGGGGCAGAGATCCCGTCCCGAGGCCAACAGCAAATCCGCTACGCGGCGCGCAGAGCAACCGGTCGCACGGATTTGTAAAGGCGCGCGCCGCTGCGCACGCCCGGTGCTGTTCTGCTAACGCTTGTCGTACTGCAAGGCCAATTTCAATTGTGCAATGGCCTTGTCACATTCCTCGAGGGCTTCTTTCCGGTGGCCCCCGAAATCGTGATTGGCCTTCTGTAAGTCGCCCCTGGCCGCTTCCAAGGCCAGGATCGCCTTGTGAATCGCCGGATGCCGTTCGCGCCCTTCGTGGCGTTCTTCAGTCCCGGCGGCAGCCGATTGGCCATGCGCCAGTGTCAGCCCGCCAAACAACGCCCCGGCCAGGCCCACGGTAGTCAATAGAATCGTCAGATTTCGTTTCATAAGATGGACTTCCACTTTGAGATCGGTTTTCCGATTTCAACCGAAAACAGCAGGAGCAGCTTGCGCGCCAGCCACCGGACCGGATGCTCGCCCGCACCGGCAGCATGAGCTCATCCGAAGAACAGGATAAGGATGTCTTTGAACCAGCCAAATTTGTCCAGGGAAGAGACTCCCCGAATCCCGTGCGGGCTTGACTT
>Ga0070738_10003197_pt1 | contig 22232 bp, 22 predicted proteins | sample Coa_R2_2_FD_66446 | JGI IMG/M metagenome (GOLD analysis project Ga0070738, IMG submission 66446) | Surface soil microbial communities from Centralia Pennsylvania, which are recovering from an underground coalmine fire - Coalmine... | ecosystem: Environmental > Terrestrial > Soil > Unclassified ... | reverse complement strand
ATCAATCTGGAACAACAAGCGATGTTGTTGAAACGTTAACTTAAACCGCCGTATGCGACACCGCACGTACGGTGGTGTGAGAGGACGGCGGCGTGAGCCGCCTCCTACTCGCTATTAATAACAATAACTTAATCCTCTCTTAATAACTAGCAGTGATCGCTTGGTTATACTTAAGAAATAAAGAAATATAAAAAACGAGGAGGGAATAGTCATGGCAATACCCAATTTTTTTAAAAAGAAACCCGCCGACAGTAAACTGCGGTTGAATGATCAAGATAGATTACGGCTAGAAGAACTCGCGCGCGCTTATCAAGCTTATGCGAAAGCAAATTGGCAGCTTGAGAAAGTGAGAGATGTTGTCAGCACATCAGCTTTTGAAAATCTTTTGTCGATTTATACTGATCGAGAAAATTTTAAGAAAATATTAATTAGCATAGCGAAAGGATTGGAAGTTGGAGAGATTGAGGCAAAGAAGGCGGCGGAGTTATTTTTAAAATTCTATAGGGGTGACTTAAAATCGAGAGGTGGTGAGGTAATAGGAAAGAGTACCCAGTATCAAGAAGAGATGAGGAATCACTTAACTTTTTTTATGCCTAAGTTAGCTGAGAAATTAGATTTCGCACCAGTAAAAGATCAAAAGAAACTAATGGAAGAAAGTATAAAATCAATCGGCAGGAAATTGCTTGATTTGAAAGAGGATCTAAAAAAAGCAAATATCAAAGCAGGTAAACCCTATAAGATTTTTTAAAAGCGAAGGTGCTGCAAAGTTATATTAAATGCTTCAGCAAGCCAAGGCGTAAAGGCTTCGGGATGTGCTAGGAGCTCTTGCTGCAAGTTGGATATATTTACCCAACGGTAAGTGGCGATTTCCTCGGGATTGGGCGTTAGCTGGATGGTGGGCGTAATAACGCCGATGAGCACATGATCAATCTCATTTTCTGCTAAGCCATTAGGGAAATGGACATTGTAATGAAACCAGCCAACATTCTTGAGTCGCGTGGTAAACCCAAATTCTTCTTCCAACCGTCTTTCCCCAGCGGCAATCACTTCCTCGCCTGGGCGGGGGTGGGAACAGCAGGTGTTTGTCCATAGGCCGGGGGAGTGATATTTATGGAAGGCGCGTTGTTGGAGGAGTAGCTCGAGAGTAGCCTCGTGATGGCGGAAGATAAAGATGGAAAAAGCCCGGTGTAGCAGGTTTTTTTTATGGGCTTCTAATTTTTCTGCTTGACCGATTTCTTGATCGTGCGTATCGACTAAGATAACGGATTCAGTTGTTGGCATAATATGTTCCAGTGGGTGGTGGCCTTTTATAGCGTTATGGGGTATGGATTGCAAGTGAAGTTACTCGCTCTAATAGAACATGGGTAGCTGTCAGTAGATCACCTAATAGCTGTTCATCAATTTCAAAATATCCCTCGTATTCGGCCACATTTCGAAGAGCATGACATTTCGCTAATATTCGCCATACTTCCATTCCTACCCCAAGCGTATTCGGCAAAACTTGAAAAACAGTGTATCGATTAGTAGACCGATAGCCGTGCCATCTCAATGCTGCTAATGCAAATGAATGCGCTGCTTTATACGCCAGAAGAAAGCGATTTTCTAATTGAAGAGTGGTATTATTTGCATCCTTTAAGCTTATTTTGCCAGACTTTATTAGACCATTAAATTCAGTTTGCTCAAATGACTCAATTTTCAGTTGATTCGTTTTTACCAGATTGGCTAAGTTTGCTAAGCTCATCCTCGGATCCTATTAAAAAAATTTTAGGTTGGTTTCCTACCTTCGTGACAAAATGATTACCTTCTTTGTATTTCCGCGCCCATTCTGATAATGAATATAAGGTAGGATTAATTTTTCGGCCTAGTTGTAATTCGCCTTTTTCTAATAATCGAAATATATCAGCATATGTTAAATCTTTCCCAATCAGCATTAAATCAATATCACTGTTCACTGTATCTTCATGCTTTGCTATTGAACCATATATAAATGCAACATGAATTTGCTTGGAGGCTGGCTTAAGTAGTTCTTGCATTACCTCAGCTAATCCGAATGTTTTTAAAATGAAGCCACGCAGTTCTGAGAAAAATGGTGCTGATCGATTGGCTTGATAACGTTTTTGATTACCCATTTGCTTCACTATTATAAGCTCTGCCGCAGTTAAATGTTCTAATTCGCGTTGTACTGCACCTGTTCCTGAATGAGTTAACCGAATAATTTCATTGGTATAAAAATCTGCCTCGGGCTGGCAATATAACAATCCCAGCACCCGCTGGCGTACTTTTGGAAACAAGGCGTCTAAGGTATTCACTTTTCTCTTTATCATATGGGTATGATAATACCCAAATTGGGTATTATCAAGTCTAGAGATAATCCATCAGAATGGTTAAAAAATACTCTTAATAGCTTGGATAGTGCTAAATTTTGGTATTATTCTTACTTACTGATGGCTTTATGACTTAGGGCAACGAGATGCTAAATAAAAACTGGCAAAAAGATATATATCAAATATCAACCGATAAAAGCAGGTTGGATTGGCAGCTCATTTATAATTTCCTAAGCAAAAGTTATTGGGCAAATGGAAGAACATTTGAACAAGTCTCCCATTCTATCGAGCATTCCTTGTGTTTTGGCCTGTATGCGGAAACTCAACAAGCAGGTTTTGCTCGAGTGATTACCGATTATTCTACCTTTGCTTATTTGGCAGATGTTTTCATTCTTCCCGACTATCAGGGTAAAGGCCTGGGAAAATGGTTGATTGAGACGATATTTAGTGTGCAGGAATTGGCAGATGTTATTACTTGGTTATTGCTAACGAAAGATGCTCATCACTTATATAAGAAAGTGGGCTTTCAATCATTTCCTTATCCAGAGCGTTTGATGGTAAGAAAAAAGGGCGGTATTGAGTAGGGTTCATATTTTGAAAAAAAGCTTGCTGCCAATGCCCAATCTCAGCCACTTATAGCGGTTGCTGTGGTCAGGTCTTTTCCAGTAGAATGGGGACCTTTTATAAATCTAATAGTCCTGATCTCAAGCAAATATGCGCTGGCAAAAGAGAGAGCAAATCGCAACCATTCCCATGCGCGTGGTGGGGCCGGTCAAGGTCATCAGCACGGAAGTGACTGGCGATGTGCCTTTGCCGCTCGCAACGCTCGAATCCCCCCTATGGCCTTCCACCCATCGCGGGGCGCGGGTTTGTACCCAGGCAGGAGGGATTAAGGCGACGCTTTTAGATGAGCGCATGACGCGCTCTGTGTTGGTCGAAGCGGATTCGGTAGCAGAAGTTTATTATGTGGCTCAGGATATCCAGCAGCAAAAAGACCAGCTTCAAACAATTATTAGTGCAAACAGCCGATTCGCTAAGCTCTTAGCTATTCACACACAAATCGTCGGTTCTTTACTCTACCTACGCTTTGAATTGCTGACAGGCGATGCGGCTGGCCACAATATGGCGACACTCGCCTCCGATCGTATGTTAGAATGGATACTCACACACTATCCACAATTACGCTATGTTTCTATTTCAGGGAATTTTTGTTCAGACAAAAAAGTCTCCGCTGTCAATGGCATTTTAGGACGCGGTAAAAATGTGGTAGCAGAGGTCACTATTTCATCTGAGCTCTGTCGGCAATTTTTAAAAACGACACCTGAAAAAATTGTGGAACTGAATATTAAAAAGAATTTAATTGGCAGTATTATCTCCGGCGGCTTGCGCACAGCGAACGCGCACTTTGCCAATATGCTACTGGGATTCTATCTAGCAACCGGCCAAGATGCTGCAAATCTTGTTGAAGGCTCGCAAGGGATGGTACATGCAGAAGTGCGCGGCAACAATTTATATTTTTCTGTCACCTTGCCTAACTTAATTGTCGGCGCAGTAGGCAACGGAAAAACATTGGAATTTGTACAAGAAAACCTACGCTTACTAGGCTGTGTTGAAAAACGCGAACCTGGCTATAACGCCAGACGATTGGCGATTATTGCCGCCGCTGCTGTCTTATGCGGTGAATTATCCCTGCTGGCAGCGCAAACACATCAGAGTGAATTAATGCGTAGTCATTTAAAATTGGAACGTAAAAGTAAGGAGTCACGCCGTGATTAAAGTGGGTATTGATGCCCTAGCTCTGTATACCTCGCAGTATGCCTTAGATCTCGCCACACTGGCTCATGCAAGAGGGATAGACTCGGATAAATATTATGTCGGATTAGCTCAACACGTGATGTCTGTTCCCCCACCCGGTGAAGATATTGTGACGATGGCTGCGAATGCAGCCAAGCGGGCATTACAAGATATCGATTCTACCGCTATTGAAATGCTGTTATTTGCAACTGAATCTGGGATTGATCAATCAAAAGCAGCCGGTATTTATGTGCACGAATTATTAAATTTACCCGCGCGCTGCCGAGTCGTGGAATTAAAACAAGCTTGTTATAGTGGTACTGCTGCCTTGCAGTTGGCGTTACCCTTTTTACGCGAAAATCCCCACAAAAAAATCCTAGTGATTGCTTCCGACATTGCACGGTATGGCTTAGGCACACCGGGTGAATCCTCTCAAGGTGCAGGTGCTGTTGCCATGGTGTTATCAGCTCATCCACGTATCCTCGCTTTCGAACCGGAATACGGTGTCGTAACAGAAAGTGTGATGGATTTTTGGCGGCCTAATTATCGTCATGAAGCATTAGTCGATGGAAAATATTCCAGTAAGCTCTATCTCACCATGCTAGAAAAAAGCTGGCAGCAATATCAAACGGTATCGGGTCGCCAATTTGCTGATCATGATTATTTTTGTTATCACACACCTGTTCCGCGTTTGGTAGAAAAAGCGCATCAATATTTATTGAAATTGAATAATATGACGCATCTGCCAGAAGAAGTGAGTGCGAAACAAGTGAATGATTCGTTGGTGTATGGAAAACAAATTGGGAATAGTTATTCTGCTTCCCTTTATGTGGGCTTAGCTTCTTTGTTAGATTCTGCCACAGGCGATTTAGCCGGTAAGCGCATTGGTTTTTATAGTTATGGATCGGGTTGTGTAGCAGAATACTTTAGCGGCATCGTTCAGCCAGGCTATCGCAATCGCTTAAATACCCCTTATCACGCTGAATTATTAGCTGCACGAGAACGCCTCACGTATGAGGAGTACGAGAAATTTTATACGTTTAAATACGTAGAAGATGGCAGCCAACAAGATATTCCTGCCTACCAAACAGGCGCATTTCGTTTAACCAAACTTCAACAACACAAACGTGTCTATGAAGCCACTGCGACAGCCCATGAACAGCCTAGTTATCAACAAATTCCCCTCTCCCAGAAAGGGAGGGAGGGCAAAGGTGAGAGTGCAACCCCTGTCAAAGTCTACGCCCCCGGCAAACTCATCCTTTCTGGTGAACACGCCGTTGTTTATGGCCAACCCGCTTTGGCAATGGCAGTCAACCGCTATGTCACTGCCACCGTCATGCCCGAAACTGTCCCCCAAGTCCTCTTCGATTTATCTGACCTAGCCCATCGCAGCCATTTAAGCTTTAGCGCCCTGCAAGCTTTAAAAGACAGTATCAAACGTAAATACCACCGCTTCATTCGCGGCGATTTCAGCATTCGTGAGGTTTTACAAAAGCCTTTTGAACTCGCCCAATTTGCGCTCGGCATTTTAGCCGAATCCTTAAATTTATCCTTACCTCACGGTGTCCAAATCAAAGTGCAATCCGACTTACCCATCGGTTGCGGCATGGGTTCCTCCGCTGCTACGATCTTAAGCGTGATGCAAGCGACGTCTGACTACTTAAACATTCCCTTGTCTCCAGAGCAATTATTTCAACTCGCTCTTGAAGCAGAAAACATGCAGCATGGCCGCTCTTCCGGCTTAGATTTGCGTATTGCGCTAGAAGGAGGCTGTCTTTACATGCAAGGAAAAAATATTCAAAAACGTGCTGTGCCGGAGCTTCCCATGTATCTAGTCAATAGTGGGACACCTCTCACCACCACAGGACAATGCGTGGAAAAAGCAGCTCCCCACTTTGCTTCCCAGCAATTAAAAGATGATTTCGCCGCCGTTACGCGTATGATGGATGAAGCATTACAACAGCAATCATGGGCAAAAATGCAAGAAGCTATTCGTGCTAATCATCAATTACTCGTCCGCATTGGTGTCGTACCCGAAAAAGTGCAGCACTTTATTGCTGAACTTGAAACCTTAGGCGGCGCAGGGAAAGTTTGCGGTGCAGGGGCGGTTGCCGGTGAACAAGCAGGTGCAGTGCTCGTTTCCATTGAAGATAAGCAAATTGTCAGCAACTTATCCTCCCGTTTCGGTTATAACGTCATCCCCATCGCTGGCGAACAACGAGGTGTACATGCAGCTTAAAGCTTCCGCTCCCGGCTCTTTGATGTTGCTAGGCGAATACGCTGTTTTATACGGTAAACCAGCGCTCGTCTGCGCAGTCGACAAACGAATTGCTGTCACCCTCACACCGCGTACAGATGAAACCATTGAAATTCATTCTGCCTCCCATGGCCATCATGTCACCACCTTATCCCAGTTAACCATCGAAAAACCATTTCACTTTGTGCTAGGCGCATTGAAGCATTATCAAACCCGCTTAAGACGGGGTTGTAATATTGAAATTACGTCCGAGTTTTCTGATAAAGTGGGTCTAGGGTCCTCTGCAGCGGTAACAGCAGCAACCTTAGCTGCGATTATTACTTGGCTAAATATTAAAATTTCACCGATAGAATTAATCCGTCAAGGACGCACTGTCATACGCCAAGTGCAGGGTACAGGTTCTGGTGCAGACATAGCAGCTTCCGTGTTTGGCGGGATAGTCGGGTATCAACCCCAGCCGCTCATGGCAGAAAAATTTTCAACCTTACATCCTTTAAGTGTGATTTATGCCGGCTTTAAAACACCTACTGTTGAAGCGATTAAACAAGTCCAGCAAACTTTTTCCACCCGTCCTCAACTATTTCGCCATCTTCAAAACGGCATTGGCCAATGTGCCTTAGACGGCATACAGTATGTACGACAAGCTGATTGGACGAAGTTAGGAGAAATCATGACTATTCAGCAAGGCATGATGGAATCATTAGGGGTGAGTATGCCGTTATTACGTGATTTAATAGAGAAGTTGCATCAACAACCCGGCATGTTAGGGGCAAAAATTTCTGGTTCCGGTTTAGGGGATTGTGTGATCGGCTTAGGGGAATTGACCCACGTTCCTGATAGCCTGCATCATATTCCTGTCATGATGACGCAGCAAGGAGTTCAGTGTGAGAAAATCTGATGTAATCCAACTCATTTTCCATCGCCCCCCTCCAACAGACCCTAAGCATGAAAAAGGCCTTGCTTTTGCTCCCACGAATATTGCCTTAGTAAAATATTGGGGAAAACGGGATGCTGAGCTGAATTTACCTATGACATCTAGTCTCTCTATCGCTTTACCTGATAAAGGGGCGATGACCACGGTGATGTTACAAGATCAGGCACAGGAGACGGTCATAGTCAATGATCGTGAAATCCCTTCTGATTCAGAATTTGTAAAACGCATTACCCAGTTTTTAGATTTATTTCGGCCCGAAAAAAAATGGCATTTAAATATTAATATCAAGATGAATATTCCCATTGCTGCCGGGCTTGCTTCCTCTGCGTGCGGTTTTGCTTCACTCATTTCTGCTCTGAATGATTTATTTGGTTGGCAATTAGCCGCTCATCAACTCTCCATTCTCGCGCGCTTAGGTAGCGGCAGTGCAGCACGGTCTTTTTGGACTGGCTTTGTGGAATGGCATGCAGGTGTTCAGTCAGATGGTATGGATAGTGTCGCCGAACCGTTGTCTGTGGAATGGCCTGGACTCTGCGTAGGGCTATTAACCATGAGCGACAAAGAAAAACCGATTTCTTCTCGCGAAGGCATGCAGCGCACTGTTAATAGTAGTATTTTATATACGGCATGGCCTAAAAAAGTGACCCAAGATTTAGCAATTCTCAAACAAGCGTTACACGTCAAAAATTTTCCTTTATTAGGCGGTACAGCTGAGTCCAATGCTTTAACCATGCATGCGACAATGTTGGCTAGCTGGCCGCCGGTTTGCTATTTCTTACCGGAGACCATCGCGGCGATGCAGCAAATTTGGAGCTTGCGCCGCCAAGGGTTAGCGCTTTATTTTACGGAAGATGCAGGGCCAAATTTGAAATTGCTGTTTCTTGAGGAAGATATTGGCGCGGTGAAGGAGCATTTTCCATCGGTTGAAGTGGTAAACGTATTTGAGAAGGAATAATGTATAGTTTGGCATTCTTCCCGCCTGAATGCAGGGAAGAATGCCAAATAACTTCTAGCTACTAATTGAACGAAGGTAAACTCGACCGTAATTGCTCAGTTTGCAGTGGAATTGAAGCCTTTTCTCTCGGAGGATCTTGGTTAAAGAGAGTCGGTGTTTTTGCTAATGAAACAGAGGGTTGCTGTAGGAATGAAGGGATATCGCAATTGCTAGTTGCGGCTAACGTTTCTGTATGGTTAGAAGCAGCAATAGTTTCGTAAGTATTTTTTTCATCCATTGTTTCAGTCATTATTTCTTCCGTTGCGTTCTGATTATTCTCAGCATAAGACAAGGTATGCGAATCTGAGTTTACAGTAAAGGTAATATCCATAGCATAATTTTTATTGCTATTAGTTTCTCTCTTCATTTTGTGAGATAGACTTTTACTATGTGAGGATAGCTGGGTGTGAGGAATTAGCTGATTACATGCGAAACAGGCGTATCTCAATTTAGGCCTTTTGTTACTATTCGTATGTTGGGTGGAAGGGCAATGACCATCACTTGCTTGCGTTAAAGACTTTCTTTTATGATCTGGACAAGGCGGAAGATGGTGGTATGTTGCGTTACATGTAGGGCAAACAAGTTCCTTACTAATAGCATCATCTATTTTACTTCTTTGAGTACTAACGTATTGCCCAGTCACCGTATTAGCAGCATTTGTTATCGATGAAACTATCTTACTAGTACTATTATTGCTATTGGTCATTTCTTTGTTTTTTTTAACTTTGATGGATTGATTAGAATGCGGTTGGGCTTTCCTTTTAATTCTTCGAGCAGGTACAGATGCTGTGTTATCATCAATTGATTGATTTGTTTTTTCTAAATTGATATTCGAATAAATTAAAGTATTTCTCTTTTGTGGGAAAAAATTATTTGTTTTAGCTAAATCAACTTTATTTAATTGGCTTCCCAAATCGTTGGATATGGAATTTTCGGATGCTTTTGTTTTGCCTATAGTAATAATTTCATAAGCTTTAGGACGATATTTTTCAATATTAGTTTGAAATTCTTTAAAGTTAAAAGTAGTCCCGCTATAGCATTTATAAAGACATTCCTCACTACCATCATTTTTTTGATAAGGTGGATCCATAAAAAGCAAAATTTTCTTCCGTCCATCATCTCCTGGGCATTCTGATAAATTTAAATACTGAGAGATGACAGTATCATAATCTTCGTTAGTAATGGTAACATTTTGGTTCTTGAGTAGATTTGCTATTTTCATAATATTATTATGAAATAAGTTATGATTTTTTTTGGTTGCTATGGAGCAATTATATTCTCCATTAGCATTCACTTGTGGAATGTTATCGTGAGCATAGCTGATTAATATAGCCATATCAATGATGTGACTGTCATGACTATATTCAGGGTGAGCCAACTTTCCAGCTATTTTATTGTTTATTCTGTTTCTTATAAAAAAGAATAATTCTTTTTTCAATACATTCATCAGTTCGCAATTTATGGTTTCTTCTATAAGCTGCGTTGAGTTATTTTTTAGCTTACTTAATTTTTTCAAGAAATGGTCAATGGAAATTATTTTTTTCTTTCGGAATTTACTGGTGAATAATTGGTTTATAATTTTGGTATTAGTCTCAATATTTTTTAAATCTTCAGTGAGCATTTCGGGGATAAATTGTCTAATCACATTTTTTATTTCCTTCTCTTTGTTGTCCTGATAGAGTGCTTTAATTTTATTTGCTGTTATTTTGAAGTTATGCTGCTGTTCGTCATTTAATTCTTCTTGGTTAGAGAACTTATCCAATAGTGCAATACGATGAAGGTATTCTTGGTTAAAATAACTACCGTTACTTTTTAATAATTTGAATATCTCTACAATATTATCTGCCTTATCATTGATAATGATATGATCTGCCAAATTTAATTTCGCCACTGCTATAGACATTTGGGCTGAACCACCAAAGGGTTCAATAAAATATTTGACACGAATTAAATTGCCATTATTATCTTTTGGCCAAAATTTGGACATAAGCATTCTGCAAGTTTTTGGCGGTTTTTTTCCAAAATAGGGAAAAGATGGAGGAATTTCTATTCTGTCTAATTTTTCATAAGGAATATGGTCAGGAGATTGAGTGGATACATCGGTAGAAACGGGGGCGGGTTCAATTGGGACTCCCACAGCATCTATTTTTTCGGATGGTGTAACGAGTGAATTAGCAACATCTGTCGTGATCTTATCGCTATTTGAGCATGCTTGACTAAACATATTATTATATTTCCTCTTTTAATATAAACTAAAATATCAAATACGAGTGCAAACTATCTATTTCCAATATCCAAATAATCCTCGGGAAGAATTGTTTAAATTATTAACATTTTGTTTTTCTCTATAATCCCACTCCGGACTCATTACTTTATCATAAATTTGATAATATTCTTGAGAGATCTTTTCGATATCAATAGCTTTTACGATATTTTCATAAAAATATTTTTTTTTCTTGTCGATTTTATTCTGAAATTCATCGCGATATTCTTGAAATTCTTTCATTATCAAACCAAAAACACATTCCCCATTTTCCTTTAAGAAATCTTTAAAATTAGGTAAAAGTGATTCAAACTCAGGCGGCGTCAGAAGTACTCTTTTAAAATAAGCTAAATTAGCCACTTTACGTTTTGGCATGCTTTCAAAGGCATTTTCTTTACTATCAGGAAATAGAAGATCCGTGCGCATTCCTAGTTCAGTCAAACATTTATACATTTTTTCTGTCGTGAGAATATATTTCAACATGATTAAATATTTATTAAAAAGCCAATCTTGCATCGAACCCATTTCTTCAAATAATTTATTTTCTTCACGGGAATACGCATTTCTACTCATGACTTGTTTTACCACACATCTAGGCACGATTTTTTTTGCCATGTTAGAGGGCGTGAATGCTGAGCTCGCAGAAGAAGATCCCCCTGATAAAATGGTTTGTTTAGCAGGTGAATAATAATAATCGTGGAGACCAGCAACGAGAACGGGAAAATTGATAATATCTTCTTGGGTATAAGTAGGTTGGGGTGGTTTTCTGGAAAGAATCCAATTTGTCCAAATTTCTTTAAGATTCTCTTTTTTGACAGCATCAGCTTTAAATGGATAGGTTACATAGCCTTCCGTCATATCAAAATCAATGCGTGAGCCATCATCTCCCAAATTGTATTTATGCCAGTCCGATTCATGGCACAGATAACTAGCCGTATTACCTCTAGCTTGGCCTCGAATAAATCCATAATTTCTTAAGTTACCTGCTTTTATTTGAAAAGGTCTACCCAAAATGGTTTCTGTTAAGATGTTATTTTTATCTTCTTTCTCTAAATCAATCCCTTTCTCTTGAATAATTTGATACATGATTTCTTTATACTTAACTTCTTTTGCATCCAATATTTTCATTTTCTCAACTAATTCTATTGTTTTATCAAGACAAGTAGATTCTGTTGTGATATCTCTTATATTTTTTAACTCTTCTAAATGTTTTTTTCGCCTTTTTAGTATGTCTAATAAAATAGCAATGTTTTTTGTATTAAAACGAAAATCAATTTTCAAGTAAGGCTCTAATTCTTCTTTGATCGTCGATGAAATGCCTTTTTGGTCCCAGTATTTATCTTTGACATAGTTATAATTACTTTTTAAAAAATTAAATGCTGTATAACTATAACTTTTTGGATCTTGAATGGGCCTATTTAATAGTTTTGTAAATTCTTCGAGTTTTTCAATGACGGATTTACGAAGTACTTCTTGATCGATTGATTCCGTGATTAATTCTACAGGATTAGCGACAGCTTCACTTTTAAAAAAATGGTTTTTATTGCTGCCAAATTCAATAAACCAAGGCATACGTTTAGAAATGACGCCTACGATATGAAATTTACCATCATAGTAAGCATAAATAAGACGCATGCGGGGGGCGAATCGTTTTCCTATTAAAAGACCCATCCAATAGGAACAGACTACTTCGGAGTCAGAAAGACCAGAATCAGGGATATTTTTTTTAAAAACATGGATGTTACCATTCTCTTTATTTTTTATTTTTGCATTGCACGAGACATGGGAGGATATTCTTTTCTCTTTTTCTATAAAATTCAGGTGACTATAGGGACGTGCTGTTTTGGGATAAGTGGGAGGTGGTGCAGGGGCATCTAATAACTTCTCAAATTCATCCGTGAATTCGATTTGAGGGGATTTTTTTGCATCTTCTAATAATAAGTCGAGAAATTTTTCAGCTTCCGCTGTTTTTTCATCGTTAAGCTGATCTTCCTGCTTTTCTTCAGAAACCATAGTTTCCTCTGTTCCCCCTTCCTTGGTGGATGAATTAAAACGTAACAAATAAATATTAAGAAAATCTTATGAGAATTTTTTGTTTGCTATTTTTCCTTTTATGACAATGACTTAAATAAGTTTTTTGCACGCTTCATTTTTATTATTACTAAAAACATGTAGCGCCAGCCGATACGGTTTTCCATAACGCCCTAAGACATAAAATAAATTGCTGCCAATGCAAAAAAAATGCCTATCCATTGTTTGAAGCTGACTGCTTCACGAAATAGAAAGTAGGATAATATGATCGTAACTAAGGGGTAAAGAGCGGTTAAAGTTACCACGGTAATGATTTTACCTTTATCCGCAGCAATGAAATAAAATAAACAGCCTACGCCATAGGCAATACCTGTCAGTAAACCAAAGCTGAGCCCTTTAATATCTGTCGCGGGTTTGAAATTCAGCATGCTCATTGTCACTAAGCCCACTAGGACGACCCCCACCGTTTGAAAAACGAGCGCACTTTTGGAGTCGATGTAAACAATCGCTAATTTGGTAAATAAACCCCATAAGCCAAAGCTGATAAGCGCCAGTAAGGCGGCAGGTAACCACTGTGTCATTGGACTATCCTCGCTATGATTTGTATGAGTAGGCACGCATAAATGCCACCCACTATATCATCTAATACAATTCCAATGCCATTGTGTATTTTTATATCAATAAAACGAATAGGCCAAGGTTTCCAGATATCGAAAAGACGGAAGAGGAGAAAACCTAGGAGAATCCATCCGAAACCCTGTGGGGCGTCAATCATGGTGACAAAAAAGCCAGCAAATTCATCGATATTCATGCCGGGGTGATCATGGATCTGGATGTCATGGCTAATGCGTTCGCTAATCCAGCAGCTAAACACAATAAAAACGAAGACGAAAAGGAGATAAAAGGGTAAGGATAATGATTGAACTAATAAATAGAGAGGGATGGCCATGAGGGTACCAAACGTACCTGGCGCAAAAGGGAGGGTGCCTGTGCCTAAGCCGAAAGCTAAAAAATAAAGCGGATGCTGCCAGATACCATCCGGGAGAGGCGGAATGGTTTTTTTGCGGGAGCGTAGGGCATTAAAAATGTTGGTAACCGCTGCGTGGGCCATGATATTTTTTTCCATCTTGATAACGTAGTTCTAAGCTGGGTTGTGTCGTGATAAAGCCAATACAGGTACAGCGACACGAAAGAGAGGGGGCAATTGCTTCTAATTCTGCGCGTTTGGTTGCAGGGATGGTAAAACATAATTGGTAATCATCACCTGCTGTTAAGGCAAGGTGAATGGCCTCATCGGTGGTGACGGCGTTGGTTAAATGAGACGATAACGGTAAGTCATCAACATAGACGACTGCTCCCAGCTTGCTTTGTTCTAAAATATGCCCTAAATCTGCTGCTAAGCCATCAGAAATATCAATTGCCGCATGGGCAATAGTTTTAATTGCTTCGCCGAGCTGAATGCAAGGTTCGGGACGATTGAGTCGCGGGAGTACTTCATTTCTAGCGACATCGCTAAGCGATATTTTTTTTTGGATAGCTAATAACGCAAGACCCGCATCCCCTAACGTTCCGGAGACGTAAATAAGGTCCTCTGCTTTCGCACCTGATCGGCGTAGAGCTTGCTGGGGTGAGGTAAAGCCCATAGCTTGGACAGTGATAGAAAGTACCGACCCATGCGTTGTATCCCCGCCGATTAATTGGATGTGATAACGTTTGGCCAGCGTAAAAAAGCCGTCGCAAAAATGCTGTATCCATTCTTCATCTGCTTGGGGTAAAGTGATTGCTAGCAAGACCCAGGCAGGCGTGGCACCCATCGCAGCTAAGTCACTTAAGTTGACGGCGAGTGATTTGTAACCAATATCGTATGGCGAGGTAGCTTCAGGAAAATGGACACCCGCGATGAGAGTATCGGTTGTGACGGCTAATTCAGCACCAGGCGGTATTTTTACAATAGCGGCATCATCTCCTATGCCATGGATGACATCAGAACGATGTTCAATTTGCTTGGCGAAATAATGCTCAATGAGCTCAAACTCGGTCATGAAGATAAAACTCGTTAGCGATTCCTTGCGTCACTTTAGCATGGCTTGATGAGTAAGCAAAACTATTGAGCAGGCGCATCGTGCAAATGAGTATGTGATGGGACGATGGGAGAAAGAGTTAAGGGCTGTCGTAGAGGCTTTTTGCTATTAGCTATTGACGCGGTGCTTATGCTTCCAAGGTAATGGAAGTGGATGAAAAAGCAATAACAAATTCATGTGGTGAATAAACAGAAATTTTTGCTGGATGAAAGCCTTTAATGTCGCGAGTGATAATAGCTTCCGCTCCTATATGCATAGCAGCTTCATGTAGTACTGCGTCTTCGAAATTAGTAAAATTAAGAAGTAATGCGGAAGCAAGAATAATACGGTTGACGGGCGCTACATCAAACAATCTAAGAATTTTTTCTATATTCTCCTGGGCTATTTTAGTGCCGAGCGTTTTGGTAAGTAAATAATGTATAGTGGTTACGTTGGTGGCACCAATAACTGTTTCTAATTGACCACGCTCCGTTTGAGAAAAAATCCATTCAGCAGCCTCATGAAACGGCTTTCGTTCTAATAAATGATCGAGGATAACATTGGTATCAATTAATATTTTCATTTGTATTTATCTTTTAGATATTTTTTATAATCGGCTTCGCTTACTTTTTTTCCTCGTAGGATACCCTTTAATGACTGTGTTAAAGGAGGAGTGTGATCACTCTGAGTGGATGGCGTTATTTCTGTGATTAAATAAAGGTAATCAGCTATAAGCTGGGATAGTGATTTACCATGAGCTTTTGAATATTTCTTGGCCGCTTCAATGAGGGATTCTTCAATTCTTACTGTTAACTTAGTATGCATTATCTCACCTTAAGTGCCGTATATTATAATTAAAATTATACGGCAAGCGAGATGGCTCGGCAAGCGGTGATTTATTTTCCTTCCCGCAGCTCGACTACCCGCAATTTTTTTGCAATTCTATCTAACAGCCCATTTACAAATTTATATCCTTCAACCGAACCAAATTTCTTCGTCAACTCCAACGCTTCATTAATAATAACCCGATATGGCACATCCGGACGTTTGATTAATTCATAAATCGCCAATCGCAATACCGCAAGCTCCACAGGATCAATTTCCTGAATACTCCGCCCCAAAAAGGGCAGCATTTCTTGATCCAAATCATGTTGATATTTAGGCACACCGTGAATTAATTCTTTGAAATAATCGAGATCTAATTTTTTATCGATATGATAATTCAAAAATTCATTTTCGATATCATTAATAGGTGTCCCAGCAATGTGCCATTGATACATTGCTTGCAAGGCATAACGTCGTGCATTATGTCTGGCAATAGGATTAATACCATTAAGGTTTTCTGGTGAGGTTTGATTTTTTTCGTTTGGCATGTTGTGTCAATCTTCTTATTTCTCTGTGAAATTCATCAATATCTTGAAAGCAGCGATACACAGAAGCAAACCTGACATAAGCCACTTGGTCAAGTTGATGCAATTCTTCCATCACCCATTCACCTATTTGCGCCGACGGAATTTCTCGGTCACCGCTCGTCATAGCCTTGCGTACAATTCGCGCAATCGCTGTTTCTACTTGCTCGGTACTTACCGGGCGCTTTTCTAGAGCGCGCAACATACCGGCACGTAATTTTTCCTCACTAAAAGGCACCCGGCGGCCGTCGCGCTTAATGACGCGCGGCAGCGTCAATTCTGCCGTTTCATACGTGGTAAACCGTTCCTTGCAATTTGGACATTCCCTGCGTCTGCGCGTCTGATTACCTTCTCGGATCAAACGCGAATCGATGACTTTAGTGTCGTCTGCGTTGCAAAATGGGCAATACATTCGGCTTTCATTTTTTAATTACGATGTGCAAAGTTTATCCGAAATAAAAGAGAAAGAACAGAAAAAAAATCGAAAATAATCAATGTGGCAATAATTGGGCTAGAGGAGGGAGATAAACTCTAGTCTTGAAATAGATGAATTTTAGTGTATTATCATCGACACAATAATCACTTTAACTAAAACTGCAAAAACCAAGCAGGATAGGGAGTGAGAGTCGTTTTCATACCATGGCTAGCAACCAAAACTGCTCTACTCGTGGCGAGTTTTGCCGGCAACGGCAGCACTGCATTAGAGAAGGTCTTTAGTGTAGTCGAGAAAGTAACGCCTGTCAGATACGAATGTGGTTGGTAAAACACGTCGGGGCAGGAATAAAATCGTGAGCACTTTTGTTCACATTTTTAATAGCAGCTTCATGGTTAAGTAGTCCTATGGATAATGAATAGCTAAAAGTGAGATAATATTAATATGTAATTTAATATGAGTCTATTGCGATGATGACCTTATCCATTAATCTTCCAGACCCTTTAGCAAAAGCCAGCCAAGAAGCGGCAAAAAAAATTAGGAATATCGCGTACGCAATTTATTCGATTGGCGATTTCTCATGAGTTGGAACATTTCCAATCTCAGCTTGAACAAGAAGCCATGGCAAAAAGTATCACCGCAATGAAAAAGTCTCACGAATATCTTCAAGACCAGAATTTAGCAGTCTGCATGTTGAATTAGCTGCGAGAGATAATTTGAAAGTTACTAGCTATGCGCTGGTGGAGCATTGCCGATCTATTTCAATAAGAAGAATTGTGTATCCAAGATTAGCCCAACTGACAACAGCCGAACTAGGAATTATTTTACATCGGTTACAGCGATTGGTTGGCTTATAGACATTTTTCGATCTATTTCTTTCAGGCTTAAATTTTTCGCTCGATCAGGTAAGTCACCAATTGCCGTAATAATTGTGCTCGTTCGCCTAAATAATTAATCGCTTCTAATGATTGCTGGTAGAGTGTTTGAATTTTATCTTTTGCTTCTTCTAAGCCGCATAATTTAGGATAAGTGATTTTATTATTAATATGATCTATGCCTTGCTGCTTGCCTAACAATTCCGTATTTACTTCAATGTCTAACACATCATCTTGAATTTGAAACGCAAGCCCAATACAATCGCCGAATTCTTTTAAAGCCCGCTGATCAAAGTCATCATCATTATCAGACGCTAGCCTGCCTAATTCGATGCAGGCAGAAAATAAGGCGCCGGTTTTGAGGCGGTAAATATCTAACAAAAGGTCAGAAGGAAGACTAGGGTCATTCATGACAGTGATATCTAATGCCTGGCCAGCTGCCATGCCGAAAGGACCACAAGCGTTGCTTAACACCGCCATCATTTGCATGCGTTTTTCAGCAGCGAGTGAAGCAGGATAACTAGCAATGGTTTGCATCGCAAGCGTGTGTAATGCATCGCCAGTTAAGACAGCCATTCCTTCACCGTACAATTTATGACAAGTAGGCTTGCCGCGACGTAAATCCGCATTATCCATACAAGGTAAATCATCGTGAATAAGGGAGTAAGTATGAATCAGCTCAACAGCACAAGCAGGAATGTCTAAGTTTTCCAAGGGGGCATTAAAAATACTGCCTGTTGCATAAATCAATAATGGTCGCACCCGTTTACCGCCATTGAATAAGGTATGTTCCATCGCCATTTTTAATTCGAGAGAAGGAATATCATTGAGATATTCCATAAATACCTTCTGGAGTCGGCTTAAGCAAAGTGAGAATAAGTCCTGTAAACTGGATTCATTCATTACTTTCACTGGTTCCTGTGCTCTTTCCCTGTTCTTCATCATAAGCCACCAAGCATTCCTGATTATTTTGTTGGACGAGAATTTGGACTTTTTGCTCTGCTTCTTTCAAGATTTTTTGGCAATGCTTGATTAAAACAATCCCGCGCTCAAATTGATTCAGCGATTGCTCTAAGGTCAGTTCACCATGTTCCATCTTCTCGATTAACTGAGAAATCTCAGCTAAGGATTCTTCTAGATGAGGTAATTTATTCGGCTTTTGTGTCACAACAGTCCCCCCTTATTTGGCTGGAGAAAAGGTAGCTTAAAATCTTCACATATGCAACTTAATGATCACCGTTACCAGGCGTCAACTTTCCACTTACTGCCCCTGCGCTAACGTAAACCCCAACTGCCCATCAAACGTGTAAAGATTCTCTGTCTTAATCACCTCTATCCCCGCCCCATTCAACGCTGAAAGCAGCTTAATAATCTCCTCTTGCCCAATCGCGCTTAACTGATTCACCTCACTCCCTGATTGAAACCGGCAACAGCAATGTCGGACATAAGGTGCTTCAATGGTGCTATTCGGCCATATCTTTAGGCCACGGCTAGTAATTACAATCAATTGCAAAGAGGTATCCAGCGCACCCAGCTTAGCCGCCAATTCATTGGCAGGTATATCAGTGGGGTTATCAATAAAAATATCCACTCCCACTAATTCTTTCTTACTTCGTACCTGCGGCCTCTCGCCATAGCATTCAATCTTTGTATACGCTCCTGGTTTATAATCCGCCGGTTTAAAATGTGAAGGCCGCTGTCCGAGCCGTGCAATCACGGCATCAGCAAATTCTTGTGTCCCGACTTTTTGCTTACTATATGTCGGTGAATAAATATCGCCAGTATGAATACCATCCTCTAAGGTTTTCAGCCACGCATTCTCTATCGCCGTCGCCACCAGCGGTTGGTTAATATGCACTAGCATTTGGATTGCTGCATTCAATAGTCCCGAAGGATTCGCGAGATTTTTTCCAGCGATATCCGGTGCAGAACCATGAATCGCTTCAAACATCGCCATTTGATTACCAATATTCGCAGATCCCCCCAGTCCTACTGAACCTGCTACTTGAGCTGCCACGTCCGAAATGATATCACCATATAAATTCAACGTGACGATGACATCAAAACGTTCCGGCTGACAGGCAATTAAAGCGGTACCAATATCAACAATCAGATGTTCATGTTGAATGGTAGGATAGTCAGCTGCAATTTCATTGAAAACGCGATGAAATAAGCCATCCGTCATTTTCATAATGTTATCTTTGCTTAAGCAAGTCACTTTCTTACGATTAAACTTTTGCGCGTATTCAAACGCATAACGAATAATCTGCTCACAGCCAGGACGGCTCACTATTTTCAAGCATTGATAAACTTCGTCTGTTTGCCGGTGTTCAATCCCCGCATATAAATCTTCTTCATTTTCACGCACAATCACTAAGTCGATATTGCTGCAGGTCGTTTCCACATAAGGTGCATAGGAAACACAAGGTCGTACATTTGCAAATAAACCAAGCGTTTTACGTAGAGTGACATTTAAACTTTTATATCCACCGCCTTGGGGTGTGGTAATAGGTCCTTTAAGTAGCACTTTTGTTCGTTTTAATACGTCCCAAGCTGAATCAGGAATACCGGAGGTATAACCTTGCTGATAAATTTTTTCGCCGACTTCAATTACCACCGGTTCAATTTGAGCCTGTGCTGCTTGAAGAATATGAAGTGTTGCTCGCATAATTTCGGGGCCGATGCCATCGCCATAGGCAATAGCAATAGACGTTTTAATAGTCATTAAGAATCACTCCTCTCATTTCATTATTTTGTTTTACTGAATTAATTCAGCGATCACTTTTTCCATACGCATGGAGCGTGAACCTTTTACTAAAATCGTCGTTTGATTATATAAAAAGGGTTTCAATGCATTGACCAATTTATCTTGCTCATTGAAGTGATAAGCACCTTCACCAAATGCTTGCGCCGTATTCGCACTTAGCTCGCCATAGGTAAAAAGATAATCGATTCCTGCCTGACGAATTTTTTCGCCTGCTGAATGATGCAGCGATGTAGCTTCATTCCCTAATTCTTTCATATCACCTAGCACCAGAATTTTTTTACCGGTAAATGTAGCGAGCGTTTCAACAGCGGCTTGTAGTGAGACAGGATTGGCATTGTAAGTATCATCAATAATCTTGACGCCATTAGGGAGCGTATGCATTTGCAATCGCCCGGGTGCGGGAGCGACTTTTTCCAAGCCGGTTTGAATAGCAGCAAGATCAATACCAACCGCAAACGTAGCGGCAGCAGCAGCTAGCATATTTAATATATTATGTTTTCCTAGCAACGGCAGATGAATAGCAACATTCCCTTTAGGGGTGCGTAAGGTGAGCTCTTGGGTAGCTGTTTCTTGTGAGAGAATGCTGATATCTGCATCGGGATGAAATCCGAAGGTAAGATAAGGGCGTTGGCCGATTTTTTCTCGCCAGAAGGTAAAGAAAGCATCATCACGATTGAGAATAGCGATGCCGTTAGGAGGTAAACCTAGGAAAATTTCTGATTTAGCTTCTGCCACACCGGCTACACTACCCACACCTTCTATATGGGCGGAAGCGGCATTCGTAATGACGGCAACTTGAGGTCGTGTGAGTTTGGTCAGATAAGCAATTTCGCCAAAATGATTCATGCCCATCTCAATTACCGCATAGCGATGAGTGACATCCAAGCGGGAGAGCGTTAAGGGTAAGCCAAAATGATTATTGAAATTCCCCCGGGTAGCGAGTACCTGAGTAGTATCCCCCTGGCAGGCAGCGGTGAGAATGGAAGCGATCATGTTTTTAAGCGTGGTTTTGCCATTACTGCCTGTCACGGCAATCACAGGAAGGGTATGCTGCTGACGCCAAGCAGAGGCCAATTGACCCATTGCAATCACGGTATCTTTTACCTGAATTTGCGGTAACGGTGAATCTCCCGCGCGCATCACCAGCGCTGCTGCAGCACCTTTTTGATAAGCTTCTGCCAGCAAATCATGGCTATCTACTCGCTCCCCTTTAATCGCCACAAATAAATTACCAGGCTCTATCGTTCGGGTATCAATACTGAGACCGCGAAATGGTTTGTCCATAGTGGGTGAAGGCGTTCCCAGGAGAGCAGCTGCCTGTGCGAGAGTCATTTGTATCATTGGGAAAAAGTCCATATTAAAAATTAATTGAGGCGTATAATATCATTTTTGAGGAAAAATCAGAATGAAAGGCAGCCATCGGAGGCTATCTTAATGACTATCGCCATTATTTCTCACCCTGATTGCCTGTTGCATACCGCAACTGAAGGTCATCCTGAATGTCCTGAACGGGTCAAAGTGATACAAGAAGCCCTAACCCATTACCCTTTCAAGGTGCCGGTAAAGTTTTTAGAAGCGCCAATGGCTAACAAAGAGTACTTAATGCCTGCGCATGATAAACGGTATCTCGATTGGGTTATATCCAATGTGCCGAAAGAAGGCTTAATCCAGATTGATATGGATACCTACATGAATCCTTACACTTTAAATGCGGCTTTAAGAGCAGTAGGTGCGGTCATATTAGCGGTGGATAGCGTGATGCGGCATGAAGCACAAGCTGTATTTTGTAATATCCGGCCACCTGGGCATCATGCGGAGCGAGAGCAGGCGATGGGATTTTGCTTTTTTAATAATGTGGCAATAGGAGCCTTATATGCGCTGGAGAAGTATCATCTCGAGCGGATTGTGATAGTCGATTTTGATGTCCACCATGGGAATGGGACGCAGAATATTTTTCAGCAAAATAAACAGGTGATGTACTGTTCCAGTTTTCAATATCCTTTTTATCCTGGTTATGACGAAGAAATGGATAGTGATCATATCTTAAGTGTCCCCTTAGAGGCTGCTACGAGGGGCGATGTATTTCGGCAG
>Ga0070738_10003196_pt1 | contig 22235 bp, 15 predicted proteins | sample Coa_R2_2_FD_66446 | JGI IMG/M metagenome (GOLD analysis project Ga0070738, IMG submission 66446) | Surface soil microbial communities from Centralia Pennsylvania, which are recovering from an underground coalmine fire - Coalmine... | ecosystem: Environmental > Terrestrial > Soil > Unclassified ... | reverse complement strand
GCGGCCTCGGGCGCCTCGAGGTCCTGCCCGGCGACGACGTGGGTGCCCGCAACAACCTCCGGCGCCGCTTCGGGCTGCCCGCATCCGGCGGCTACGACGAAGTGGCAGAGCTGTCGCGTACCTGGTCCCCCTTCGGCGGGCTCGTCTACTTCCACCTGCTGCTCGACGCCCTGGCGTCGGCCGGGCACGTGGCGGTCCCTGCCTGAGGAGCACGCCCGTGCTGCCCCGCCCCTCGGCGGCCCGGGGCGCGTGCCTGGGTCCCGCCGGCTCGGGGGCGCCGCTTCCGGCTCGCTCCGCACGGTGCCCAGGTAACCTGCGGCGGGCACCGGGGCGCCGGCCGCAGCGTGGCCTCGGAGCGACGAGGCCGGCGGGGCCGGGGCGCCCGACGCGGTCGATCTGGTCGACGAGTGGGGTTACGAGTCCTTCCCGCTGAGCGACCCGCCGCAGTCCTGGCGCTCCGACCGCCTGCGAAGATGAGCGATGCCAGAGGAGGTGCGCCCATGACCCCCGAAGAGCTCGTCTCGACCGCCGCAGTGGCCACCCAGCTCCGCGTGGACGCCATCCGGTGCTCCACGGCAGCCGGGTCCGGCCACCCGACGTCGTCGCTGTCGGCGGCCGACCTGATGGCGGTGCTCGTGGCGCGCCACCTCCGCTACGACTGGGAGCGCCCTGACCTCGCCACCAACGACCACCTGGTGTTCTCCAAGGGCCACGCCTCCCCCCTCCTCTACGCCGTCTTCCGGGCCGCGGGCGCCGTCAGCGAGGAGGAGCTCCTCACCACCTACCGGCGCTTCGGGGCCCGACTGCAGGGCCATCCCACGCCCGCCCTCCCGTGGGTGGACGTGGCCACCGGTTCGCTGGGCCAGGGCCTGCCCTGCGCGGTCGGCATCGCCCTCGCCGGCGCGCGGCTCGACGAGCTCGACTACCGCGTGTGGGTCCTGTGCGGCGACAGCGAGATGGCGGAGGGCTCGATCTGGGAGGCCTTCGACAAGGCGGGCCACTACGGGCTCGCCAACCTGACCGCCATCGTGGACGTGAACCGTCTCGGCCAGCGCGGGCCGACTGAGCTCGGCTGGGACCTCGAGGCCTACGCGCGCCGGGCCGAAGCGTTCGGCTGGCGGGCGCTCCTCGTCGACGGCCACGACCTCGAGGCGATCGACGCCGCGTTCGCAACCTGCCGGCGCGAGGCCGCGCGGCCGACGGTGGTCGTCGCCCGGACGATCAAGGGCAAGGGCGTCCCCTCCCTGGAGGACGCGCCGGGCTGGCACGGCCGCGCCCTCCCCGAGGACCTCGCCGAGCAGGCGGTCGCCGCCCTCGGCGGCCTGAGCGACCTGCGGGTGGTGACGCCGAGGCCCCCCGAGGCACCCCGCGCGGCTGCGCCGGCGCGGCCGCCCCTTCGCCTGCCCCGCTACGCCGTGGGCGACCGCGTGGCGACGCGGCGGGCCTTCGGCGACGCCCTGGCTGCCCTGTCGGCATGGCCGGACGTGGTGGTGCTCGACGGCGAGGTCGCCAATTCCACCTACACCGAGGCCTTCGCGTCGGCGTGCCCGGAGCGCTTCTTCGAGATGTTCATCGCCGAGCAGCAGATGGTCGCCGCTGCTGTCGGGTTCTCGGCTCGAGGCTACGTGCCGTTCGCGTCGACCTTCGCCGCCTTCGTGTCGAGGGCGGCCGACTTCGTCCGCATGGCGTCCATCTCGGGCGCGAGCATCAGGATCAACGGCTCGCACGCCGGAGTCGAGATCGGGGCGGACGGCCCCTCCCAGATGGGCCTCGAGGACCTGGCCATCATGCAGGCGGTGCACGGGTCGACCGTGCTCTACCCCTGCGACGCCGCCTCGGCTGCGCGCCTGACCGCGCTCATGGCCGAGATCCCCGGCGTGTCGTACCTGCGCACGACGCGGGGCGCCTACCCCGTCCTCTACGGGCCCGACGAGACCTTCCCCGTCGGCGGGGCGAAGGTCCTGCGAGCCGGCGAGCGCGACGACGTGGCCCTCGTCGGGGCCGGGGTGACCGTCCACGAGTGCCTGGCGGCCGCCGACGAGCTGGCCCGCCAGGGCGTGTCGGCCCGCGTCCTCGACGCCTACTCGGTCAAGCCGATGGACGGCGCCGTGCTGGCGGCAGCCTGCGAGGCGACGGGCGGACGCCTGGTGGTGGTGGAGGACCACTACGAGGAGGGCGGGCTCGGCTCGGCGGTGTGGCGGACGCTGCACGAGGCCGGGGTGGGCGCCGTGCACGCGGCCCACCTCGCGGTCCGGTTCATGCCGACCTCGGGCACGAGCGCAGAGCTGCTCGACGCGGCCGGCATCTCCGCCCGCCACGTCGTGGCCGCCGCGCTCGCGGTGCTCGAGGGGCGAACCGGCCAGCCCGGCGAGGCCGTCGCCGAGGGGGCGCGCGAGTGAGCCCGGGCTCCGGCGCCGACGGTGCGCAGGCGACTGGGGAAGGCGAGCACGCGGAGGGCTGGGAGGAGCTCGGCGTCGATGCCGGGGAGGCGGCTGCCTGGCAGGCGATCGGGTTCGGGCCCTTCGAGGCGGCGCTCGCCGCGGGCGACGGCTTCACCCCGTCATTCGCTGCCCATTACCGGGCGCAGCTGCGCAGGACCGCGCAGGCGTGGCTGCGCTCGGGCATGGGCGAGGTGGAAGCCCTGGGCTGGCACCGGGCTGGGTTCGGCGTCGGCGAGGCGCTGCGCTGGCGGGCGCGTGGTGCCGACCCGCAGGAAGCGGCTCGGCGCGCGGCGGGGTTCTCGTGGTCGCGGGGGGAAGGCGAAGGGAACGGCTGAGCGGGGCCCCGGCGGCCCGCGTCACCCCGACCCGGTCGGCGGGGCGGTCGGCGGCTCGCCGAACCCCCCGCCGCCGGGCGTCTCGATCCGCAGGAGGTCGTTCGCCCGCAGGTCGAGCGTCGCCTTGGCCGGCACCTGCCGGCCGTTGAGCATGATCCGGCCGGGAGCCCCGGGCAGGCCGCCGGCCCGTCCAGCGGGGGAGCGCACCTGGCGATCGGCGATCAGGGAGCAACGGCAGTCCTCGAGGACGCGCAGCTCGCGCACCACCCCGTCGCCCCCGCGGTGCTCGCCCCTGCCGCCCGAGCCGAGGCGCAGCGCGTGGCGCTCCACCCGGATCGGGTAGGCGAGCTCGAGCGCCTCGGCCGGCGTCGACAGCGTGTTGGACATCGCCACGTGGACGCCCGACGGGCCGTCGGCGTCCGGGCACGCGCCTTGGCCCCCGGCGATCGTCTCGTAGTAGCTGAAGCGCTCGTTGCCGAAGGCGACGTTGTTCATCGTGCCCTGCCCCTGCGCGGGCACCGGCAGCGCCTGGCCCAGGGCCGCGAAGACGACGTCGACGACCCGAGAGGAGGTCTCGACGTTGCCGGCGGCGACCGCGGCAGGGCTGGTGGCGTTGAGGAGGGAACCCGGCGGTGCCACGACGCAGACCGGCGCGAACGCCCCGCCACAAGCCGGGAGATCGGGCTCGGTGAGGCAGCGGACGACGAAGTAGCAGGCCGAGCGCGTGACCGCGAGGGGACAGTTGAGGTTCCCGTCGTGCTGGGGCGCGCTGCCGGCGAAGTCGATCGTGACCTCGTCGCCGTGGACGGTGACCGCAGCCTCCAGCGCGAGCAAGCCCTCCGGCGCCTCGATCACGTCGCGCGCGGACCAGGTGCCGTCCGGAAGGGCGGCGATCGCGCCCCGCACGACGCGCTCGGAGTACGAGAGGAGCTCGTCCATGGCCGCGCGAACCCGGTGCCGTCCGTGGTGGGCGCACAATTCGCCGAGACGGCGGTGCGCGAGGTGCAGCGCTGCCAGCTGCGCCCGCAGGTCGCCCAGCCGCTCGCCGGGATTGCGCATCCGTGCCGTCAGCGTCCGGGCGAGCCCGTCGTCGAGCCGTGTCGGGGGGATGACGATGCCCTCGTCGTCGAGCCGCCGCGACCGGGCCGGCATGCTCCCCGGCTCGGGGCTGCCCACGTCCGCCCAGTGGGCGCGGGCGACGGCGAAGCCGAGATCGAGGCGTGCGACGAGCGTCACGTCGGGGAGGTGGGTCCCTCCCGCGTACGGGTCGTTCAGGATCACGACCTCGCCGGGCGCCGGCGCCAGCTCGCGGGCGGCGGCGACGGCCTCTGGCATGGCACCCAGGTGCACGGGGATGTGCTCGGCCTGGGTGACCATGCGGCCACGGTCGTCGAAGATCGCGGTCGAGCAGTCGCGCCGCTCCTTGATGTTGGCAGAGAAGGAGGATCGGACGAGCACGGCCCCCATCTCCTCTGCGATCGCGCGCAGCTGGGCGCCCAGGAGCTGCAGCTCGAGGTTCATCGCCGCTCCAGGACGAGCGTGCCGTGGGCGTCGCTCGTGCCCGACCACCCCGGGCCCACCCAGGCGGTCGAGCCGTCCAACTCGACGACCGCAGGCCCCCGCACCTGGCGCAGCGCCGACGCGCGCAACGCGACGTAAGGGCCGGGCGTCGTGTCCGCCCAGCGCACGGCGACGAGCTCGATCTCGCGGTCGCGATCCGCGTAGCCGTAGCGCTGCTCGTGGAGCCGGTGGAAGGCCTCCGCGAGGCCTGGCTGGATCGGCACGGTCAGCTCGAAGGACTGGCCCCGGTAGCGCAGGTCCGCCTCGCCCGCTGCGGGGAGGGGCCCCGCCTGGGCCAGGGGGCGCACGACCGAGCGAACGGAGTCGCGCCGCTCGTCGCTCGCCGCCAGGCCGAGGGCCGACAGCACGCCTGCGGTCTCGGGGACGAGCACCGTCTGGATCCCCAGGGCCTCGGCGAGCGCGCAGGCGTGGAGGGGACCGGCGCCGCCGAAGGCGACGAGCGCGCACGCCCGGGGATCCTGCCCCCGCTCGACCGACACGACTCGCAGCGCGCGCAGCATCTCCGCCTCGGCCACGGCCACCACCTCTGCCGGCTCGAGCCCTGCCATCGCCCGCTCGGCGGCCGCAGGGTCGAGGTGGATGCCGCCGGGCAGCTCCGCCGGGAGCCTCCCGAGCAGGAGGTTGGCGTCGGTCAGCGTGGGCCGTGTGCCGCCGTTGCCGTAGCACGCCGGCCCGGGCGCGGCACCGGCGCTCTCGGGGCCGATCCGGAGCGCGCCGCCGCGGTCGCGCCAGACGATGGAGCCGCCGCCGGCCCCGATCGTGTGCACGTCGATCGTGGGGAGGCGCACCGGCAGCCCGCCCACGGTCCGCTCGGGCGCCCGCTCGGGGAGGCCGTCGCGGATGAGCGACACGTCGGTCGAGGTGCCGCCCATGTCGATCGCCAGCGCCATCGGGTACCCGCACGCGCGGGCGATCCGTGCGGCGCCCATGGCGCCGGCAGCCGGTCCGGAGAGCAGGATGGTGGCCGGGTGGGCCGCCGCCTCGGCCAGGGTCACCACGCCGCCCGAGGAGCGGAAGACGAGGGGCGCTGCCAGGTGGTGCCGCCGGCAGGCCGCCTCGAGCCCGGCGAGCGCTCGGGCGACCGGGGGCCCGAGGTATGCGTCGACCGCCGTGGTCGAGGCCCGCTCGTACTCGCGGAACTCTGGCGCGATCTCGTGCGAGGCGACCACGTGCAGGTGCGGGTGGCGGCGCCGCAGCTCGCGTGCCAGGGCCTGCTCGTGCGAGGGATCGCGGAAGGAGAAGAGGAGGGTGACGGCGACGGCCTCGACACCGTCGAGGGGCGGCAGGTGGTCGAGATCGAGCGGCACGAGCACCCCGTCGGGCCCCATGCGCTCGCGCACCCCGTAGCAGCGCTCGAGCGCCACGACGGGCTCGGGGTGCGGCGAGCAGAGGCGGTAGAGGTGGGCCCTCGTCTGCCGGCGGACGTGCAGGAGATGCTCGAAACCCTCCGTGGCGACGAAGGCCGTGCGCGCGCCGCGGCGCTCGAGCAGGGTGTTGGTCGCGAGCGTCGTGCCGAGCGTGAAGCGGCCGAGCGGTCGGTCACCGGCGACGGCTCGCGCGGCGGCGACGATCACCTCGGCCTGCGGCGTTCGCGTCGGCAGCTTCGCCGTCACGACGGTGCCGTCGTCGCCGACGAGGACGGCGTCGGTGAACGTGCCGCCGACGTCGATGCCGAGGATCGTCACGGGGCGATGGTACGTGCTGGCGACGTCGCCGCTCCCGCCCTGGCGCTTCCCCATGCGGGGGCCTCCAGCCTGGAGGTCACCCAGGTGGGCAAAGCGGGGCGGGCCGGCCGCTCAACGACGCGCCGGGCGCGTCAGCCGCCGCACGACGGCGGCACGCGGTCAGCCGCTGAACGACGGCGGCACGGTGACCAGGTTCCCGCAGAGCGGCTTGCCCCCGAAGGCGGGGACGAACCTCCCACCTTTCATCTGCACGTAGATGGCGCAGCTCCGCCGCGGCAGCATCCCTGCGGTCCCGAAGTGCTTGAAGGTGACGGGGCTCGCGAACAGGCCGTTCCCGGGGTTCCACGAGCCGACCTGGCGCAAGTTGTGGATGAAGGAGGACTGCGTCAGGTGCTTTCCGGCGTGCTCGAGGCCGTAGATCATGAGGTCCGCAGCAGTGTAGGCACCCCAGAGCCCGAGGTCCGGCACGCCGCCCGTGAACTTGGGGTCGTAGCGCCGGAGGACCGAGAGCATCGTCTTGACGGCGGCGTTGGGTGTCGTGAAGTTCATCGGCGCGGCGAAGTAGGACCCCTCGACCGCGGCACGAGCGGTCGGGTTGTCGAGGACGTCGTTGTCGTAGCCCTCTGCCATCACGTTCGGCACCTTGCCGAGGCCCGCATCCTTGAGGGCGGCCGCCAGCGCGACGTCGGGAGCGTCGGTGAAGGCGGACGTCACCCCGTTGCAGCCCAGATGCTTGATCTGCAGGACCGTGGCCGTCCAGTCGGTCGGCGCGAAGGGCAGCGAGTCGTTGAAATAGCAGATGGAGACGCCCTCCTTCTTCGCCGCGTACGCCTCCTCGTTGAGGCTGTTCACGGCCGACTGCGGGAAGCTCGCGGTCATGAGGGCCAGCTTGGTGACGCCGAGTTGCTTCCAGAGGGGGCTTTCGTACGTGTGGTACGCGCCGGAGAGCTCGCCGATGGGCGTGTCGACGTCGAACATGTTCGTGAAGGGCTGCTGCCCCCATTCGGGACCGTCGATGCCGAAGCCCGTGACCGGCACGCCAGCCTGCTGGGCGACGCGGTCGCCGCCGTAGAAGAAGGCGGAGTCCTCGATGATCCCGAAGACGTGGTGGATCGACACGAGATCGTTGACCGCCGTTTGGGCCCCGGTCGGGCTGGAGGTGGAGTCGACGGTCACCAGCTTGAGGGGGTGACCGTCCACGCCGCCGTGCGCGTTCTGGTACGCGATCCGCGCCTGGGCGCCGCCTGGACCGTCGGCGAAGGTCGAGGCGGCCACGCCGGTCAGGTCCCCCACGAATCCGAGGACGATCGGCGACTTGGCGGCCGCGGCCGGTTCCACGCCGACCGCAGCGAGGGCGGATGCGGCCAGCGAGACGGCGCCCAGGGCCAGCGCGAGGCCGCCGCGGATTTGGCAGGCTCCCCCGCGGTGCCTTGTCCGCCCCCCATTACGCAGCCGAGCCTGTCCGTGCTTCGCGCGCATCGCGCCCCCTTCCCGACGACCTGTTGCGCCCGGTCCGCCGCCACCGTAACGTAACGCACGTTACGGATCAACCCGCCGAAGAGGGCGGACTGAGGGGAGGGATCGGTGCCGGAGTCGTTCAGCCTGAGGATCGACGTCACGGAGGCGGCCGGGCTGGGGCAACCGGCCGAGGTGGCGCTCACCGTGCACCTGCCGGACGCGGGCACCCTTCCGGCACGGCCCGTCGTCTGCTTTGCGAAGCCCGGCGGCGGGTATTCGAAGGGCTATTTCACGACCGACTTGCCCGGTCCGGGGCGCGGCGCGCAGGCCGACTGGCACGCGCGACGGGGGTGGGTGTTCGTGTCGGTCGACCATCTCGGCGTGGGCGAGAGCACGGTGATCGACGATGCCGAACGCCTGAACTACACGAACGTGACGGCCGCCAGCCAGGCCGCCGAGCGTCAGGTGCTCGCCCGGCTCGGCGATGGCACGCTCGCCGACGGATTTCCCGCCCTGGCTCATCCGCTGACGCTCGGGATCGGTCAGTCGATGGGGGGCTGCCTGACGGTCGTGCAGCAGGGTCGTTTCCACTGTTACCACGGCATCGGCGTTCTCGGCTACAGCGCCGTGCACACGACGGTCCTCCTCGCCCCGGGGCTGCGCCGCCTCATGCCCTGGGTTCCCCGCGACGTCGTGCCGAGCTCGGGCATCGCCGTCGCCCCGCCGGCGGTGATGGAGGGCGTCGTCCCCGCGGGGGCCGGCCCGGCAGCAGCTCGTGACGACGCGCCGCCCGACATGGCCTGGGGCTTCCATTTCGATGACGTCGACGTCGCCATCCAACGCCAGGACCTCGAGGACTTTCCAACCCGCAACGGGCACGTCCCGCCCTGGGGCTCCGCCACGCTGCCCGGCTGCATCGCTCCGTGGTGCATGGCCCCCGGGGCCATCGCGCCCGAGGCCGCCGCCGTCACGGTGCCGGTCCTCGTCGCGATGGGCGAGCGGGACGTCATCGAGGATCCCCGCGGTGAGGTGCGCGCCTACAAGTCGTCCCCGGCAGTCGATCTGTTCATCTGCCCGCGCATGGGGCACATGCACAACTTCGCCGGGACCCGCGAGCTGTTCTGGCACCGCATCGAGACGTGGGCCGCGTGGGTGCAGGCCTTCGACGAGCGTTCCGGGCTCCATCGCTGATCGATTGAGAGGGGCGATCAGCACGGAGGCTCGGCGCCATCGAGTGAGGGTGGCGAACCTCCTGAGGCCGCCTCGTCAGACCGATAGCCGGCGTGGCCCATGACTTGCGATCTCGCAGAGAGCAGCCGTCCTCGATCGAGGCACATCGGTGCGCTGGGCGGGAAAGGGCTAGAAAGAGCCCTGTGCGGGCTCAGCGGGTGACGAGGGAGCAAGTCCTCGACGCAGCCGATGCCGTGGCGCGGCGAGAGGGCATCGATCGGTTGACCGTGCGCGCGATCTGCGCCGAGCTGGGTGTGACCCAGCCGGCGGTCTACCGGCATTTCTCCACCAAGGCAGAGATCGTCGAGCTGGTCATCGACCGCGTCATCGAGCGCATGGAGCTCCCGGGCCCGGAGGTGGGCGACTGGGTCGCCCGGCTGCGGCAGTGCTTCATCAGCGCCCACGACGAGGTCGCCCCCTACGGCGGTCTCGCAGCCCGGATGGGCCGCGAGATGCCGCGAAGCCCTGCTGCCGAACGCAACTCGGCCTACCTGGCCGAGCTCCTCGGAGGAGCCGGCATCGGGAAGGACGACTGGCTGCGCATCGCGTGGGCTGTCTTCGTCTACACCTGGGGCCACCTCCTCACCGCACAGGCCGCAGCGTCGACCTTTGGCACCACTGCCGACCGGGACGCGCAACGAGAGCAATTCCTCTGGGGCCTGGACCACCTCCTGGCTTCGTTCCGGCGGGCCGTCGAGGAGGGGGAGTTCCTTCGGGCCCCCTCGACCCCGGGCCGCCCCTCGACCTCGGGCCGCCCCTCGACCCCGAGGAGCAGCTCGACCCCGAGAAGCAGGCGGCCGGGCGCCCCGAAGGGCCGGCGCGCGACAAGGGATGGCAGATGACCCTGCCGTCGCGACGTCGTGGCTCCTCGGTGCAGGGGGCCCTGCCCGCGTGGTTCTGGCTGGAGGTTGCGCCACGCCGCGACGCCACCCACGGGTCAGGTGGGGTCGCCGATCGTGTCCTCGAGCGCTTTCTCGTCAGCCCGACAGTCCGGACGGTGCGCGCTGGCGCGCGGCGCTCCGCACGACGGGCACACGAGGTGTGCCCAGCAGGCCGGGTCGCCGCCGGGCTCCTCCTCGTCATGCGCGTCAGGTGCGGGGCCGGTGCGGGGCACGAGCGCGCCGGGCCCGGGCCCGCCGTCCGCCGTGTCTTCGGCGACGACTTGTCGGTGCCACGGCGCCACGACCTGGGGGGCGCCTTCTCCCTCTGCGGGTTCGCCACGTGAGCCGGCGGTCCGCCACAGGGTCAACACCCGCTCTCGCTGGCGCTCCTCGAGCAGCTGGCGGTGGCGCGCCTTCAAGAGGTCGAACATCGTGACCAGTCCCACGATCCGGCTTCCCCGGCCCCGCTCGACGACGGGCAGCGCCCCGAGCCAGTGTTCGGCCATGCGGTCCGCCGCGGATCGCAGCGTCTCGTCGGGCCAGGCGACGACCACGTCGCGATGCGCGATGTCCTGGATCGACCGGGCCCCGAGGCCGTTGCGCTCGGCCTCGAGGAGGTCGGAGAAGCCGACTACCCCGGTCATGGCGGCGGACCCGTCGACCACCGGGTACAGGCGCTGGCGCCGCAGCACCGGGTCCTCGCGGACGGTGGCCAGCGCGCCGGCGACCGAGTCGGTGGCCCCGAACGTGAGCACGTTGGTGAGCATGGCCTCGCCCACGAACAGTGCCTCGAGCGGCTCCACCCCGTACTCGCGCACCACGTGGAACCCGCGGCGGGCGACCTTCTCGGTCAGGATCGACCGCCGAAGCACGATCGACGACACCACGTGGGCCACCATGCAGGCGAGCAGGAGGGGCAGCAGGGAGCCAGTGTCCCTCGTCAGCTCGAAGGCGAAGACCACCGAGGTGAACGGCGAGCGCGTCACGCCGGCCAGGGTTCCGGCCATGCCGAGGAGCGCCCAGGTGGCCTCGCTCCCACCGGGCATGACGGGGGCCATCAGCCCGCCCATGGCGGCGCCCATGATGAGGAGGGGGGCGAGGATGCCCCCACTCGTGCCCGATCCGAGGGCGACCGACCAGATGACGAGCTTGACGACGAGAAGGGTGGCCAGGGCTCCCAGGGCGAGGCGGCCGGACAGCTCGGCGCCGATCTGCACGTAGCCCACGCCGAGCGCCCGCGGGTCGACCAGCCCGCCGAGGCCCACGACGAGCCCGCCCAGGGCGGGCCACCACGCCCAGTGGACGGGGAGCTTGCGGAAGAGGTCCTCGGCGCCGTAGACGGCAGTGGTGAGGACCCAGGCGAGGAGCGCCGAGGCGACCCCGATCGCCCCCGCCGCGCCGATCGCCACCGTCGAGAACGACCCGTGGGGCGGCACGGGGAACAGGGGGGCGGCTCGCAGCAGGCCGTGGGCTGCCATGAGGTTGCGCAGGACGGTGGCCACGACGACCGCCACGGCGATCGGCCCGACCGAACGGGGGCGCCACTCGAAGACGAGCAGCTCGACGCCGAAGAGGGCCGCCGCCAGCGGGGTGCCGAAGACCGCTGCCATGCCGCCGCACGCGCCGGCCACGAGCAGCGTGCGGCGCTCGGAGGCCGACAGGTGCACGAACTGGGCCACCACCGAGCCGACCGCCCCTCCGGTGAGGATGATCGGGCCCTCGGCCCCGAAGGGTCCCCCGGTGCCGATGCTGATCGCGCTCGAGACCGGCTTGAGGACGGCCAGGCGGGGCTCGACCTTGCTCCCGCCGACGAGGATCGTCTCCATGGCCTCGGGGATGCCGTGGCCGCGGATCCGCTCCGACCCCCAGTAGGCCATGGCCCCCACCACCAGGCCACCGCCCACGGGCACGAGCACGCTCAGGGCGTGGAGGTGGGCCAGGGTCGGCGGCACGAGGCTCCCTCCCGAATTGCCGTAGTAGAGCAGGTGGGTGAGCAGGCCGATCAGCTGGAGGAGCCCAAGCGCCACGCCGGCCGACAGGGCACCGACCACCACCGCCAGGGCGCCGATGAGGAACACGCGCGGCGTGGTGGAGAAGTCGGCCAGGCTCTCGTCGGCCCTCGGGCGCGAGACCGAGCCGTGGAGGAAGGACGGCATGCCCCAAAACTAGTCGTTCTACGATACGAGTGCCGCGGCACAGCTCTCGCCGGCGCACGGCTCCCTCCGTGGCACGCCTCGCGCCGGAGGGAGGGGCTTTCGCCGGTGCCGACCGACCTGCAACCGTCGTGTGGCCCTGCCCCTCTGGGCGCCCCCCGGGGTGGTTCCTGGCGCCTCCCCTCCGAGACCGAGCGCCCTACTGGACCGGGCGGAGGCGGCCGGTCTCGACCTCGTAGACGAAGCCCCGGATGTGGTCCTTCTTCGGGATGAACGGGTTGGCGCGCAGGCGGGCGATCGACTGGCGGACGTCCTCGTCGGGGTCGGGGAAGGCCTCGAGCGAGAAGGGCGGCCGGATGCCGGTGTCGCGCTCGATCTGGGCCTTCACGTCGTCGTCCTTGAAGGTGAGCATGCCGCAGTCGGTGTGGTGGATGAGGATGACCTCCTCGGTGCCGAGCAGGCGCTGGGAGATGAGGATCGAGCGCACGGCGTCGTCGGTCACGACGCCCCCCGCGTTGCGGATCACGTGTGCGTCACCCTCGGACAGCCCGAGGATGCCGTAGACGTTGAGGCGTGCGTCCATGCAGGCGAGCACGGCCACCTTGGTGGCCGGGGGCATCGGCAGCCTGCCCTTGTCGAAGGACTTGGCGTAGGCCTCGGCGTTCTGCAGCAGCCTGTCGGTAACGGTCACGTCGTCCTCCTTTGCCAGGGACCGCCCGCCCGGGGCAAATCCGACCACGACAGTCGGGTTTCTATCTCCGTCGGGGGCGGCCGTCAAGCCCAGCGCAGCGGTCAGTGACGCGGCCTATGGATGTCAAACGCCCTTGAGGCTGGCCTGCTCGACGTCCTCAAGGAGTGCTCGCCGGCTCGACGCCCTGCTGGACGCACGTGTGCACGCCGCGCGCCCAGGGCGTCGAGCAGCGGAGCCCGCCCGTCCGCCCTCAGGCCGGCGTCAGAGGGGCGCGTCAATCAGAATGCAGGGACGACGTCACCTCGTCCGCGTATGTGCCGGTTGGGCGCACGGCCATCGCCGACGTCACCACCACCTGGCGGATCGTCCCATTCCACGGGAAGGGCGGTTCGTACCGGTCGACCACAGGGAAACCGCGGTCCGACCCGATCCGCAACTGTGTCCCGCCGTGCTGGAACGTGAAGCTGGGAGCCACCGGGCCGGTGGCGGACCCGATGGGCGCCCCGTCGCACTCGAGCGACAGCTCGACCCCTCCTGCCTGCGGGGCGCAGGTCGCAGCCAGCAGGTGCGCTCCTTGGGGGAGGGGGTCGTCGGAGGTCGCGAGGGCCAGCTCGCCGGCCGGGCGGAAGGCGAAGACGAGGCGCGACTCGGCGACGAAGATGGCGAAGCCGCCGTTCCAGTCGCCGAGAGCGCACAGGATGCCTTCGGCGTCTCCCGCCGGCACCTCGACGTCGATCTCGATTCGGAACCCGGCACCAAGGAAGGGGAGGGCCTCGTCGCAGACCGGCGGCCCTGGCCGGAAAACCGCCCGCGGGCCCGGCGGGTAGGCGGGCGGAATGACCGCCTCGAGGCGAGAGGTGAGGGCGTCGCTCATCGGAAGTACGTGATTGCGCTCGGCCTCGGCAGTCCAGACCTCCGTAAGCTCGTGGACCACGTCGGGGTGCTCCGCCGACACGTCTTCCGCCTCGGAGAAGTCATCGAGGCGGAAGAGCGCCCAGCGGTCGGTGGCGAAGTCGCGGCTGCCCACGAGGAGCTTCTCCTCGTCGGCCACGCCTTTCGACACGTGGTCGGTCGTGGCCTTCCATCCGCCGTGGACGATGGAGCGTGACCCGAGCATCTCGAAGTACTGCGTGCTCCGCGGGCTCGGCGCGGAGGGGTCGTCGAACGTTGGGCGGATCGAGGCGCCGTCGAAGGGATCCTGCCGGACGCCGTCGACCACGTCGGGCTTTGCGACGCCGCACACGTCGAGAACCGTTGGGGCGAGGTCGACGACGTGGCAGAACTGCCGGCGGACCTCGCCGTGAGATTGGATGCCTCGCGGCCACCTGATGATGAGCGGCGTGCGCGTGCCTCCGAGCCACGTATAGCGCTTCCACAGGCGCAAAGGCGTGTTGCCGGCCCAGGCCCATCCCCATGAGTAGTGGTTGTAGGAGCGGAAACCGCCCCAGTCGTTGTAAGCCGCCAGGTTCGCTGCCACCGTTTCGGGGAGACGGGCCGAGAAGCGGTGCTCATTGATGGTGCCGTTGATGCCGCCCTCTGCGCTCGCTCCGTTGTCGGACAGCAGGACGACGAGCGTGTCGTCGAGCTGGCCGATGTCGTCGAGGCACGACAGAAAGCGCCCGATCTGGGCGTCGGTGTGGGTCAGGAACCCGGCGAAGACCTCCTGGCCCCGCGCATGCATCCGGCGGGCCTCCGGGGAAAGGTCGTCCCACGCCGGTACCCACGATGGGCGCTCGGTCAGGATCGTTCCCGCCGGCACTACCCCGCTCGCGAGCTGCCGCGCGAACGTGCGCTCGCGCCAGCGGTCCCAGCCGTCGTCGAATTGCCCGTGGTAGGGGTCGGCCCACTCGGGCGCGACATGGTGGGGAGCATGCGTGGCACCGAGGGCCCAATACAGGAAGAAGGGCTTCGCGGGCGCCGAGTGTTTCTGGTCGAGCACGAAGCGGATGGCCTGCTCCGCCAGGTCCTCGGACAGGTGGTACCCCTCGGCAGGGGTGGCCGGGGGATCCAGGTAATGGTTGTCGCACACGAGGTTTGGGGCCCACTGGTTGGTGTCGCCCTGTAGGAAGCCGTAGTACCGCTCGAATCCGTACCCGAGCGGCCAGCGATCGAATGGCCCGGCCGGCGACCGCTCTCCGCGAGGGACGAGGTGCCATTTCCCGACCGCCATCGTGTTGTAGCCGGCGTCCCGCATGATGCGAGGGAGGGGCGCAGCAGAAGCCGGCACGCGAGCCGAGTAGCCGGGAAGGGCGAGGGGCAGGTCCACCAAGAACCCGACGCCCACCGCATGGTGGTTTCGTCCGGTAAGCAGGCTGGCACGAGTCGGCGAGCAGAGCGCCGTGACGTGGAACCGGTTATAGCGGAGTCCCTCGGCCGCCAGTCGGTCGATGTGCGGCGTGGCGATGTCCGACCCGAACGCCCCGAGCTGCGCGAAGCCGGTGTCGTCGAGCAGGATGACCACCACGTTGGGTGAGCCCGGACGAGCCTTTGGCGTGGCCTGGTAGGCGGTTGTGACGTCGCTGCCGGCCGTGGCGTGCACCGTGGCTCCCCTCCCTGTGACCGTCCGTTCCGCCGGGTGCCCGCCAGCGGTGACGGGTCCGGTTGCGGGCCGGCGCCGCGCTTCCTCGTGGAAATGGCTTTCTGTATGTTTACTAAGGAGACCCCATTCGGGTCAAGGCGCGACGAGGCTCCGAGCGCAGCGCGCTCAGATCTGCCAGCGCATGCTCGGATCCGAGCTACGCCGCTGGCGCTGCGCGCGCCGGTCGGCGGCGCTGGCCATCAACGTGGGCCGGTCCGAGGAGGATCGCAGCGCGGCGATGCCGGCTCCGGTCCACGAGAGGGCAGCCAGCACCAGGGCGGTGGCCACGGTCCCATGCGCCACGGACCCCGTACCGGCGCCCACGATGCTGAAGACCAGCCCGCCTACCGCCACGCCCAGGGCCGTGCCGAGGCCCCGGGTCGTGTTCAAGATGCCGCTCGCCAGACCGGCCTGTGCCCGCGGGGCCGCCCCCATCACCGAGGCGTTGTTAGCCGGCACGAAGGCGCCGAGTCCGGCGCCGAGCACCGCCAGCTCAACCAACACGACTGCCAGACTGCCGTGGGCGGCGGCCAGGGCGGCTAGGGCTCCGCCGGCCGTCACGAGGCCAGCCACAGTCGGCAGCCGGGGGCCGTTCCGGTCCGCGACGGTCCCCGCGACGGGTGCGGCAACACCGAGGGCCAGCGGCAGGACGGTCAGATCGAGGCCGGCCCGCCCGGGCCCCTGGCCGAAGGCATGCTCCAAGAAGAACGGCAGGACGAACAGCGCGCCGAAGAGAACGAGGTACGACAGGAGGCCGGTCGTGATACCGACGGTGAAGGAGCGGCGCCGGAACAGCGCCAAGTCGACCATGGGGTGTCGGCTCGAGCGTTCTGCGAGCAGGAACCCTGTGCCACAGGCGGCCGTCGCCAGCCCGAGTGCGAGCGGAACGGCAAGAGGGATGCGCCCCTGCGCCCCGAGCGACAGGGCCACGAGCAGCGCGGTGGCACCCGGCGCGAACCAGGCGAGACCTATCCAGTCGAACGCCACCCGCTTGCGGAGATGCCGGCTGCGCGGGATGAGGAACCACCCCACGGCTGCTCCGAGGACGCCCGCCGGCACGTTGACGAGGAAGACGAGCTGCCAGCCACCGGCAGCCACGAGCAGCCCACCGACGGCCGGGCCGATGCCGAGCCCGAGGGCTTGGGCGGTCCCTTGTAAGCCGATCGCTCTCGCCAAACGCTCGCGGGGCACGGTGTTGGCGATGATCGCGACTGAGTTCGCCTGCATCATGGCCGCGCCGACCGCCTGGATCGCCCGGAAGGCGTCGAGCACGACGAGGCTGGGCGCCGCCGCGCACAGGGCAGAGCCGGCGGTGAACACGACGAACCCGTATACGTAGAGGAGCTTGTGGCCCACCATGTCGGCGAGGCGGCCGACTGCCGTGACCATCGCCACCAGCACCAGCAGGTAGGAGAGCCCTACCCACTGCACCGCCGCGATGCTGGCGTGGAAATCGTTGCGCAGAGCCGGGTAGGCGAGGTTGACGATGCTGGCATCGAGCTGGCCCATGAAGGCGCCCACGCAGACCGATGCCAGGGCGAAGGAGGCCGCGTGCGGGTGCCGGCGGATGACCGCCGGCCGTGCCGGCTCGGTGAGCAACCGCCCGATCAGGCGGCGGCCCGGATCGGAGCCGGCGTCGAAGCAGGTCGCTCGCCGGCCCATGGCTCCTATCTAGCGGCGGAAAAGAGAGATCGTCCAGAAGGAACTGCCAATGAGGTCGATAGGTGTCAGTTATGCGAGTCCTGCGGCGAGATCGAGAGCAGGTCGGCGTGCCGCGCCATGTCCATGAAGGCGATGGCGGCGGGTGAGAGCGGGCCAGGCCGCCGGACGATCCCGATGGTCCGCGTGAGGGGCGGGTCGAGGCCCACCACCACCACGCCCGTTCCTCGCTGACGGTACACCTCGGCAAGCGCCGCGGGGAGGAAGGTGGTTCCGGCCCCGGCGACGACGAGCGGCACGACCGCCTCACGCTGTCCTGTCTCGACCGCGATGACGGGTTCGATGCCCGCTGCTTTGAAGGCACCGTCGATCAACTCGCGGCTCGACGTGCCCGGCGGGGTGGCCACGAGGGGGATGCCGGCGAGGTCGGCAAGCGGCATGCGTCGTCGCCGCGGGTCCTTCGTGCCTGGCGGCCGGACGGCCACGATCTCCTGGCGGCCGAGTTCGTCGACTACGAGGTCGTGGACCTGCGCTCCTACCACGTCCGTGATGCCGATCTCGCAGCGCCCGATGCGGACGAGCTCGAGGAGCTCGCCAGCGGTCTCGGGCTCGACCAGGCGCAGCGAGACCCCGGGGTACCTCTGGCGAAAGGGTCCCATCAGGGACACGAGTGGCGAGACGGCGAGCGTCGGCAGGCACACGAGATCGAGGCGCCCGGCGACCAGTCCCTGCACGGCGCTGACGGAGGCTCGGAGGGTCTGGAGGTCCCGCAGGAGTTGGCGGGCGGGCTCGAGGAATGCCTCGCCGGCCGACGAGAGGGTCACGCCCCGCGTCGAGCGGTGGAACAGCGGGACGCCGAGCTCGGCTTCGAGCGCGCGCACTCCCTGGGACAGTGAGGGCTGGGTGACGTGCAGAGCCTTGGCGGCCCGGCTGAAGCCGCCGTGGTCGACCACGCCGACGACGTACTCCACCTGGCGCAGCTCCATGTGGGCCACGATATCGAGCGAGCCGGTCGCGGGCTGTCCTTCATAGGCGCTGCCTATCGCCAATATCGGCCATTCCTTCTGGACGCACCGGAGGCCGATCGGTACCGTAAGCGCGGCGACGGCTGGTGAGGGTCCCACTGCTCGGGGGGGAGCCATGGTTTTTCGTGGGCATCGTGAGGTGAGCGGTGAGGCGTCCCCGGCGCCCGGTCCACCGGCCCTCGCCCCGACAGGCGAGACCGAAGAGGGGGGTGTGCCCACGTGGGGGAGCTGATCCTCCGGCGCCTGCTCACGCTGCTCCCGGTGCTGCTGCTCGTTTCCTTCGGCGTGTTCATGCTCATCGCCTTGGTGCCGGGCGACGCTGCCGTGACGCTCGCAGGGGGGCAGAACGCGACCCCTGCCCAGATTGCCCACGTTCGCCAGCAGCTGCACCTGAACGACCCGCTTCTCGTTCAGTACGCACGGTGGCTGTGGGGCGCGCTGCACCTGGACTTGGGCACCTCGCTCATCAGCGGTGTACCCGTCTCCCACGACCTCGCCTCGCGTCTGCCGGTGACTCTTAGCCTCGTGCTCGCTGCAGCCGTTGTGGCCATCGTGATTGGCGTCCCTCTGGGGCTTGTGGCCGGCACGAGCCCGGGAAGCCTTCGCGATTCGAGCAGCCGAGTTGTGTCCAGCCTCGGGATCGCCGTCCCGAGCTTCTGGCTGGCCGTCATCTTGGTGTCGCTGTTTGCCGTGAAGTGGAAGATCTTTCCGCCAACGGGCTTCACACCAATCCAAAAGTCCTTCACCAGTTGGCTCCGCGACGTCACCCTGCCGGCACTGTCGCTCGGGTTTCTGGTATCGGCCTCTCTGGCAAGGCAGCTCCGCGGTGCGCTGATCGACGTGCTCGACGCCAACTACATCCGCACGGCATGGGCCAAGGGGGCGAGCAGGCGGGTGGTCGTGCTGCGCCACGCCCTCAAGAACGCGGCCATCCCGGCCGTGACCGTCTTCGGCGTGCAGGTCGGCTACCTGCTCGGGGGCGCTGTCATCATCGAACAGATCTTCTCGATCCCCGGGATCGGCACCTACATGTTGAACGGTATTACGAGCCACGACCTGCCCGTGGTCCAGGGGGTCGCCCTTGTGTTCGTCGTGTTCCAGATGGCCATGAGCCTTCTCGTCGATCTCAGCTACGGCTATCTCAACCCGAAGGTGAGGGTGGCGTGATTGCCGCCGTCGGTCGCAGGGTGCGGGCGCGATGAGCGTTGCCGACCAGCCCGACGGGCACGTAGCGGCCCCGAGCCTGTCCACGGTGGGGGTTCCGGTTGCCGAGCCCGTCAAGGCGACCCGAAGCGCCAGATGGTGGTCGCGCCTTGCCGCAAACACAGGAGCCCTCGTGGCCCTCGGCTACCTCGTGCTGGTGATCGTGGCCGCCATGACCGCACCGCTCATTGCGCCCCATAGCCCGACGGCACAAGACCTGACCCAGGCGAACAGTGGTCCCTCCCTCCACCACTGGCTCGGCACCGACGACCTCGGCCGCGACATCCTGAGCCGCCTCATCTACGGGGCTCAGATCTCCATGCGCGTCAGCTTCGAGGTCGTGGGGCTCGCTCTCTGTGCCGCCATCCCGATCGGTCTCGTTGCCGGGTATGTCGGGGGCCAGCTCGACAATGTGCTTATGCGAGTGATGGACGCGGGCCTCAGCTTTCCGCCTCTCGTGCTCGCGCTGGCGATCGCTGGCGTCCTCGGTCCGGGCGTCAACAATGCCGCCCTGGCGATCGCGGTGGTGTTCATTCCGACGTTCGCCCGGCTCATCCGAGGCCAGGCGCTGGCCGTGAGTGCGGAGACCTTTGTCGAAGCCTCACGGGCTATCGGGTCGCGATCCTGGTTCATTCTGCTGCGCCGCGTCTTCCCCAATGTGCTGTCACCGCTCCTCGTACAGGTGTCACTCGGCTTGGGTGGAGCACTCCTCGCCGAAGCTGGGCTCAGCTTCTTGGGGTTGGGCGCCCAGCCGCCCGCGGCGAGCTGGGGATCCATGCTGCGCGAGGCGTATGACAATTCGCTGTTCACTGCTTCGTGGGAGCTCTTCATACCCGGTGCGGCGATCGCGCTGGCCGTTCTCGCCTTCAATACCCTGGGCGACGGCCTAGGCGAGGTGCTGGGTCTGGCGTCCAGGCGACGACGTTCGCCTCGCTGGCGGAGGCGGATGGCGCGCCCGGTGAAGGGCCTCACCACAGTGGCCCGGCCGGCACAGCCGTCTCGACCGCCCTCGGCAGGCCGGAGCGCCCTACTGTCGATCGAAGGCCTGACGGTGGAACTCGATGCCGATGGGAGATCCCTGCGCGTGGTCGAGGACGTCTGGCTCCGCGTAGAACGGGGCGAGATCGTGGGCCTTGTGGGCGAGTCCGGCTCTGGCAAGACCGTCACCTCGCTAGCAGTGATGCGGCTCCTCCCGTCGCCTCCTGCCACGATCGTGGGCGGTGTTGTCGAGTTCGATGGGCGTGACCTGTTGTCACTTGACTTCGACGACATGCGCAAGGTACGGGGCCGGGAGATCGCCATGGTGTTCCAGGACCCCATGACAAGCCTCAACCCCGCGTTCACGGTGGGCTCGCAGCTCATCGAGGCGTTGCGGCTGCACGAGCGGGTTGATCGCCGGGTCGCCCGCAAGCGGGCCCTCGAGCTGCTGCAGATGGTGGAGATCCCCGACCCAGCGCGACGGCTGGACGCCTATCCCCATCAGCTGTCGGGCGGGATGCGCCAGCGGGTCGTGATCGCCATGGCGCTGGCGTGCGGCCCCCGCCTCCTGATTGCCGACGAGCCCACCACTGCCCTCGACGTCACGGTGCAGGCCCAGATCCTCGACCTGCTCCGCCGCCTCCAGGAGGAGCAGGATCTCGCGGTCATCTTTGTCACCCACGATCTCGGGGTGGTGGCCGACCTCTGCGACCGTGTGGCCGTCATGTACGCAGGCCAGATCGTAGAGGACGCCCCTGCAGCCGACCTGTTCGCCGTTCCGAAGCATCCGTACACCGAGGGTCTCCTCGCCGCCACGCCGTCGACGCAGGCCAGCGGTGGGATTCTCGTCACGATCCCCGGCCAGGTGCCGTCCCTCGGTCACATGCCAGCCGGGTGCCGCTTCCACCCCCGGTGCCCCTACGCCCGGGCTGCTTGCCAGGAGGCCCCACCACCTGTGGCCGCGGCAGGCGGCAGGCTGACCCGCTGCATAAGGTGGGACGACGTCGTCTTGAAGGGCGCGCCGTGAGCTCCGCGCAGCCTGACCCAGCTGCCTCTACGAGGACTTCGGCACTCGCGCCTCAGACGCCGGAAGCCGTCGCGCGCCTCGTTGGCGTGTCCAAGCATTTCCGTGTCGGCGGCGCTCCCGGCCGGCGGCGGAGCGCCGTGCACGCAGTGGACGGCCTCGACCTGACCATCCCCCGGGGGGAGACCGTGGGGCTGGTGGGCGAGACCGGCTCGGGCAAATCCACCGTGGCCCGGCTACTCCTGCGGCTGCTTCCACCTACGTCAGGGTCCGTGTTTCTCGAGGAGAAGGACGTGACTGGCACGTCGGGCCGCGAGCTCCGTGCGCTGCGGCGCAAGATGCAGCTTGTCTTCCAGGATCCGTACTCGTCGTTCGACCCGCTCACGTCGATCGGCGACAGCATCGGCGAGGCCCTCAAGGTCCACACCATGTTGGACCGGTCCGCCCGCCGTGACCGCACGGCGGAGCTGCTGAGCCAGTGCGGACTGGCGCCGAACCTGGCAGGCCGGCGCCCTGCCGAACTGTCCGGTGGCCAGCTCCAGCGCGCCGCAGTGGCCCGCGCCCTTGCCGTGGCGCCCGCGCTCGTCGCGCTGGACGAGCCGGTGAGCTCGCTCGACGTCTCGACCCAGGCGCAGGTCATCAACCTCCTCTCCGAGCTGCAGGACCGCGTGGGCGTGGCGTACCTCTTCATCTCCCACGACCTGTCCGTGGTGCGCCACGTCAGCCATCACATCGCCGTGATGTACCTCGGCAAACTAATGGAGATCGGACTGGCCGAGGCCGTCTACGATCGCCCGCAGCACCCCTACACGAGGGCACTCCTGTCCGCGGTGCCGGTGCCGGACCCGCTTCGCCAGCGCGGCCGCGAACGTATCGTCTTGAGCGGCGACATCCCTTCACCCGCGGACCCCCCGAGCGGGTGTCGCTTCCGCACGCGTTGCTCCTCCGCGATGGAGATCTGCGCGGCAGTCGAGCCGCCACCCACACGCCTGGCCGACCGCACCGTGTACTGCCACCTGTATGGCGATAGCGGCGCACCCGGCGGCGCGCCGGCTACCGTGCCGGTGACGGTCATCGGGTCGGCGGGGCGAAGGCGACAATGAGAGGTCGGCAGCAGAGACAGTGATCAACAGCACGATTGTGACGCCATGACTGGCGAAGCCACTCATCTAACCCCGATCGTTCATGAGAACGCCGGCGCTGCGCCGGAAGCCATAGATCGGAGCGCGTGAGCGAACCGGTCGGCGATTGCGAGCGCGGTGAGGCGGTGCTGACGCCATTCCGGCCAATTCGAGGGGTGGAAGTTGACCTGG
>Ga0070738_10003192_pt1 | contig 22255 bp, 17 predicted proteins | sample Coa_R2_2_FD_66446 | JGI IMG/M metagenome (GOLD analysis project Ga0070738, IMG submission 66446) | Surface soil microbial communities from Centralia Pennsylvania, which are recovering from an underground coalmine fire - Coalmine... | ecosystem: Environmental > Terrestrial > Soil > Unclassified ... | reverse complement strand
TGTGGGCGTGCCGCAGATCACGGCGGTATCGCAGGCGGCCAAGGGCGTTGGCGGAGCGGTGCCGATCATCGCCGACGGCGGCATTCGCTACTCAGGCGACATCACCAAGGCGCTGGCCGCCGGGGCACACAGCGTCATGCTCGGCAGCTTATTGGCGGGATTGGCCGAGAGTCCGGGGCAGACGATCATCTACAAGGGACGCAGCTTCAAGATCTATCGCGGCATGGGTTCGCTCGGCGCTATGGTCGCCGGCTCGAAGGACCGTTATCGCCAGGTCGAGGGGACGCGCGATAAGTTGGTGCCCGAAGGCGTCGAAGGACGGGTGCCCTATAAGGGACCGCTGGCGTCGTTCATCTACCAGTTGGTTGGTGGGCTGCGGGCCGGCATGGGCTACTGCGGCACACGGAACATCGAGGAACTGCGCACGCGCAGCCGCTTCATCATGGTGAGCGCGGCGACGGTGCAGGAGAGTCATCCCCATGACATCGCTATTACGCAGGAAGCGCCGAATTACAGCTCGCGTTGGGAGCAGAGTGATTCGGATAGCAGGTAAGTTCCGTTGCGCTTTGCCTTGCCTGGGCTGCACGCTGGCGGTGTTGCTGCTGGCCGGTGTGGCCCGCGCGCAGCAAACTCCGCCGGCAACAGGCTCGCGCTACACTCTTTGGCCGTCGGTATCACCCACACTGACCTCCAACGCGCGACAGCGCGATCAGCAGCCGAAGTTGGGCCAGGCCGTTCCCCTCGGCGGCCGAGAAGAATTTGAGACGCCCGCACCCTATACCATCCAGCTGGAGCCGCCCTCCATCTATCGCGTCGCCATTTCCGTCGAATCCGACGCTCAGTTGCATGAACGCATTCGCCAGGAGAACCGTGAGCGCAAGATGCCCGGCGGCAAGATGCCCGAGCGGCTCGTATTCCCCAATGACCCGATCATCTCCACCGATACGTACCAGGGCCGAAAATGGTATCCCATGAGGCTGGAAGTCGCGCCGTACTATCTCTGTCATGGCCGGCTCGCCTTCCAGCAGATCAATTTCGAACGCTATGGCTGGGACCTGGGTCCTTTTTCGCCGCTGGCCTCGGCGGGCATGTTTCTCTTCGATTTCGTGGCTTGGCCCTATAAGGCTGCCAAGGAGCCGTGCCGCCGCATCGAGTACAACACGGGCTGGTGCTTGCCCGGCGATCCCGTGCCTTTCCTGCTCTATCCGATCCAGCTTAGCCCCACGGGTTTCGTCGCCGAGGTCGGCACCATCCTAACTCTGGTGGCGGTGTTTCCGTAAGTACTCTGAGCGGCGCAACCAGCGGCGCGAAGAGCCGCGACCGTAAGGGAGCGGTGTTGCCTTCCGCTCCCTTACGGTCGCGGCTCTACACCCACAGCGCTACCTGCGCGCCTCGGAGCTTAGCGCCCGTACTGCCCCATGAGCTGCCCCTCGGCCAGAGCATGCCCTTTCATGGCCGCAATCAATTGGTCCTTGGTCGATCCAGGAGCCAGCTCAAGCATCGTATCCAGAGCATAGAGCTTAAAGAAGTAGCGATGCGGCTTGCCCCGCGGAGGGGCCGGTCCTCCGTAGCCGATCTTTTTGAAGTCGTTCTTGCCCTGGCGGGTGCCGCTTGAGAGTTCCTCTTGGGCCGGCACGCCCTCCTCCAATTCGCGCTGGTTGGCAGGAATGTTGAAGATCACCCAATGAACCCAGGTGCCGCGCGGCGCATCGGGATCATCGCAGATGAGGGCGAGGCTTTTAGTCTCCTTCGGCGGGTCCGCCCACCGCAAGGGGGGCGAAACGTTCTTTCCGTCCTCGGTGTACTCTTTGGGGATGGTCGCTCCCTCACCAAAGGCAGTACTGCTCAATTCGATCTTCACGGCGATGTCTCCTAATTGAGTCTCTTCTCCCCCTTTCTTGCAGCCGAGGCCCAAGATGGGGAAGAAGACAAAGAAGAGGAAAAGCCCTACCCTCCGCAGGGATAAACCCGTGCAAGATTTGGACCGAAGCATAAGCTCGCGTGAGGTCGCCCTCGTTCCCATCGATGCCGGCATGATGCCCCTCCTCTCTTCTTCTCTTCCTCGCAATTGCCGTACCTCCCCTCATGATCTCTCATTTATGTTAATCCGTTCTCGGCTCCACGTCATCGCTGGCGTCGGCTGGTCCCTGAACCAAGTTCCTGCTCTCGCAGTCTGTCTCTTGCAAGGATAGACGTAAGGAAATCATCGCGGGGATGGCATCATGGCCCTGGAAGAGCATTCTTTTCGCCATTTGCTGCCGACGTTCATTATCTCGCCGGGCACCCAGGTCGTGCTCAAGGTGGACAAGCCGTTGCCGGACGGCACAATTCGCCAGCGGGGCAGCGTGGCTGTCATCGCCGAAAGTCCGGCCGATAACCAGTACCCCTATACGCTGCGCTTCGCGGACGGGCAAACGGTTCACGCGTACTTCCGCGAGCTGGCCATCCGCCGCAAGGAGATCGAAGACCAGCTCGCGGGAACCGAGGAGGATCTGCGTCCGTGGATCATTTATCGCTGCCAGGTCGGTTCGCACGCCTTCGGTCTGGCCGGCGAAGACTCCGACGATGACATCCGGGGTATCTACTTGCCGTCCGCCCGGCTGCACTGGTCGCTATTCAAGCTGCCCGAACAGCTCGAGTTCGCCGACGCGGACAAGGACGAGGTCTACTGGGAGCTGGAGAAGTTCCTCAAGCTGGCGCTCAAGGCCAACCCGAACGTGCTGGAGACGCTCTGGACGCCCCTGGTGCTGCACGCCGACGAGTCGGCCCAACGGCTGCGAGCGATGCGGGAGGTGTTTCTGACGCGCTACTTGTACAAGACGTACTCCGGCTACGTCCTGAGCCAGTTTCGACGCATGGCCAATGCCTACGCCAAGACGGGCAAGTACAAGGCCAAGCACGCCATGCACCTGATCCGCCTACTCTATTCGGGAATCGAGGCGCTGCGCTCGGGTCAAATCCGCATCGATGTGGCCGAGCACCGCGACGAACTGCTGGCGATCAAATCCGGGGCGTTATCGTTCGAGCAAGCCCGAGATCGGGCCTTGGAACTGGACCGGCAGTTCCAAGAGGCGTATCGCCAAACGATACTGCCGGAACAGCCCGACTATCGGCAAGTGGACGAGTTCCTGATCTGGGCGCGGAGGAGAATGGTCGATGCTTGACATGGCCGCACTACGGCAGCTCATCGAGAAACTGACGTATCGCCCGCTGTTCGTGACGGTGAGCGGCGCGCATCTCTATGGTTTTCCCTCGCCCGACAGCGATGTGGACCTGCGCGGAACGCATCTGTTGCCGCTGCGCGATGTCATCGGCCTGGATCTGCCCAACCAGACTGTGGAGCGCAAGCTCGACCTGTCCGGCACCGAAGTGGAGCTGGTCAGCCACGACCTGGGCAAATACCTGGGCCTGTTGGTCAAAAACAACGGCTACGTCCTGGAGCAGATCTTCTCGCCACTGGTCGTGATGGGGCAGGGCTTCCTGGACGAGCTGCGGCCCCTGGCGCGGCGCTGTATCACCCGGCACCATTACCACCATTACCGAGGTTTCCTGGCCACCCAACGCAAGCTGCTCGATAAACAAGAGGCAAAGATCACCAAGACGATCCTCTACGCCTACCGGGTGCTGCTGACGGGAATTCACCTATTACGGACCGTCGAAGTGGAGTCCAACCTACCGCGGCTGGCCCACGAGTATCAGCGTCCGTTCCTGACCGACCTGATCGCCCAGAAGCGGGAAGAAAAGGGACAGTCTCCGCACCTGGATTGGAGTTTCCACGATGCCCAGTTGCGCGAGCTAGAGGACCGGCTCGATAAGGCGTACCAAGAATCCGGTTTGCCCGATGAGCGCGACCGCCGAGCCGTGAACGAGTTCCTGATCCGCTGGCGCTTGGGTGAAGCCGGTTCACGTTGAACGCGGACTGATCTATTGAAAAGCTCTCGGAGCGCGGGCGTCCCGCCCGCTTTTGTTTCGGCAAATCGGCGGGCGGGACGCTCGCGCTCGGGGAGCTTTTCAATAATGCAATCTTCCCTCGAAGAGCTGGGAATTTTTGCAGAAATCACACCGATTCTGCCGATTTTGACGGTGTTCCCGGAGCGGACCATCTCGTTCTATTTTTCACGTCCGCGCCGTGGACAATGCGTTGACGGCGGAAGGAGGCTGCCTTGGAAAAACCCGCGACGATTCCTGGGAATGCGACAGAGACCGGCCAGCTCGTTTCCCCAACCGAGAATGATCCGGTTTTGCTCGCCCTGCCGCGACGGGTAGAGAGTCAAACGCCAAGAGCAGAGGAGAGCGGCGAGCCGTGCCTGGAGCAGCTCCAGGTGATCGAAACGGGTTGTGGACCCAAGGTCGAAACGGCGTTGTTGGTAGATTTGCTTTCGCGCAACCTGGGGCTAGCGGAAACGCTTGCCGACCCATCGGAGGTCCACAGCTACCACAATCCGCTCGCCTCCGTGAACGCTTACAAGCATCGCCTTCACGCCATTCGCTGCGAGTACGTCAGCGCTCGCCTGCATATTTACGATCTGGAAAAGCAGTTGAATCAGTCGCGCTATCGCGTGGAAGTGTTGGAAAAGCATGTGCAATTCCTCGACGCCACGCTCGAACAGATGCGGGCGTCGCGCGGCTGGAAACTGGTGGAGAAGTGCAGCCGGTGGCGGAAGATCGTATCGGGATGGCTCGGCAGAAGGAGGATTTGATTGCTCACGTAGGACGGCCTTCCTAGCCCGTCTGGACGGCCTGGGAAGGCCATCCTACATGATGTTCCTCCTTGCCCAAGCAATAGGTATGGGACTTATGTCGAGTGCAACCGTGGACGTAAAAGCGACGGCAACCCGCCAGGCTAAGGAGCGTTTACGCCACTTCTTGGAGTCGAATAGTCTCTTTGAGCTTCCGTATCCGGCGGCACCGCGCTTGAGCATCCTTTTGGTCCTGTACAATCGGGCGGAGCTGACACTTGCTTGCCTACAATCGATGCTGCCGCGTCTGAACGAGGCAGAAGCCGAGATCGTCCTGGTGGACAACGCCAGCAGTGATGAAACCGGGACATTGCTGGATCGCTTCCGCGGCGTGAAAGTGATCCGAAACCGCCAGAACCTCGGCTTTCCGGTAGCCGTCAATCAGGCCGCGGAGGCCGCCTCCGGTGAGTTTCTGTTGTTGCTCAACAACGATACCGAAGTGCTGGGCGACAGTCTGGGGACCGCCATGCGCTGCCTGGCAGCCAACCGCGATGTCGGTGCCGTCGGCGGGCGCATCGTTCTTCTCGACGGCACCCTGCAAGAAGCCGGCTGCACCCTTTGGCGCGAGGGACACGTGTTTCAGTACGGACGCGGCGACAATCCCAACGCGCCGGAGTACCTGTTTCAGCGCGATGTCGATTATTGCTCCGCCGCGTTTCTGATGACGCGCCGCGACGTGTTCCGCAAAATGGGTGGACTGGATACCGCATTCTCGCCGGGCTATTTTGAGGACCTCGATTACTGCGTCCGATTGTGGCGAGCCGGCTGGCGCATCGTCTATTTGCCGGATGTGGCCATCATTCACTACGAAAATGCCAGTTCGATTTCTCGAACCGAGCTCCATCACCTGTATCAGCGAAATCACCTGTATTTCATGCAAAAACACGCGGACTGGCTGGCCTGGCAATGCTCTTCCTCCACTACACCGCGGCTGTGGGCGCGCGGCTCACATGATGATCGCTTCCGCGTTCTCTACCTGCCAAGGAGAAATTCCGATCTCCGCGCGCTTGGAAATGTCGCGTGGATTGATCGAGTGGTCCGCCGGCTGCGCTCGCTGAATTGCTTCGTCACCGTTTATCCGATCGACGCGGAGGGTGCCGGTGTAGGCCGAGATGAGCCTGCTCTCCCCCCGGATGTGGAGCTGATGCCGGGAGGCAACCTCGATAGCTTGTCTCACTTCCTGACCCAGCGTCGGGATTATTACGATTGTCTGCTGACAAGCGACCGGGAAATTGTGCAGCAGCTCAATCAAGGCGTATGGCGACGCGGCCTGAGGTGCGCATGAGTCTCATGGAGCAGTCGAGCGCGGACAGAGAGCACAACCAACGGCTGGCGGCGCGGCTTGCCGTCTCCTGGGCGGAACAGCGCCATCTGAGTGAAAAATTGGCCGCGATCGAGTCCAGCACCGCTTGGGCTGTTGCCCGCCGCCTCTCCCAGCTGCGCCGGCGTCTCTGTCCAGAAGGAAGTCTGCGACAACGGTGTTTCCGCCTCGGCATACGCGGCCTGCGTCTGTGGCGGCGAGAGGGAACCGCTGCCGTCTTAAAGAAGACAGCCAGCAAATTGCTGGGCCGTTTCAACGATACGCCCGTCCAAAGCGCTAGCCAGGAGGTCCGCCTCGCCTCGCCAGCGCTTGGGGCCGGCGTCCGCACCTCGCCGGGGTCCGAGAAGTGTGAATTCCGTGTTGCGTTCATCGGTTCGTCCGCCGCCTGTGAGGCGCAGTCCATGCGCTACCGCGCCCACAATATCATCCAGGCACTGGCTCTCGTGGGTCTGGAAGGCACATTCTTTAGCCTCGAAGAAGTGGAGTCCAATCTCCCCGTCATCCTGTCCCACGACCTGATCATTCTCGTCCGCTTGATGCACAACCACGTCACGAAGATGGTGATCGAATCGGCCCGCCGGCTCGGGCTGCCGATCGTTTACGATATCGATGACTATCTCTTCGATCCCTGGGTCATGCCATATGTTGAGGCCTTCCGGGCTTTGCGGCAGTCCGATGGCTTGCACATCCTCGACGAAATCGGCGCCTGCCTGCACGAATGCGAATATTTCACGGGATCGACTTCGTATCTAGCCGAAAAAGCCGCGGCGCTTGGAAAAAAGAGTTTCGTTATCCACAATGGACTTAATGCGATACAACTCGAACTCGCAAGGCAGGGACGGGAGCAGCGCGGCCCGCGCGACAGCATCGTCCGCATCGGCTATTTCAGCGGCACGCGGACGCATCAGGCCGACTTCCGCGTCGTTTATCCGTCCCTGATGCTTCTCTTGCGCGAAAGGCCGGAAGCGCGGCTCCGGATCGTCGGCGATCTCGATCTCGGCGAATTCCCCGGCTTGACGCCTTACCTCGATCAAATTGAGACAATACCGCTCCTCAAATGGACGGAACTGCCGACCGCGATGGCCCAGATCGATGTGAATCTCATTCCGCTGGACTTGACGCCGTTCAACGAGGGCAAGAGCAACCTGAAGTACTACGAAGCGGGCTTACTCAAGGTACCGTCGATCGCTTCGCCGACCCGAATCAATCGCGAGAGCATAACACACGGCCACAACGGACTCTTGGCCAGGACGACCGAGGAATGGAACGACTGTCTCAAAGACCTCATGGGCGACGAGGAGCGGCGAGCGCGGATGGGGGAAAATGCCTTTGCGCACGTGTTACGATATTATGCCCCGCGAGCAACGGCCGCCGAAGCCGTCGAGGTGTACCGGCAAATCCTACGACATCATCGCTCCGAACGCAGCGCGGCGTGAGGCGGATCCGTAGGACGGCTTAGGAAAGCCGTCCCACAAGCAAGAACACGTCACGAACTTCGAAACGCCTCTAAGCGACATTGCGGCCGTCGCACGAACAGCTGCTCAGACCGTAATACTCACCCAACAGATTCCGGTAATCGGCGGGCATCCAGTTCCAGTCCGAAGGAATCGCCGCCAAGCGGCGCGATTGAGCCAACAGTTCATCGTTGATCACGGCGCCATCGTAGCTCAGCGGCATCACGTGACCGAAGCCGCACTCGCGGATGCGCGCGGCGGGAGCGCCCAGGTCGAAAACGATGGGGAACAGACTGCCCAGGAATGCGATTGAGAGCGTATAGGTGTACGTCTCCGGCCAGATGCTGGGGAAAAAGGCACAATGGCAACGAAGCTTTTCGAGGACGTCAAAAATCTCTTCTTCTCGGTAACGCCCCGTCACGACGACGTTGGGCAGCTCGTGCAGATCATCGCCGTCGGCATGGCCGACGATGTGGAAAAGGATGGGTAATTTCCGCGCCAATGCATCCCGCGCGCAGGCGACCAGGATTTCGCTCCCCTTGTGCACACCCACGGCGCCAATTATGGCGACGCGCAGCGGCTCGCCGGCGGACAAGGGTGCGGCGACGCGGCGCGGGTGCGTGTGCGTCTCAAAATGCCGGCGTTCGATGAATTCCACATGCGGAAAATAGCGTTTCATTCGCACTGCCACGTCGTGATGCGGCACAAACACCTTGCGTGCCCCCGCCAGCCACTCTCCATACTCCGCGCGCCAGCGCAGAATGTTCACCCTTTCGTCGCGCGCGCCGCGATCCATATTCACACAATGCTGACAGCGTTCCGCATCCGGCTCGCCGCAATAGGTATTGGAGCCGTCAATGAGATTTATACGAGGGCAAATGGTGTAATAATCATGGATGGTCCAATCGTAAGGCACGCCCAACTCGCGGAGCAGGCTGAGCACATCGCGGGGAACATCGATGGTGTGATGAAAGTGCAGGTGATCTACTCCCAACTCGCGCAGTGTCGCCAGGAGCGTCCAGCGTTCTTGCGGAATGGCGAAGATCAGGTTTGTCGCGTCCTTGACCGTGGGCGAAGTCAGGCTGACGCGGCCGGTTTCGAACGGGCGGAGCACGAAAGTGCGGCGTCCCTCTTGCTCCAGACGGCGGGCCAGGTCAAATACGTGTTTCTCCGTCCCCCCGCCGAGATTGTGCAGGACGTATAAGAGCGTTGGCCGCGCGCCGCCCAGGCGGGCCAGGTCCAGGCGGCGACGATAGGGCAGCGCCGGATTGGCGGCGATGTGCCCGGCAATGAGCGCGTGGTAGCCGGGGTGGTGTTTCTCCAGCACTTTCATCGCACGCTCGACCGCCGGGTTCTTGGACGAGCCGAAGGAAGCCCCGCCGGAGTGATAGACGAAGGTATCGGTGGCCAGCAGATGACGCCAGCCGTGCTGGAGAGCGCGGATACAGAAATCGTTCTCCTCGCCGTAGCCCTTGCCGAACAGCTTCTCGTTGAGCAGGCCCACCTCGTCCAGACAATCGCGGCGGAAGTACATGCAGAAGCCGACCCCGGTCGGCACCTCGACATAGCCGCCCTCGTTGCAGGCCGCACACAGTTCATCCATCTGGGCCGGCGTTCTCTCCTCAGGCAGCGCGTTGTCCTCGCAAAAGTGGGGATAGCTGCAAATGGTGGCGTTATTGGACAGCGGCGTTACCGAAGCGATGTCCTCGGCCGAGTACGCGGCCTTGTGCAGACGATCGAGCCAATCGCGGCTGACCTCGGTGTCGGAATTGAGCAGGACCACATCGCGGTCGGGATGAAGGGACAGGCCGCGATTCGCTGTCTTGACGAAGCCCAAGTTCACGGGGTTTTCCAAGAGCGTTATCAGGCCGCGGTGGGCGATGTCGCGCAGGCAGGTGCTCAACGTCGGCTCGGGGCTGGCGTCATTGATAGCGATCAACTCATAGGCTGCCGCCGGACAGGAAACCAGAACGCTGCGGAGACAGCGAAGCGTTTCATCCAGCCCCTTGTAAACCGGCACCACCACGTCGATGGGCAACCTGTCGCAAGGGCGGGGATGCGGCGTTAGCGTCAAGATTTCATCGAGGAGACAGCCATCGTTGGCTGTATGCCGCGCGATCGTGGGTTTGTTCAACAACTCCTTCGCCGGCCTGTCCTTCGCGGGTGGGACTTTGAGCGCGGTTTGCCCGCGCCGCGGCGACGCTTTTAAACGTTGCGATCTCTTCGGTTTTTCTTGGCTATCGCGCGGCAGCAGTTCCTCTGGTCTCTCCCGTCGCCCTATCTTGATAATTTGTTTGAAAAAGTCGAAGAGGCGATCTCGGAAGCTGCCGGAAGGAGCGAGGGAACGACGAAAGCGCCGGATCAGCAGCGCGACCCGCCAGGCCAGGTCGCCCTGGATCGATTCGAACTCTTCCCGCAGCAGATACTCCTTCTCGGCCAGAAGGTCGTAGCGAGCCTCCAGCATTTTTTGGATTCCGACCGCTTCGCGGTAAAGCCGCATGAACTCTTGCTCTTTTTGGATGAGCAAGGCATGCAGAGATTGCTGCGATGGGTAGGAAGGCGCGCGGGAAGCAGGGTCCGCCGAAGAAGCATCGGCTTCCCCATACCCTGAAGGGCACGGTTGCTTGCCAAAGAGGTTCATGAAGGACTCCTGAGCCACGAACTACCCAATCGGATGCTGGACGGAGAAACTTTGCCCTAATTTTGCAGATTACGGAGCTTCTCGTTTTTCCCTTGCAGAGATGCTTTTGATGCGTGCGGAGTGTATCAAGCTGTCTCACTGAGTCAATAGCGCGGCCTTCAACTGTCGCGCCGCTTCTCGTTCAGCGCATGAAGCTGGCGAAGACAGGCAAAATTCACGTGGCTTGGAGTATCGAATCGTTTATGCGACGCCGCTCGCCACGGGGCACCGCAAGCGTGGCGAAGGACACGTCGGCTGCGCGGCCGCCTCATCCACGATGCCGCGCGCGATGCGCAGCGATGCCGTCGCGGCCGGCGACGGGGCATTGAGCACATGCACCATGCGTTCGCCGGCGACGATGTGGAAATCATCGACAAGAGCGCCGGCCGGCGTCAACGCTTGAGCGCGGACCCCAGCCCCAGCCGGATGAATGTCCGACGCCCGCAACTCCGGTAGCAACTCCTGCAACGCGCGGAGGAATGCCGGCTTGCTCAGCGAACGATGCAGCTCTCCCAGCCCGGTCTTCCAGTAGCGCGAGACCATTCGCCAGAAGCCGCCGTAGCCGGCCATGTTCATCACGTCGCGAAGCGAGAAGCTCGTCCAGCCGTAGCCCTCGCGCTTGAGCGCGAGCACGGCGTTCGGTCCCGCCTCGATGCCGCCGTGGATCATGCGTGTGAAGTGAACGCCGAGGAACGGAAAACGCGGATCGGGCACCGGATAAATGAGATTGCGAACAAGATGCCGCCGCTCCGGAGCCAGCTCATAATATTCGCCGCGGAACGGGACAATCCGGACGCCGGGCTGGACCCCGCTAAGAGCGGCGACGCGATCAGATTGAAGTCCGCCGCAATTAACGAGGAAGCGACACGAAATTGCACCCTGCGTTGTCTCGAGAATCAGTTCGGCACTGAGTCGCCGGCAGGCCAGCAATCGGCTATTTAGCTTTACGACGCCGCCGGCCGCGGTAACGAGGTCGCCCAGCGTTCGCGTGACCTGCGAATAATCGACGATGCCCGTCTCCGGCACGTGCAGTCCGGCGATGCCGGCGACGTGCGGCTCATATTCGCGCAATTCCTCAGCTCTCAGCGAGCGTAGCCCCTGCAAGCCGTTGGCCCGTCCGCGACGTTCCAGTTCCTGCAACGCCGGCAGGTGCTCCTCGCGCGTGGCCACGACGATCTTGCCGCAGCGATCGTGCGCGATGCCGTGGGCACGGCAGAATTGATACATCGCTTCCCGGCCTTCAACGCAGTAGCGCGCCTTAAGCGAGCCGGGTTTATAGTACAATCCGGAGTGAATAACACCGCTATTGTTGCCGGTCTGGTGCGCCGCCAGGCGGTCCTCGGCTTCGAGGACGAGCAGAGACAAACCCGGATCGCGTGCCAGCATTTCTCGTGCGGTCGCCATGCCGACGATGCCGCCGCCGATGACGGCGACATCATATGTCGCGGTAGTCATTCGCCGATCTCCCTCGCCTCGCTAAGCCGCAAGCGGCCGATCGTGTTTCTCTCGCTGCTTGGAGGATGGTGCCAAAACAAACGCGGCCATAAAAGCATAGCGGAGATATTTGTAAAACGTCGCGGGTTTGTAACTGAATGAGGAACGCCGCAAACTTTCCGAGCGATTGTACAACGTGGTCGGCACATTAGCGAACGTGCAGCCGCGCCGCTTCGCCCAGTATAGTTCCTCCATGATGCTGGCGAAGCCGCGTTCGGTGTAGGGAAGCGACAGGAACACCTCCGTGCGGATGCAGCGGAAACCGTTGGTGGCGTCGCGGACGCCGATGCCGAACAGCGGCGTCACCAGCAGATTGCCGATTCGTGAAATGAGGTAGCGCCACCACAGCACGCCCTCGACGCGGCCTCCCGAACAATACCGGCAGCCCTTGATGACATCGGCGCCGCTGTCGATCGCCGGCAGGAAGGCAGCGATGTGCGCCGGTGGGTTCGTCAAATCGCTGTCCATGAACAGCACATAGTCATACCCTAGCCGCCGCGCCTCGGCCGCCCCGGTGCGCAGGGCCGTGGCGTAGCCGCGGTTGCCGTCGTGACGAACGAGCGTGAAATCGGCATCCCTGCGCGATTGCTCCAGCACTTCAAAAGTGCGATCGCGGCTGCCGTCCTCGACGATAATGAGACGGCAACGCCGACCGAGTTTCGGCAAAACGGCCGTCACTTCCGCGACGCAGCGAGCAGCACCCTGCTCCTCGTTGAACATGGGGATGACCACGGCCATGCTTCCCTCACCCTGCCCCTCTCCCTTTGCGACAGGAGAAGGCGGAGTGAGGGAAGCGCCGGCTTTCGGATGGTTGTGCGGGTTCATGCCGCCTCGGTTTGTTTCGGGGAAGAGGATCCATCCAGGCCGTCTTCGCGATACGAACGCGCGATGGGCAGATGGTAATGCTCCGGCTTGTGAACGCGGAACCCATCCGTGCGCAGGCGCTGCACCAAATCGGCGACAATGCGGCCTGATGCCTTGCCGTCGCCGAGCCTATGTTCCCAGGCGCGGCCATGCAGGCTTTCCAATTTGTGCCATACCTTGTCGGCCGCGTAGCGGGCCGGTTTATCCGGATCGAATTTGACACTGGAACCGCAATCGTAAACTTGCGGCCTCTCGGTGGCCTTGCGCATCTGCAAGGACGGCACTTGAAGAACCGCGGTCTCCTCGACCACGGTGCCCGAATCGGTGACGACACCGCGCGCATTGGTCATCAGCACCAACATCTCCATGTAGCCAATCGGGTCCACCATGACGACGTTCGGCGGCAGCTTCAGCCCGAAGCGATTGAGATTGCCCTGTGTGCGATAGCTGGCCGTGAAGTAAACCGTGCGATCGGTATGCCGCAGCAACTCAAGGATGGCAGCCAACGGCTCGCGGCTTTCCACGTTCTCGCGGCGATGGCAGGTCATCAAGTAATACTGATCGCGCTCGATCTTGCGCTCGTGGAAGAACTGATCGCTTGCCAGAGCATCATAATACTTTTTGCGGTCGTAATAGTATTTATTGAGCACGTCCACGATAAGGTTCTGCACGACGACGATGCTGCGCGGATTCAGCCCCTCGGCAACACCTTGGTCGTAGTATTCGGGGAAATAGGTATAAATGACATCGGCCAGGTGGTCGATGGTGCCGCGGTACTTTTCTTCGGGCATGCGCCAATCGTAGGAGCGCATGCAGCCTTCGATATGGACAATCGGGATGTTGAGCTGAGCGGCGGCCAGGCAGCCCATGACCGTATTGGTATCGCCGAGGAAAACGGCGGCTTCCGGCCGAAGGTCGTCGAGCACCGGATAGAGCCTGCTGATCACCGAGGCGACAACTTCGGCGTCCGTCGTCCCCCGAGCGCCCAGCTCGATATCGGGCGGCGCGACTTCCAACTCGCGGAAGAAAACGTCCTTGAGATTGTCTGAGTAGTGCTGCCCGGACCAAATGAACTTCACGTCGAACTCGTTGAGAGCGCGGATCTGATTGAGAACCAGGCTGGCTCGAATGACATCGGGACGAATGCCCAGGATGATGGCCAATCGCTTTTTCATCGTTCGGATTACTCCTTGCTAGGGGGACTAAACAATGAACCGCCAAGGCGCCAAGAACGCCAAGAAAAGAAGAAGAGGGCCACGGATAACACAGAGGGCACGGATAGCAAACAGAGTATAACCATTTTTAAATTTTTATCTGTGTAATCCGTATAATCCGTGGTTGGTCTTTTTTTCTTCTCTCCTTTTTTCTTGGCGTTCTTGGCGCCTTGGCGGTTTAAATTCCGTGGCGAGATCCCGGAGCGCCGGGTCGAGCGGAGCATATTTGGGAATGGCACGGTGTAACGCCTGCTTCTGGGTATCGAGTTGCCGGCTGACCGGCCGGCCGCTCGCCGTCGGGCAAACCTCGATGTCCGGCCGCAGCAGTTCGGCCAGGCGCGAGAGCAATTCGTATTTCGATAGCGGTTCGCAGGGGCAAAAATGATGCACACTGCCCTCGTGCGCCGCCGCCGTGAAAAGATCATCGACGATCAAGCAACGACACAACTCGGCGAATTGCCGGGTCGTGCAGCCGGTCCATAAATGATCCGTGAAGCCCGAGATACGCGCGCCAGGAGGTTGACGGCGCAGCCACTCCCAGAGTCCCCGCCCGTTGGCGGACGCGGGACCGATAAGCGAACACCGAATGTTGAGGGCGTGAGCGGCCCGCACTTCGCCGTGCAGCTTCGTCCGTCCGTAGACATTGGGCGGCGCGGCGGGTGTGCTTTCCACGCACAAACCCGCATCCGCGGCGAAAACGCCGTCCGTCGAGACATGGAGGATGCGGCAGCCGTGAGCGCCGGCAATCTCGGCGAGCCGGTGCGGAAATTCGCTGTTGATCTTATGGGCAAGCTCCACGGAGGCATCGTTCCCCTCGTCGATCTGCCCTTGCAACACGGCGATACAGTTGATGATGAAATCGAGAGGAGCCAACCGCGCCAGCAAGTCGGGCAATCCTTCCGGCTCGCCCTGAACGTCAAAAGGGGTGCCTTCATCTTCGCCGCGCCGCGTTGTGAAGCGAACATCGAGCGAGCTGCATTCGCGGAGATGACGAACCAGCATGTGGCCCAGCATGCCTGCGCCGCCGAGCACCAAGACACGCGCGGGGTGAAATGAGGACATAAACGATCCTATGATGCGATTGCCAGCCCGCAGCGCAAGCAAGGGCGAATTCATCCCTTGCTTGCGCTGCGGGCTGGCGAGCGCTCTAAACGAATTTCAACTCCGGCAACGGCGTGACCCAGATGCCCGAAAACCATTTTTCCTTGGCGCGGATAACGTCGGCGTAGTTCCAGGCGCTGACGAAGATATAATCGGGCGGCTGCTGGCGGAGAGCGTCGGGGAAAACGATGGGCGTGTGCGTGCCGGGCATCAGTTTGTTGGCGCGCAAGGGCGAGGCATCGACCACCGCTTCGAGATAATCCATCTTGCAAGCGTTCACCCACAAAGTCGCTTTGCCGGCCGCGCCGTAGGCCCAGATGCGATGATTGCGGCCCAGCGCGCCGAGCGTCTCGCGCACCACATCGATCTTGCGCTGGACATTGACGCCGAAATCCTTCCAGGTTTCCGCACGGTTCAGGCCGATTTTTTCCTCGTAGGCGCGGATGGCCTTCAGCTCCTCGCTCTCGGCTGCCGGCATTTGAGCAGCGACGATTCGGAGCGAGCCGCCGTGCATCGGGATGCGCTCGGCGTGGACGACGTGGAAGCCATGCCGTCCGAAGAGCCGCGATAACGTGCCCAGCGAATAGAACGTCAAGTGCTCATGATAGAGCGTGTCCCACTGAAGTTGTTCGAGCAGGTCGCCGGCGTACATGAATTCCAGGCACAGATGCCCCTTGGGATTCAGCACCGCACGCACGGCGTCGAGGATAGCGCCGGGGTCAGCGTTGTGGGCGAAGCAATTGCTGCCGGTGACGATGTCCATGCCACCGTACTGGCTGTGGATCTGCTTGGCTGACTCGCGATCGAAAAAGCCGGTAACGACAGACAAGCCTTTGCCGCGCGCTATCTCGGTGATGTTGGAAGAGATGTCGATGCCGACGGCATTGACGCCGAGCTTGGCCAAGGGCGCCAGGAGAACGCCGTCGTTACAGCCGAATTCCAGGACTTTCCGCGGCGTGAAGCGCTTGTGCAGCCAGGCGGCATATTGCTCAAAGTGCGCCACCAACGGCCCGATGGTGCTGGAGGAGAAGGAGTAATCCTGAAAGAGAATGTCGGGATCGACGGGATCGACGATTTGAATCAGCCCGCAGTCCTCGCAAACGTGGACTACAAGGGGATACTTTTGTTCGTTCGCGATCGCTGCCTGGTTGGGCAGGAAGCCGCCGGCCAGGGGCATCTCGCCCAGATCCACACAAAGGGCGAGCCGATCCGCCCCGCACCCACGGCACGACTTGTTCGACATGGTATTCCCCAGACCTCCTTGACCGGGAGGGATACGGACCAAGCGCGCAACTGCGCCGGATTGGAATTCGATGTTGCCGGACGATAATCTTCGGCCGATTTCTTTGCAAGCCGAGTTTGCCGCGTCTCAGTACAGAATGTCATCGTTCATGGCCCGCCGTTCGAGGTGGACTTCGATGCCCGGTCCCGGATCGCCGATCGCCGGTGAAAAGCCGGCCTTTTTCAAAGCGCCCCAGAACCAGACGCGGTTGAGCAACACATGATATTCCGATTGTCCCGGCACAATCGAGAGCGCAAGAGCGAAGTAGCGGCCGGCGCACTCGATGGGGACGATGATGGATCGTCCCTCCGGGAGATAGCCACCAATTTGAGGGACATTAGCGATCGGTGGAGGCGGCAAAGCATTCGCAGCCTCGAAATTCGTGATCTTGACCGTCAGAAAGTCGGCGGCTTCCTCTCCCTCGCGCCCCGCCGGCTTCGGAAACCTCGCCATGCTCGAAAAACGCGCGATGTGGCCGAGGTTCAGGATATTACCCAGCCGCTTGTACCAAAAATCGACGGCGACGGGTTCCTCGGGACGGCGCGGCCGCAAGAACACGAAGGGATCGTGAGAGACCGTCGCCATCGGTACATAATGAAGGATCACGTATTCATACAACAGCGTGTCGCGCAGCACGGGAGGGACCGCGTCCACCCCTTGATCCGTGGCTCTCCAGACGACGATCCGCGGTGGTTCCGACCGGAGCAGTTGGAGCATGTGCTTTTGCTCCTGAATCGGGGCGGCATTGTAGCCGTTGGTATGAAAGTACGGGCGTGTGCCGGTCATAAGGTAGAGGATCGGATCATCGCTGAGCACGAACAACCGCCGTGCACCATTGGGACCGACGAGGCCGGCCAGTTCCTGCACCGTCTGCCGCTGTGTCTGGGAAAGCAGGAAACGATTTGGATTGTAAAGAAGGGCCGTAAGCGCCTTGCGTTCATGGGCATCGAGGGCCAGACACGGCAACGACGTGCGAACACGAGCGACGACGCCGCGGACCTGGTTCACCACCTGCATCGGGGCATTTGAGGTCGCCAGATGCGCGAACAGTAATCCGGCGGCGAAGACGGAACCGCCCCACTGCCAAGCATTGTTCTTGCGGTTGCCGAACAGATAGAAGAGGAGGCCGACCACGCTGACAACCAGCAGTTGATCGGCGATGTGCGGCCGCAGAAATTGCTTGACCATCAGCATGGCGGCGGCGATACCGAGCAACAGCAAGACCCGGCCGTCGTTGTCTTTTTGTTGCCAGCCCGTAAATTCGCGCGCCGCGCCCAAGCCGATCAAGACGACGATGGAGCCGAGCAGGAACGCTTCCGGTGGCGCTTTCAACTGCAACCAGGCAGGTAAATCGATGGGATACGCTCCATAGGCTGCCTGTGTGCCGAGACTGGACATGAAGGCGAAAAATCCGGTTAATTCTCCCTGGATGGCGAGATAGATGCCCACGCCGGCGAGGACGGCGGCCGGGAGAGCGAATTCCCGCACCATCCGGCCGGGCAATTGCGCGAAAAATGTCCGCGGCGATCGCAGAGCATCGAGGAGGAACGCGACGAAGAGCGGGGCGCCCGCATAGAGGGCGCTGCTCGGTTCGATCAAGGCCGCCTGAACGAGCGCCGCCCAGAAAAGGAAATGGACCGCTTGCAAGCGCGGCTTGCTCCGGTCGATGGCCGCATAAGCGAGTACGACGTTCACGACCACGCCATAACGTTCCGGCCACTCGAAACAGCCATAGAGATAGAGACCGAAAATGGTCCCGAAGATGGCCAGGGTTGCCGTGAGCGTTCGACCCGTGCTGAGATAAACGGCGACAAGAAAAATCGCGAACAAAATCAACCGATGAACAGCTATGCAAACTTCGCCGAAGGGATAGGGAGCTTCAAAGAAAATTTGGCCGCTATAGGGGAACCAGAAATCTGTATAGGGCCGGGCGTCATTCTGAAATAGGTAGCGCCAAACCAAGAAATTATTCCCATCCCAATTTAGAGCGATGGGAGAGGCCGCCGAGGGACGAGCTGCCGCCAGGTCGGGCCAGAAAGAGCACGCGAGGGCAGCGATGGCGATTCCCAGGATGAGGATTCGCGTCTTTTTCCATTCTCCGCTTGTTGGAAGGGAAGCTACCGTGTCGAGAGCAGGCGCTTTCAACAGACGCCGCGAAAAGTACACCGCGACGAGGGCCGTCAAAATGGGAACACCGATCAGTAGCGGTCCCAGGTACATCTCCGTCGATTTGGGATAGCCGGCGTACAGAGCATAGCCGAGAGCACTGCTCCCTTCCGGAGGATGGCCGCCGAGCCGGCTTGTCCACAGCAATACCTGATGGGTCAGCGGCAGAGCAATCGCCAACACCGCTGCATCGAGAGCACCGCCGCGCCGGAGGCCAAGGAGAACAACCAGTAGCACCGACACGGTCAACAACACGAGGGCGTTCTCGCGGTAATGTTCTCGAGAAACCAGGTACAGAGCCAATCGACCCAGAAAACTTCGGTGCGCCCCCGGCAGGCTGACGGTTGGAAAAGCACCGGCCAGCCGGGAATCGTCGTGTCCGGCGCGCAGGACAAGCGCGTCTTCCTCAAGCGTCGATTGCTCGACGTTCGTGTACCAGCCAGCGAGATCCCGCGGCGTGAAAGCGTGGATTATTTCGCCTTGGTTCTCGATGTGGATGCCGAAAAGCCAAATGGGAACGTTGGGGTCATTAACGGGGTCGATCCGCAAGAAATCGACGGTCTTGTGTCCCTCCAGGCTGAATCGATAGCTGCGGCGTTGGCCCGAAATAATTGTCTGGCGGAGCGGTTCGCCAAGAGGCGAATCGATCCACACTTCCACATTTCCGGAAGCGACGGTCGCCGCATCGCCGACTTGTATGTCAACGACCAGCTCGTACTTCCCATGCGGCAAGCCGGGCGCGTACATCAAGCAGAGCGGGAGGAGAAACAGCAAACCCGCCGCGATCCAGCGCCCTCGTCGCCTCGACATGACCACCCTTTCAACAACAATCGGCTATCGGCCATCCTTTCTGGCCGATAGCCGACGGTCGATAGCCGAGATGTTTCCTTGAAATCACGCCGCGCGCACGGCCCGCAGGTTCGGCCCGACCTCGTAGCCCAAGGGCGATTTATCGCGTTTGATGAGCGGGCGCAGGAACTCCGCGTTGGAATAGCGCGTGTTGTAGACGTCGCCAATCCGACCTTGTTCAGTCAGTTCCTTGATCTCGCGGATGCCGTCATAAACGGTCAAATTCGGTTTGAATCCGAACGTTTGTTCGGCACGGGCGCCAGAGACTTGATAGTTGCGCGCGTCCTGAAACTTCAGCTCCGTGCGTTCAACGGTGACGCCGGGCACGACTTCGGCAATCTTCTCGGCGGCTTGCAGGATGGTCATGTTGTCTGCCACGAGGTTGTATACGCCGCGGTGCGGAGTGGCGATGTTGGGCACAATCGCCTCGGCCACATCGCGCACATGCAGCATCGGCCGATACTGCGCCCCGCCGTAAACGCTCATGCGTCGATACAGGCAGGCCTTGACCGTGAGCAAGTTGATGACCAGATCGAGACGCAGCCGCGAGAACCGATCGCCGACGCCGAAGATGGTCCCCAATCGGAACGTGATGCAATTGGCCGGCGCCACGACCTTTTCCGCTTCGACCTTGGTTTTGGCGTACACCGACAGCGGATTGACCGGCGAGTCCTCGTCTAGGATGCCGTCTTGCGCTCCGTAGACCGAGCAAGTGGACATGAAGACGAGCCGGCGATCGAAGTGGCGGACGAGCCACTTGAGCGATTCGAGATTGACCTGCTCGGTCAGGGAGGGATCGAGCGCACAGGCGCCGTCGCCGACGAGAGCGGCGAGCCAGACCACGGCGTCGGCCCAATTCAGGTGCGGCCGGAGCCGTGCGGTGTCGAGAATGTCGCCACGAACGAAGTCCACCGGCTTGAGATATTTCTCCTCGTAAAGGAGGTTATCGTAAACGCGCACGCTATGACCGGCCTCAGTGAGCCGATCCGTGACGTGCCCGCCGATGTAGCCGGCTCCGCCGACCACCAACACGTTCGCCATGCCCTGTACTCCTCTGGTATCAACTCGGCGAGCGGGATCGCGTTAGCGCCCCGAGATGAGCGTTCTCGGGGCGCTAACGCGACCCCGCTCGCCCATTTCAATTTCAGAACCACGGTACGCCCAATCGATAGAACCACGCCTGGCGCAGCACGTTGGCGTAGCCGAAGATCTCGAAGGGCAGCCGAAATTTCTGCGAGCCGCCGCGCTTCAAGCTGCCCTGTTTACCGGGAATGTATTCGACCATTCCGCCGCTGAGCAGAATCTTGAATGTCATCTCCGGACAAATGTTGAAACGATTGGCCGAGACGCCCAGGGCATGAACGTAATTGCGATTGAAGGCGCGGAAGCCGTAGGTGCTGTCCTTGATTTTCATGCCCAGAAGCAGCCTGATGGCGCGGCGATAAATGGCCTGATAAACCCGGTAGAAGAAGGGCACCGACTCGGCATCCTCCTTGCGCGAATAGCGCGAGCATTGCACCAAATGACAGCCCGAGCGCAGCTTGGCCAAAAAGGTCGGCAGCAACTCTACTGGATCATGGCCGTCGGAAGAGACGATGACGCAGTAAGGGCTGGTGGCATAGGCCATGCCGAAACGGACGAGGCCGCCGAAGCCGCGATGCCGCCGCTTGCGGGCAAAGACCCGGATGTGCAGCGCCGGGTAGTCCGCCATCAGCTGTTGAGCCACGTTTAATGTGCCGTCCGTGCTCTCATCGTCCACGATCAGCGTCTCGACGTTCAGAGACGAATGCGTGACCGTGTCGTGCAGTTTTCCAACCGTGCCGCGCAGGACGGTCTCATCGTTGAACGTCGGAATGAGGATCGATAGCTCGGGCATGGTTTAACGCTCCTCGATGGTCCAGGGGTCCCATTTCCGGGCCGGAAAGCGAATGTCGTCGTTCAGCGATTCTTGCAAGGTCGAGGTTGAGAAGAAGACGATCTTGGCGTCGTCGCTCAGCGACATGAAGCCGTTGGCGTAGCCGGCCGGGATGTACAGCACCGCCGGCGTTTTGGCGCTGAGGACGAACCGCTGGATCGGCAGATTCGGCGACGGATCGTCCCAGTCGTCGATGCGCACGCAGCAAACGAGCATGGAGCCGGATACGACCGTGGCATACTTGGCCTCGTGGCGGTGGCCGTGCCAGGCACGGATGAACTTGGCCTGATGATTGCAGACGGTGTAGAAGCGTTTGACGCCGGTGAAGTCGAAATCGTTGACGAAGCCGACCTCGCCGCGGTCATCGACGGCCACGCCCCCTTTTATTAGCTTCGCGCTGGTAGTTTCGGGAGCCTTTTGCCCTAAAGTCAAACAATGGACAACTCCCTCCCCGTTGGAACAGCGTACGCTCGCGCTCATTTTGCCTTCCTTGTCAGAGATTCCCGGCCCTGTCTGGATGAGGAAAAGTAATGGATGTGAATGAAATCGGCATTTCTCGCGGAGCATCTGTATTAAATAATCCACGCACGCAGCGCAACGCGAAGAGCCGCGACCGTAAGCGAGCGGGCTTTGCCCCCGCTCGCTTACGGTCGCGGCTCTACAGTGCTGCGTGGGCGGCTCGGACGACGCGCGGCAAACAACTGAAGTTTTTTCCCGATTTCCGGCACGATGCGAATTATTTTCGTTACTATTAAGCGAGATATTGGATCCATACCCAGGCCAGTGATCCGTGGGGCTTCTAGCCGCCGGTGATTTTCCTGCTAGCATTTACAAGAAGCACCCACATGGCCTCATCCGTGAGCGGCACTTGGAACGATGCCGTTGAAACGATTCTTGATCCGCCGAGGTAATCTCCCAGCACAGACATCCTACTCCGAGGAGGAATGGTCTCATGAGGCTGCACATGGAGCGACCGCTAGGCATCTCCACCCCTGCCTGGCCGGCGATTGCTCTCGCCGCGGCGCTCGGGACGCTTGTCCTGGCGACGCCCAACGGAACGGCCCAAAAGCCGCAGGACAAAGGAGGAGCGCCCCAAGCCAAGGTCGGCTTGTCCATCAATGAGCCTGGGGCCTTTCAAGGTTACACCCTGGTTGCTCCCTTGATGTCCACGAAGAC
>Ga0070738_10003187_pt1 | contig 22278 bp, 24 predicted proteins | sample Coa_R2_2_FD_66446 | JGI IMG/M metagenome (GOLD analysis project Ga0070738, IMG submission 66446) | Surface soil microbial communities from Centralia Pennsylvania, which are recovering from an underground coalmine fire - Coalmine... | ecosystem: Environmental > Terrestrial > Soil > Unclassified ... | reverse complement strand
GTCAAACGATGCTCCTTGACCGGGTGGTTAACTGCTAGGCCGGGCGCGGGTTGGCGCGTGCTGGTCGGGCGCGGAAGGCCGCATCGTTTGCCCCGTACGATACTCCCCCGCTGGCCCGCGGCGGCCGCGGCCGGCGGGGGGAGGCCCCGGGCCGGGGACAGGCGGCGGGTGCGGGAAAGGCGTGTACGGGCAGGGACGGCGACCACGTCGCGCCGCGGGCGGGCGCTCTCCTGCGCGCCTCGCGGCCGGATGCTGGGGGCGCGCCCTCACCCCGCCCCTCTCCCAGCGGGAGAGGGAGTAGGACGCCCTCACCCCCCTGCCCCCCGCTCGCGCAGGAGAGGGGGAGAACGAGGGGGACGCCCTCACCCCGACCCTCTCCCAGAGGGAGAGGGGGAGGGACGCGGCATCGACGGATTCGCTCGGACGCCGGGCAGGGCGCAGCTAGCCGCGCCCCTACATAGGAAGCTATTGGCGGGGGCCGGTCGTCCGGGGAGGGGCGGCGGGCCATGGCGCGGGGGCGCAGCTAGCGGGGGCGCGCGACTGGAGAAAGGACCGAGGGATATCCGAGTGTGTCGAACTTCGCCGCGGTGCGGGGAAGTCACGATAGGCGGGGGCGCGGGCCGCGGGGCCGGGGGCCACAGGCGGGGGAGGCACGGGCCGACAGCCTAGAGGCTCGGTGCTCACGCGGACGGCCGTGGTGGGCGGGCAGACTGCGCTCTCGGCTGTAGCGCTGGAGAGGACTGGAGGGGAGAGGATGGGTGATCTGGCGCCCGCGGCGAGCGCGGGCACACAACCGACGATGGTCTTTGGGGCTGAGCTGCACGCGGCGGCCGTGCAGGAGCGCGCGCGGAGGGTGCTCAAGGCGGACAAGAAGGCCGCGCTGGCGGGGCTTGGCGACGACGATCTGGGCCGGCTGAGCGAGACGTTCGAGGCGCTGCTGCGCGGTCCCGCCGACGTGGGCGCGCTCGCCGCGGAGCTAGAGGCGGCGCTGCGGGCGCTCAGCCCGGCCGCGGCGCTGGAGGGGGAGGGCGATGCTTAAGCAGGTGACGGCGCGCAACTGGCGGGCGTTCGACGCGGTGGCGATCGACCTGCGGCCGGGCCTGAACGTGCTGCTCGGGCCGAACGGCGCCGGCAAGACGTCGCTGCTGGAGGCGGCCGCCTTCGCCCTGGCCGGCGCGCCCGCGACGCTGTCCGACGCGAAGCAGATGGTGCGCGTCGACGGCCAGCCGGTCGACGTGGCGGTGGCCCTGGAGCTGGACGGCACGGGCTGGGAGGTCAGCCGCGCGCTGGGGGCGGCCGGGCACCAGGGCACGGCCGCGCTGCGCCGCGGCAACACGACGGCGGCCGAGGGCCGTGAGCGGGTGGCGGCCAAGCTGGAAGAGCTGCTGGGCGTGCCGTCCGACTTCTACCTGCGCATCCTGTACATGCCCGAGGGGGACGTGTACCGCTTCCTGACGAACCCGCCGCTGGCAGCGCTCGACGCGCACCTGCAGCGCGTGCTCGGGCTGGAGCAGTTGAAGCTGATCGATCAGGCGGCCGGCCGGGTCAAGCGCGAGATCGACCGCCAGCAGGCGAGCCTGACGCCATTGGCCGAGCAAGTGGCGCGGCGCGACCAGGCGCTGGCCGCGGGGCGCGCTCGTTGGAGCGGCGACCCGATCGAGCGGCGCGACTGGCTGGAGGATGAGTGTGAGCGCCTGAGCGCCGCGCGGGTGACGGCGGCGAGGGAGCGGCACGCGGCGGCTGACGCCATGCACGCCGTGGAGCGACGCCTGGCCGAGCTGGAGCAGGTCGACCGCGAGCTGGCGCCGCTGGCGGCGAGCGACCCGACCGGAGCATACCTGGCGGCGGTCGCCGCGTGCGGGCGGCTCGAGCTGGCCGTCAAGCGGCTGGACAGCGAGCTGGGCGAGGCGACGGCGCGGCAGAGGGCGCTGGGCGAGCAGCGCCGGGCGCTGGCCGCGCGCGGCCCCGCCGAGCTGGCCGCCGAGGACCCGTCGCTGGCGGCCCTGCTGGCCGAGACGGCGACGGCGGTCCAGGAGCTTGACGCCGCGCTGATGGCGGCGGGGGTGGAGCGCCAGGCGGCCGCCGAGCGGGCGCGGGCGCTGCGGGCGAGCGCGCCGGCGGACCTGGTGGCGGACGATGCGGCGCTGCGAGCGCGGCGCGACGAGCGCGCGGCGCGGCTGCGGGAGATCGACGCCGCGCTGGCGGGAGCCGCGGTCGAGCGGCAGCAGGTGCAGGAGAGCACGGCGTTCCTGACCGCCCACGCGCCGGGCGCCGGGACCGAGCCCACCTGTCCGGTGTGCCGCCAGCCGCTGCCGGAAGCCCTGCGCCAGCGGCTGCTGGCCGAGAACGGCGCGCGCGAGGTCGAGCTGGCGGAGCGCGTGGCGGCGCTGCAAGCCGAGCGCGCGGCGGCGGTGGCGGCCGAGCAGGCGGAGGCCGAGGCGTTGAAGCAGCGGCTGCTCGAGGAGAACGCCGCGCGAGCGGCGAAGGCCGAGGAGCGTGAGCGGGCGCTGCAGGCGGAGCGCCAGGCACGCGAGGACGCCGTGCGGACCGCCGCGGCCGCCGTGCGCCAGCGGCTGCTCGCCGCGCACGACGCGGACGCGCAGGCGCTGGGCGACCGGATCGCCGCGCTAAGCGCCGAACGGCAGACGGAACGGGCGGCGCTCGAGGCTGCCGAGGTCCGCGAGGGCGCCGCCTTGAAGGCGCGGCAGCGGCTGGACGCCCTAACGGCACGACGACAGGAGCTGCTGCCCGGGGAAGCGAGCCCGGACAGCCTGCGCGCCGAGCACGAGGAGCTGATCAAGAAGGAGGCCACGGCGCGCGAGCAGGAGGCGATGCTGGGCAAGGCGCTGGCCGAGGCGCAGGAGGAGCTGGCGACGCTGCACGGCTACCTGAACGTTGCCTCGATGGCGGGCCGCTCGCCGGAGGATCTCGCCGCCGCGCGGGTGGCGCTGGCGCGGCGGGAGCTGCTGGCCGACCTGTTCGCGGCGGCCACCAAGGCGACGATAACGCGGCTACAGCGCGGCGCGCTCGCCGAAGCCTACGACGCGGTGGCGCGGGCCTGGGAGGAGTTCAGCGGCTGGGCCGGAGCGCGTCTGGAGCCGGACGCGAAGGGCAAGCGGCTGGCCGTGCGGCGCGACGGGCGCAGCCTAGAGCTGGCGCAGCTGAGCGGCGGCGAGCGCGCGGCGTTTCTGGCGCTGCTGCACGCTTACCTGGGCCGGCACTTCGGGCGCGGCGGCTTCCTGCTGCTGGACGAGCCGCTAGAGCACCTGGACGCGGCCAACGGCCGAAAGCTGTTGCAGCATCTCGTGCGGGCGTGCGCGGCGGGCACGCTGTCGCAGGTGGTGATCGCCACGGTGGAGGCGGACGTGGTCCGGGCGGCGATCCGCGACGGGGAGGCGCACGTCATCACGCTGCCGCCGAGCGCGAACGGGCGGGCGTAGGCGAGGCCCTGCACCGCCGCGAGTGCGTGGTCGATCCGCGGCCGGCGTTGACACTCGCCCGCGGCCGCAGTACCCTCGCTTCGAGAGGGCCGGGCCGCCCGCAGTCAGGCCGCGGCCGGGGAGGAGCGCACGATGCAGACGGAGGAGCGGGCGGGCGAGGCTCAGCGGGAGGCGCTACAGGCGCGAATGGCACGGCACCTGGTCCGCTTCACGGACGTGCAGCCGGATTGGTCGATCTTCACGAAGACCAAGCAGCCGGGGAACGAGCGCGCGGTGTTCCAGTACGTCGGCCCGAACGGCCACGGCACGATGGACGCCTGGGCGCTGCCGGCCGCGCACTTCGGCATCTATATGCTCTACGTGCCGCCGGGCGGCGGCTCGCCGTACCACACGCACGCCCACGAGGAAGTGTTCACCGTGCTGGAGGGGCGGATGAGCTTCTACTGGGAGGAGGACGGCGCGGAGGCGGAGGTAGTGCTGGGGCCGAAGGACCTGGTGTACTGCCCGCCGAACCAGCGGCTAAAGTTCGTGAACACGGGCGTCGAGCCCGCCTGGATCCACGTGGCGCTGGGCGGCGAAGCGGCGCCGCCGCAGTACGAGTAGGCCGTGGGGGATAGGGGATAGGGAGTAGGGCCGGCCCTACTCCCTATCCCCTATCCCCTATTCCCCGCGGAGCTAGAGCTGGTAGGCGACCTCGCCGTGCTGGGTGGAGTCGAGGCCGAGGACCTCCTCGCGCTCCTCGACGCGCAGGCCGATGGTTACGTCGATCAGCTTGAGGATGATCCAGGTCACGGCCGCCGAGTAGACCCAGACGACGGCCACGGCGACGAGCTGCTTCACGAACTGGCCGGGGTCGCCGTAGAACAGGCCGTTGGCCGCGTCGGCGTTCACCGCGAGCGTCGCGAACAGGCCGGTGGCCAGGGCGCCCCAGGTGCCGCCCACGCCATGCACGCCCCACACGTCGAGCGCGTCGTCGATGCGGGTGAGCCGGGTGCGGAGCTGCACGGCCCAGTAGCAGATGACGCCCGCGCCGAGGCCGATGATGATGGCCGCGGTCGCGTTCACGTAGCCCGACGCCGGGGTGATCGCCACCAGCCCGGCCACGGCGCCCGCCGCCGCCCCCAGCACGCTCGGCCGGCCGTGGTGCGCCCAGCTCACGGTCATCCAGGTAAGCGCGGCCATGGCCGCGGCGGTGTTGGTGACCACGAAGGCGTTGGTGGCCAGGGCGCCCGCGGTGAGCGCGCTGCCGGCGTTGAAGCCGAACCAGCCGAACCAGAGCAGCCCCGCTCCCAGCACGGTCATCGTCAGGTCGTGGGGGTCCATTGGCTCGTTGCCGAGGCCAACACGCGGGCCGAGGACGAGCGCCGCGACGAGGGCCGAGACACCGCTGGTGATGTGGACGACGGTGCCGCCCGCGAAGTCGAGGGCGCCAAGGGCGTGGAGCCAGCCGTTCGCGGACCAGACCCAATGAGCGACGGGGTCGTAGACGAGCGTGGCCCAGAGCAGGGAGAAGATGACGAACGCCTTGAACCGCTTGCGCTCGGCAAACGCGCCGGTAATGAGCGCGGGGGTAATGACGGCGAACATCATCTGGAACGCCATGAACGCCTGGTGGGGAATGGTCTTGGCGTAGTCGGGATTGGGCTCCATGCCCACGCCGTTGAGGCCCAGCCAGCTCAGGTTGCCGATGAGGCCGCCGCCGGCGTCGGGGCCGAAGGCCAGGCTGTAGCCCCAGAGGACCCACTGGACGCTAATGAGCGCGAGAATAAAGAAGCTGTGCATGATCGTGCTGAGCACGTTCTTGCGGCGCACGAGGCCGCCGTAGAAGAAGCCGAGGGCGGGGGTCATCAGCATGACCAAGGCCGCGGAGGCGAGGACCCAGGCGGTGTCGCCAGGGTCGATCCTAAGGGGCGCGTCGGTTGGCATGGCCCACTCCCATCGTGTGTTGGCCTCACTGGCCTCACTGTAGGCGGGGGCCCGACAGGGGGGCATCGGACGGCTCATACGAAAATGCGCGACGCGGGATTGTGCAGCGTGCATGAGGAGGGTAGCAGGCTGTTGGCGAGGCTGGGGGACACCCCCAGACCCCCGAAGAGAGGAGATGTGGGAGGATGCCCCCCACGGCCCCCAGCTAGGGGAGCACTGCTGTGCCCCAGGGACGAGGGGGTTAGCTGGCGGGGTCGAGGGCGTCGGCGATCCAGCCGTGGACCTCGGCGCAGAGGGTGAGCTTGGAGCCGTTGCCACCCGGCGCGCCGGGGTCGTAGTTCCACAGGTTCATGAGCACGTTGCCCGTGCGGGTGCGCGCGACGGGGTTGCGCCAGTGGAGGCGGGCGCCGATGTGGCGGTGGTCCGCGAGGTGGTAGAGCACGAGGTGCTCCTCGCGGGGCTGCGCGGCTGGCCCCCACCGTAGGCGGGTGAACTCGACCCAGCGATACTCACCCAGCCCACCGCGATCGAACAGCCGGAAGCCGCTGTTCACCAGGCTGGCTTCTACGTGAGCGACGACCTGGCGGAAGAGGAGGTCCTGCCGTCGTTCCATTTGTCGTTCTCCCAGGTAGATCATCGGCAGGCGACGGCTGGCGGGACGAATAATCCGCGGGCGGTGGCGTTAAGGACCGGTGAATGCCACAGGGGCATGGGCCGCGGGGTGTGGCGGCCGCGCCCGCCGGACTACGGTTTCGCCGGACGGGCGAGGGGTGTATATTACGGGCACGGTAGGGGCATGGCCTCACCCCCAGCCCCTCTCCCGCGGGGTGAGAAGGGCAGCAAAAGCTTGTCGCACATACGTGGCGAGGGAGCGGGTCGGGGCGGGGCCGTGCAGGAGGCGGCGGTGGCGGACACGGGGTTGCTGTTGCGGGGCGGTCGGGTGGTGGACCCCGCCCAGGGGCTAGACGGCCTGCTGGACGTGCGGGTGCGGGACGGCCGTATCGAGGCGGTCGGCGCGGGGCTGGACGCGGTGGGCGCCGAGGTGCTGGACGTGACCGGGCTGCTGGTGGTGCCGGGGCTGATCGACGCGCACGTCCACTGCTTTCGCGGCTTCGGCGCGAACAGCATGGACCCCGACCTGCTCGGCGTGAGTCGGGGCGTGACGACCGTGGTGGACGCGGGCTCGTCGGGCCACAGCAGCTTCGGCCTGTTCCGCGAGCACATCATGGAGCGCGCGAAGACGCGCGTGCTGGCCTATGTGAACCTCTCGACGCTCGGCTCGGTGGTGAACCCGCAGTTCGCCAAGCTGGGCGACCCGCGGCTGATCGATCCCGAGGGCATCGCCCGGACCGCCGCCGAGCACCGCGACCGCCTGGTGGGCATGAAGTGGATGGCGACGGCGAGCGCGCTCGGGCCGCTCGGCCTGGAACCGCTACGGCGCGGCCGGGCGATCGCCGACGAGGTGGGGCTGCGGGTGCTGGTACACATCGGCGAGTCGTGGGGCGACGGGCCGACGCAGCCCATCGAGCAGGTGGTGGAGCTGCTGCGGCCGGACGACACGGTGACGCACATGTACACCGGGCACCGCGGCGGCCTGCTGGACGCGAACGGGCGGCTGGCGCCGGCGGTGCGCGAGGCGCGGGCGCGGGGCGTGCGCTTCGACATCGGGCACGGCGCGAACAACCTGAGCTTCGCGGTGGCGCAGCGCCTGCTCGACCAGGACTTCCCGCCCGACGCCGTCTCGACCGACGCCAGTCACCTGAGCGTGCGGGGACCGGTGTACGACCTGCCGACCACGATGAGCAAGCTGCTGGGGCTGGGGCTGCCGCTCAGGGAGGTGGTAGCCATGGCCACGAGCCAGGCGGCCGACCTGCTGGGCCGTGCCGACGAGCTGGGCTCGCTGGCGGTGGGGCGGGTGGCCGACGTGTCGGTGCTGCGGCTGGAGGAGCGCGACTGGACGGCGCGCGACTCGCGCCGCGAGACGCTCACCGTGCGCCAGCAGCTCGTGCCGGTGTTCGCCGTGCGCGCCGGCGAGGTCATCTACCCGCGCCCGCCGGACGGACCGTAGCGAGTGTTGGGTGCTGAGTAGGGACGCGGGCTGACCTTCCGATGGTGTCGGGGCGCTGCTTGCTGCGCCCTGTTGAGCAGCCAGCTGTTGTGCAAAGAGAGGGAGCACATGCAGACGATCGAGGCGAGCAACCCCGCGGTGGCGGCGCCGCCGGACCCGACGAAGGCGCGCTACGTCAAGTCGTACGCTATCCGTCGCGCCTATTCCGAGGAGGTTCAGTGCCCGCCGAACGTGCCGGGCGTGAAGGATGCGATCGACATCCACTGCCACGCGCACGAGGGGCAGCAGGACGCGCTTACCCTGGCGCAGCACGCCTCGAAGCAGGGCATGCGGGGCATTCTGTACAAGACGATCGTCGGGCGCGCGAATCCGGTGGCCGCCGTGCAGCGGGTGCAGGAGGCGCTGCACCGCTGGTGCGACGTGGAGGGTGTCGAGCCCATCCAGTGCTGGGCCGGCTACAACGTGGCGCCGACCGGCAAGCCGCCGTCGGCCGCGGCGACGCGCGAGCAGCTCGAGGCGGGCGTGGTGGGCGTGTGGATGCCGGTGGCGATGCACGCGAACACGCTGCACCAGGTGGGTGGCAAGCCGATCTGGTGGGGCGAGTCGAAGAACCCGTACGAGCAGGTGCCGCCGATGCCGTGGGACGAGGCGCTGCGGATCGGCCACTACCTGCTGGACGAGCACGGCAAGCTGAAGCCGGAGATCCGCGAGATCATCCACATGGTGGCCGACTACGGCCGGACGCTGTTCTTCGCCCACGCTACCCACGCCGAGGTCTTCGCCATGGCCGAGGAGGGCAACAAGGTAGGCCTCAAGCAGATGGTGTCTGACCACCCGTTCAGCCCGTTCGTGGACCTGAGCGTGGAGCAGATGCAGGAGCTGGTGGGGTTCGGCGCCACGATGAACTTCACGTATGACGAGCTATCGCCGCTGCTGGGCGTGGACCCGTTCCGCATGTACCAGGCGATCCGAGCCGTGGGGCCGGAGCACTGCACGCTGTCGAGCGACGCGGGTGAGCCGCTGTTCCCGAACTCGGTGGAGTGCATGCGGCTGATGCGGGGCTACATGCGGGCTTTCGGGCTGACCGAGGACGAGCTGAAGCTGGTGACGACGACCAACCCGGCGCGCCTCTGCGGCGACGCCTGACGCGCCCCCGGGAGGCGCCGGCCCTCCGCCCGGCGAGGGAGGCCTGTCGCGGTGATCGGCCAAGCGCACACGCTACAGGGAGCAGGTCTCCGACGAGACCTGCTCCCTGTAGCGTGTGCGCTTGGAGCTTGGGATTAGCGCGAAGCGTCGTCGGTGGGTCCCCCCTCTCCTGGCGCGACGACGGGTACTAGTCTTGCCAAGGCGGTTGTCTTCGGCCATCCCCGGTTCGGCGCCTTCACCGGCTCGGCGGCGTGTATAAGGGCGCGGTCATGCCGCTGTACGTCGCGGTGCTGGTGTACGGACCGTATGCTTGCAGAAGAACCCCCGAGTTGGCGGGAGGCTGCAACAGGGGATCGGGATGCTGCCAGAGCTTCATGGGGTCATCTCCCTACTTGGTGTGACTGTCGGCGTTCCGAGGTTGATGCTTGCTGACGCTGCCTCGCGGCGATCGGTGGTCGGTCATCCTCCCGTGTTGGGAGGGTTCTGCCATGGGAGCGACGTGGCCCCGTAGGGGAGAATGCCTGCATCAGACCAGTGCGGACAGGTCGTGCCCGCAGGCGCCGCAGTAGCGCGCGCCCAGGGCCGCTGGGGACTGACAGCGGCCGCAGCGTGTGGCGTCGGCCGCGCCCACCGAGGTTGGCGCGAACGCCATCTGGCTTGCGCCCTGGGAGCCCCGGCCGGCCTCGTTGGCCGAACGCTTGAACTCGCGGAACCCTGTACCCAGCGCGCTGCCGACTTCCGGCAGCTTGCCCGGGCCCACGAAGATGAGCACGACGATCAGGATGACCACCAGATGGCCGGGCTGGAGTAGGCCACTACCCACGGTTCATCACTCCTCGCACGTCGTAAGCAATTGCGTGCTGCTCCGAACTCGCGGACGCTCGGCAGGTCCGGAGCGCGCGGGGCGGTGGCCCGTTGTCCGCCGGCTCCACGGGCATCCCCGTTGGGGGCTCGGACGCTGGCTGCTGCTGCCAGAGCTGCTGGCGCTCTCGCGCGAGCCGTTGGCGGGTTAGCTCCAGCCCCTGGTGTAGCCGGTCCACGAGATTCGGCTGGATCCGCGGCGCCATTTCTTCCACCTGTCGCTCATCGCGGCTAAGCTGGTCCTCCCGGCGCAGCAATGACTGCCACTGCTGCTGCCAGGCCGATGGTTCCGGCGCCGCAGGCGCCTCGGCCACCGGCGATGGCGACTGGGCGGAGGCTTGCACTGGCTCGGCGCTGAACCAGCCAGGACCGACTACTCCCACGCCGAGGGCGACGACCCCGGCCAGGACAACGCTCGCCTGAATGCGTGACATCGCTCCTCCTTTGAAGCTGAAGCCGCTACCGTATCGACCTCAACCCCGGGCGCTAAGACGCGGCGGGTGCGGTCGCCAACGGCGCTGACCGCTCCCGCCGCGACGGTCCGCCGCTGGTCAGCAGCTCGTCCAGTCGCGGAGCGCGCAGCCGCCGCCGCCGTCGGTCCACTGGCTGTTGACGACGAAATGGAGCGCGCCGGGGGCGCCCTCACGCGGCCACGACGCGCCCGCGCTCCCGGCCTCGGGGGGGTCAGCATCGTCCCGCGAGGCAGTCGGGAGCGGGACCCCGGCGGGGGCCGCCCGCATCCCCTGCGACAGCAGGCGCGCGCCGCCGTTGTCGGGAGGCGCGGGGGCCGGCGGGCCACCTAGCAGGAACTCGGGGGGTACCACAGGGTCGGGATAGTCGACCGCACCGGCGGCGCTGGCGCTGCCGAGCGTCAGCGCGCTACACAGGACGGCGGCTGCGAGTACACGCAACATCGGACACCTCCGGGGCAGACTCGGCTGCCCGTCGAACTTAGCTTGCCGCGGCGCGGCTGGCCTTCGGCGGCCGCCCGCGCCGCGGCGCCGTGAACTCCAGAACTGGCGACTCGACGACGGGGTTGATCTCGTCGAGAAAGATCGGTCCTCGGCAGCGCAGGCAGCGGAGCGGGCGCACCGGGCCCTGCGTGGAGCGGCGTGCGCCGTGGGTCTCCGTAAACACCCCGTGGTCGGGCTGGCTTGGCAGCCAGACCCAGGTGCCCGAGACGTGGCCGCAGTGATAGCAGTGCACTTCTGCCTGCAGTCGCATGCTCTCCTCCTTCCGAATCTCGGCCGCTGGCCGACAGCTCGCGCCGTGGACCGCCTCTCACGCGGGTACGATTCCTTGGTCCGCGTGCCCGGCGGCTCATGGCGCGCGGCGTAGACGACGGTTTCCGCCTCCGCCACTACTGCACGACGATCCGCGCGGTCATCCCAGGATGCAGCGCGCAGAAGTAGACGTAGGTGCCAGCGGCGGCAAAACGATACGAATACGAGGCGCCGGGATCTAACCTTCCAGACGCAAACTGAGGAATCGAGGAAGTGATAGTGTGCTCGTCCGTATCGAAGTTAGTCCAGGACACGATAGTCCCCGCCGGTATGGTCAACATGGGCGGGTTGAAGGCCAGGTGGTCGATGCGGATCTTGGCCTCCTCCAGGGGTAGCGGGGCTGGGGCAGCCGGTCGAGAAGCAGGTAGCAGCGCAGATGCATCGGTGGTCATGGCCCGGCTAGAGAGCTGGTATGTGGAGCCACTACAGCCAAAGGTGGCAAGCAGCACGAGGACTAGGAAGCCATAGGGTAGGAAGTAGCGCTCGTCGGTGAAGCCAACGCGTAGTGGCTCGTTCATTGTCCGTACCCTCGTGCGGCGCTCGCGCTGTGAGCTGGCACGTCGTCATGCCTTACAGTGAGTAGTACGCCGGCTGCCGCCTCTTGGATTGCGATTCCATCGCGCGGTATCTGCCTGGTGAGTGACGGACAGAATGCCAGGACTGTAGCGTGTGGTGGATACGAAGCGTAAGGACTTGGATGGGCGGACGCTGCTATGAGGACAATAGTAGGCGAGTGAGTATTGCCCCAGGCCCGGGTTGGGCAAGGTTAGACGTATACCTGCGCTCGGTAGCCCGGGGTGGCCAGTTATCGGGTTGTTTGTGCCAACCGCGCATGCACTACTTCATACACCGGTTTCGGTGCTGTGGATTGGTGCAGGCGCCGCCGGGGGCATCGCGGGCGATTGGGCGGCGCGACAGCAGTCCACGAAGCGCGCGAGGGCGCTAGAGACGAAGGCGTCACGGCGGCGCACGAAGACGGTCGGAACGCACGCCTGCTCGGCCGGCAAGGGGTGCAGCGCGACATGGCCATCGCGCCAGGCCTGCTCGACCACGGCGCGGGGCAGGAGGGTAATGCCCACGCTGGCGGCGACGCAGCCGACGATGCCGTCGAGCGTGCCCAGCTCCAGGCGGCGCAGGGCGGTGTGGCCGCGGGCGGCCAGGATGGCTTCGAAGCGCTGGCGATAGGAGCAGCCGGTGCGAAAGACGATCAGCTTGACTTCGTCGGCGGCGGCCAGGTAGGCATCCAGGTCGGCGCAGCCCGGCGCGGTGACGACCACCAGCTCCTCCTCGACGATCGGCGTCTCGACGAGCGCTGGGTGGCGCACCGGGCCGGCGACCAGGGCCCCTTCCAGCCGGTAGTCCAGCACGTCGTTGACGAGACTGTCGCTGGTGCCGGTGTGCAGCGTCACGTCGACGGCGGGATACGCGCGGCTATAGGCGGCGAGGACGGGAGGCAGTCGGAGCGCCGCGGTCGTCTCCAGTGAGCCGATGCGCAGCGCGCCGCGCGGCACCCCGCCGTCCTCGACGGCGCGTCTCGCCTCCGCGAGGAGCAGGCGCAGGCGAGACGCATAGGGCAGCAGCGCCTCCCCCGCGCTGGTGAGCCGCACGCCGCGACTGTGGCGGTGGAACAGCGGCACGCCCAGCTCGCGTTCCAGGAGCCGAACCCGGGCCGTCACGTTCGACTGCACGGTGTGCAGCTCTAGCGCGGCCCGCGAGATGCCCCCGACGCGGGCCACCGTTTCGAACACGAGCAGGTCCTGCGACTCCACGGCGTCGTCCCCAACCGGGCTGGCTTCCGACGGCAGGGTGCAGGTTTGGCCGCGCAGAGCCCGCGCACCGTCCTTGGCCAGACGTTCAGACATCGCTTGAAAAGATGGCTAACATCATAACAAATCATTTGACGCGATCGCGAGCCCGCCGTAGGCTGAGCATAGAGTGCTGCGGCGTACACGCCGGGGAGGACAGTAGCGTGTTGACGACAGAGATTACGCGGGCGTGGGGGGTGCGCTATCCGCTCGTGTCGGCGCCGATGGCGGGCGTGGCGGGCGGCGCGCTGGCGGGCGCAGTGTCGGCGGCCGGCGGACTGGGCATGATCGGGGTGGGTAGCACCACGCCGCTCGACTGGATCGCCGGGGAGGCCGAGGTGGCGCGGGCGCACGGCCCGTTCGGCATCGGGCTGATGAGCTGGGCCATCGACGGGCGCCCGGAGCTACTGGACGCCGTGCTGGCCGCACGGCCGTTCGCCGTCAGCCTGTCGTTCGGGGACTTCGCGGCGTACGCCGAGCGGGCGCGGGCCGCGGGCGTGGGGGTGATCGGCATGGTGCAGGACGTGGCAACCGCCGAGCGCGCGATCGCCGCGGGGGTGGATGCGCTCGTGGCGCAGGGCACGGACGCCGGCGGGCACACGGGGGCGGTCGGGACGCTGCCGCTCTTGCAGCTCGTGCTGCCGCTGGGCGAGGCGGCGGGCATTCCGGTGCTGGCGGCCGGCGGCATCGCGACGGGCCGCGCGATCGCGGGCGCGCTGGCGATGGGGGCGGCCGGCGCCTGGGTGGGCACGCGCTTCGCGGCGACGCGCGAGGCGCTGGGGAGCGACGCGGCGAAGGCGGCGATGCTGCGGGCACGCGAGACAGACACCGTACACACCCACGTCTTCGACATCGTGCAGCGCCTACCCTGGCCCGACGAGTTCCCCGGCCGAGCGCTGCAAAACGCCTTCACCGCGCGCTGGCACGGCCGGGAGGCGCAGCTGCGGGCTGACCTTGACGCCGTGAGCGAGCGCTTCGAGGCGGCGCGCCGGCGTGACGACTACACCGAGGCGTACGTCTACGCCGGCCAGGCAGTGGGCCTGGTACACGAGATCCCGAGCGCCGGCGAGCTGGTCGCGCGGCTCATGGCCGAGGCGGAGGCGCAGCTTGGGCGGTGTGCCGGGCTGGTCGCTCCCGTAGCGGGCTAGCGCGCCCCCTGTTCGCTACCGTCTGAACGGCGACGCAATCGCCCCCGGGCTTTCCCCGGGGGCGATTGGTGCTTCGAGAGTGCTCGAGCGCGCGTACGACGGCTTGGGGCCATCCGGTCATGGCGCACAAGCAGGCGACGAACGCGCTAGCGTGGGAAGCGGCGCGGTGCGCCTAGGCGGTGCCGCCGCTATAGGGGCTGTTGGGGAACGCGTCGCCCGGCTGGGCCGGGTTGTCCACGGCGTAGATCGGCGTTGGCACGCCGCCGGCCGCGAGGCGCGGCGCCGCCGTCTTGGCGAGCGCGGAAACTTCGGGGATGGCGCCTGGTGTCGCCAGGTGAGTCTGCTGGGTTGCCAAGGCCCGGTGGGGAGCGAGCAGCAGCAGGCCGCCCGCGGCCGCGCCGAGCAAAGCGTGTCGAACCATGTGACCTCCGGTGTTACGTCAGCCGCGCTCTCTCGCGCGGCGGGGGCGAACCGGACCCCCATACCAGGGTCACCCGGTACTACTAACGGCGTGTGGCCGAGGTGTTAAGGACTCGTGGAGTTGCAGGCAGGAGGGACGGCGCCGGGCCTGGCGCGAGCGGCGCGTGCGCCGGTCGCATGCCGTGTGCGGCGCGCGGGGCTATACTGTGGGCTAACGGCGGCCGGTCAGCCCGGCTCCTCCAGGCTGCCGGCGCGTGGCGGCGCGTGACGAGAGAGGCCAGACTAGAGAGGGAGGTCGACGGATGGCGACCACGATGGCGCCCGGCGCGTGGACGGCGGTGCAGGCGGACGAGACCAGCGACGCGCTCATCGCGGCGATGGGCCTGGGCGGGGTGGAGTACCTGTTCTTCACCTCCGGCTCGGAGATCATGTTCTTTCAGGAAGCGATTGCGAAGGCGAAGGCCCAGGGCAAGCCCACGCCGAAGCTGATCACGATGACGCACGAGCACCCGAGCCTGAACGCCGCGATCGGCTACGGCATGGTGACCGGTCGCGCCGCGGCGACGGCCGCGCACGTGGACGTGGGCACGCAGAACTACGGGGGCGCGGTCCACACGGCGTTCCGGGGCGGCGTGCCGGTGCTGATCACGGCGGGCGGCCCGCCCACCGCCTATCCCGACTCGATGCGCGGCGCGCGCGACGGCGCGCACTTCTGGCTGCAGCAGGGCTTCGACCAGAACGGCATCGTGCGCCAGTACGTCAAGTGGGACCACAAGCTGACCTCGCAGGACAACCCGGGGCTGATGGTGAGCCGGGCGCTGCAGGTGGCGCAGTCGGAGCCGCAGGGGCCGGTCTATCTCAGCCTGCCGCGCGAAGTGGCGATGAGCCCGATCGACGGCGCGCGCTTCCCGACCGTCGAGCAGCTGGGCCTGGCGCAGCCCGCGGCGCCCGACCCGGATGCCATTCGCCAGGCGGCGGCGTGGCTGGTGCAGGCGCGCAACCCGGCGGTGGTCGTCTCGCGCTCGGGCCGCAACCCCGAGGCGGTGACGGCGCTGGTGGCGCTGTGCGAGCTGTTGGGCCTGCCGGTGGTCGAGGCGGCCTGGCGGACCTATCAGAGCTTCCTGTTCGACCACCCGCTGTACCAGGGGCCGATGAGCCTCAAGGACTGTGACATGGTGCTGGTCCTGGACAGCGACATCCCGTGGCTGCCGGGGCCGAACGCGCCGCCGGCCGACGCCAAGGTGGTGGTGGTCGACGTGGACCCGATCAAGCCGGCGATCCCCACCTACGAGTTCACGGCGAACCTGCGCATCACGTCGGATGCGCTGCTGGGCATCCGCGCGCTGCAAGCGGCGGCCGAGGGCCAGATCGGCAGCGGCGAGCGCCAGCGCTTCGCCGACCGCGCCGCCCGCTGGGGCGACGTGTCGCGCGAGCGGCGGCAGAAGGCGGTGCAGGAGGCGCAGGGCGCGGCGAGCAAGACGCCGGTCGACGCGCTATGGGTGGCTTACCAGCTCAGCGAGGTGATGGACGACAACTGCGTGCTGATGGACGAGACGCTGGTGTCGGCGCCGGTGTGGCGGTTCGTGAAGGGCTCGACGCCGCGCAGCTACTTCAAGAACCCCGGCAGCAGCGGCGGCTGGGGGCCGGGCGCGGCGCTGGGCGCGAAGCTGGCGATGCCGCAGAAGGACGTCATCATGACGTCGGGCGACGGCTTCTACATGTACGCGGTGGCGAACCCGGCCATCTGGGCGGCGAAGCAGTACGGCGCGCCGTTCATGGCGGTGGTGTTTCAGAACCGCAGCTATAGCACGGGCACGCGCGCCACGGTGGGCTACTACCCCGAGGGCTACTCGGCGCGCAGCGGCCTGGAGGGCGGCTACTTCGACCCGCCGATCGACTTCGCGAAGGAGGCGGAGGCGGCCGGCGCCTACGGTGAGAACGTGCGCGACCCGGCGGAGGTCGGCCCGGCCCTGCGCCGCGGCCTCCAGCAGATCCGCAACGGCACGCCCGCCGTCATCTCGGTGTGGCTGCCGAAGCTCGTCAGCGGCGACTAGGCCGGTTAGCAAGGATAGGGTGCGGGTGCGGCGCACCCGCACCCCAGCCAGGGTAATCGCCAGCAGGTGCGCCCCGGGCCTCACGTGAGGCCCGGGGCGCACCGTATCGTGTGGCAACGTATCCTTCGCTACGCAAGCGACTATGTCGCGGCAGGCCGGGTCAGCAGCCGCGGACGGGGGGGGCGGGACGGGATGGCGGGTCAGGGATAGGCACAAGGAGTGTCGGGCGCGTAGCGGGCGATCATCTCGGGTAGCAAGGCGAGCGCGTGGCCGTCCACGGTGCCGGCAGCGTTCAGCACGGTGGTCGGTACCTGAGCGTAGTAGGTGCCGGACGGCATGATGGCGCAGCCGCCCCAGCGCCGCATGAGCAGGTTCTGGACAAGCACCTCCTCGCCAGAGTGGTAGCGCGGCAGGCGCCGCCAGAAGGCGAACCCGCCCACGGCCAGGAGCTTGGTCCGGTCGTAGAGCACGCACGACGCGATCCAGGCGACCTTGTAGCGGCGGTGCTCGCCGGGGGCAAGGGTCTGACTGACGTGCCACTGGTTCGCGGCGCGGTGCAGCTGCCAACGCTCCCAACCGGGGCCTTCCGGCGTCAGCGCCTCGGGCTGCACGGGACCGTCCCAGTACTCGACGATCTGCTGCGCCGGGCGCACGTCGTCGCGGTGGGAGAGCCCGGCCGGGAAGGCGCCGACGAAGCCGCAGCCCTCCTCGCATAGGGTGTCGCGCAGACGCTCCAGCACCCACGGCTCCATCAGCACGTCGTCGTCCAAGTAAAGCACGGTGTCGGCGGTCGCCCGGTCGAGGAGAAAGGCGCGCTGCTCGGCGATTCCCCAAACCGGCGGCCGCGTGTGCCACTCGACGTCCCCCCCGCGCGCCGCGATCACGCGGCGGAGCGTTTGCACGACCGTGTGGTCCCCGACGGGCTCGTCGCTCTGGTCCGCCACGATCAGGCGGAGATCGCACAGCGACTGCGCCGCTACCCCGGCCAGGGTCAGGATCAGCGCGGGCAGCCGGTTACAAGTCGGCAACAGGACATCGACGGCGGGCATACCGGCACTCCCGGGCTAGGCGGGCGCGACTGGCGGGCGCCGCGGCCGGTCAGGATGGACCGGCGGGTGGCTACACGGCTGTCGCGGCCGCGATCACTCGTGCGGGCAGGGGCTCGGTCGGGAACGCACGAAGCGTGCCGCGGGCGCGGCAACCGCGTCGTGCCGCACGGTTGGCATACGGTCTGCACCGCTCGTGACCGAAGCCTTGACACCGGGCGATTGGAGGAGACACCGTATGGCTGGACAGTCGAAGACGACCACCGATCACGAGACGATCCGCAAGTGGGCCGAGGCGCGCGGCGCCCAACCGGCCACGGTCAAGGGCACCGGGGACCACGACGAGGCGGGGGTGCTGCGTCTGGACTTCCCGGGTTACAGCGGCAAGGACCGGCTAGAGCACATCTCCTGGAAGGAGTGGTTCGAGAAGTTCGACGAGAAGCACCTGGCGTTCCTGTACCAGGACGAGACGCGGGAGGGCGACGAGAGCCGCTTCTTCAAGCTAGTCAGCCGCGACACGGCCCACGCGAAGTCGCGGTGAGGGCGCGGGGCCCGCACGGCCGCCACGCGTGGGCCGAGGGCTATCGCGTGGGGGCAGGGCGAGTAGCTCGCACCCCGCCGCGAGCACTTCCTCGGGCGAGACGTCGGCCGTGTACGAGACCTCGTGGTCGCAGCGCGCCCGGATGACGTCCGCGCCGCAGGCGGGACACGCGAGCCGCCACGCCGGCAGCGGACGGTGGCGAGCGCGGGTCATCGGCCCCGCGTTGATCAGGTTGCCACACCAGTAGATGCCGACTGTTGGCGCACCCACGGCCCCGGCCAGGTGAAGCGGTCCGCTGTCGTTGCCGATCATCACCCCGCTACGCGCCAGCAGTCCGGCGAGGCCGCCAAGCGAGAGGCGGCCACAGAGATTCTCGGCCTGGATGCACATGGCGCTCGCGACCGACGCGGCCAGCGGCCGTTCGGCGTCCACGCCAACGATTGCCACCGAGGCCCCCGCTGCCCTGAGCGCGTCGGCGACGATGGCGAAATGCTTCGGCGGCCAGCGGCGCCGCCCGTCGCCCGCGCCGGGATGCAGGACGACGAGGGGCGCCGCGTCGGGCGCGCCGTCGAGCGGCAGGTGCGGGACCGCACGTCGCGCCTCGGCGAGGTCGGCTGCGGTCACAACCAAGCGGGGCTCCAGCACCGCGGGCGATGAGGCCCCGACCAGCGCCACTACCTCCAGGTAACGCAATACTTCCGGTTGGAAGTACACGTAGGGCACCCAGGCGTCGAGGGGCTCCGCATCGGGCGTCTTTAGCCCGACGGTCCAGCGCGCGCCCAGGCGGCGGATGAAGGGATTGGAGTAGCGCCCGCCGCCATGCAGCTGGATGGCGAGATCGAACTGCTCGTCCTGCATTGCCGCGAAGAAGGCGTCCTGCGCGGTCTGCGCGCCAGGCGGAGCGGGCACGGTGTCGAGCAGGCTCACGCCGCGTGCGGGGGGCAACACGACCACCCGATCGATGGGCCCGGGCCGGCCGGCGAGGAAGGCGGCATGCCAGGCCTGCCCCAGCAGGACGATCTCCGCGTCGGGGTATCGGAGCCGGAGCGCCGCGAGCGCCGGGAGGGTGAAAATGAAGTCGCCGAGTCCGCCGCCGCGCAAGATCGCAATCTTCTGCACGCTAGCTCCTGTTATGTGAATCAAGGGGACGCGGGATCACGAGGAGAAACGACAGCTGAAGAAGCGAGCGTGCGTGGGATCGGCGAGCGCGCGGTCGAGCGCAACCGACCCGCGGGCGGCTGGCCCCGCGGCTGGCCCCGCGGCCACCGCCCGGGCCACCACCCGGACGCGGCGTCGGCCAGACCAGCCACCCACAAAGTCGTGTTCGCGCGAGGGCCCCGCGGGCTAATCAGCGACCGGGCTGGGAAGGCGGGAACGTCTCCGTGCTGGTCTCCCCGAACTGGCCGCTGGCGTTGTAGCCACTCGGCCCGCCGCGATTCATCAGCTCGCGGAGCCGGTCCCACAGCGGGGGCGGTGTCTCCCTGCGGTACACCCAGAGATTCTGGATGGACCGTGTGTTAGCGCTCGTGCCGCCGCCGGCGTTCGCGCTCACGCCGAGCGCCGTGCCGCCGAAGTTCGAGAGGTTCAGCATCTCGTCGCCTGCGGTGGCCTCTTCGTGGACCGGAACGCTCTCCAGCTCGTCCTCGCTCCAGCCGAGCATCTGGACCCACTGGAACTCGCGGGCCAGATCGCTGAGCATCAGCGTGCGTCCTGCTTGCTGCATAGCCGGCTGCCTCCTCGAATTGTCGGGCTCCTGTCGGGTCGGGAGTGTCCCAGAGCGCGCGCCGCCCGCGGTCTACGCTCCGCTGTCGTCCGCCGCCAGGGCGTCTTCGGCCGCCGCCTCGGCCACGTCGGGCTGGGCGAGGGCCTCCTGGCGACCGGGCGCCGCGCGGTCCTTGGGCACGTCGCCAAAGTAGGCTTCCGCAAGCCGATGCTCGGCTGCCTGCTCAACTTCGCCTGGCTGGGCCAGGGCCTCTTGTCGAGCGGGGGACGCGCGGTCGTTCGGCACGTCGCCCGCGTACTCGTGCGCCAGCTCGCGCTCGGCCGCTTCCTCAGCCACGTCGGGCTGAGCGAGCGCCTCACGTCGCGCTGGCGAGGGGGGTGGCTGGCGACTCACGACTGCTTCTCCCCGGTGGGTGCGCCGGGGCGGGTTGGGGCGGGCTCTCCGGACGGAGGTACGACGAACGTCTCGGAGCTACCGCTGTCGTCGTAGCCCGCCGCGCCCCGGTCGCCCTGGCCCCAGGACGCCTCGCCCTGGCTGGTGGCCTGGCCGCTGGCGCCTTCCATCTCCGAAACCGGATAGACGCCCGTGTGGCCCGGCTCGTCCTTGCGGCCCTTGCCGCCGCCGGGCATCCCGCTGTCGCGCGCCGGCTGTTCGGATGGTCGGGTGTTGCTGTCCTGCGTGGTGTCCATGTGGTCCTCCCCGTGGCGTCCCAGCGTGGGCCGTGGCCGGCTCGCTGGGGGTGGCCGACGGCGCCGGGCAGCCGGGTCGCCGCGGCCTCCACGTCCGGGGGCGCAGTCCGCGTGCCGGCAGGCGAGGTAGGGTCTGGCCGCCGGCCGATTCTAATGCTCTTCTTAGGCGCTGGCGCGGGGGAGGGTGTGGCGGAAAGAATCAGCCGCCGGACTGTCCGCGCTGGCGCGCCAACCGCTATGATCGACGGCGGAGACGGGGTTTCGCTGGGAGGGAGCTGGGAAGATGGCGAAGGAGGCGGAGCTGCGCGAGGAGCTGGCGACGCTCACGCGCATCCTGGCGATGCGGGGGCTGCTGGAGCTGCACGGGCACGTGAGCGTGTACGATGCGGACGCCGGGCGCATCTACATGTGCCCCGGCATGGGCTGGGACAAGGCGAACACGCGGGCTGAGGACCACTTCGTGTTCGCGCCCGACGGCCGCATTGTGGAGGGCGAGGGCCGGCCGCCGCTGGAGTGGCCGATCCACACCGCAATTCATGCGGCGCGGCCGGATGCGCGTGCGGTGGCGCACCTGCACTCGCCCTGGGCGACGCTGTTCGCGGTCGCGCACCGCGAGTTCCGGCCGGTGCTCATTCCGGGCGGCATGTTCGCGGACGGCGTGCCGCTTTACGCCGAACGGCGGCTGATCACGACGCCGGAGCGGGGCCAGCGGCTGGTCGAGGTGCTGGGCCGGCGGCGGGCGGTGCTGCTGCGCGGTCACGGCGTCGCGGTCGCGGCCGATAATATCCCCGAGCTGCTGTACGCGTCGATCATGCTGGAAGACAACGCCCGCGCCGCGGTGCAGGCCGCCGCCGTGGGCGCCCCGGACTTCATCGACGCGGACGAGTGCGCCGCCATCGAGGCCGATGGCGCGCCCTTCGCCATCCGTGCCCGCCTCGCCTGGAACTATTTCGCGCGCCTGGAAGCCCGCTGGGACCGGCAGGGCCCAGTCGGGGCCGGGCCTGTAGCGTAGGCGCGGGGCCGTGCTGGCTCACCGATTAGCCGAGCATCCGAGGTCAGGTGCCTCGCGTGGCGGCCGGGCGGCGGGGGACGAGCCCCTGCCCTACGTCTGTTACCCGGGAACCGGCGGGGGGCCTGCCCCGGCCGGGCGGCAGGGGGCGAGCCCTTGCCCTGCGTTCTCGGATGCCCGCCGAGCACGCAGCGAGCCCCTTTCCTCGTGCGAGGAAAGGGGCTCGCCATCGTCCGTTGCGGCCGCTACCCAGCGGCAACCGGCCGGCGGGTAGCGGCTGGCCGCTACACCTCGCGGAACTCGCCCTCGACAGTGCCGGCCGGGCCGCTCGGGTTCGGGCCGCCCGGGGTTGGGCCGGCACCCGCGCCCGCGCCGGCGCCCGCGGCGCTGTAGACCGCCTGCCCCAGCTTCTGGAGCGTCTGGTTCAGGTCGTCCATGGCGCGACGGATGCCGGCGGTGTCGCTCGACTGCATCGCCGAGCGAACTGCCGCCACGCGGCCCTCGGCCTCACTCTTGAGGTCGGCGGGAAGCCGGTCGCCCGACTCGCGGAGCATCTTCTCGGTCTGGTAGACCAGGCTGTCGGCCTGGTTCCGGGCCTCGATCTCCTCGCGGCGCCGCGCATCCTCGGCGGCGTGCGCCTCGGCATCGCGGACCATGCGGTCGATCTCGTCCTTGCTCAGGCCGCTCGACGCCGTGATGGTGATCCGCTGCTCCTTGCCGGTGCCCTTGTCTTTGGCGGACACGTGCAGGATGCCGTTCGCGTCGATGTCGAACGTCACCTCGATCTGCGGCATACCGCGTGGCGCCGGCAGGATGCCGTCCAGGATGAACCGGCCGAGCGACTTGTTCTCGCTCGCCATCGGCCGCTCGCCCTGCAGCACGTGGACCTCGACCTGCGACTGGCTGTCGCTCGCCGTGGTGAACGTCTCGCTCTTGCTGGTCGGGATGGTGGTGTTGCGGGGGATAAGCGGGGTCGACACGCCGCCCAGCGTCTCCACACCCAGCGTGAGGGGGGTGACGTCGAGGAGGAGGACGTCTTTGACCTCGCCCTGGAGCACGCCCGCCTGGATGGCCGCGCCAATCGCCACCACCTCGTCGGGGTTGACCCCCTTGTGCGGC
>Ga0070738_10003185_pt1 | contig 22291 bp, 16 predicted proteins | sample Coa_R2_2_FD_66446 | JGI IMG/M metagenome (GOLD analysis project Ga0070738, IMG submission 66446) | Surface soil microbial communities from Centralia Pennsylvania, which are recovering from an underground coalmine fire - Coalmine... | ecosystem: Environmental > Terrestrial > Soil > Unclassified ... | reverse complement strand
CAGGTGGATGACCTGTTTCTTGCGGGAGAGTTCTTTATCCAGAGTCTCGAGTTCGGTTTTGGTTGCGCGCAGGCGGGCGACGTCGAGTGAAATCGTTTGGGCGGTCCCGGCTTCCTGTCTTGCCTGGGCCATGAAATATGAGGAAGCGAGCAAGGAACCGAGGATCATGAGCAGCGTGGTCACCGCAATCACCGTGGCGAAGACGCGACGCTGCGGCTGTTCGCGCAACTCGCGGCTGACCAGGTTGGGGCTGACGTCCAGGCGCAGCTTCGCAACTTCGGTTGCCCAGTAAAAAGGGTCCTCGGCAACAGGGCTTAAGTCGACCGGAAGCTGGATATGGCGCTGAATCAGTTCGACCTTTTCTTCCGCGCCGGGGCCGAATAACCAAAGGCCGCGATTGATTGGGGTGCTGTACTGCTGGCTGATGAACAGGGCGGTGCGGTTGAGATCGACTCCGAGCCGGGCGGGGTCCTCGTTCCAACTCCCTGGAAGAGTTCGCGCCAGCAGGATTTGCCCTTCGCTGCCCCCGGCGGCAAGGGTGGTCGAACCGCCGGTTTCGGCGGCAATCAGGCCGACTTCATCTCTCTCGAGACCCAGATGTGCGAACTGCTGGTGGAGCACGGCGGAGGGAGGAATCACCGCAGCCAGGCGCAATCCGTTGCGTTTGCAGCCCAGCACGAGCTGCCCCACAAGCTGCTTCGGCAGCAAATGCAAAACCACGCGTTGCGCCGCCTTTCCCGGAGGACAAGCTTCGCTGGCCCACGAGGCTTCACCCTGAAGCATCTTTTGTTGTTTGGCCTGGTGCTGAATGACTTTCTGAAGCTTCTTCCCTTTGACCGGCGGCAAATCGACCAACTGTTGGGCCAGGCGCGGGTGAGCCAGGACCAAAGTCACGGTTTGGCCGTTGTAACCGGTTTGGTGCACGGCCTCCCGGATAAACGCGTCAAAATGTTCAGGCCCCTCCGTGTTGCCCGGCCGTTCCCAACTGGCATGAACCCGGCCGCGATGAACCGCCACGGCCTTAAACTGGCCATTGAGCCAGCTCACACTCAGAGTGGTGAGATTGCCGGGAATTGCGCCCGTACTGAGCTTCCGCTTCTTGGCTAAGCTAAGCATCGGCCGATCCGGGTTGACGGGTTGCGTTTGGACCCCGCTGAGGGCATGGCGCAAGCCTAGTCAGTTCGCCTGTGTACGTGAATAAACGCATGATTTAATCCGAGTTTGTGCTTATTACCAAATCTCCCGTCAGCATGCAACACTGGTCAACGCGGATCTTGAAACTTGGGTGACACAAGGTCGTGGACCATCTACCGGGAGGCCGAAAGTGACGGGCGAAGTCGAGAGCACAGGGCGCAGATGGTGGTCTGCGCTTTTAAAGCGCCGAAAGCAATGAAGGGTACGATTTGGACGGCCGCGGCACTGGCCGCTTGCGCATTGACTACGTGCGGGCTCAGGCGGATCGCGTTACGAACCGAGGCCGAACCTTGCCATTGCGCTTTTTGTCGCTTTCCAACTCCAGCCGCTGAGCTTTGCGATGGAGGGTTTGGACGGAGGAGAGCAACTTGAGCAGACGCAAATACAGGCTCCAGTCGTCGCCCGACGACGTTTGGTCCGGCCGCGGAATAAGGGTCTCGGCTTTTTGAAGCGCCGCAAGCAATGACTTGTACGATTTCGACGGCAGCATATTCGTGACAAAGGGGACTGTTGATTCAAGGTATATAATACCCGTGGTTTTCAGATCAAGAGCTTTTAGCCGGCCGGGAGTAAAAGTCTTGACGCTGGATCGTTCAAGGGTTATAAGAACCGTTAGAAATCCTGAAACCAAGGCTCGCATGGAGCGCGACGTTTCGGGAAAACCGCCGCTGGTTCGCGGACTTTCGGTCCGCGACGACAGAGGTCCAACAGGGTCAGGAATTGGAATGAATGCGATCTCAATGACAAGCACGCAAGGATCGGCCGTCCCCTACTATGGCCCGGGCAAGCGCATCACCGCATTTACGCTAATCGAGTTGCTGGTTGTCATCGCCATTATTGCCATCCTGGCGTCGATGCTCCTGCCAGCCCTCAGCCGCGCAAAAGCCAAAGGCCAGGGAATCACGTGCGCGAGCAACTCGAAACAACTGCAGGTGTGCTGGCTGTTGTACGCCTTGGACTACAATGACACGATTGTGCCCAACGCCATCGATGATTCCCACGCCTGGATCGATGGCTCGGGCGCTGCCCTGGCTTACGATCTGCCCGGCGCCACCAACATTGCCATTCTTCAACGGGGCTTGCTCTTTCCTTACAACCGGCAAGTCAAAATCTACGCCTGCCCCGGACAGCAGCAGGTCGAGGTGACGAGCCGCAACGGAACGTTGCCCTTGCCGCCGGCGCGCAGTTTCTCGATTAGCGGCCAAATGCATGGGGGCACCTGGTCTGGAAACGAGGTCAGTCCGATCATTCTCGGGGCCAACCCGCCCACCGCCGTCGCCTACAGAAAGACCTCCCAAATCAACCGCCCTGTGCCGGTCAGCGCGTTCGTGTTTGTCGACGAAAGCGAATATACGATCGACGACGGCTATTTCGCGGTCCTTGTGAACGAGGATACGTGGCAAAATTATCCCGCGTATCGGCACGGCGGCTCAGCCAGTTTTTCCTTTGCCGATGGCCATAGCGAATTGAAGAAATGGATCGAATCGACCACCGGTTCGCTCAAGAACCCCTCTGGCTTTACGCCTGCACCAAAGTTCGGCTCCCAACGCAATCGGGACCTGCAATGGATCTCCGACCGCTACATCTATCCGCCGAAATAGAAGGCCTCCCTGGATCAATTTGTGGCTCGTCGCCGGATCCCGAACCCACAGGGTTCGCAGCCAGTAGCCGTGGGTCGCCAGACCCACGGAACAGCGCCAAAACATCATTGCATCCCGCCAGGGATGCCAGCGTACACCGTAAAACCCCGGTTGCCGCTGATGATTAAAATCTCGGTGGCGCCATACCGGGTTCACATTTGCTGGCACCCGTCCGGGTGCGGACTGATGTTTTTTGGGGCGTTACCGGGCGTCTCCGCTGCGCTGCGACGCCCGGCTACTTGCTGTGAACCCTGCGGGTTCACCGAACCCGAAGACCACCCTGCGCATTCATATCGGATGCGTCCCCAGATCAATTTGTCGCTCGTTGCCGGATGCCGAACCCGCAGGGTTCGCAGCCAGTAGCCGTGGGTCGCCAGACCCACGGAATAACGTTAAAAAAATTATTGCATCCCGCCAGGGATGCCAGCATTCGGGCAAACCCCAGGTTCCAACGCAACGCCGTTTCGATTGAGCAACCGTTTAAGCTCCTCCGAATAGGAGAATTTCCTGTGATGTTCTGCCTGCTGTGCAATGTAGCGTCTGACGCTCGGGCAGTGCGTCCAACTCACTGAAAATATTCCGTAACCATCTTGCCAGCCAAAAAGTGGATCATGCTTTTGCGCGGCCCAAACCGATGAAGCTTTTTTCAGCTCTCGCAGAATCTCCGACGGGTTGGTGGAGGTCTTAAGACTCATGAGAATATGCACGTGATCCTCGACTCCACCGACAATCTCCGAGACGCCCTGCATACCCCGAATGGTTCCACCGATATAGTCATGCAAAGCATGCTGCCAGGTTGATTTCACCAAAGGGCGGCGGTCTTTTGTGCTGAAAACCACATGATAATGTAAACTGTACAACGTCGAACCCATGGTTCAGGAGTATGAATGTTTGTCAATCGGGCGAAAGAAAAACGTTACGGCGATTTGCTGGCACCCGTCCGGGTGCGGACTGATTTTTTTGCGGCGTTACCGGGCGTCTCCGCTGCGCTGCGACGCCCGGCTACTCGCTGTGAACCCTGCAGGGTTCATCCAGGTTCATCACCTTGCCCAAAACGCGGCGGCGGCGCGGGCGATTTCGGCATCATTGGAGACGGCTTGGACCTGCCACCATTCGGGGGCTAATTGGCGGTACCTGGATTCTCGGAACCGCTGATCCATCAGCAGGACCACGCCACGATCGCTCTCACAACGGATCACGCGCCCGACCGCCTGCAGAACGCGATTCATTCCCGGAAACACATAGGCGTAAGAAAACCCATCCACAGCGCGCGCCTGGAAGTACTCGCGCACAAGGTCCCGTTCGGTGCTTAGCTGGGGCAACCCAACACCCACAATCACCGCGCCAATCAAGCGCTCTCCCACTAAATCGATTCCTTCCCCAAAAACCCCGCCCATCACGGCGAAACCGATCAATGTTTCCGGCCGTTCGCTCCTGAACGCGGCGAGAAAACTTTCGCGGTCCGGCTCACTCATCGACGGGCGCTGTGAAATTATTTCGGCCGTGGTATTCAATGTGCGAAAACGCTCCAGAACGGACTCCAGGTATTTGAACGACGGAAAATAAACGAGGTAATTGCCCCGGCGCTGCCGAATCAACGCGTCGATTGATTTCGCGACATCATCGAGTGATGCCTCTCGCGCATTCAAGTGGGTCTGAATGCGGGTGTGAACCAGGACGGCGAGGTTCTCCGGCGGGAATGGAGAGCGCAACTGCAAGGATTTCGAGTCTGAGTTGCCGCCCAGCAAGGACCCATAATAGTCGCGCGGCCGCAGCGTGGCCGAAAAGAAAACAGCTGCTTTTCCCCGAGCAAGGGCCTGTCGCAGCAAATGGGAAGGGTCCAGGCAGAATAAGCGCACCCGAACGCGGGGAGCAGAATCGACAATAGTGACAAAGCGCTCGTCATAAGTTTCGGCGGTGCGGAGAAAGGAATGCAGACGGAAGTAAAGCCCCAGCAACGCCTCGCGAAACTCGGCCGGTTGGTTTCGAACGAGCCAGGCCTCGGCCTGTTTCAACGCGTTTTCCAGCAAGGGCGTCAACTCGGCGGGAAATTGTCGATAGACCGAGGTTTGGGCGTCACGTTCGGGGAGGCGCGGATTAAAAACAGCTTCGCGAGGAGCAGCGGGGTACAGGCTCAACTCGCCTGCAGCGTCGCCAGGCAGTCGTTTTCCAAGCGTCTGTTCCTCACCCTGCCCCGCCAATTTCCGCAACGCGGCAGCGAGTTTGGACAGAGCTCGGGCGCATCGAGGGACGTTCTTAAGGGCGCGGCGGACTTCCTGAATTTCATCGATGACCAGATCGGCGGAGAACATTTCACGCGCGCGGTCCACGAGATTATGGGCTTCATCGACCAGAAAAGCGCAATCGGTCGGTTCCTCGGCGAAATGCCGGCGCAGGTAGACTTTCGGATCAAAGACGTAATTGTAGTCGCAGATTACCGCATCCACCCAGGTCGAAAGGTCGAGCGACAGCTCGAAGGGACAGACCTGGTGGTTGGCGGCCACGGTTTCGAGAACCGGGCGGGTGATTTCCTCGTGAGCAAGCGCGGCGCGCATGGCGGCGTGCCGTCGATCGAAATAGCCCACGGCCAGGGGGCAGGTCGTGGTATCGCAGCGGGAACCATCCCGAACACACATCTTTTCCTTGGCGGTCAACGTAAGCGCGCGGAGTCGAAGGCCGGCGCGGCGCATCTCCGCGATCGCTTGTTCGGCAATGCCGCGGCCAACCGTGCGGGCGGTGAGATAGAAGATGCGCTCAAGCTTGCCTTCGCCCAGGGCTTTAATCGCAGGGAATAGCACGGACATGGTTTTGCCAATCCCGGTGGGCGCTTCAAGAAAGAGCGACCCGCCTTTCACCAGCGCGCGATACGCCGCCACGGCGAGCTGCCGCTGGCCCGAGCGGTAGCGTTGAAAAGGAAAACTCAGCCGGGCAATCGATTCATCGCGCGTTTTGCTCGATTCATGACGGTCCCGGATCCATTCCAGATACACACCCGTGGCGGATTCGAAAAACTCGCGGAGTTCTGCAAACGATTGCGGCAGACGAAAGATGGTTTCCTTGCCGGTTTCCAGGCAGAAGTACGTGAGTTGGATAACAACGTGCCCAAGGCTGTTGTTTCCCGCGTAAACAAAGCCGTAAAACTTCGCCTGGGCCCAATGGAGCGGATCGGCCACGCCATCCCAAGAGCCTTGCGTGGTCTTGATTTCTTCGAGAACCGTTTCGGACGGACCAGTCAAAACCCCGTCCAAGCGTCCCTGAATGCGCAAAATAAAAGCCTCGGTGATGATGTCGTAACTAAGCCGGACCTCCTTCTGGTAACCAGCCGGTCGCGAGCGTTGGACCTTCTGGTGTCCGCGAGTGCCCGCAAGGGCGCGGTCGGATCCGACAAAGTCGCGGTCGCCTCCGAGATTGCCGCGGCGCAGAACGAACTCGACCAGTTCGCGCACGCTCACGATGTAGACAGGCTTTGGGCTCGACGTCACTGCAACCCGGATCGGAATCCGATTCAGATTTTAGCGTTCCGGGCAAAGAAGGTCGAGACGTGGGTTTCATCAACAAACCCAGCCGGCGGGGTTGGCTGGTTTACTCGGCGCTGGTCCGAGAGGCCGGGGCGGAAAGCCGCCGCTTGGATACCACGGAAGTGCTTTGGACCAGCACACTGTCGAAGGAGGAGGTGTTCAGCGACGTGTTGTTATGGGCGGTCACGGCGAGCCCGACGTAGATCGTCTTCGGCATGGCCACGTTGACGGACCAAAGAAGGGTCCAGTTCGAGCCATCCGCAGAGGCAGACGAAGTAAAGGTCTCTCCCCGTCGCGCTAGGCGGATCCAGGAAGGAACTACTGCAGCCGTGCTGTCAGTGTAGGAGGAGGTGCCGCCCTGGAACGAACGCCATTGAAAATCCAACCCATTGGCCGGTGTGAGGCAGGCCAGCACATTCGGCGATCCGGGATCCAGGCTTGCCCGGAACATCAGCCCGGCCTTGGCATAGCCGTCGGTGTCCTGAATGCTCGTGACGCGCGCGGTGATTATCCCGTCGCCCGGACACGGCACGTAGCAATAGTGGAAAGAATCGGCCACGTCCCAGATATCGTTGCCGGAGCCGCTCACGTCGAAGGTGCCGTTGGTAAAGTAATCCACGCGCCCAGGCAGGCCGACACGGCCGATATCCTGATGTAACCATGGCACCGGCGGGGCCGACCCCTGTGCCGGCACAACCGACACCTGAACAGGACCGGAGGAGACGGTTTGACCGGAGCCGTAGGACGCTTCGGCCGTTAAGGTGATGGCCCCGTTCAGTTCCGGATCCAGGTTGAACACGTACGGCGCACTGGCGGTTTGCGCGACCAGGGCGCCATTCTGATACAAAGAAACCTGCGAGATGCCCCACCCGTTAGCGGCTACCGAAACGTTGACGGAGATGGTTGCCGGAAAGGTAAACTGTGTTCCAGCTTGAGGCGACGTGATCGTGATCTGAGGCGGAGGCGTGGGGTTCGGGAGGAGGAGGAAAATCCACTTGGCAAGCAGGCCGTGGGTTTTTGTAGTAGGGTGCTCGGAATCCCAAAAAACGTAGTCGGCGCCAGGCCCCGAAAAGCTGGTGTCCGAGAGATTGGGATCGTCCAACGCATCGACGCTGGCCTTGGTAAATCCGAGATTGGAATAGCTATCGAGCAAGTAGTTCACGTCATTATGAATATCGACCAGGTACAGGTTCAGTCCCGGATGCGAGTTGCGAAAGGCGGGCAGGTCGTTGGCCAGCGTGACATTGAACGTCTGAATTTTGGCTGCGACATAGCTGCGGAAGGAAGCCGGGTAGGCATTCAAAATGTAGGGCACCCGAGTCAGGTCAACGAGGTTGAACAGGAGAATATTGCGAGCCCCCTTTTGGTACAAGAGGTCGCTGGCGGTGAGCAGGCTCGAGATCACGCTATTGATTTGGTTGTTCCAACCGGCGTCGTTGTAGCCGATGTTCAAATGATTGCCGAAGTCGTTATTGCCTGACCAAATCGCAAACAGGACGTTGTCCGAGTCGGTGGTGCCGGGGTAATTGTTGATTTGAATCCCCAGTTCATCGGACTCGCTTCCGCTCACCGCGTAGTTGTTGGCGTGGTCATAGGCAAAGCCCAACATCTGGGACATGTACTCGATCCAAAGGGGGCCGTTGGAGAATCGGCCGTTCCAATAATTCGGCGGAGATGAAGGCAAGCGTCCCGTATCGGTGTAGCTGTCCCCGAAGGCAACCAACGAAGTAAAAGCAGACGAACTCCCCGGAACCAACAATAGCGTTGCCGCCAGGCACATCGCAATCCCGCCACGCTTTACGCCCATTAACCGTTGCGGCAACGAAAACACCGGGCTTTCTCCCCGAAGGGCGCTCTTTGAACACCATGGGCACCGTCGCATTCCGGCGGATCTTATTCGCCTTTGGGAAGAACAGAATTCGGGTAATTTGCCCAGTGCGTGGGAAAAAGAACTCCAGTCCGGCGAGAAGAAAAAGCGCTTCAGGCAAGCTGGAGACAGCGGCTGAACCGCTTCGCAGGCGCCCTGCCCTGCCCGGCTCGATCAGCCACCTCGCACCGAATTGCGCGTGTTAAACGCGAAGGTTTTTGAGATACGCCACGCTTTGCTGGGCGAGGTCCCAGGATTGCTCGACGAAATAATTCTTAACGCCGCCGATTTTGGCCGCCGCAAACGTTCGTATCCAATCGATGCTGCCCTGGCCGACGGGAACCTGCGGATGGCCGGGCCGGTTCATGTCGATATCCTGAACGTGCATTGAATAAAAGCGCCCGGGGTATTGATGGAAATAGTCGGCGGCGACAAACCCGCCGACGATGGTGGACATTTGAAACTGGAATTTCACCAGTTTGGGATCCAGCAGATCAAACAGCAGGTCATACGTTTTCTTTCCCTCAACCGTGGACATTTCGAATCCCTCATTGTGCAATCCCTGGTGCATGCCCGCCTTGGCGGCCACCGCGGCGATTCGGTTGTATTCTTCGGCCGCCCGTTTCACCTGGTCCATCGTCGGATGATCACCCCCGTTGCCGTCGCCCAGGCTGGCAGTAATCATCTGGCGGATCCCTACTTCCCTGGCCCACTCGATGCTCTTCTCCTGGGTGCGCCGCAATTCGTTCAGCGAAAAATGCGAGCTCTCGGATTTGATCCCGTGGTCGGCCATAATTTTCCTGACTTCTTTTCCATTTGAAAGCGACGCGAACTCGGCGCCATAGCCGATCGGCGAACAGAGCTCCAGACGGGTCACTCCGATTTTGGCAATCATTTCGACGAACGCCGGGAAGTCTTTGAGTTTATCGCGCAGCGGCCAGACCTGGCTGCCAATCGGCAGTCCCAGGGGATTGGCGGAAACCTTCAAGGTGCTTTCGCCCAATGCGGCCGCAACGCCGCAGCCAAGGATCGTTTTCTCCATAAATGCGCGCCTGGTTATCGGATTCACAAGGGTCCTTTCAATTGATGTTGTGTCGCCGAGCTTAACGCATCGCTGATCGCCCGCCAGCAGAATCGGCCAGAGACCGGCGCGGAAAATGCGCCCTCAGAAGTCCCGCCTGGGAAGCGGAAAACTGAAGACTTTGGTTTACATTGCGCTTCCGCGGTGAAGGAGTAAGTTATTCCCCATAGCCCATGGCAGACACGGAAATCATCGCCCAAGCAAAACAACTCGCGGCGAGCCAAAAAGGGTCTCGCCAACCGCAGGCTCTGGTCCGGTGCAAGGGCTTTCGATGCGCTGCTTACCAGGATAAAGATGGAATCTGGAGAAGCGCCGCCGACGACTCGGAGCTCGAAGTCCTGGAAGTGATCCTGCGGTTTTAATGGACGTTGCGAACAAGATCCTTTGGCCCGGAAATGACGCCGGGTCATGACTTGGTGTCGACCGGTAGTGGGACGACAGTTCTTGTTGCATCGTGAATTAGGCGAAGTTACGTTTGTTCGACTGATGAAAGACCTTCGTGCCGCGATTGGCATCTGCGTGCTGCTCACCGTTGCTTGCCCCGCGCAAGCCAGGCTCACGCCGGAACAAATCCAAGCGCTCCCTCCCCCAGCTTCGCGCCCGGTCGTTTTTTCCAAAGACATCAAACCCATTTTCGACGCCAGTTGTGTCAAGTGTCACGCCCGCGGCCGGGCCAAGGGCGGGTTCCAGCTCGATTCGCGCGACACCGTCCTCAAGGGCGGGGAGTCCGGCCCGGCGGTCATGCCCGGACACAGCGAAGAAAGTCTGCTCATTGAACTGGTGAGTTCAACCGACCCGGACAATGCGATGCCGAAGAAAGGAAAACGGCTGACCCCGGAACAGGTAGGATTGCTGCGAGCGTGGATCGATCAACGGCTCCATTGGGACGAGGGTGTGTCGCTGGCGCGCGGCACAGCATTGAACCTCCTTCCCCGCGCCAAACCAATCCCGGAAGTCTCAACCGACAGCGATGAAAACCCGATCGACCAGATCCTCAAACCGTATTTTCGCGAACACGGTTTCAAGCCGCCCGGAATTGTCGACGATCGGCAGTTCGAACGGAGGGCGTACCTCGACGTAATCGGGCTGTTGCCGCCGACGGACGGGCCCGGGGCGTTCGTCACGGACGAAGATCCCCAGTTTAGAGCACGGCTCGTTCGATCGTTGCTGGCCGATAAGGAGCGCTACGCCGAACATTGGCTTACCTTCTGGAATGATCTCTTGCGGAACGATTATCGCGGAGCGGGCTACATCGATGGCGGCCGCAAATCCATCACCGATTGGCTGTTTGCGGCGCTCCTATCCAACATGCCGTATGACAAGTTCGTCGCTCAACTGATCGATCCGGGGCCCGGAAGCGAAGGGTTCACCAAGGGCATCGTCTGGCGGGGCACGGTCAATGCCAGCCAATCGCCGCCGCTGCAGGCGGCACAAAATATTTCGCAGGTGTTCATGGGCGTGAATCTCAAGTGCGCTTCGTGTCATGACAGCTTCATCAATGACTGGCGGCTGTCTGACGCCTACAACCTGGCGACGGTTTACAGCAGCGGCCCGATCGAGCTTTACCAGTGCGACAAACCCACCGGCAAGACGGCGCAGGCGCGTTTCATCTACCCCGAACTCGGCACGATCGACGCCTCCGCAAACCGGCCCGAACGGCTCCAGGAGCTGGCTAGCATCATCAGCAGTCCCAAGGATGGCCGCCTCCCTCGGACGATCGTCAACCGCCTTTGGGCCCGCTTTTTTGGGCGCGGCCTGGTTGAGCCGCTGGACGACATGGAACAGCCCGCGTGGAACTCGGACCTGCTTGACTGGCTCGCGGAGGACCTGGTGGCAAACCATTATGACCTGAAACACACCATCGAGCTCATGCTGACGTCCCACGCGTACCAATTGCCCGCGATCGATCTCAAGGAATCCGAAGCCAGGGATTTTGCATTTCGCGGGCCGGGCATCCGGAGATTGTCGGCGGAAGAATTTCGCGACGCGCTTGGCGAATTGACCGGCGTGTGGTTTAACAGCCCGGCGTTCAATTGCAATGCCTCCGAAGTGCGTTGCGGACTGGTGGCCGCCGACACCCTTGCCGTGGCCCTGGGCAGGCCCAACCGCGAACAGGTGGTCACTTCACGATCGTCCACCGCGAACACCTTGCAGGCGGTCGAACTCACCAATGGCGCCACGCTGGCCAACCTGCTCGGGCGCGCCGCGTTTCGATTCGAGGAAGACCCGCGCTCCAACCAGCAACTGGTCAATCTCCTCTTTCAACGCGCGTTCGGGCGGCTGCCTGATTCTTCGGAGAACCAGCTCGCGCTCGGATTACTCGCGCAATCGGAGCGACGGGCGGGAGTCGAGGACCTGCTTTGGGCGATGACAATGCAGCCGGAATTTCAACTCATCTACTGATGCACTCGCCGATGATTCAAAACAGGCCGCCGGGCGAGCCCTGGAGGCGTCGTGATTTTCTGAAAACGGCCGGCGCGGCAACGTTGTCAGCGCTCGCCGCCGGTTTTCCGAAAGCAATCCACGCAGCTGAGGAAACCGACGAACACCCCAAACCGACCGCCGATACCGTGATTGTGCTCTTCATGGGCGGCGGCATGGCGCACACCGAAACGTTCGATCCGAAGCGTTACACGCCCTATGAATCAGGAATGTCGTCGAGCTCATTCCTGAGCACATTCCCGGCGATTGATACGGCCGTCGACCACATCAAATTTTCGCAGGGCCTTGAAAAGCTCGCCCGGGTGATCGACCGGGGGACCTTGATACGTTCCTATACCGCGGGCGACCTCGGTTTCATTCTCCATACGCGGCACCAGTTCCAATGGCACACCGGGTACGCGCCGCCGCAAACAGTCGCCGCGCCGCACCTCGGGGCGGTAATCGCCCGCACACTGGGGCCGCTCAATGACGCGTTGCCGCCATTTATCAATATCGGGCAGCGGTTCGATATCGGCGAAGGCGAAGAGCTGAAAACCTTCACTACCGCAGGGTTTTTGGGCAGCGAGTACGGGCCCTTCAATATTCCTTTCCCCGAAGAAGCCGCGGAGAGCGTGCGGCCGCCTGGCGGGATGACGCTGGGCCGGTTCGAAAGCCGGGAAAAACTTTTCAAAAAACTGCTCGAAGCCAGCCCCATTGGCCAATGCGGCAGCGGCTATCAAAAGGACTCGTTGATGCGCTCGCTTGATAACGCATACCGGCTCCTGAGTTCACCGGCATCGAAGGCGTTCGATTTGTCCTTGGAACCGCTCGATAGCATCCGCCGCTACGTCCCGGAATACAAACCCGGCGACCGCTATAATGCAATGCAGGATCGCGAGGGCTCAAAGTATGAAGAGCAAATGGTCGGCCGCTTCGGGCTTGGCTGTCTGCTCGCCCGTCGCCTGACCGAGGCCGGGGCGCGTTACATCGAGGTCGGCACCGAATACATTCCTTTTCTGAACTGGGACACTCACGAGCACGGGCATAGCCGCGCGGCGGCAATGAAGAAGCAAATCGATACACCGGTCGCCCAACTCGTCCTGGATCTCGAGGAACGCGGGCTGCTCAATCGCACGCTAATCGTCCTGGCAAGCGAGTTCAGCCGCGACGCCCTCATCGAAGGCAAACCGGAGAAACTCGTCAAAGACCAGGTCAAAGTGCCCGACAAGATCGACGACATGAAGCTCTACGGAATGCACCGGCACTTCACCGACGCAGGTTGTGTTTTGATGTTCGGCGGGGGCATCAAGCGCGGTTACCTCCACGGAGTGACTTCGGACGAGCGTCCGTGCAAGACTTTATCCCAACGCGTGGTCATCGAGGACCTGCATGCGTCCATCTACCATGCCCTTGGGATCTCGCCTAAACTGGCGTATGAAGTGGAAAAGCGCCCGTTCTACGTGACCCGCGACGGGGTTGGAAAACCGATCCACGAATTGTTCGCGTGACCCACTGAGAAGAAGGCCATCCGGAGTGGACGCGCCTGGAACCGGTCATTGGTGAACAAAGTGCGCCGGCGCCGCTTTGGTTTCTTCGTTTGCGATTTGCTCGAGCTTTTCAGCCTCGTGCTTCAGGTTATCGGCTTTCTCGCGCTTTTGTTGGGCCTGGCGGCGTAGCTGGGCAAGGTTGTCATCAGCTTGTGTTGACGCGCCGGTCGGGGAGCTCGCCGGGCCTTTGGTCTTTTTCAAAGTTGCTGCGGGTGAGGAATCCAAAACCGTCTTCGCTTCGACTTTGGCGGGCGTGAGATGAACCAACGCCTGCTTTGCGGCAAGACTGTCCGCCTGGGTGTCCAATTTTTCAGCCGCTTCGGCTTCCGACTCGGCCAGGCGCCGGCGCTCCGCGGCTTCTTCCCTGAGCATCACTGCTTCGACGGCGCGACGAGCCATTTCGTTGCGCACAATATCGCTTTGGCCCGCCAGTGCGCTGCGCGAAGCTTCCACCGTCGACGCTCGAGTAATATATTCTTGATCCCCCTCGGAAAGATCCGTGATCGGAACCGTCACGAATTCCTTGTGGGTGGTGTACAGCACGACATTCGTGGGATCGGAGTGAAACAACGCCGCCTCGAGCCTGCCCTTGATCTTAAAGGAAACTGAACCTCCGGATGAGGTTCTCATCTCGCCATCCTGGGCGAAGGTCCAGGTGTGCCATTCCGCTGCAAGGGTTGCCGAGGCAAAAAACATCAGGGAGCAAACTGATGCCAGGGCCTGCTGAACTTTCATTACGCAGGGTTTGTAACCCCGTCGTTGTCCGTTGTAAATCAAAAGCTTCACGGGTTGATATCCGTACGTTTACAGATCTAATAACAGTGCTTAGGCCGGTTCATTATCGATTCCTCCGTATTGTTGCTTACATCGATTCCGTAGCGCTGCTCATTGATTGCTCAATTCGAACCCTGTAAGAAATATTAATGTAACGGGCATCCCGCCCGCACCATTGAGCACCGTTTAGAAGTTTTTTTGAAGCGAGGATCAACATGACCCCTGGCCGCGAACAAAGAATGAAAACAGAACCACTGCGGGCGTCTTCCGCTTCGATGCACACGCCGAACCACCCGATCGATTTCCGCCGGCGAAACGCCGAAGGAACAAGGCTCATCGCTTTTTCTCTGTCGCGGTTCAGGGTATTCAGGCTTTCCAGGCTATGCTAGGACTCCCCTCGAACACAGGTGCGCAAGAGATCTCACCCGAACCAATGCCGGACCCGGCCAGGTATTTCCCAAAATTTACAGTTTTGGGCACGAGCGGGTTGGCGATTTTTGCCGCCGTGTCGCTTTGCTTCCAACCACGGGGCACCCCAATACCGAGCCCCGCAGCCGCTCAAGCTTCTCGGGTTTGCGATCAGGACCAGGCGTCCGGCTTGTGCTTCGAGACGTGGGGCGTTGCAACCAACTCGGCGCCTCCGCCTGCGGCCACGCGGCCGCCGTGGTGGCCTTGATTTTTTCCCAAGCCGCGGTGTCGCCACATCAAAAAGCGGCTTGTAAGGATTCCCCCTACTGCGTCACTGTGTTTGGCGGAATGACCGCGCTCACATGAACAGGAACGGCCCAGAACGTGTCTTTCTCGCCGCGCTTTTGATTGGATTGAGTCTCAACCTGGCAGCGCAAAGCGCGCCGGGCTCCGCCGAAACAGCAGGCGGCTGGCGCAAATATGAGAAGAACCCCGTCCTTGGAGGCTCGCTCGGGACATGCTTTGACGTCGCGTTAATTAAAGACGGCGGATCGTACCGGATGTGGTTTTCATGGCGTCCCAAAAAGAGTATCGCGCTGGTGGAAAGCACCGATGGAATTCACTGGAGTGATCCGCAAATCGCCCTCGGTCCAAATGGCAGCACAGACTGGGAAGAGGACATCAATCGCCCTGTGGTTGTGAAGCGCAAGGACGGGTACCACATGTGGTACACAGGCCAGGCACGAAATCACTCCTGGATCGGTTATGCCCGCAGCGAAGATGGCCGGTCCTGGCGTCGAGTTTCCCCCAGGCCGGTCCTGTCACCTGACGTTCCGTGGGAGAAAGCCGCGGTCATGTGTCCTCATGTGATTTGGGATGATTCGGCGGGGCAATTCAGAATGTGGTACTCCGGAGGAGAACAATATGAGCCTGACGCGATCGGGTATGCCGCGAGCGCGGATGGACTTAGCTGGAGCAAACTGCCGTCGAATCCCGTGTTCAAATCTGATCCGCGCATTGGCTGGGAACAGCACAAGGTCACGGCTTGCCAGGTGCAACAAAGAGACGGCTGGTTTGTGATGTTTTACATTGGTTTCCGCGACGTAGATCACGCGCAGATTGGGATCGCCCGCTCCAAGGATGGCATCAGCAATTGGGAGCGTCTGCCAGAAAACCCGATTATCCGGCCCGGCGAAAACAAATGGGATCACGACGCCTGTTATAAACCCTTTGCGATATTCGACGGGACGAAATGGCTTCTCTGGTATAACGGCCGGCACGGTGGCATCGAACAGATAGGCCTGGCCTTTCACGACAGCCCTGACCTTGGTTTCAAAACACCATAGTCGGGGAACAGCAGACAGGCGTTGACGAACCTGCCTGCGCCGCCATCAGGGTGAAGGCGGATTCGACGCTTCTTTTGCGCGTGGTCCGCCTCGTCGCCTGCAGTGGTTAGTATTGTTGCGGCGTAATGCTACCGCGCCTTTACGTCGTAGCAGAGGAGCAAATCCTGGTCACGCAGGTACAGTTTGCCGTTGGCGATGACAGGATGCGCCCAAGCCGGCTGCTTACTGCGTTCAGGTTGATCGAAACGGCCGCGTTCGACGTATTGCTTTGAGTTCGGCTCGATCAAAAGCATCGCTCCTTTTTCAGTCCTGTAGTAGAGCCGGCCATCCGCCAGCGCGATCGAGCCTTTCGGAGCGCGGTGCGCTTCATCATCCCGTTCGTCCCAAAGGACGTTGCCTGTCTTAAAATCGAGGCAGACCAAGGCGCCGCCTTCGTTTCCTCCGTTGGCCCCGTACAAGGAACTATCGCACAGAACCATGCCACCGTGGTGGTTTTGCATTTTGCGACTGAAGTAAACTTCCTCGGCCTGGATCTCCCCATTGTCTGCTTTGGTCAGCTTTACCAGGCCCCCGCCAGTGCCGTAGGCCGAGGCATCGAACACGAAGCCATCCTGATAAACCGGGGTTGAACAATTGATCCCGTGGCTATTGGCACAACGGTTGTAGCGCCACAGAAACTTGCCATCGGATGCCGCTATGCCAACTAACGCCTTCTGCGTAAATTGCACATACTCGCGCTGGCCCGCGAAGTCGATGGCGATCGCCGACGCGTAGGCAGCGGTGGGACTGCCCGGGACCTGGCTTTTCCAGATCGTCTTGCCAGTAAGCTTTTCCAGCGCCACAAGCGTTGCATCTTCGGCTCCTGGGGTGACGACAAGCTTGTCGCCGTCCACCAGGGGCGACTCGCGGAAACTCCAGGTGGGTGGACTGGCTCCGAAATCCTTCTGAAAATCGCGTTGCCAAAGCACCTTGCCGTCCTTGGCCTGGAGACACGCCAATGCCCCGCCAAGTCCTTCGACATACAAGAGTTCCCCGTCCACCGTCGGTGTGCATCCTGGACCTTCTTTGCCTTGCGGCACTTGCTGGGCAAAGGCCGGACCAATGCGCGCAACCCAAAGGGGTTTGCCGTCCTGTTCGGAAACGGCCCAGACAACTTCGTCATCCCCGCGATTGCTCATTCCGAAGATCCGCCCTGCGGATACCGACGGAGCACTGTCGCCACCTCCGAGTCCGCCGATTTTCCAGGACAGAGGAGGACCCTCTTTTGGCCATTCCTTGAGCAGGCCATGCTCTTTGGAAATGCTATTTCGATCCGGTCCCTGCCATTGCGGCCAGTCGTCACCCAACGCTGAGACCGCCGTGATCGAACCTATGACAATGCCAAGTAACGCTCTCGTGTAGTTCATAAAATTGTTGCGTCTGTTTTCCGGGGCGATCCACTTTGCTTCCGCGCAAGGTCCGCAATGGCAGGACTCGTTGACCCAACCAGCGGCGGCGGCATTAGTGATCCGGGCCCGCCCGCGCAAGAAAACCGCGCCGTGCTTTTGGAGACCAGTGGACGGGCCGGGGGCGAAACGACAATATCAATTTCGCCCTTGCTCTGCTCCGAATTCCGCTTTTGCCGGACAATGCGCACGCGGTCGGATTTCGGTTGAGCCGCGTTTATGAGATAGACGCTCAATCCAGGCAAATGGCGGTTCTTGAAAACGAGCTTGTGCGGACCAGGAGCCAGCGAAACGGAGGTTGCTGAAAATTCAATTTTGATGATGCCCCACCCGCTCCGCAACTCGGCTACCTCCGGGATACTGGAGCCGGTGAGATTCAGGGCCAGGTTATGACCGTCGAGCTGGGCGACAAGTTGCCGTTTCAGAAAGCCCGCGTACGCGATCAATTCGTTTGTGGAAATAGTTCCATCCGCGTCGGTATCGATTTTTGCGAGTACCTTGTCGGCAACCGCGACGCCGGGCGTCAAATTGATTTGAAACGTGATTTCGCTGGGTTGGATGTTCACCAGCGTCGCTTGCAAGTACTCGTCCAACCGATGCGCATGACCTGTGAAGGGCAGCGCCAGGAAGGCCGTGAGCAACCCCAGAAAAATGGAGCGGATGGCAGCAGTCACCTTTTCCACCACTTGGCTCCGTATTCGTTGGTGGGGTCGCGGTAAATAGTATGGAGATGCTTCGTGGGATCTCCGCCGAGTTTCTGCGGAGCATATTCGATGATGACCGTTGGGCCCTGGATCCGAAAGTAGGCGGCGCTGCCTTTTTCCGTGGGACCGCTCCAGGCAAACCATGTTTCCGCAAGGTTGTTTTTTATCTCGTCCAGCTTGGTTTTGGCGACCGACTCGCTCTGGATCCCGGTCCACTCGGCAGCCAGGTCCAGTAACATCGCGCGTTGCGTTTCGGATAACGCGGAGCCTTTGATTCCTTCGGGCGCAATCGTCTGTCCGTCGCGGCCAGGCCCGAGGACCAGGTCATGCATCTCGAATCCGAGGACGGCCTGCTTGCGTTGGCTTGGATCGAGTGAATTAATTAACATAAAAGCTTTGTCAGTCTCGCGGCCCAGGGGACGAACGGTTTTGCCTTCGATTTGGTAAATAGCAGGCTGGGCCCCCGTATGGCTTGGCGCAAGGGTTTCGTTCTCGCCAACCAGGGTTATGTTGAGACCAAGATGATGGCCGCCGAACTGGATCATCCACGGCTCCGTAGCCCGAGGCCGGCCAACAAACGAAAGGTAATACTCGTCTCGGCCGAATCGGACTGGCCCGCCGCCACCTCCGTCATTTTTGGACAAAACTTCGTCCGCTTCTACAATTTGCAGGACCTTTTCATATCCCGCCTGGCTCAATGCGGCGCGCAGCACCCCCAAGGCGGCATCGCGTTGCGGCTTCGAGAGGTCTCCCATTCGCAAACCTGCTCGCTTGAATATCCCCGTGGGCAAATTCGACCATCTCTTGCGCTGCGCTTCGTCCTTGAAGTCAAAGGAAACCTTGCCCCGTTGGTCGTCGCTCAAAGTCGCCAGAAACTTTTCAGCGGCTGCGGCGGTTGCGACAACAGGCCCCTGCTCTCCCGACCCAGCAAGGCCGGTTGCGGTGAAGCCTTTCACGGCCAACACCAGCAAAGCCGCCCACGGCGCAAATTTCATGGCGGACTTGTAAGCTTCCACTAACCAGCAGTCAAGTGCGCAGGCCTTTGAAACGCCGGCATAAACGGCCTAAACCACCCGGACGCCACTTGGATTTGACTCGCAATCCCTCCAAAAACAGCGACTATAATAGTACGTGTTCTGAACGCCATTGCTGATACTGCCCGGTTCCCCGGTTCCGCCTTGATGCCCAAATCCGTCGCGGCACTGATTGTCCTCGTTGCCATCGCGGCGTCGCTGACCGTTCATTGCCAAACCCTGAACGTTACTGCGGGCGTGAAGAAGTATCCCTCGCTGAGCGCCACGGCTGTGACGTTAAGCGGGAGGTCCGAGCTTTGGGTCACAAACGCTTCGGCGCCCTTAAGCGGTTGCACGGTGAACTTCACCTCGCCGGATGCGTGGCTTTTTTTGCCTGAAATCAAACCTTCGGCGGTGGTCTCCTCTTACCTGAACCAGCTTCGCGTCAACGGAGCGCCGGCCGTTGCCGATAGCAATGTGCGGGCGGTCCAATACGGACAGGCGGGAACGGTCGTGCTCCCTCATTCTTCCACATTTCAGCCGCTAACCGTTTTCACCGGGCAGCAGTTCGCCGGAACCTCAAACCAGTACAGCCAGTGGATCTACTACACGGGCGGCATGGTCTCGCAGTTCCGGTCATTTAAATTGAAGCGCGGATACCAGGCTGTTTTTGCCCAGACACCCAACGGCAAGAATTACAGCCAGTGCTACATTGCGCAGGATGGCGATCTCGAAATCGGAGTCCTGCCGCCCACCCTCGATAAGCAGGTCCAGTTCGTCTATGTCACACCCTGGCGCTGGACGAGTAAAAAGGGTATTGCCGGGGACCCAGGAATTCCCCTGCTCAATGTTCTCTGGTTGTACAATTGGAACATCAGTTCGAATTCCACGCGCGATTTGGAATATGTCGGAATTCGGCAGAACCAGTATTGGCCAAGCCTCAGCCAGAACTGGCGCGGGCTCGGAGTCAATACATTGCTCGGCTACAACGAACCGGACAATTCCGGGCAGGCCAACATGTCGATTGCATCGGCAATTGGCGCCTGGGGCGATTTGCTGGCAACGGGCTTGCGCGTCGGCTCGCCGGCCACGACCGACGGCGGCCGCTCGAGCTGGCTCTACCCATTTGTCCAGCAGGCCGACGCCGCGGGCTTGAGGGTGGACGTTATCGCCGCGCATTATTACTGGGCTTCAAACCCTGCCGACCCAACCGGCGCGGCCAACCTGATGTACAGCTTCCTCCTGGATATCTGGAATCACACCCATCGCCCAATTTGGGTCACGGAGTGGAACAACGGCGCCAACTGGACCGACAATAATCCGTTCCCGGTTCCAACCTACGCTCAACAGCAATCCTGCATCGACGCCATGACGCAGATGCTGGAAAACACGCCGTTTGTCGAACGTTACGCTCTATTCAACTGGGTTGAAAACCCGCGCGCTCTCGTGACGAACGGCGTTCCTACCCCCGCGGGCGTAACCTACAGCAATCGCGCTTCAGCGCTTTCCTACTCGCAAACGATGCCCGATAACGGCACGCGCGGCATCGCCCGGTTTTTGTTCGATACCAATACTCTGGACAGTTCCGGCTACTTCAACAACGGAATGGCGGTCGGCGCCCCCGCGTTCGCAACAGGCCATAAGCCCCAGGCCCACGCGATTGTCCTGGACGGCGCAAATGCGTACGTGCAATTGCCGGCCAATATCGCTAAAATAAACGCGTTCACGTTCGCCGCCTGGGTTCAATGGAACGGCGGCGCCAACTGGCAACGCATTTTTGACTTTGGCAACGACACCTCTCATTACCTGTTTCTTACCCCGAGTTCGGCAAGCGGCACGTTGCGCTTCGCCATCAATAATGGGAGCGGGGAACAAATTCTCGAAACGGCCAAACTCCCCTCCGGCAGCTGGCAGCATGTCGCGGTCACTCTCAGCGGGAATACCGCGATTCTTTACTTGAACGGCCTTCAATCCGCCGTTTCATCGACTTTCTCAATTGCTCCTTCGAGTTTTAACCCGATCAAGAACTATCTCGGCAAAAGCCAATTTCCAGCTGACCCATTATTGAAAGGGCAATTGGACGACGTCGAGATTGCTGATTACGCGCTGAGCGCAGCGCAGATCGCGACGCTCATGACCAATTCATTCGTTCAAACCACGCCGACGAGCCTTTCTTACGTGGTCAGCGGGCCGAACTTGAATTTGTCCTGGCCCGCAGACCACACCGGCTGGCGCCTGCAAACCCAAACCAATTCGCCACCCTTCAGCATTACCACAAACTGGATAGACGTGCCGGGCTCGAGATTCACCAACTCCGCTCTGCTCCCCATCGACCCTGCAACGCCCAATGCCTTCTATCGGTTGGTTTATCCGTAGCCAAATTGCATCGAACTGCCTGGACTGCCACAAAAGAACGCAAAGAACACCAGAATCCCTGGCAGAAGGGCGCCACGACCGAGGGACGGCACAATGGTGGGCTGGTCGGTGCGGATATATTTTTTAATCTGAAATTTGTAGCTGCCGAAGTTCATGAGCAAACCAGGCTGAAGGCACGTTAATTTTAGGTAACCCAGCAGTCTGGCCACGGGCTTATGCTTTGAGTTCTTTTGTGTTCTTTCGCGGCAAAGAACTCTCCGGACTGGCTGGCCGGTGGTGGGGCGGCTCAAAGACTCTCGCCGGGTTTCTTAAAAAACATTTGCCGCTTTGCCGCCGATATTTCGCATTATCCCTGGGGGGACAGATTAACCCGCCTGCGAGAACGCAATTGAAGAAACTACCCTTGCGATGGATCAACTATTTGCTGCTGAACAAAGCACGATTTCAACTACCACTGACCTTTGCTCAAAGCCGTGCCATGGGCGAAGGGTTTCAGGTGGAGGTGAGGGCCGTTGGCGGGGACGAGTTTGAAGCGACCGTGTTTCGCCAGCGAGAGAAACCCGTCAGGCGACGGCAGTCGCTTTCAAGGGGCCAAGTGCTCGTCATCGGCGGAAAGGCGGGAGCAGGGTCTGACTGCTGGCTGGTACTGCTCCGAAGAGCAGAATAACTCGCCCAATGAGGCCATTCATGCGTGTGATGAACCTGCGCGCATTAATCGTAGTTAAAATACTTTGCCGCTTTGGGACCTAAATCTCGCCTTGTCTCTGGGCGGACGCCCTGGCGGGGATTCATTGTTGCAATCTCGCCCGGGCCCGGTTTAAAGAATAATTTGCCGGTTTGTCACTCGAGTTTCGCCCTGATGAGTGGTGCGTGATGAAGCGCGGTACGCAGGAACCGTGTAAAGGCTGTTAGGTTGCTGGGCTTTCTTCGAATACATGCTAGACTATGGACGAAGCC
>Ga0070738_10003171_pt1 | contig 22369 bp, 17 predicted proteins | sample Coa_R2_2_FD_66446 | JGI IMG/M metagenome (GOLD analysis project Ga0070738, IMG submission 66446) | Surface soil microbial communities from Centralia Pennsylvania, which are recovering from an underground coalmine fire - Coalmine... | ecosystem: Environmental > Terrestrial > Soil > Unclassified ... | reverse complement strand
GCGAGCATCTGCCGAGCGAGCTTGATGCGGCCATGCAGGCGAAGCTGCTTGCCGCCATGCCAGGCCTCAAGGAGCGCGCCAAGACGCTGCTCGAATTGCGCGACGGCGCCGCCTTTCTCTTCGCGGCACGTCCGCTCGCGCTCGACAAACAGGCAAAGGACATCCTCGATTCCGGCGGCCGGAAACATCTCGAAGAGCTTCTGCTGCGCCTCAAGGAAATCGAGGAATGGAATGCCAACGCAACCGAAGCCGTTGTGCGCCGTTATGCTGAACAAATGGACCTGAAACTGGGCCAGGTTGCCCAACCTTTGCGCGCCGCGCTTACCGGACGCGCGACCTCGCCCGGCATATTCGACGTGCTCGAAGTGCTTGGGCGCGAGCAGAGTCTCGGGCGATTGGAAGATCAGCTGCGCTGAGCAAGCAAACCGAGGTTCGTGCCACCGCGCCGCATTGGCGTAGCTTGAACCTGACCCGAGTATGCGTTAGGTGATATTGCAGTGCACCACTCGGCCCGCCCGGGATCGTGATGACGAACCAGGGGCTCCGGCGATTCAGGAAGGCAGGGTTCCATGTTGGACGCAACAGCGAGTGCTCCCACGAGCACGACGGGTTCCTTCACGATCGGCGACAAGTTCGTGTCCGTGCCGGTCCGGCAAGGAACGCTCGGGCCATCGGTCGTCGACATCGGCAAGCTCTATTCGCAGACCGGCGTCTTCACTTACGATCCCGGCTTTACCTCGACCGCCAGCTGCGAGTCGAAGATCACTTATATCGACGGTGACAACGGCATCCTGCTTTATCGCGGCTATCCGATCGAGCAGCTCGCCGAAAAAGGCGACTTTCTCGAAACCTGCTATCTCCTCCTTTACGGCGAATTGCCCACCGCTGCGCAGCGCGCCGACTTCAACTATCGCATCCGGCGCCACACAATGGTGCACGAGCAGCTCGCCCGCTTCTTTCAGGGCTTCCGGCGCGACGCGCATCCGATGTCGGTTCTGGTTGCGAGCGTCGGCGCGCTCTCGGCCTTCTATCACGACGCGACCGACATCTCCGAGCCGCACCAGCGCATGCTGGCTTCGATGCGGCTGATCGCCAAGCTGCCGACGCTCGCCGCCCTGGCATATAAATATGCGATCGGTCAGCCCTTCATCTATCCGAAGAACGATCTCGACTATGCCTCGAACTTCCTGCGCATGTGCTACGCCGTGCCGTGCGAGGAATACGAGGTCAATCCGGTGATGGCCCGCGCGCTCGACCAGATCTTCATCCTGCATGCCGATCACGAGCAGAATGCGTCGACCTCGACCGTGCGCCTTGCCGGCTCTTCCGGCGCCAATCCTTTCGCCTGTATCGCGGCGGGCGTTGCCTGTCTCTGGGGCCCGGCGCACGGCGGAGCGAACGAGGCGGCGCTCAAAATGCTCGAGGAGATCGGAACGGTCAAAAACATCCCGAAATACATCGCTCGCGCCAAGGACAAGAACGACCCCTTCCGCCTGATGGGCTTCGGCCATCGCGTTTACAAGAACTACGATCCGCGCGCGAAAATCATGCAGAAGCGCTGCCACGAAGTCCTGAACGAGACCGGCCGCAAGGACGATCCGCTGCTCGAAGTCGCGATGGAGCTCGAGCAGATCGCGCTCAGCGACGAATATTTCATCGAGAAGAAGCTTTATCCCAATATCGACTTCTATTCGGGCATCACGCTCAAGGCGATGGGCTTTCCGACCTCGATGTTCACCGCGCTTTTCGCCGTGGCGCGTACAGCCGGCTGGGTCGCGCAGTGGAAGGAGATGATCGAGGATCCGAGCCAGAAGATCGGGCGGCCGCGCCAGCTCTATACCGGCGCGAAACAGCGCGATTACGTGCCGATCGCGCAACGCTGAGACGATGGCGCAGACGACGGACCCGGATGTTCTCGTTGTCGGCGCCGGCGCCGCAGGCCTTGCAAGCGCGATTGCGCTCGCCCAATCGGGCTTCCGCGTGCTCGCGAGCGGCTCGCTCGACCTCGCGAGCAACGGCCGCACCGTCGCCCTGTTCGAAGGTTCGCTGCGCTTCCTGCGCTCGCTGAACCTCTGGCCCGAGCTTCGCCCTGTGGCGGCGCCGATCGAATCGATCGAGATGATCGATGCGACCGGCTCGCGCGTGCCGATCCCGCGCCTCGCCTTTCGTGCCGCGGATGTTGGGCTTCCCGCGCTCGGCGCGAATATCGAAACGGACAAGCTCGTCGCCCGCCTCGCCGAGATCGCGCGTCGCACGGACGGGATAGAGCTTTCGAGCGAATGGCTCGTCGATATCGCGCAGGGGGACGCTCATGTCCGCGCGACATTCTCGTCCCGCCGAAGCATTGATACCAAGCTCATTATCGCTGCCGACGGACAAAGATCGACGGTCCGCGCCAAGGCGCGCATCGGCACGCGCCGATGGTCTTACCCGCAGGCCGCTTTGACGGCGCTGACCGCGCACGAGAAGCCGCACCAGGATCGCTCGATCGAGTTCCATACGCGCAACGGGCCTTGCACGCTCGTGCCGCTCAAGCCGCGCGAGGGCGCCTCGCATCGCTCCAGCCTCGTCTGGATGATGTCGGCACGCGAGGCCGAGCGCCGTCGGGCGCTTCCTCCCGACTCTCTCGCGCGGGAGATCGGCCGCGAGGTCGATCATATATTCGGCCTGATGCGCATCGACGGCGGCACTGGCTTCTTTCCGATGATGGGCATGCAGGTCACGCGGCTCGTCGCGCGCCGGATCGCGCTCATCGGAGAGGCGGCGCATGCCTTTCCCCCGCTCGCCGCACAAGGCCTCAATCTCAGCCTGCGCGACATTGCAGCTCTCGTCGACTGTCTCGCGGCGGCGCGGCGGCGCGGCGCAGATATCGGCGCGCCCGAGTCTCTGCGCCCCTACGCGCAAGCGCGGCGGCCGGACATCGCTCTGCGCACGAGCGGAGTCGATGTTTTGAACCGCTCCCTGCTCTCGGATTCTCTGCCCGTCGATCTGTTGCGCGGTCTTGGGTCGCTCGCCCTTTCGAATATTGCGCCGCTGCGCCGCGCGTTGATCATGGAAGGGATTCTGCCGGGCGAAATTTCCGTGCGCAGAGAGGGCGCCCTGTTTCCCTGACTGCCAGTCTTGACTCCAGACATCGCCCATCTCGCCTCGACCATCAGCACCCATTTGCGGGAGTGGGAGAAGCCTTTCGATCACCTCCTCTGGCATGAGCGCACGAATCTCCTGGACCTTTAGCCGCAAAGCCGGATCATGCGCTTGAGAGCAAGAGCGCGGAAGTGAGAAACATGAAAATCGCCACCTGGAACGTGAATTCGGTGCGCCAGAGGACGGAACGTCTGCTGCGCTATCTCAAAGACGAGAGCCCGGACGTGCTCTGCCTGCAGGAATTGAAATGTGTCGACGAAGCCTTTCCGATGCTGGAGGTGGAGTCGCTCGGTTATAATGTCGCCGTACACGGGCAGAAGGCGCTGAATGGCGTTGCCATTCTCGCCAAGGTTCCGTTCGAAGTGACGCGAGGCCTCGCTGGCGATCCGGCCGACATTCATGCCCGCTATATCGAGGCCGTCATTCCGGACGGGAAAAGCATTGTCCGGGTTGCCTCCCTCTATCTGCCCAACGGCAATCCGCCCGACAGCGAGAAATATTCCTATAAGCTCGCCTGGATGGAGCGCCTTTACGCGCATGCGCGCCGTTTGCTCGAGTACGAGGAGGTGACGATCCTTGCCGGCGACTTTAACGTGATTCCAGATCCGCGCGATTGTTTCGATCCGAAAGTCTGGGCCGGCGATGCGCTCTTTCTTCCGCAGACGCGGCAGAAGTTTCAGGCGCTCATCAATCTCGGGCTGACGGATGCGCTGCGCGCGACGACGGATGCGGCCGGCCTCTATACATTTTGGGATTATCAGGCCGGCGCCTGGCAGCGCAATCGAGGCATCCGGATCGATCATCTCCTGCTTTCGCCGCGTGCCGCCGATCGCCTCGTGCGCGTGACAATCGACAAGGCGCGGCGCGGCGAAGACAAGCCCTCGGATCACGTGCCTGTGAGCATTGAATTGAACTAGCTCAAGGCCCGCGCGCATTCGCGATGTCATGAAGCGCCTGCGGCGGGACGATTCTCCCGAGCGCGCGAGGTCATGATCATGTCACTCCGAGGGAAAAAAGGGCTTGTCGTCGGTATCGCCAACGAACACAGCATTGCCTATGGCTGTGCTAAGGTCTTTCGCGAAGCCGGCGCCGACCTCGCCATCACTTATCTCAACGCCAAGGCCGAGCCCTTCGTGCGGCCGCTCGCGGAAGCGCTGGGCAGTGCGCTTATCGTGCCGTGCGATGTGCGGATAGAAGGCCAGCTCGAAGCGGTGTTTGCCGCGGTCGAACAGCAATGGGGCCATTTTGACTTTCTGCTTCATTCGATCGCCTACGCGCCGAAGGAAGACCTGCACGCACGGATCACCGATTGTTCGCAGGCCGGATTCTCGATGGCCATGGATATTTCCTGCCATTCCTTTATCCGCATGGCGCGGCTTTCCGAACCGCTCATGCGAGATGGCGGCTGTCTGCTGACGGTAACCTTCTACGGCGCAGAGAAAGTCGTTGAAGATTACAACCTGATGGGGCCGGTCAAGGCAGCGCTTGAAGCTTCGGTGCGCTATATGGCAGCCGAGCTCGGGGACAAGCGCATTCGCGTTCACGCGATCTCCCCCGGTCCGCTCAAAACCCGCGCTGCCTCCGGTATCGAGCGATTCGACGAACTCCTTGAGCAGGCGCGCACGCGCACGCCCGAACATAAGCTCGTCAGCATCGAGGACATCGGCAATTTCGCCGCTTTCCTGGTCAGCGACGCCGCCGCCTCCCTGACCGGCAATATCGAATATATCGATGCCGGCTACCACATTGTGGCTTGACCCATAACCCTGCCCTTTTGCCCCGAAAAACCGGCATCGCCCGAAAATTGCAAGGCGGATCAATGCGCAGTAAAACAGATCGACTGCCAAGCCCCGCCTTGTCACGCGCGGCCGGCGCGCTCTTCAGGCCTGTTTCGTGATCGATAAACTCGAATTCTTCATCGCCGTCGCCCGTGAACAAAGCTTCAGCCGGGCAGCAGAAGCCTGTGGCGTCACCCAGCCGACGCTGTCGGCCGGAATCAAGCAATTGGAGGAGACGCTCGGCGTGCTCCTCGTCAATCGCAGTTCGCGCTTCCACGGTTTGACTGCGGAAGGCGACCGCGTGCTCGAATGGGCCAAGCGGATCGTCGGTGATGCGCGCGCTATGCGTCAGGACGTGCGCAGCCTGAAGAGCGGCCTCGTCGGCCATCTCAAGATCGCCGCCGTGCCGACGGCCCTCAGCATGGTCGCTCTGCTCACGACGCCTTTTCGCGCCAAACATCCGGGGGTAAGGTTCAGCATCGCGTCCATGACGTCGATCCAGATCCTGGAGACGCTCGACAATCTCGAGATCGACGCGGGCATCACTTATCTCGACAATGAGCCGCTCGGGACCGTGCGCCACCTGCCGCTCTATATCGAGCAATATCGCCTGCTGACCTCCGCCGGCAGCCCATTCGCCGACCGCAAGAGCGTCACCTGGGCAGAGGTCGGGCAAATTCCGCTCTGCCTGCTCACACCCGACATGCAGAACCGCCGGATTATCGACCGCCTTCTGACGAGCACCGGCAATCAGCCGGCACCGACCCTCGAATCGAATTCGGTCATCGCGCTCTACGCGCATGTGCGCACCGGCCGCTGGGCGAGCATCATGGCCGAAAAGCTCGTCGAGACCCTGGATGTTGTGGAACCGATCCGCTCGATCCCGATCACCGAGCCGCAGGCCTTGCATCAAATCGGCTTGATCGTGCCGCGCCGCGATCCCATGACGCCGCTGGCCGCGGCGCTTTACGCCGAAGCCAAATCCTTTGCTGCATCGCCGCAAACCGCAACCAAAATAGCTTGATAGAGATTTCCTATAGGACTACGGAAAGGCTCTCTTGATCGGCGCAGACAGAAGGACCACGTAGTTTTCGAGTGGTTCTAAGAATGGTCGCAGCGCAGCAGAGGCGGCGCAAAGCGATGGCGGCCTCGGCTTCCGATAATGAGGCCCGGCCCGGCAAATCTGGTGGAAACATGCCCAATATGGCCGTCTTCGACGAGGCCCGCGCGCAAGAAATCATCGCCGAGCATATCGGCCTTGAAGGTCCTTTGCTTCCGATCCTTCACGCGTTCAACGAGGAATTCGGCTACGTCGACGACGCAGCAGTTCCGTTGATCGCGCAAGCGCTCAACATTACGCGCGCCGAGGTCCATGGCGTGCTGACTTTCTATCATGATTTCCGTCGAGTGCCGGCCGGCCGCCATATGCTGAAGATCTGCCGGGCAGAGGCCTGTCAGAGCCGCGGAAGCGAAGATGTCGCGCGCCGCTGCCTCAGCGAGCTTGGTGTCGATTGGCACCAAACAACGCGCGACGGTGAACTTACGGTAGAGCCTGTTTATTGTCTCGGGCTCTGCGCGAGCGGTCCCGCCGCGCTTCTCGATGATGAGCCGCTCGGTCAGCTCGATCCGAAGAAGCTCGCTGGCGCGGTCGAAGAGGTCTGCGGATCATGACGCGCATCTTCATTCCTAAGGATGTTGCGGCGCTTGCCATCGGCGCGGATAAGGTCGCCAAAAAGATCGCCGAGATCGCGGCCGCACGTCGCCTGGATGTGACCGTCGTCCGCACGGGCTCGCGCGGCATGTTCTTTCTCGAACCCTTGGTCGAGGTCGAAACGGCCGCGGGGCGAATTGGCTACGGACCCGTGGCGCCGGCCGATGTCCCTGCCCTGTTCGATGCCGATTTTCTCAATGGCGGCGCGCATTCCCTGCGCATCGGCCGGCCGGAAGATCATCCCTATCTCGCCCGCCAGACCCGACTGACCTTCGCCCGTTGCGGCATTACCGACCCGCTGTCGCTCGTCGATTATGCCGAGCTTGGCGGCTGGCGCGGGCTCAAGCGCGCCATCGAAATGGGTCCGCCGGCGATCGTCAACGAGGTCACCCAATCGGGCCTGCGCGGCCGCGGCGGCGCAGGCTTTCCGACGGGAATCAAATGGAAGACCGTCGCCGACACGCAAGCCGACCGCAAATATGTCGTCTGCAACGCGGACGAGGGCGATAGCGGCACGTTCGCCGACCGCATGGTGATGGAAGGCGATCCCTTCATGCTCATCGAGGGCATGACGATCGCCGCGATCGCCGTCGGCGCGACGAAAGGCTTTGTCTATTGCCGCTCCGAATATCCGCACGCGATCCGCACTTTCAACGAGGCCTTGCGGCTTGCGCGCTGCGGCGGCTGGCTCGGCCCCGACGTCGCGGGCTCCAAACACAGTTTTGATATCGAGTTGCGCGTCGGCGCCGGCGCCTATGTCTGCGGTGAAGAAACGGCGTTGCTCGACAGTCTCGAAGGCAAGCGCGGCATCGTGCGGGCCAAGCCCCCGTTGCCCGCGCATAAGGGCCTTTTCCAGCGCCCGACCGTCGTCAACAACGTCCTCTCCTTCGCTGCGGTGCCTTTCATTCTCGCGGAAGGCGGAAAAGCCTATGCCGATTTCGGCATGGGGCGCTCGCGCGGCACCATGCCTATCCAGATCGCCGGTAACGTGCGCTATGGCGGATTGTTCGAGACGGCCTTCGGCCTGACGCTCGGCGAAATCGTCAACGACATCGGCGGCGGCACTCTATCGGGCCGCCCCGTCCGCGCCGTGCAATGCGGCGGTCCGCTCGGCGCCTATTTCCCGCCGAGCCTTTTCGATACGCCTTTCGATTACGAGGCCTTCACTGCGCGCGACGGGCTCATCGGTCATGGCGGCGTCGTCGTTTTCGACGATACGGTCGACATGGCCCAGATGGCACGTTTCGCCATGGAATTCTGCGCGATAGAAAGCTGCGGCAAGTGCACGCCCTGCCGAATCGGCGCAGTGCGGGGGAAAGAGGTCATCGAGCGCATCATGCTCGGCACCAATGTGGATGCCAACATAACGCTTTTGGAAGATCTCTGTCAGACAATGAAATTCGGTTCCCTCTGCGCGCTCGGCGGGTTCGTGCCCTACCCCGTCATGAGCGCGCTGCGTCATTATCCGGAAGATTTCCGGCCGCGCGCTGCGGCGGTCGCGGCCGAATAGGAGCAAGCCCATGGCTCTCATCAATGAAATCGACTACGGCACGCCCGAAGTTAAGTCCGACAAGCTTGTCGAACTTACGATCGACGGAACCAAGGTCAGCGTGCCTGCCGGCACCTCCATCATGCGCGCGGCAATGGAGATTGGCAATCACATTCCGAAGCTCTGCGCGACCGATTCCATCGAGGCCTTCGGCTCCTGCCGTCTTTGCCTCGTCGAGATCGAAGGGCGCGCCGGAACGCCTGCTTCGTGCACGACGCCGGTTGCGCCTGGCATGGTCGTGAAAACGCAAACGCCGCGCCTCAAGGCGCTGCGCAACGGCGTGATGGAGCTTTATATTTCCGATCACCCGCTCGATTGCCTGACTTGCTCGGCCAACGGCAATTGCGAATTGCAAACGGAGGCCGGCGTTGTCGGCCTGCGTGAAGTTCGCTACGGCTATGCCGGCGAAAATCACTTGAACGACAAGAAAGACGTTTCGAACCCCTATTTCGCTTACGACCCGGCGAAATGCATCGTCTGCAACCGCTGCGTCCGCGCTTGCGAGGAAGTGCAAGGCACGTTTGCATTGACGGTCGATGGGCGCGGTTTCAACAGCCGCATTGCGGCGGGCCAGAACGAAGATTTCTTCGATTCCGAATGCGTCTCCTGCGGCGCCTGCGTGCAGGCCTGCCCCACGGCGACGCTCATGGAAAAATCGGTCTATGACATCGGCCAGCCGGAGCACTCGGTGGTGACGACCTGCGCCTATTGCGGCGTCGGCTGTACGTTCAAGGCGGAGATGCGCGGCGACGAGCTCGTCCGCATGGTCCCCTATAAGGACGGCAAGGCCAATCACGGCCATTCCTGCGTCAAGGGCCGTTTCGCTTGGGGCTATGCGACCCATAAGGAACGCATTCTGAAGCCGATGATCCGCGCCAAGATTTCCGATCCGTGGCGCGAAGTCTCCTGGGAAGAGGCGATCAATTATGCGGCCTCCGAGTTCAAGCGCATCCAGGCCACATATGGAAAACATTCGATCGGCGGCATTACCTCGTCGCGCTGCACGAATGAAGAGACCTATCTCGTCCAGGAGATGATCCGCGCCGGATTCGGCAATAATAACGTCGATACCTGTGCGCGCGTCTGCCACTCGCCGACCGGCTACGGATTGGGAACCGCCTTCGGAACCTCGGCCGGAACGCAAGATTTCGATTCGGTCGATCAGGCCGACGTTATCGTCGTGATCGGCGCCAATCCGACCGACGGGCATCCGGTCTTTGCCTCGCACATGAAAAAGAGACTGCGCGAAGGCGCGAAGCTGATCGTCATCGATCCGCGCCGCATCGATCTCGTCCGCAGCCCGCATATCGAGGCGACCTATCACCTGCCCCTGAAGCCGGGCACGAATGTCGCGATGCTCGATGCGCTGGCGCATGTGATCGTGACCGAAGGGCTCGTCAACGAAGCTTTCGTTCGCGAGCGCTGCGACCCGGCCGAATTCGCTGCCTGGGCGAGCTTCGTCGCCGAACAGCGCAACAGCCCGGAGGAAGTCGAGAAGATCACGGGCGTGCCGGCGGAGACTATCCGTGCCGCCGCGCGGCTCTATGCGACGGGCGGCAATGCGGCCTTTTATTACGGCCTCGGCGTCACCGAGCACAGCCAGGGCTCGACCGCCGTTATGGCGATCGCCAATCTTGCCATGGCGACCGGCAATATCGGCCGGAAGGGTGTCGGCGTTAATCCGTTGCGCGGCCAGAACAATGTCCAAGGCTCATGTGACATGGGCTCCTTCCCGCACGAATTCACCGATTACCGGCACGTTTCGAATGATGCCGTTCGCTCGATCTTCGAGTCCATCTGGGGCGTCAAGCTCGAGAAGGAGCCGGGCCTGCGCATTCCCAATATGATCGATGCCGCGATCGACGGCTCGTTCAAGGGAATCTACATCCAGGGCGAAGACATTCTCCAGTCCGATCCCGACACCAAACATATGGCGGCCGGGCTCGAGCACATGGAATGCGTGGTCATTCAGGATCTCTTCCTGAACGAGACGTCGAAATATGCGCACGTCTTCCTGCCCGGATCGACTTTCCTCGAGAAGGACGGGACCTTCACCAACGCCGAGCGCCGCGTGCAGCGCGTGCGCAAGGTGATGGCGCCGAGGAATGGCTACGAAGATTGGCAGATAACGATGCTGCTGTCCGAAGCTCTCGGCTACAAAATGCCGTATAAGAGCGCCGGCCATATCCTGGACGAGATCGCCAAGGTCACGCCGTCCTTCGCCAACATCTCTTTCGAATTGCTCGATAAGGTCGGCTCGGTCCAGTGGCCTTGCAACGACAAGGCGCCGGAAGGCACGCCCGTTATGCACATGGGCACGTTCGTCCGTGGCAAGGGCAAATTCATGCTCACCGAATATGTGCCGACGGACGAGCGCACGGGGCCGCGCTTCCCACTCCTGCTCACGACCGGACGCATCCTGTCGCAATATAATGTCGGAGCGCAGACGCGGCGGACGGCCAACGTCGCCTGGCACGAGGAGGACGTTCTCGAGATTCATCCGCACGATGCCGAGCAGCGGGGAATTCGGGATCGCGATTGGGTCAAGATCCAAAGCCGCTCGGGCGAGACCACTTTGCGCGCCGAGATCACCGATCGCGTGGCGCCGGGCGTCGTCTACACGACGTTCCACCACCCGATGACTCAAGCCAATGTGGTGACCACCGACTTCTCGGATTGGGCGACCAATTGCCCAGAGTACAAGGTGACCGCAGTCCAGGTCTCGAGATCCAACGGGCCGAGCGAGTGGCAGGAAAAATATCGCGAGATGTCCGAGCAGAACACGCGCATTGCCGAGAGGCTCGACGCGGCAGAATGAGCGAGAGTGAGGAGCTGCCGGATCCTGTTGTCGGCGTCTCCTGTGTGGCGCAGCGCAACGGCATCGTTTCGCCTGCAAGCCGGCGCGTGCCGGAGGAAATGGCGGTCGCCTTCACCTTCAACGGCTCGACTCATGCCGTGATGATGGCAACGCCGGCGGATCTCGAAGATTTCGCGGTCGGCTTCGCGCTCACCGAGGGGCTGATCGAGAGCCGCTCGGAAATCGACTCGCTCGAGGTGGTCAACCTCGAGCTGGGAGTTGAAATTCGCGCTTGGCTGAAAGAAGAACGGGCCAAAGCTTATGCGCAACGCCGGCGCAGCATGGCGGGCCCGACAGGCTGCGGTCTTTGCGGAATCGAAAGCTTGGAGGCCGCGATGCGGCAGACGCCGAAGGTCAGTGCAAACTGGCAGTTCGCGCCGCAGGCGGTGATTGCCGCCATGGCTTCGCTCGATCCCGCCCAAAGGCTCAATGCCGAAACGCATGCCGTTCACGGCGCAGGTTTCTGGACCGAGCGCGAAGGGCTCGTCGCTTTGCGCGAGGATGTCGGGCGCCATAACGCCCTCGATAAGCTGCTCGGCGCGCTGGTGCGCGGTGGACGCACGGCTTCCGACGGATTCGTTTTGACGACGAGCCGTGTGTCGATCGAGTTGATCCAGAAGGCGGCGCGGCTCTCAGCGCCGGTTCTCGTCGCCGTCTCTGCGCCGACGGCTGCGGCGATCCGGCTTGCCGATGAATGCGGCATGACGCTCATCGCCGTCGCCCGCCGTCAGGATTTCGAAGTCTTCACCCACCCTCAGAGATTACGCGAAACTGCCCGCCATGTCGCATAATACCGAACAAAGACTGGTTTATATGGCCAACCAGATCGGCACGTTCTTTCGCGCGCAAGGTCATGATCAAGCGGTCGCTGCCGTTGCCAACCACATCAGCAGATTTTGGGATCCGCGCATGCGTGCGCAGATCTTCGCGTATTTGAGCGAACACGGCGGCGAAGGCCTCGATCCCGACGTCAAGGAAGCGATCGAAATCCTGGCCAAAAAGGCCAAGACGGTCGCCTGACGTACAATCCAGAGAAACTCGTACGGAAAATTCCGGACTGCGCCCTTTGGGCTCCTCGAGCGATTTTCGCCTACCCTGATCCGCGCCGATATTCGTTGGGGCTCATGCCCGTCACCCGCCGGAACCCGGCACTCAAGGCACTCGTATCGGCGAGCCCGAGATCGAGCGCAATCTCGGTGATCGGCGTCTCGGTATTTTCGAGCAAGACTTTCGCCGCTTCGATACGGCGCGTCACGTGATAGCGATGTGGCGGCATACCGAAGGTTTGCTTGAACGCGCGGGCGAAATGAAAGGGACTGAGCCGCACGAGCGCGGCGAGTTCTGCGACCGAAATCCTCGCGTCGAGGTGCGCCTCGACATATTCGGCCACGCGCTTGCGTTGCCAGGCGGCCAATCCACCGCGCCGGGGCGCCTCGATCGACACACCGTTGAGGCGAACCAATTCGTGACAGAGCACGGCTCCGAGCGCCTCTGCATAGAGGCCGGAACTCGCATCGCCCGTATCGATCTGTTCTTTCAGTTTGAGCGCGGTCGACCAGAGGTCGGCATCGAAGAAGAATAGCCGCGGCTTGAACTCGATCTCATCGAATCGCAGCATCGGATTGAGAAGCGGACCGCGCGGATCGATATAGAAGAGCGTGACCTTGCTCAGCACGCGCGGTTTTTGCCAGCCGCAAAACTTGCTGCCTGCCGGCACGAGTGTGAGCTTTCGCGTCAGCTCCCGCAAATGCGATTTCGGCAGGCCTTCCAGTGCGGTTTCGCCGTCATCGCGGTGCGACAGTTCCGGCGCGATCAGGAGATGCCAATCCGCTTGGAAATCATAGGCATAGGTCTCGGGCTCGAGGAGCTCGACGCACTCGGCGCGCAGACCCAACCACCCCGCCGGCTGCCGCCGGAGAATATGGGCGGGCGAATAATCAAGCCTGGGACCGCTATCAAGGAAGCTCATGGCGCTGCTCGAACATGCTAAATTCAGCCATGCCCTCGAATTCGCTTCCTGCCAAGTTTGTTTCCCGCGATATGGCGTCGAGTTCCTTGAGCTCAACGCGTGTTCACGAGAAGGTGAGCGACGCTCACCGGCGTTAAGTTCCGGGAAATTCGCCTCTCCGGCCCAGCAATGGGGCACCGCAACAGCAGTTTTGGCCTTCTTTCCGCAGGGCTGAACAAGCTGACCTCCCACGGCGTTGCTAAACTTCGAACGGGGCCTAGCCTCGCCGGTGGCAGGATTATGTCCCGAGGCTTGAGCCTTGCGGTACTGCCAACCGCCTTATTGCATCCGTACATCCCTAGCCGGAGCACGTCATGGGTATCGTCCGCTTTGCCTTGCGGTTCCCGCACACGTTTTTCGTGATGGCGCTGGCGATCCTGTTTCTCGGCGTGAGCGCAATCATCAGCGCGCCCAAGGATATCTTCCCGATCATCAACATCCCGGTGGTCAGCGTCATCTGGCAATATACCGGCTTGACCCCCAAGGAGATGGAAGCGCGCGTCACCACCTACAGCGAATATTCGATCAGCGCGAACGTCAACAACATCCGCAACATGGAATCGGAGACGTTCGAGGGAATTTCCGTTCAGAAGATCTATTTTCAGCCGAATGTCAGCATCGATCTCGCAATCTCGCAGATCGTCTCCGCTACCAATTCGATCCGGGCGCTGATGCCGACCGGCATCCAGCCGCCGGTCGTTGTCCAATATAATGCGTCGAGCGTTCCGGTCCTGCAGATCAGCCTGACTTCGGACCGGATGAATCAGCAGCAGCTCTACGATTACGGCATCTATCGCCTGCGTCAGCAGCTCGCCCCGATACAGGGCATTACGCTACCCACGCCCTATGGCGGCAAATATCGGCAGATCATGGTCGACATAGATCCCGATGCGCTGCGGGCGAATGGCATCACGCCGACGGATATCGTCAACGCCGTCAACGCGCAGAGCCTGACGCTGCCATCCGGCGATGCGAAGATCGGCAACACCCAGTTCATTGTCAGCGTCAATGCCATGGCGCAGACGATCGACGCGCTCAACAATCTGCCGTTGCGCCAGGTCGGCGGAACGACCGTGCGTCTGAGAGACGTCGCGCATGTGCGCAACGGCTGGGCGGTGCAGCAGAACATCGTGCGCACGAATGGGCGCCACGCGGTGCTCTTGACGATCATCAAGAACGGCGATGCCTCGACGCTCAGCGTCGTCAATGCCGTCAAGGCCATCATGCCGCAATTGCGCAAGGCCGCGCCGCCCGGCATGGACATGAACCTCCTCTTCGATCAATCGATCTTCGTGAAAGAGGCAATCGCGGGCGTGTTGCGCGAGGGCGCCATAGCGGCCGGACTGACCGCATTGATGATCCTGATCTTCCTTGGTTCATGGCGTTCGACGCTCATCGTCATGGTCTCGATTCCGCTATCGATCCTGAGCTCGATCGCGATTTTTTCCGCGCTCGGCCAAACGATCAATACGATGACCTTGGGCGGCCTGGCGCTCGCCGTCGGCATTCTGGTCGATGATTCGACTGTCGCAATCGAGAATACGCACCGAATGTTCGAAGAGCGACGGCCTTTCCTCGAAGCCGTTCTGCACGGCTCCGCCGACATTGCGCTACCGACGCTCGTCTCGACGCTCGCGATCTCCAGCGTTTTCGTCTCGGTCTTCTTCCTTAATGGACCGGCGCGCTATCTCTTCACGCCGCTCGGCATGGCGGTCGCTTTCGCCATGCTGACCTCTTACGTGCTTTCGCGCACGCTGACGCCGATCATCATCAGATATATTCTGCGTGGCGAACAAGAGCGCCATGCCGAAGGCAGGCCGGCCGGATGGTTCGAGCGATTTCACGATTCGTTCAATCGCGGCTTCGACAATTTCCGCAACGCCTACGTCTATGTCCTGCATGGCGTATTGCGCAGCCGGATTCTCGTGCCGCTCGTTGCGCTCTGCGTGCTCGGCGGCGCCACGATCATCATGATGTCGGTCGGCACCGATTTCTTCCCGCAAATCGACGCCGGACTCATTCAGCTTCATGTGCGCGCGCCGCCGCGCACGCGTATCGAAGCGACGGAGCAGGTCTTCCAGTCCGTAGAGGATAAGATCCGCAGTACGATCCCGCCGAAATATCTCGGGCTGATCATCGACAACATCGGTCTGCCTCAGCGCACTTATAATCTCGCTTTTACCGACGGCTCGATCATCGGCGTCAACGACGGACAGATCCTTGTCTCGCTCAATGAGGGTCATCCGCCGACTGCCGATTGCATCAAGAAGATCCGCGCCGTGCTGACAAAGGCCTTCCCGGATGTCTTGTTCTATTTCCAGCCAGCCGACATGGTCACCCAAATTCTCAATTTCGGCATTCCTTCGCAAATCGACGTCGAGGTCGAAGGGCCCGATCGCGCCGGCAATCGCGTGCTCGCCGACGTGTTGCGCGAACGGATGTCGAAAGTCGCGGGCCTCGTCGACGTGCACATCCAGCAGGAGCTCGACGCGCCGGAACTCTTCTACCAGATCGATAGGACGCGCGCTCAGCAGCTCGGCCTGAACGTCACCGAGATCGCCAATAATCTCAACATCAGCCTGAGCTCGTCCGAACAGGTCCAGCCGAATTTCTGGACCGATCCGACAAGCGGCATTCCCTATTATTTCGCCGTTCAAACACCCGAATATCGGGTTTCCTCCGTCAACGAGCTCAACAACACGCCCTTGGTGAGCCAGGCTTCGCAACAGACGCCGGTGCCCAATGTGCTCGGCAATGTCGCGACCATGCAGCGCATTCCGGTGCAGACGGTCTACAACCATTCGAACATTCAGCCGCTCTACGACATCTATGCCAGCACCCAGGACAGCGATCTCGGCGCGGTCGCCAAATCGATCCAGTCGATCGTCAAGGACCTCGAGCCGAAGCTCAAACCCGGCAATCAGTTCGTCGTGCGCGGACAGATCGAAAGCATGAATTCGGCCTTCCAGGATCTGACCATCGGCCTGCTCTTTGCCGCGGTGTTCGTCTATCTGCTGATGGTCGTCAATTATCAGAGCTTCCTCGATCCGCTCGCCGTCATTCTCGCCCTGCCCGGCGCCGGCGCCGGCATTCTTCTGATGCTTTACGTGACCGGGACGACGATCAGCGTGCCTTCGCTCATGGGCGCCATCATGTCGATCGGCGTTGCCTCGGCCAATTCGATCCTGCTCGTGACTTTCGCACGCGATCAACGCCGCGAGGGCGCCAGTGCCGAGGAAGCGGCCATTATGGCGGGGCGCACGCGAATTCGTCCCGTTCTGATGACCGCCGCGGCCATGGTCGTCGGCATGATCCCGATGGCGATCGGCGCGCCGGGCGAGGAGCAGAACGCGGTCCTCGCCCGCGCGGTGATCGGCGGCGTTCTCGTGGGCACCCTAACGACTCTGCTGTTCGTGCCCTATCTCTATTCCTTTATCGGGCGTTTCGAGCGGGCCGAGCCGAGGAGCGAGGACGACGAGCCGATTCCGCAGGAAGGGCACTGAATCATGTTGGCCGAAGATCGAAGGAGGCCGTCCGATGCGCGATGACGTGCCCCGCCCCGACCGGACGGAGAAGCAAAGGACGGACTTGAGGCTGAGGCGCAATGTTCGCCTTGCGGGCATTGCCGGGCTCATTATCGTCGCAGCTCTCGCCGGCTTCGGAGCTTGGGGCCATGCGCAACGGCGGATGGCAGCGCTCGAAACCTTGAAACAGCAAGAAAACGCGGTTCCGATCGTGCGCATCCAACGCGTCGAATCGAATGACGCGCCACGCACGCTCGACCTGCCTGGCAGCACGGAAGCCTTCGACGCGGCGACCATCTACGCGCGAGCGACCGGCTATATAGCGACGCGCAACGTCGATATCGGCAGCAGGGTCAAGGCGGGCGATGTCCTTGCCGTCATCGCCGCGCCCGATCTCGATCAACAGCTCATTCAGGCACGTGCGCAGCTCACGCAGCTCGAAGCCGCGGTTGCCCAGGCGGACGCAAATGTGAAGCTCGCCCAGGTCACCAACCAGCGAACACAGACTCTCGTCGTGCAAGGCTGGCAGACCAAGCAGCAGGGCGACACGGACCGCCTCACCTATCAGGCGCAGAACGCCGCACTCCAGGTCGCCCAGGCCAATCTCAAAGCCGGACAGGCCCAGGTTTCACGTCTCGAGGAATTGACCGGATTCGAAAAAGTGGTGGCGCCTTTCGACGGAATCATCACGGCACGCCAGATCGACGTCGGCAGCCTCGTCACCGCCGATGTGTCGAGCGGGACTGCGCTCTTCAGCATCGCCCGCAGCAACGTTCTGCGCATCCAGATCTATGTTCCGCAGGATGCCGTCTTCGGTCTCAAGGATGGCGATACGGCGGAAGTTCGCGTGCCGGAAATGCCCGGCCGCGTCTTCCACGGCACGGTGGCGCGCAATGCAAATGCTCTGCAGGCGGGAACCAGGACCCGCCTCACCGAGGTCGATGTCGAGAATCGCGACGGCACGCTCTTCCCCGGCCTCTATTGCACCGTGCGGCTCTTCATCAAACGGCTTCAGCCGGTGATAACGATTCCATCGCAAGCGGTGATCTTCAACAAAAACGGGCTCTTCGCCGCGGTCTACCGCGACGGCAAGGTCGACCTGCGCCACCTCGACGTGCTGGCCGACAATGGCGCGACCCTCGACATTCGTTCCGGCCTTTACCCGGGCGATCGGGTCATCCTCGATCCGCCGGTGAATATCGCGAGCGGGATGCGCGTGAGCACCGCTGGCGAGGAGGAGAATCAGAGCGAGCAGTCCGCGCAGAAGTGACCTGCGGCTGCGGACCAGCCGGCATAGGGCTCGTTGCTTCCCCGGCCGGAAAGTGCCGCTGCCCCGCCTCTCACCCTCTCCTTGCCGGGCAAGTGGGAGGAGGAAAAAGAAAAGGCCGCGAAAGTTGCCTTTCGCGGCCCGATTGCGGCGTTACGCCGGATCAATATTTCGAGACGATCGGAGCCGCCGGCGGTCCGAAAATATCGAACTTGTAGCTGAAGCCGGCCTGCACCAGGTTCTCCCGCGGATGCTGACGCTCGGTGAAGCCCGGGAAAGCAAAAGCGGACGTGTTGCTGAAGCGGCCGTAGTCCGAATAGCGGTAATCGGCGAAGATCGTCCAGTTCGGATCGATGGCATATTCGATGCCGCCGCCCACCGTCCAACCGACGCGACCATCGTTGAAGATCTCGCCAACGCCCGTTCCCGCGTTGAAGTAATTATAGCGGAAATTGGCGAAGGCGGCACCGCCCTGGGCATAGATCAACACGCGATCCCAAGCGACACCCGCCCGGCCGAGGATGGCGGCTTCGATCTCGTCACGGACATGCTCGAAATTCCCGTTCGGGAGCGTGAAGCCGCCGCGATTGTCGGCGCCGTTGACATCACCCTCGAGACCGAAAACGAACTGGCTCACCTGGTAGTTGAAGCCGATGTGACCACCGCCATTCACCCCATTGGTCCTAAACCCCTGGACGAACCCATCGGGCACGCCGGCCGGATCGAATTCGGTCGTGGTATCATTGCCCCATTCATAGCCGACCTGACCGCCGATATAGACGCCGGTCCATGTGAAGGCCGGCGGGGGCGGCGGCGCGAAGACCGGCGGGCCCTTGGTATTCGGCAGATCAGCGGCCCAAGCAGCGCCCGTCATGAGAGCGAGCGTTGCGGCCGAAACAAGCAGTTTACGAATCATCATAAGGCCCCCCTGATTGCTGCGTAGGCAGGACATGGCATAGCCCAACGCGGAAATCCATCGCAAAGCTTCGATCCACTACTACTCCCCCGCGAATTCTCCCCACGTGTGCCCTGATCGCCACATTTGGGATCGTCAACCGAACGAAAGGTAATCCTTTGGTCCGCCTCTAAGATCCGCGCTACGACGGTGAGCCGCTTGAGCATGGCTTGAGCACAACCATTGCTCTTGGCGCGCTCTCTCACAATCTCGCGAAGAGGGGCCTGTGGAAGAATCGGAACCCGCGGAAAAAGCCATCTCCTCGAAGGACATTCTCAGAGAGGCGTATAAAAAGCTTAAAGACCGCATCGTCGCTTTTCCGCTTGCGGCCGTGATCGGAGCCCCTCGCGCAAAGGATAGCAGGCGCACCCGAGGGCGAGATTTATCTGATTTTTCACACAGAATTTTATTTGACGCGGACTCCTACCGAATCAACTGCAACGATAGCATCCCTTTCATCGCACTCGATGCAGGGGGATCCGATGAGTCGCACGTCGATCTTGTTCAGTCGCATGTTTCTCGCCACAACCTTGAGTCTTGCGGGCAGCGTTGGCGCCCATGCCTTCACAGTGACGGCCGAACAGCGCGCCGCCTGCACGCCCGACGCGCTGCGGCTCTGTTCGTCGGAAATTCCGGATGTCGGTAAGATCGTTGCCTGCATGCAAGCCAAGATGGCGAGCCTCAGCCCTGCATGCCGCGCTGTCTTCCAAACCGCCGGTCTCGCGCATCACCCGCGTGAGCGCCTCGCCCGTGCGACGCCCAATCCGAGCAATCGCACGCGTCTCGCAGCTTATGCGAACGAGCGGACACATGTGGCGGCCTCGACCAACGAGCGGGCTCACGCGATTTACGCGCATTATCGGCCGGCCGCCCTGCACCGGCATCCCGTGCGCGAGGCGCTCGAATGGCGCCACCACAGGGCTCATCGAGCGTCAGCGCTCTACGCCAGCAATCGCGATTCTTATTTCGACGAGAGTTGGATGCGCGGGCATCCGTCGCACGAGGCTATGAGAATCGTGCGCAAAGTGATGATGGGCTATACGATGGCCTGCCAGAACCATTCGATCCCAGCCGATCTTTGCGACGTTTACGACACGACCTTCATGTCGCGCGGACGGCCGAGCGGATATCAAAACTGGAACAACGAACATGGCGCCTGGGGTGCGCCGGCACATTCCGAGTATCACTATGCGCAGTCGGGAGATTCCTGGTCGGGAGAAATGCCCGCACTGTTCTTTAACACCCCTAGCCGCTGACCGGGACCAGCGTTCAAGCGACGAGCAGGCTTAGAGCCTGAAAAGCTGCCGCGACCCCTGCCGCGGCAGCTGCAGCTGCGCTCCAAAGTCCGAGCGTCAGAAAAGCCGTCGCGGCGCAGGCTGCATTCAACAAGACTGGAATCATCTGAACCCCTCGCCCGTGCCGCCGCGGCCTGCGGCACGCCTTGGATTTTGCCTTGCCGCGCTCGAGCATGTTCGAGTGCCGCAGACCCATATCAGTCCAAATCGTCATCCTCCGCAAGCTGGCGCAGGTTCGCAGCCTATGGAACGCTGGACGATGCCCGAAGCTTGAGGCCTGCGATGCCCGGAAGATGGTTTGAGCGGCTTGGCACGATTTTAGGACGCGGCACCGGTTCGGCGGGCGCGCTCCCGCAAAGAAGGCCCGCACCCACCCGGGAATTCAATACGATCCTCTTCCACAGCACGTTCCGAATCGAGGGTCCCCATTGGGAGGATCCCAATCGAACCGCCTATGGAACCGGCTTCGTCATGGCCGCGGCGCGCGAGGAGAAGGATCGAATCGCGCCCGCCATCCTCGTCAGCGCCGCACATGTTCTCGATGACATTGCCGGCGAGACGGCCTCTCTTCTCGTCAGGCGGCCGAATTCCGACGGCACTTACGCCGCTTTCTCCCACATTATTCGAATCCGTCATGCCGGCGCGCCGCTTTACGTCAAACATGCCGAGGTCGATGTCGCCGCACTCCCGGTCGATCTGCCCGATGACGTGGTGATCACCGGCCTCTCGCCGGAATTCCTGGCCGATGACGAAATCGCCAAGACCTTTCATCCGGGCGACCAGATTTTCTGTCTCGGGTTTCCGCTTTCCGTCGCAACGCCGGGCGGATTTCCAATATTGCGGATGGGCTATATCGCCTCCTATCCGCTGACGCCGCTGCGCTTTGTGAAGCAGATCGAGCTCGATATCAGCCTTTTTCCGGGCAATAGCGGAGGGCCGGCTTATTTTTTCTTTCCGGACGCGCGGCGCGATGGTCCGCCGCAAACGCCGAGCCATGGCTTGCTCGGGCTCGTCGTCCAATCCGATCGCTATAGCGGACCCGAATTCGGCAATCGAAGCGTCACTTTCGGGGTTATTCTGCCGGCACCCTTCATTCGCGATGCAATAGAGCTGTTGCAAAAGCGCTGAACGATGCCGATCGGAGGCCGGTTTTCGTTCGAGATTCTTCCGGCGGTGTGGTCTTCTCGCTATATTCGGGTTGCGATTTGCCCAGTTCCGAGATGCGGAATGCGAAAAAGCAGATATCGGTTTTTCGCGCAAAGTCCCGCTCTAAATCTCTAGAACGATCGTTGGGTCTAGAAGCGGAAATCAAAAACCGAACGAACCGACCCGGGAGGCCAGGAGGAAAGCATGAGGGAAGAAAGCGCCAAAGCCTTAGGCAAAGCCCTTGCAGGCGCAACGGTCGCCTGCGCCACGCTCGAAATGCTGGTTGAGAAAAAGATTCTCACCGCCACTGAAGCACGCACCGTTTTGGACCGATCGCTCAGCAAGGTGAGCTGCTATTGCGCGCTCGACGAAGGCTATGAGGCCATGCGCGCCACGATCCTCAAAATGCAGCAGAAACTCTTCGCGGCCTGCGAGAGCGAAACCTGAGCGCGCAAATCTCAGGGGGAATCGCCGGCCCCTCGGCCGGCCAGCGGAGTTTTGCACGCCGCAAGAGGCGCCTTTGATTTCCGGATGGGTGGCGAGCTTTTAAGGCTCCAGGCCTCCTGGATTTGAGGCACACGCGAAGAGCCGGTGCGACGGACGCGCTCCGGCAACTGACACAGATCATAGAAAAGGCCGAAGAGCCGCTCGGCTGTCTGATCTTTCCGGGATCTTTGCGGGGCCCTGGCCGGTTGGGTCCGCTTCGATGTAGCGTCCATACTCAACTGCTACGACTGCACGCCACGAGCACCGCCGGCCAGGGCCTCACCCACTCGACCAACTCCTACGCTACGGCTTTTCAACGCGGCTCGGCTGCTTTTGGATCCAGCGCCGGCAAAATTTTATGACAGCAATCGGCTTGCCGGACGCTCTGGAATGCCAGTTCATTGAAATCATTGAACGACCGCGCAATCCGAACGTCCGTGGACGTGAAGCGCGCGCCGGTTCCGAAATCACTCCGGCCTAAATTCCGTGCAGATCCTTCTCGCGGCGATGTCGAGCAACCGATTGCCCGATAGCGAAAGAATTCGAACAGGCCGAATTAGTTCTCGCCGACCGCGGCAAAGTCCTTCGCATTGTCTAAAGCGCGAAGGACGCCGGAAACGCCAGATCTTGCAGACCCGATATTTCGTGG
>Ga0070738_10003170_pt1 | contig 22370 bp, 16 predicted proteins | sample Coa_R2_2_FD_66446 | JGI IMG/M metagenome (GOLD analysis project Ga0070738, IMG submission 66446) | Surface soil microbial communities from Centralia Pennsylvania, which are recovering from an underground coalmine fire - Coalmine... | ecosystem: Environmental > Terrestrial > Soil > Unclassified ... | reverse complement strand
CGGCGTGCACGCCGCCACCTGGGTGGCAGGCCCGATGGCCCACCTCTTCGATCGCCACGTGCCAGGCTGGCGTCGCCACAACGCCACCCTGCGCTACGTGCGCGAGATCCCCCTCGAGGAGATCGCCGCTGCCCACGCGGAGGCCAAGGCGCTGCTCGTCGCCGAGGTCGAGCGCCGGGCCGGCACCCGCTTCGATCCCGACGCCCTCACCCTCGGCATCGCCCGCCGGTCGACCGCCTACAAGCGGCCCGACCTCGTGCTCGCCGATCCGGCACGACTCGGTCGCCTCGTGGAGGAGGTGGGCCCCCTCCAGATCGTCTTCGCCGGGAAGGCCCACCCGAAGGACGGCCCCGGCAAGGAGCTCATCCGCCGGATCGTGGCCGCGGCCCGCCAGCTCCGGGGCACGCTGCCTGTGTGCTTCCTCGAGGGGTACGGCATGGACCTTGCGAGGCTTCTGTGCGCGGGCACCGACATCTGGTGTAACACGCCCCGCCCGCCGTACGAGGCGTCGGGGACGAGTGGCATGAAGGCGGCGCTCAACGGGGTGCCGAGCCTCAGCATCCTCGACGGGTGGTGGATCGAAGGCCACATCGAGGGGGTGACCGGCTGGAGCGTTGGGCGAGAACCGGCACCGGTGGGCTCGGCCGGGGCCGGCCAGGATGATCCCTCCGGCGACCTCGCAGCGGCGGATGCAGCCGACAGGGCCGATGCAGCCTCCCTCTACGACAAGCTGTCCTCGTCGGTCGGCCCCCTCTTCTACCGGCATCCGGACCGCTTCGCCGAAGTCCGCCGGCACGCCATCGCCCTCAACGGCAGCTGGTTCACCACCGAGCGGATGGTGCGCGAGTACTGGCTGGCCGCCTACGAGGTACCGGGGACCGGTCCCCCGGGCCCGGGCCCGGCCCCCGGCGGACCGGGTTAGGCTGGCCCCATGGTCTACATCGCAGGAGAGTGGCGTGAGGCATCGTCGGGCCGGCGCTTCGAGTCGCGCAACCCGGCCAACGGCGAGCTGATCGACTCGGTCGCCGACGGCGGGCCCGACGAGGTGAAGGCTGCCATCGACGCCGCCGCCGAGGCATTCGCCTCCTGGTCCCAGCTCACGGCGTACCAGCGCTCGGAGCACCTCTACCGGGCCTACGAGCTCATGCTCGAGCGCCACGAGGCCCTGGCCAAGCTGATGACCGAGGAGCAGGGCAAGCCGATCCGCATGGCCCGCACCGAAGTCCGCTACGCCGCCGACTTCCTCCTGTGGTACGCGGAGGAGGCCAAGCGCGTTTACGGCGAGACGATCCCGTCGGCCCGCGCCGACCAGCGATTCCTGGTGCTCCACCAGCCGGTGGGGGTCGTCGGCGCCATCACGCCGTGGAACTACCCGATCTCGATGATCACCCGGAAGGTGGGCCCTGCCCTGGCTGCCGGGTGCACCGTGGTCCTCAAGCCGGCCGAGCAGACCCCGCTGTGCGCCGTGGAGACCTTCCGGGTCTTCCACGAAGCGGGGCTGCCCCCTGGCGTGGTCAACCTGGTCACTGCAGCCGACCCCGTGCCGGTCGGCGAGGCGCTGCTCGGCGATCCCCGGGTGCGCAAGCTCGCCTTCACCGGCTCGACGGAGGTCGGCAAGCTGCTGGCTGCCGGGGCGGCTCGCCAGATGAAGCGGGTCTCCCTCGAGCTCGGCGGCCACGCCCCCTTCCTCGTGTTCGAGGACGCCGACCCGGTCCACGCGGCCAAGGGAGCGGCTGCGGTCAAGTTCCTCAACACCGGGCAGGCCTGCATCTGCCCCAACCGATTCTTCGTCCACCGCGACCTGGCGAAGCCCTTCGTCGACACGATGCGCGAGCGGTTCGCAGCTCTGAAGGCCGGCAGCGGGCTCGTCGACGGGGTGACCGTCGGCCCGCTGATCGACACCGCGGCCCTCGACAAGATGGAACGGCAGGTGGCTGACGCCCTGGCCAAGGGCGCCTCCCTCGAGCTCGGTGGCGAGCGGCTCACGGCCGACGGGCTCGATGCCGGGTGCTTCTTCGCCCCCACGCTGCTCACGGGCGTGACCCCCGAGATGGAGATCTACCGCGAGGAGACCTTCGGCCCGATCGCCCCGGTGATCGTCTTCGACGACGAGGACCAGGCCATCGCCATGGCCAACGACACGGAGTACGGGCTGGCGTCCTACATCTACACCCGCGACCTCGGGCGCGCGTTCCGGGTGATGGAGCGCCTCCGCTTCGGAATCGTCGGCGTCAACGACATCAACCCGACCTCGGCCGCTGCCCCCTTCGGGGGGGTGAAGGAGAGCGGCCTCGGCCGGGAGGGCGGGCGCGAGGGCATCACCGAGTACCTCGACACGAAGCTCGTCGGCATCGCCGTCTGAGGCGTTCGTCTCGGCAGCCGGTCACGTCTCCACCGCTGTGAGCGCGAGGGGGCGGCTCTGTGACGGGCAGGACTCCTCGGGACGCATGGCCCCAGCAGTGCCGCTGACCCCGACGTCCAGGTGCGGGCATGTCGCGACCATGACCCGTCTCCGACCGGTCACGCTCGCCACCACGCTCGCCACCGCGGGCTGCGTCCTGGCGGTGGAGAGGACGAACGACCGGCTGCGAGGACGCCTGCCATGAGCCGAACGTCGTCGGGGTCGCAGGGAGCAGAGGGCGCCTGCTGGAACACCTCAGGGAGGTAGTGGTTGTTCACCGACCAACCAGGCATCGTTTCGAGACCGGGATGGGCCTGCTCGTAGCGAGCCATCTTCGCCTCGCGTTGCTCTCTCGTGTTGATCACACAGTCGAGATGGTAGAAGGGCAGGTCGAGCAGGCGTTTTGGTTCGACGCCCTCGATGTTGGTGTGCAGTCCGCCAGGAAAGCGAAGCGCCCGAGGGTCGTTGCGCACCAGCCGCACGTGCACGTCGTCGGACCAGGGCTTCTCGTTGATGAAAGAGCCGATGTCCGGGAAGACCCACCGGCGCGGGAGCACGTACTGGAGCAGGTCCGTGGATTCGACCAGGGCCGGAAGCTCCCTGAGGAGCCCCTGGCTCGGAACCTCGTCGTTGTCGAACCGAAAGATCCAGTTCCCGGAGCAGAGGCTGTGCAGCCAGGGGAGGTGCTCTTCGATCGAGTTCCGCCACTCTCGCCGCTCGAGAACATCGACCCGGAGCAACCGGAGCCGCTTCGTGGGCACGCGGGAATCCACGGCACACACCAATTCGTCGGCCACGGGCCGGAAGAGGTCGAAGATGGCGGCGGTGCGCTCGAGAGGCTCCGCGGTGAAGCAACAGACGGAGAGGGAGGTCACGGGGGCGCCTGGTCGGGTCGTCGTTACGTGCGGATCCGTCCCCGCCGTTCAGCCCCGCAGCAGCTCGTTGAAGGGCACGTCGCGGTCGAAGGTGGGCTCGCGCGGCAGTCCGAGCGCGCGCTCGCCCACGTTGTTGCGCTGCACCTCGTTCGTCCCCCCCGCGATCGAGGAGCTCCGGCTCGAGAGGTACTGGTGCGACCACGACGAGGCGCTCGTGTCGCCTTCGTGCCATGCCACGCCATCGGAGCCGGCGAGCTCGAGCCCCAGCTCGGACCGGCGCTGGGCCAGGTTGGCGCTCGAGAGCTTGAGGGCGCCGCCGTAGCCGTGGTCCATGCGGCCGGCAGCGATCGCGTTCGACACGCGGACCGAAGCCTGGGCGTGCACCATCTGGGCCGCGTACATGGCTGCGATCTTGCGCCGGACGCCGGGGTCGTCCTCGAGCCCGCGGCGCCTGGCCAGGGCCACCAGATCGTCGACGCCGGCGTGGGTTCGCTGGCCGCCGCCGCTGCGGCCCACCCATTCGTGCTCGATCTGCAGGAGCCCTCGGGCGACGCGCCATCCCTCGTTCTCCTCGCCGACCAGGTTGGCCGCTGGCACCACCACGTCGGTGAGGAACTCCTCGCAGAACTCCGCGCCGCCGTTGATCTGCCTGATGGGCCGGATCTCGATGCCGGGCCAGGAGAGGTCGATGATGAAGACTGAGATGCCCTTGTGCTTGGGCACGTCCCAGCGGGTCCGCGCCGGGCACATGGCGAAGTCCGAATGCTGTGCGCCGGTGCTCCAGATCTTCTGGCCGTTCAGGATGTAGGTGTCGCCGTCGCGCGTGGCCCGGGTGAGGAGGCCGGCGAGGTCCGAGCCCCCTGAGGGCTCGGAGAGGAACTGCAGCCACAGCTCCTCTCCGGCCAGCATCCTGGGCACGTGCTCGGCCTTCTGCTGGTGGTTCCCGAAGGCCAAGAGGGTCGGTCCGAGGATGTTGAGCGACACGGCGAACACCTGCGTCGGCATGTCGTAGCCGGCGGACTCCTCGAGGAACACCCGCTCGTGGTCGAGGCTGAGCCCTTGCCCGCCGTACTCGGCCGGGTACGTGATGCCCGCGAAGCCACCCTCGAAGAGGGTGCGCTGCAGTTCCCTCGCGTGCGCCACTCGCTCCGGGCGGGGATCGGACCCGTCGGGGTCCTCGTAGGTGCCGTCGTCGCGCCGGCGCAGTAGCGTCATGTTCTCCTGCAGCCAGGCTCGTGCCCGCAGTCGGTACTCGTGCAGGTCGGCAGGCTCGATGACGACGTCGTCGCTCATGATGGGCGTGACCCTTCCGTTCCGAGGCCGAGCAGGCCGGCCAAGCGGTCGAGGTGGGCAGCCGGGCTGCCGTAGAGGGCCCGGTTCGACTCGATCCTGCGCAGGTACAGATGGAGGTCGTGCTCCCAGGTGTAGCCGATCCCGCCATGCAGCTGCAGGCAGTCGCGGGCGATGAGCGGCGCGTGCTCGCCGATGTAGGACTTGGCCACGCTGGTCGCCTCGGCCGAGCGGGCGCCGAGCTGGACGGCGGTGACGGCTGCGGCCGCGGTTGCTCTCGACGACTCGAGCCACAGGGCCATGTCCGCGAGACGATGCTTGAGGGCCTGGAAGGAACCGATCGGCCGCCCGAAGGCCTTGCGGTCCTTGGCGTACTGGAGGGTCATGGCGAACAGCCGGTCAGCCGTCCCCACCGTCTCGGCGCTCTGGAGGGCCACGGCGAGATCGAAGATGGCGTCGACGTCGTCCGCCGCGCGTGCTGCGTCGCCGAGCACGGCACTCGCGGGCACCCGGACCCGCTCGAAGCGCACCTCCGCGAAGCGCCGTGCGAGGTCGAGGCTCCGGAGCGGCACCACGGTCACTCCGTCAGCTGCGGCGGGGACGAGCACGTTCACGAGGCCGCCCTCGCTCCGGGCTGTCACGAGCAGGAGGTTTGCCACGTGGGCATCCTGGACCGGTGCGACGGTCCCGTCGAGGACGACGGTGCCGGCCTCCACGGTGGCGAGCACGGCGATGGCGTCGTAGGAGCAGCGGTCACCGGCGAGCGCGCAGGCCCAGGTGGCGATCACCTCCCCCGAGGCGATGGCCGGCAGGTGCTCGGCTCGCTGTTCGGGAGATCCGGCGCGAGCGACGGCCGCCGCCACGAGGTTGGTGGGGAGCACGGGCCCGGGGAAGACGTGCCGGCCCAGCACCTGGGCGACGAGGGCGAGGTCCTCCACCCCTGCACCCGACACGCTGCCACCCCCGTGCTCCTCGGGCACGAGCATCGAGAACCAGCCGAGCTCGCCACCCTGCTCCCAGGCGGCGCGGTCGTAGCCAGCAGGATCGTCGAAGAGCTCGCGAACCCGGCTCACCGGTGCGGAGGCGTCGAGGAACTTCTCCGTGGTCTCGAGGAACAGCTGCTGCTCGTCGGACAGCTCCGCGCCCACCGCACCCCCGATCGCAGGTCCCACGCCGCCCATCTTCGCATCCGGCGGCACGGCGTGGCCACGTGTGTGTCTCCCCCCTGCACGAGCACGGGCCCCCGTGCCCTTCGTCGGGAAGGTGCCCGTGGAGGTGCCCGCCGAGGTGCGGGGAAACGGGTTTCCCTGCCCGCCCTTCTCTCGGGGAAGCCGGGCGGCCATGGGCAGCGCTCGAGCGCGGAAAGGCGGGGGCAGGCGCCGCGGTCAGCCTTTCCGTCACCCAGGGGGCGCGGTGGCCGTGGGCTGGTCGCTTCCGCAGTGCTTGCATTTCGAAGCGGCCGCGGGCAGGTCGTCGGACAGGCACGCCGGACACGTCTTGACGGCGGGCGGGTCGCCGAAGACGACGGCGCCGCGTCGCTTCGAGATGTAGCGGTACGGGACCACGACGGCGAAGTAGATGGCGCCCATGAAGATGACGAAGTAGATGACGGCGGTGACGAACGCGCCGATGTTGAGGAACGTCGCCGGGTTCCCTTCGCGCCCGAGCTGCCACCCGAGCCCGACCGACGAGCCGCCCGAGGCCCGTGTGATGGGCGGGTTGATCACGTTGGTCGTGAACGCCGACACTAGGTTGCTGAAGGCGAGGGCCACCACCAGGCCCACGGCCACCACCACGACGTCTCCCCGCATGAGGAAGTTCCTGAACCCTTTGAGCACCTGCGTCTCCCTCCCTTGTTGCCTGCGTGCCCGCTCTAGGCAGCAGGATCCGATGGCCGAGAGGCTATTGCGCGCTCTTCGCGCGGGCGGCCATGGGGGACGCCCCGACGCCACCGCCTCGAAATCAGCCTGGCGAGGTGGGCTCGAGCACCAGGCGAGCGAACCGCCAGAGGAGCACAAGGGGCGAGGAGCGGTCTAGCGCCCAGCGAGGGCGGCAAGCACCCGCGCCACGAGGGGGGTGTCGCCGAGGCGTTGCGTGAGGTACTCGCGCACGTGGCCCCCTGCGGCATGGATGACCCGGCCGGACACGTCGCCGGCCTCGTCCGACACCAGCCAGGCCACCACCCGTGCCACGTGCACGGGATCGAGGTCCAGACCAGGGGGAGGCGGGGAGGCCCGGAACATCGCCTCGTTCATCCTCGTGAAGGCCCCCGGCGACACGGCGTTGACGGTGATGCCGTGCTCGGCGCCCTGCTGGGCGAGCGCGATCGTGAGCGACCACACCGCCGCCTTCGCCGCACCGTAGCCGAGGCTGCTGCCCCCTGGGATCCTGGTGTCGAGGGCGACCTCGGAAACCGTGTTGATCACCCGCCCCCAACGCTGGGCCCGCAGGTGCGGCCAGGCGGCGCGTACCGTGCCGACCGAACCGTAGAAATTCACCGCGAAGCACCGGGCGAGGTCTTCCTCGCTCACCTGCTCGATCGGCCCGCCGCCAGCCACCCCTGCGTTGTTGACGACGATGTCGATGCGCCCGAACGCGTCGAGCGCGGTGCCGACTGCGGCAGCGGCTCCGGCGAACGTTGAGATGTCGGAGGTGTCCGCCACCGCCGCGCCACCGGCGGCGGTGATCTCACCGACGACGAGGGAGGCCACGCTCGGATCGCGACCTGACCCGTCGAGCTCGGCGCCCACATCGCAGACGACGACCGCTGCACCGCGCTCGGCAAGGAGATGGGCATGGGCTCGTCCGATGCCGCGGCCGGCTCCTGTCACCAGCGCGACCCTGCCTGCCAGCGAAGTTGTCACCCCTCCTCCCTCGTCACGACCACGCCACGTTAGTGAAGCTCGCGCAAGGCGGCGCTTGCCCTGCGGTACCGTCGTCAGCCGTGAGCCCTTCCGAGCCGCCGCCCGATCCGTGGGCGAGCCCTTCCGAGCCGCCGCCCGATCCGTGGCAGAACGCTCCTGCACGAGCCGCTACCGGCGGGCCGGCCTTTGGCGACCTCGTGGCTGCCCTGCGCGACGTCCAGGACCTCGTGGCCGGTACGAGCCCGCCCGACGCAGTGGTGGAGGCGGCTCGTGCCGCGCTCGTGGACCTCGCTGTCCTCCTGCGCCCGTGGGGAGCCGACGAGTGGACGACCCCGGCAGGGAAGCGCCCCGATCTCCCGGGACGGGGCCATCCGCTGCTCCCGCCGTTCGTCGCGGAGCACGAGACCGACCGCACGATCAGCGGGCGGGTCCGCTTCACCCGGTTCTACCTCGGCGGCAATGGCGCTGCGCACGGCGGCACCATTCCGCTGCTCTTCGACGACGTGCTGGGGCGCCTCGGCAACAGCGGGGGCCGTCGTCGGGCCCGGACGGCCTCGCTCCTGGTCAACTACCGGAAGGTCACCCCGATCGGCCCCGAGCTCCGGGTAGAGGGACGCATCGAGCGCGAGGAGGGCCGCAAGCGGTTCATGTCGGGGCGGCTCCTCCACGACGGGGAGCTGGTGGCCGATGCCGAGGGCCTCTTCGTCGTCCTCCTGCCGGGCCAGCCGTGAGGCTCCACAACGCCGCCCGCTCCGCTGGGCCGCTCCCAGCACAGCCGTCATGAAGTTTGCCGGTCTCGCAGGGGGCATCGGTTCCGGGAAGTCGACCGTGGCCGCGCGCCTCGTCGAGCGTGGCGCGGTCGTGCTCGACGTCGACCAGATCTCCCGAGAGGTCCAGCAGCCCGGTCAGCCGGTCTACCGGGCGATGGTGGCCCGCTGGGGGGACGCCATCGTCGGGCCAGACGGTGCGCTCGACCGCCAGGCCGTCGCCCACCGGGTGTTCGCCGACCACGACGAGCTGGCAGCCCTCATGGCCATCACCACCCCCGCGATCGAGGCCTCGATCTACGCCCGCGTCGCCGCCCATCACGACACGGACCGCGTGGTCGTGCTCGAGGCGGCCCTCCTCGCCCGGAACCCCCGCCTCTACGGGATCGCAGGACTGATCGTGGTGGACGTCCCTGAGGAGCTCGCCATCCGGCGGCTCGTCACGGGGCGGGGGATGCTCGAACGCGACGCCCGGGCACGGCTGGCCAATCAGCCGCCGCGCGAGGCGCGGCTGCAGGCGGCCGACTTCGTCATCGACAATTCCGGCGGCCTCGAGGCGCTCGACGAGCAGGTCGAAGCTGCGTGGGCATGGCTCGGGTCGCTCCCCGACGGTCGTCTCGAGGCGCGCCCCTCACCTGCTGGGCCCTCGCCGCCTGCCACCGGCGCCGGATGACCACGCCTGAGCTCCGCGCGGCAGCATCCGGTCGCCGCCGGCCCGACGCGGTCGCCGCGGCCGGTCGCCACCCGGGGTTCCCGCGAGCGCCGAACTCGGCCGGTCGCCACCCGGGGATCCCGCGTGCGCCGGCCTCGGCGCGGTGGATCCCCACGCCGGTCAGTCTGCCAACCTGACGACCCCGTCTGCTGCGAGCTTCTCGATCTCGTCGGTGCCGTAGCCGAGCTCGGCGAGGATCGAGGCCGTGTGCTGGGCCACGGTGCAGCCGGGGGCGACCCGCCCCGGCGTTGCCGACAGGGCCACCGGGGGCGCGTAGCGCAGCAGTGAACCGAACAGGGGATGCTCGACGTCGGTCACCAGCCCCATGGCACGCAGGTGCTCGTCGCTGACGGCGAACTCTGCCTGCGACCGTTCGGTCACGGCCACGCACCCCACGCCTGCGGACAGGAAGAGCTCCTCCCACGCGGTCGCCGGCCGCTCGGAGAACAGTGCCTCGAGCTCGCCGGCGAGGGCGTCGCTGTTGGCCTCGCGGCCCTCGGCCGTCGCGAACCTGGGATCCGCCAGGAGGGACGCGCGCCCGGCCATGCGCATGGCGAGCTCCCATTCCTGCTCCGTGCGGACGCCCAAGAAGACCCAACCCTGGGCTGTCCGGTAGAGGCGGTAGGTCGGGTCGAGCCCCAACTGCTCGGGGTCCGCCTGGCGCACCGGCACCTTGCCGGAGTACCGGTTGAAGTCGTCGGCATAGGCGAGGACGTTGCCGCCCACCATGCTCGTCCCGACGAACTGTCCCTCGCCGGTGCGCTGACGGTGCCGGAGTGCGAGCATGAGCGCGGCCAGCACGCCGACGGCGGCGTTGGCGTCGCCGTCGGTCAGGTTCCGCATGCGGGGGGCGACGACGGCCTGCGACTCGGCGGCACTCAAGTTGCTGTTCAGGTCCGGATCCAACCAGTACGCAGCCTGGCGGTGGACGCTGCCGGCGGCCGCGGCCGCGGTGCCCGCGTAGATGGGCCGGGAGGCGTAGGGACCATGTTGGCCGTACCCGGCACCGTGGACGTACACGATGCTCGGGTTGAGGGCCGCGACCGTGTCGTAGTCCACGCCCAGCTTGACGTCGACACCCGGACGGAACCCCTGCACGAACACGTCGGCCTTGCGCAGCAGCCGATGCATGATCGCGCGGCCCGCGTCGGTTCCCAGGTCGACGCAGATGCTCTCCTTGCCCTCGGTCGTCTTGGCCGCGCCCCACTCGGCCGGTCCGAAGCTCCAGCGCATGGGGTCGCCCTCGATGCTCTCGACCTTGATCACCCGCGCGCCGAGCGCGGCAGCCATCGTGACCCCGAAGGGCATGGCGTAGAAGTAGCCGAACTCGACGATGGTGACACCCTCGAGCGCATGGGCGGGGAGGAGCGGGCCCTCCCCGGCTCCTGCCCTGGGCTCCGGGAGAGGACGGTGGGCGTCGAGCGCCGGCGCCGAGCGCTCGATCGCCGAGGGCGTGCGGGAGAAGGATCCCACGGGGCCCACCTCTTCGATGGTGCCCACGTCGGGGTCCTCGACCGTCACGACGTTGCCGTTGGCCCGCATCTGGGGGTGGTCGAGGGCCTCCTCGGCAGACAGGACCGCCTCGAACGGCAGGTCGTCGTCGGCGAGCGAGCGCTCGATCCACTCCGCGAGGTCGCGCTCCTTCACGCGCTCGTGGATGGCTGCCTCCCAGGCGTCGGCGTCCTCGAGAGTCCAGAACGAGGGCATGTCGCGGAACCGCTCGTCGGCAAGCATCCAGTCCAGCTCGAGGACCTTGACGAGCGCTGCGGCCTGGTGAGGCAGCTGCGGGCTGAAGAAGAGCCAGCGCCCGTCACGCGTGCAGGAGCTGACCATGTAGCGGGTCGCGGCGGGGGTGCGCCGCGAGGCTGCTGCGGTCGGTGCCGCGCTGGCCGGTGGCGAGGCCATCTTGGCTCCGAGCTGGACGTGGTAGGAGACGAAGTAGTCGATCGGGTTGAGCCCCTGGTACAGGGAGGCGTCCACTCGCTGACCGCGGCCCGTGCGGTCGCGCACGACGAGCGCGGCCATGATCCCGGCCACGGCCATGTTCGCGGCGCCGTTGCTCGCGACGCGGGCGCCGGAGAAGATCGGCCCCGGCCGGAACGCGAAGTCGCCACGCCAGAAGGCGCCGGCCTTGGCCATCACGAGCGCGTCGTCCGCAGGGATGCGGGCGTAGTGCCCAGCAGGTCCGAAGCCCTTGATCGCGCAGTACACGAGCCCGGGGTGGCGGGCGCAGAGCGTGTCGGAGCCGAGACCCCACGCCTCGGCGCGGCCGGCGTCGAAGGCCTCGACCACGACGTCGGCGCCAGCCACGAGGGCGGCCACCGCCTCCTGGCCGGCCGGAGCGGTCAGGTCGGCGACGACGGACTCCTTCCCGCGGTTCCACACCAGCCAACCGGAGGGGACTCGGGTGCGCAGGGAATCGCCGCCGGGCGCCTCGACCTTGATCACCCGTGCACCGTTGTCGGCGAGGACCATGCCCGTCTGGGCGGCTGCGGGGCAGCCGTCGCCGAGCTCGACGACCACCAGGTCGCTGCAGATCAGTCCCATGGCGACAACGTAGCCACCGCGGGTGTCTCGCGCCGTGCCGCATCCGCCCAGCTCGCCCGCCTGGGCAGGCCGATCGACGCGGTTGGACGCGACACCTACCGGTTCGGCTCGCGGCCCGAAGGGGTCCTACACTGACGGCCCGCACCCTTGGACGCCGTGCGGGGCCGCTCGGGTCCCACCAGGAGAGGGACGTGCCGACCGACACCGAAGAGACCGACGCAGAGCTGCTCGCGCGCTACCCCGACGCTCGCCTGGACCACGTCAACAAGCACTTCTACCGTGGGCTCCTGCACCGAGAGCTGCGGCTCAACCGGTGCGCCGACTGTGGGTGGTGGCACCACCGACCGAAGCCCATCTGCCCGAGCTGCTGGTCAGCCAACGTCGTGCCCACGCCGGTCAGCGGAACCGGCACCATCCACCTCGCCATCTTCTTGCACCAGGGGCCGCCGGCAGACGGCGTCGACTACGCCACGCCGCACCCCGTCGTGACGGTGGAGCTCGACGAGCAGGAAGGGCTGCGCTTCACGAGCACCGTCGTCGGGGCGGCCAACGACGAGATCGTGATCGGCGCAAGGGTGCAGCTGGACTGGATCGAGCGCGGCGGCCGACCGTTGCCGGCGTGGCGGCTCGTCGAGGGAGAGCAGCGATGACCGCGGCGACGCGCAATCCGAGCAAGGACCAGGTGGCCTTTGCCTCGGCGGCGACCACGGGGTTCGTGCGCAGCGCCGGTGAGGTGACCGCCTCGTCGCTCGCGATCGACGCCTGCATCCGGGCGATCCAGGCAGCCGGCGTGGACCGCCGCGACATCAACGGCATCATCGGTGACGACAACGCGTACGTGCAGTCCGCCCTCGGGATCCCGGCGGTCAACTACCACGTCGGTGCTGGCGTGCCCTTCGGGTTCGCCATCGCCAACGCGGTGGGAGCCATCGCCTCGGGCCAGGCCGACGTGGTCCTCGCCTACCATTCCATCTACCGGAACCCGTCCAACTCCCGCTCCGCGGCCAGCGATCCCTTCCGGATGGCCGCTTTCCGGCGCATGGCGGCTGCCATGGGGGGCGGCGACGGGTTCGGTCCGGACTCCGTGGCCGGTGCCGTCGGCTACACGGCCTGGGCCAGCCGCTACCTCCACGAGTTCGAGGAGAGCAGGGACCTCTTCGGTTACGTGGCCGTCAACGACCGCTCGAATGCAGCGCGCAACCCGGCGGCGGTCATGCGAGAGCCCATCACGATGGACGACTACCTGGCGTCGCGCATGGTCCGGTGGCCGCTGTGCATCCTCGATATGGACGTCCCCATCGACGGCGCCGACGCGTTCGTCATCACGACCGCCGAGCGCGCCCGCGACCTGGCCCTCCCCCCGGTGCTCGTCCACGCGTGCACGAACGGCATGATCGCCCAGAACGAGGAGGACCAGACCCCGAGCCTTCGCAACCACGGTCAGCACGCGGTGCTCGAATCGCTGCGCGCCAAGAGCGATCTGTGGATCGAAGACGTCGACGTCTTCTTCCCCTACGACGGGTTCTCCTTCATCACTATCAGCTGGATCGAGAACGCCGGCTGGTGCGGGTTGGGGGAGGCCAGGCGCTTCATCGAGAGCAACTGGGACGAGAAGGGCAACCGCATCCTGATCGACGGGCGGGTGCCGGTCAACCCCCATGGCGGCGCCTTGTCCGAGGGCGGCACCCAAGGCTCGGGCCACACCCGCGAGGCGGTCCACCAGCTCCAGGGGCTGGCCGGCGAGCGCCAGGTCGAAGGGGCACGCACGGCGATGCTCCTGCTCGGAGGGTTCTTCTTCAACTCGCAGGGCGCGATCCTGCGCCGACCGTAGGCCGGCGAAGGACAGGCCGGCGCCTGTCGGGTGAGGTACCGCGCACCCTCGTTCCCGACCGGTGTCCAGCGTCGCGCGTCGACGACCGCGGCGCGGCGTGGGACCATGGAGGGCGGACGCCGGACCGTCGGTGGACAAGGAGTTGAGGTCACCGGCCACCCACCGGGCAATGGCAGGAGCTGGGCAACGGGGTCTCGAACGAACCATCGGCAGGGCGAAGACGACCGAGAGGTGGACGCATGACTGGCAAGCTGTGGGCGAACTCGGGTGACTCACACTCCCTCGGCGAGCGCGCCGTGTGGGACGAGATCCTCCCGGGCGACCTCGCCGCGCGCATGCCGCGCAGCGAGAAGTTCGATGGGTACGAGATCGTCCACGTCGACGGCAAGAGCTTCCGGCGCGACCTGCCCAAGCTCGAGACCAAGAAGGTCGGTGGCAAGACGATCGGCGAGCTCGTCAGCGAGCGAGGTGCCACCGACATCGCCGCGAGGCTGCGAGACCTCGACGAAGAGGGGGTGTGGGCAGAGGTCGTCTACGACTCCCTCGGCCTGTGGGAGTCGATGATCGAGGACCCCAAGCTCCTGCAGGCGGCCAACCGCGCGCAGAACGAGTGGAAGGCTGCCGAGATCGTCCGGCGCTCGAACAGCCGCCTGGTGCCCACGGCCTCGATCCCGCTGCTGGACATGAAGCTGGCCATCAATGAGCTGCAGCACGCGGCCTCCATCGGACTCAAGGTCGTGAGCATGCCGACCGGGGTGCCCACGGGCATGCCGGACTACAACCGCGACGAGTGGGAGCCGCTGTGGGCCGCTGCCGAGGAAGCCGGCATGGTGCTCGGCTTCCACATCGGCTCGGACAACGACGGCAACTCGAACACGCCGTTCCGGGGCCCTGGCGGGGCGGTGCTCAACTACGTCCAGACCACCTACGGCGGGCAATTCACGGCGATGAAGCTGGTCACCGGTGGGGCGCTCGACCGGCACCCGAACCTCAAGGTCCTCATCTCCGAGGGCGGTGCGAGCTGGGTGCCCTTCATCGGCGACCGCATGAACGAGGGCTACCGGCAGCACAGCATGTTCGTCCGGCCCGTCCTCTCGCGGCTGCCCAAGGAGATCCTCTACCGGCAGGTGTACACCTCGTTCCAGCACGACGAGTCGGCGCCGGCCGCCATGTGGGCCATGGGGTACCGCAACGTCCTGTGGGGCAGTGACTACCCGCACCTCGAGGGTACGTTCGGCCACACCCAGAAGACCCTCCACGAGCTGTTCGACCGGGTCGATCCCGAGGTCAGCTATCGGATCCGGCTCGGCGCGTTCAAGGAGCTCTTCCCCCACGTGGGCGATCCGCCCCAGGAGTAGCTCGCCGGGCACGCGGGGTGCGCACGATCCGACGCCCGCTGCCGCGTTGAACCGTGGCGCCCTGCCGACGGCAAGGCCTGGCAGCGCTTGTGGTCAGGCGGCGCTTGTGGTCAGGCAGCGCCGGCCGCACTGACGAGCTCGAAGATGTCGTTCGGCCCGAGCGGGGTGGCCGTCACCTTGACGCCGAGGGGAGCGAGGGCATCGGCCACGGCGTTGGCCACCGCGGCGTGCGAGCCGATCGCCCCGCCCTCGCCGAGCCCCTTGTAACCCCCCGGGTTGGTGGTCGATGTGCTGTCCATGTGCGCCACCTCGATGTCGGGCACCTCGGTGGCGGTGGGCAGGAGGTAGTCCATGAACGTGGTCGTGAGGGGGTTGCCGTCGGCGTCGTAGACGAAGTTCTCGAGCAGGACGCCGCCGATGCCCTGGACCACGCCGCCGTAGACCTGACCCTCGACGATTCGCGGGTTGATCATCTTGCCGCAGTCCTCGGCCACGATGTAGCGCAGGATCCTCGGATGCCAGGTGGCCGGGTCGATCTCCACCACGCACAGGTGGGTCGCGTTGGACCACGTCGGGAACTGCTTCGGCTGGAAGCGGACCGTGGCCTCGATCCCGGGCTCGACCTCGGGGGGGAGCGACGACGGGTCCGTGTAGACGAACTTGGCGACGTCGGCCACGGTGGTCGAGGCCTCGGGCGACCCCTTCACGGAGATCACCCCCAGCTCCACCTGGAGGTCGTCGGCCGAGGCCTCCAGCGTGTGGGCCGCGATGGCGAGCATCTTCTCGCGCACCTTCTCGGCCGCCGAGCGGGCGGCGCCACCCGCGACCACGGCGGTGCGCGAGCCGCCGGTGCCCGGTCCCCAGGGCGTGCCCTGCGTGGTGCCCTGTACGACGGTCACGTCGTCGTAGGCCACGCCGAGGGTGTCGGCGACCACCTGGGCCATCGTGGTCTCGACCGACTGGCCGTGCGAGGTGGTGCCGATGTAGGCGGTCACCCGCCCGTCGGGCTCGACCCGCACGGTGGCGCCCTCGGTCTGGAGGGTCGGGGCACCCATGGAGGTGGGCTCGGCGTAGACGCTGATGCCGAGCCCCAGGTAGCGACCCTCCGCGCGCGCCGCTTCCTGCTCGCGCCGGAACCCTTCGTAGCCGAGCACCTCGAGTGCCCGTTCGAGGGACTCGAGCGGGCTCATCTCGTTGAACTGCTGACCCGCAGGGTTCGTGTAGGGAAGGTCGGTGCTCGCCAGGAGGTTCCGCCGGCGCAGTTCGACCGGGTCCATGCCGATCTCCCGAGCCGCGTAGTCCATCATGATCTCGCGCACTGTGGTCTCGAACATCCACGGTCCCCGGTAGGCGCCCTTGCCCATCGTGTTGGTCCACACCATGGCGGTCGAGTACCCGTAGCGGGGGATCTTGTACGGGCCCGGCACGAGGGTGGGGTCCATGCAGGCCGGGCATGCGGGGTACGCCCCGACGTCGGCCTTGTGCTCGACGGTCATGGCCTGGATCACGCCGTCTGCATCGATCGCCAGGCGAGCCTTCGCCCACTCGTTGCGAGCGTGCGGCGCCGACGTCAGGTTCTCGCGGCGGTCCTCGATCCACTTCACCGGCCGTCCGAGCAGCCTGGAGGCGAGCACCACCGCGCACTCCTCGCGGAACACGAACATCTTCTGGCCGAAACCGCCCCCGACGTCGCGCATCTCGACCGTGATGGAGGACTCGGGCACATTGAGGTAGCGGCTGAAGAAGTCCCGCGTGCCGTGGGCCGATTGGCCGGAGACCACCAGACGGCACGTGTCGGTGCCCCGGTCGTAGTCGGCCAGGATCCCCCTCGCCTCCATGGGGACGGGGATGTAGCGGTTCTGCTCGATCTGGGCCTCCACGACATGGGTCGCGGTGGCGAGCACCTGCTCGAGGTCGGCCGACAGGGGGGTGAAGGGCATCGCGACCATGTTGTTGGACGCAAGCCCCCAGTCGGCATGCACCACGTTGGCCGTGTCGTCACCTGCGGTCCGGTAGTCGGGGACAGCGGTCGTCGGTTCGATGTCGACCTCGATCGCCTCGCAGGCGTCCTCGGCGACGTAGCGGCTCACCGCCACGACCAAGGCGACGGGGTCGCCCACGTACTTCACCGAGCCCACGGCCAGCGGGGGCGGCGTGACCAGGTCGGGGCCGAGCATGCCGTGCCAGCCCGTGCCGTGGTGAGGGAGCAACGACTCGCCGGTGAACACCGCCACCACACCCTCCATCGCCGCTGCCGCCGTGACGTCAATGCGCGTGATGCTGCCGCGGGCGACCTCCGAGCGGAGGAAGGCGGCGTGCAGCATGCCGGGCACGGTCACGTCGTCGACGTAGCGGCCGTGGCCGGTCAGGAGGCGGCGATCTTCCTTGCGCGCGACGGACTGGCCGATGAACCGGGCGGCGAGAGGGGCTGGGGGAGTGGACGTCATGGGGTCGAGGCTATCGTGCGTCCGTCGGCCCCTCTCGTGGCCGGGCACCCCTCGGTGCAGGCCCAGGGCTCGTCCCGGCGAGGCAGCGCTGCGGCGAGCCCCTAGGCTCTTCGGACCGCGGCACGGCCGTCGGCCGTCGGTCCCGCCTGGCCTGACCGCTTCCGTCCGGCTCGGGGCGCGCGGCCGGCAGCACAGGGGCGATGAGGTTCACGACGACGCGTCGCTCCGTCCCCACAGCGCCCCGCTCGCCACGAGGGACCTGACGCGCTCCTCGTCGTAGCCGAGCAGGTGGCTCAGGACCTCCTCGTTGTGCTCACCGGCGGCCGGTGGGACGTGGCGGACCTCGACGGGCGAGGCGGACAGGTGCAACGGGCTGCCCACGGTCCTGACGGTGCCGAGGGTGGGATGCTCGTACTCGACGATCGCCCCTCGGGCCTCGAGCTGGGGGTCGGACAAGACCTCGGCGAGGTTCCGCACCGGCTCGTTGGGGACGCCGCCCTCGTCGATGGCGGCGCGGATCTCCTCCCGGGTCCGCGCCGCTGCCCACGAGCGGACGAGGTGGACGATCTCGTCGAACCAGAGCTGGCGCTCCTCCTCTCCAGCGGGGGGAAGCCCGGTGCCGAGCTCCGGTCGGCCGAGGAGCGTCATCAGCCGGGTGAACGACGGGCCGGCGGCCGCGATCACGACGAACCCGTCCGAGGCGGGGAACACGCTGTAGGCGGGGAGCTTCGCCGGGTGGAAATTGCCGCTTCGCTGAGGCAGCACGCCGGCGATGGCGTGCCACATGGGAAACCCGTCCAGGCACGCGACCACCGGCTCGAGCAGCGAGACGTCGACGACCTGGCCCTTGCCGGTTGCCGCTCGCTGGTAGAGGGCTGCCAGGATGCCCACCGCCAGGTGCAGGCCACCGAGATAGTCGGCGCTCGAGTTGCCGGTCTTGATCGGGGGACCGTCGGGATCGCCCGTCATGTCGAGGAGCCCACCGCGAGCCTGGGCCGTGAGGTCCCAGCCGTCGCGCTCGGCGTCGGGGCCGCTGCGGCCGTAGCAGGTGAGGGAGGCCCACACGAGATCGGAGCGCAGCGCGAACCCCCAGGCTTCGGTGATCCCGAGCGACCGGCGCGCGCGCGAGCCGAAGTTCTCCACCACGACGTCGCTGATCGCGACGAGGTCGGCGAGGACCTCACGTGCCTCGGGGAGGTGAAGGTCCAGCGTGACGCTGCGCTTGTTGCGGTTGGTCGAGAGCCAGGCGCCCGAGAAGCGGCGGCTGTCCTCGACCCCCGGCGGGCTGAGCGCAACCCGGGTCATGAGGGCCGTCGTGGGCTCCTCGACCTTGATCACGTCCGCGCCGAGGTCCGCGAGCACCTGCGTGCAGTATGGCGCACCGATCATTTGCGACAAGTCGATGACTCGCACCCCGTCGAGCGCCCCCACGTCTCCTCCTTGTTCGTGCCTTCCTGCCGCGCGAGGTTCAGTTCACCGGTGGCCAGTTGCCTTCGGTGGGCCCGACGCAGGCCGGCGGGTCTCCGACCACAGTCTCCTGCATCGCCGTGGCCGCGAGCAGGTTCCCCTCGGCCGGGGTCACCTCGCGGCCCGCACCGCTCGCTGCCTGGGGAGCCGGTGGCCCCCGTCCGCGGTCCCCGGGGGTCGGTCCCTCGTGAGGTGCCCCCGTGCGATCGCAAGCCGTACACTGTCGCCCGCGACCATCGCGGGTGGCCGGGCAGGTGGCTCGCGCGGATGCCGGTACGTGCGGGTGGGTTGGGGCATCGTGGGAGGGGTGGCTCGGTGACCGTTGCGCACACAGGCACCGACAGCAAGGCAGCACCGCCGCGACCGCTCGGCGGCGTCCGTGTCGTCGACCTCACGGGCGCCATCGGCGCCTACTGCACGAGGATCCTGGCCGATCTCGGGGCGGACGTCGTCAAGGTCGAACCGCCCGCGGGGGATCCGATGCGAAGCCGCCCGCCGTTCAAACGAGGGGTGATGGGGCCCGAGGCCAGCCTCGTGTTCGCCGCCTACCACGCCAACAAGCGGGGGGTCACGCTCGATGCCGGGGTCGATGCTGCGCTGCCGTTGCTGTCGGAACTTGCCGCGACAGCCGACGTCGTGGTCGTGTCGCCGACTCGCAAGGCGCCCCTGGCGGGGTTCGACTGGGACGAGCCCTCGCTCTCGTGGGTGCCCGGAGGCGCCGTGGTCGTGGCCCTCACGCCCTTCGGCCTGTCCGGGCCCTTCCGGGAGCTTCGCTCGACCCCGTTCGTGTCCTTCGCCTTTGGGGGAGGCATGCACCACATCGGCAGGCCGGACGGGCCCCCGGTGGCTGTTCCCGGCCAGCAGTTGTGGGACTATGCCGGCCTTGCCGGAGCCATCGGCGCGTTGGCCGCCCTGCACGCCAGGCCACGGGTCGGCGGCCAGGTCCTCGACGTCAGCGTGCACGAGGCCGCGACTGCCATGGACTTCCTCATCGAGCGCTACGACGCCGAAGGGGCGGGCAGGCGCAACCGGGGTGCGGGGATCGGCTACCCTCCTACCGGTACGTGGTGGTGCGAGGACGGCGCGCTCGAGGTCTCCTGCCACCAACAGCACCACTGGCAGGCCTTTCTCCACATGCTCGACGATCCCGACGAGCTGTCGGAGCCGTCTTTGAACGACCCGCTGGTGCGGCGCGAGGCGTTCGAGGGGCTCCGCGAGGTGATCGCCCGGCTGATGGCCAGCCGCAAGGTCCTCGACCTGTTCGAGCGTGGCCAGGCGGCTGGGCTCCCCTGTAATCCGCTCTACAGCGTGGCGCAATTCGTGCGTGATCCGCAGGCCCGCTCGAGGGGCCTGTTCGTCGAGATGACCAAGGCGGGCCTCGGCACTGTCGAGCTCCCGTGGAAGTCGTTCTCCTCGACCCCGCGACTGCTCGAGCTGCGGCGGCCCGCGCCGAGCCTCGGCGAGCACAACGTCGAGGTGTTCGTGGACGAGCTCGGTCACACGCGTGATGAGCTCGAGCGGTGGAGGGCGACGGGGCTTGTCTGACCAGCCGCAGGCGCTCGAGGGCCTGAGAGTCCTGAGCTTCGGCGCCTTCGTCGCCGGCAACACGGCAGGGCTCCTGTTGGCCGAGCTGGGCGCCGAGGTGGTCAAGATCGAGGCGCGTGAGCGCCCCGAGGTCCTTCGCACGCCGGCCTACGCCATCGGGCCCGCGGTCACCGAGCCATCAGGGGCGCCCCAGACGGTCATGTACGGGACGCTCTCCCGCGGGACGAAGAGCCTCTCCATCGACCTTCGCAAGGAGGCGGCACGGCCCGTTTTCCGGGCGCTCGCGCGCGAGGCGGACGTCGTCATCGAGAACTTCGCCGGTCCGACGTTGACTCGCTGGGGGTGCGGGTTCGAGGACCTCTCGGCCCACAATCCTCGCCTCGTGTGGCTGTCCCTGTCCGGCTACGGGCGTGACGGGCCATGGGCCAACTACCTGGCCTATGCCACGAACATCTCGGGGTACATGGGCCTGACCTCGTTGTGGGGGCACGCGCACGGCACGTTCCCCGACTACGTGACAGGCACCACGGGGGCCCTGGCGGTGCTCGGCGCCCTGGCCGAGGTGGCACGAACGGGGCAGGGCGCCTATCTCGACGTCGCGCAGATCGACGCCATGGCGCAGCTGATGACGCCCGTGCTGTTGGATCCGCTCGTCAACGGCCGGGAGGCCGCCGGGGGCGAGAACGTCGTGCCTGGTTCCTGGCTTGCTGGCGTGTACCCAGCGCTCGGACGCGATGCCTGGGTGGCAGTCGAGCTCGAGGACGCCGAGGACTGGTCGGTGCTGTGCCGCGTGCTCGGCTGCCCGGAGCTGGAAGCCGGTCCCCGCGCCCCGACTGCCGACCACCGCGGGAGGCTCGACGCCGCGCTCGCCTCCTGGGTCGCCGAACGCACGGCCCACACGGCCGCGCACCTGCTCCAGAAGGCCGGCCTGGCGGCGGGCCCCGTGCAGGAGCCCGAGGACGTGTGGCGGGACCCCCAGCTGTGGGCTCGGGGCTTCCCGGTCAGGTTGCTCAACCCCGACTACGGCCCCCTGCACTACCCAGGCTCGGTGCTCCGGCTGAACCGCTCGCCGGGCCGGATCCGAGGCAGCGGGCCCCGCCTGGGCCAGCACACCCATGCGATCCTTCGCGACTGGATCGGCGCCAGCGAGGCAGACCTGGCCTCGTTGTCCGCCTCCGGTGCCATCTTCCAGGCTCCAGGGGAGCCGACGGTCGAGGACGAGGGAACCAGGTAACTGAGGAAGGTCGCGCTTGGACGGGCCGGGCGGGCTCGATGGTCACAAAAGGGCGGGACGCACCCTGCCCGCTCGTGACCGCAGGCGTTACGCTTGGACGCCGAGAAGGCGCGGGCGCAACCCCGAACGCGGAGGAGCCCCGGCGGCCAGATGGCTGGACGGGCGCAGCGGTGGCCGACCGGCGTCCGTGAGAGGGTCCGGCCGGAACGAGGCGCCGGGCTCACATGACAGGGAGAGGAAGAAGAGATGACCGAGCAACTCCCCTACAAGATCCTCGATGCCGACAACCACTTCCTCGAGCCGCCTGACCTCTACGAGCGGTTCATCGACCCGAAGAAGAAGGACCTCGCGATCCGCTACGTCAAGGATCCGAGCACGGGCCGCAGCCTCCAGCTGTTCGCGGGCAAGCCGTCGAAGTTCACCGTCACCCAGGTCACCTACTCCAAAGAGGAGCTCGACAAGATGCTCGGCCAAGGTGGCATTCGCGGTGAGGCAGAGCAGGAGATGACGGTGATGCCCGGCATGCTGCTGAACCGTCTGAACCCTTTCAAGGGCCTCTCGGAGCAGGAGCGCAAGGACCTGGTGTCGCAGTTCCGGAACCAGCGCGAGTCCTACGGCAACCGCGACCTGCGGCTCGCCCTGATGGACGAGCAGGGGATCGAGGCGGCCCTCATGTACCCGGCCTCGGCCCACGACATCGAGTTCGAGTTCGCCGACGATGTCGACGCCATGTACGCGAACATCCGGGCGTTCAACCGCTGGATCCACGAGGAGATCGGCTACGCGGCGGACAATCGGATGTTCCTGCCCCCCTACATCGCCCTGGCTGACGTCGATCTCGCCGTGCAGGAGCTCGAGATTCTGCTCGAGACCGGCGCGCCCATGGTGCAGATCAAGTCCGGCCACGCCCACGGCGGCCGCGCCAACCCCTTCGGGGGCCGATCGGTGGCCGACCCGGTCTTCGACCCGGTGTGGGCCCGGGTGAACGAGGCGGGGATCCGGCTCTGCGTCCACCTGGGCGGTACCGACTAC
>Ga0070738_10003168_pt1 | contig 22378 bp, 16 predicted proteins | sample Coa_R2_2_FD_66446 | JGI IMG/M metagenome (GOLD analysis project Ga0070738, IMG submission 66446) | Surface soil microbial communities from Centralia Pennsylvania, which are recovering from an underground coalmine fire - Coalmine... | ecosystem: Environmental > Terrestrial > Soil > Unclassified ... | reverse complement strand
CTTGTCTCCCTTGTCTCCCTTGTCTCCCTTGTCTCCCTTGTCTCCCTTGTCTCCCTTGTCTCCCTTGTCTCCCTTGTCTCCCTTGTTCCCTCTGCTCCTCTGCTCCTCTACTCCCTCGTCTCGTCTTCTCCCTCGCCATCCAAGAGCAATCAAAACGAAAGCTTCTATGCAAAGGGTAAGGGTGAAAAAGTAATGAGTTGCAATTCCCAAAGCATTGATTCCTACCCAAGAGAGTGTTAGCCACAGAGGTAATTGAGTTCTATTTTGGATATGGCGACTGGCAATAACTAAGTGAGCGAGTGTCGCAATTACCCACAAGAGCGCCAAAGTGTAATGACGAGCTTCTTGTGCTAAAAAAATTCCATAGGGTGATGTTGCCATCAATGCAGCGGCTAAATGACTCACAGTAAGTGAGCGAAAAGCAAGCCAGCTTAAACCATAGATAGCTGGGATGGATGCTGCACCAAAAATAGCAGCAAGAGATCGCCCTCCCCATAAGGAAACCATACCTTCCTGCGTGGGAAACAACTGCATCCACCAGTGAGATAGCACAAAGTAAAGTGGCGGATGATTACTTTCATTTAACAAATGTGTCCAAACATCTTTGATTTGGGTATTGGGTTGTGGTTGCAGTGGCTGCAGTAAAACATCAACAGAAATAACTTGATCCAAAGGTATAGGTAAAAAACTATTGCCAAGACTAAAGACCAGTGTGGAAAACTCATCAGTCCAAGGGGGTTTAGCCGTCAAGTTGGTTAAGCGCAAACCAATGCCGATGATCAGCCAAACCAATAGCAATAGAGAATGAAGCCAAGGGGATGTCATAGCTAGCTGTATCATCAACACTTGAACATAAGGCATGGGGTAGGGGTATGGCGGGCAGTGAGTGCTGGACTGACTCGCCGTACTACCCTTTACCTATGCCATATGACTCATCAAAAAACGTTTCAACTATGCAAAATTAATAAATATGGTTTAATTCTAATGGCCTGTGACTACTGTAACAGTTGATGCTATCCTTGAGCGTGCCCTTATGGGGTATGATTTGTCTTCCGAAGACGGATTGCTATTGTTAAAAGAAACTGACCCTGGTGCGATCGCCGCTATTAGGCATACAGCTGATAAATTACGTCAACAACAAGCAGGGGATATGGTAACTTATGTCATTAATCGAAATATAAATTTTACCAATATCTGCGAGCAGCACTGTAGTTTCTGTGCCTTCCGGCGAGATGAAGGTCAAAAGGGTGCTTATTGGTTAGATTGGGAACAAATTTTGACAAAGGTCAAAGATGCTGTACATCGGGGTGCTACAGAAATTTGTATGCAAGGAGGACTGAATTTACAAGCGAAAGTCAATGGTAAATCTTTGTCCTATTATCTGAAGCTAGTAGAAACAATCAAGCAAGAATTTCCCCAACTTCATCTGCATGCTTTTTCTCCCCAAGAAGTGCAATTCATAGCCAGAGAAGACGGACTTGAGTGGAGTTATGTGATTTCTGCTTTAGCGGAGGCTGGCGTTGACTCGATGCCAGGAACGGCTGCTGAAGTATTGGATGATGAAGTGCGACGTATTCTTTGTCCTGAGAAAATCAACACAGCGACTTGGCTGGAAATTGTAAGTACAGCTCATAAATTGGGTTTACATACCACCAGCACCATGCTGTCAGGACATATTGAGACACCAGAACAACAGATTAAGCATTTGGAAAAATTGCGATCGCTCCAACAAACTGCCATCAATCAGGAGTATCGCGCCCACATCACTGAGTTTATTTTATTACCCTTTGTGGGGAAAGAAGCCCCTAAAACCTTACGTCGCCGCGTAGGAAGAGATCAGCCTATCTTAGCGGACGCACTTCTATTAACAGCTGTGGCGCGAATTTTTTTAGGAAATTGGATTTCTAACCATCAACCGAGTTGGGTAAAACTGGGACTAGAAGGAGCAAAAGAAGCTTTAGTTTGGGGCTGCAATGACATCGGTGGAACATTGATGGAGGAGCACATCACAACAATGGCAGGTGCGATTGGTGGTACATGTATGGAAGTCGAAACCCTACAAGCCACCATTACCTCTCTAGGACGCCCATACAAACAACGTAACACTCTCTACCACCATCTTCAGTAATTTGAAACGAAAAGATAAAGCCCTCTCCAACAAAAACCTACCTCCCCCTTGTCCCCCCCATAGATGATCCCCGTGATACCAATACAGGATACGATGGACGTTGATTTACGATCATTTTAGTCATGTTTATGAAACGTTATTGGTCACGTCTACTTGCTCTGGCTTTGGTTTTAGTTATCGGTTTAATAGGCTGTTCGAGTCCAGACAATTTAACAGGTGATTATCGTCAAGATACTTTGAGTGTGGTCAATACTTTAAGAAATGCACTAGAACTACCACAAAATTCCCCAGACAAAGCTGCAGTTCAAGCAGAGGCACGTAAAAAAATCAATGACTTTGCAGCACGCTACCAACGTAATAGCGCTGTTGCTGGTCTAAATTCCTTTACAACTATGCGCACAGCCCTCAATTCTTTGGCTGGACACTACAGCTCATACCCCAATCGTCCCGTACCACAAAAGCTCAAGGATCGTTTAGAGCAGGAGTTTCAACGGGTAGAGGCAGCGCTGCGGCGTGGCGCTTAACATCTACTATTAGGAGTGAATGGTCAATAGTCTTAGGCTATTGACTCTTGACTATTGAGTATTAATTACAACTATTACCTCAAGCCCTTCAAAGCAATCAGAGGTAATTTTGCTGTGTAAAAATTCACTTTGGCTTCACTATTTTATTTTATCAACTTTATTAATATAGAAAATATAAAAAATCTTTCTCAAATATTTTAAATTTTCCTGTTACACCAGAAAATTGCAAAATTCAGCAACAGAAATGGGGATTAGACAGTCGTTGTTAAATATTAGACCGCAACCCCTATTTGTATAACTATGGATTCTATATACGTCGCCTGAGGTTATTTGAGTTGGGGTCATGATGATTTTGTCCTTCTACGTGTACTTATGTCCAACTGTCTGTTGAATATTACAAAATTAACGCTTTTTTGGCGACGCTTTTTCACTGTCGTTTTCAGTACTAGTCTGCTGATTCCCTACTTTGAGAGTCAACCAGTAAGGGCACAAGTTACCGAGTATTGCCAATTATCAAGATCTGCTGTGCAAGAAAAAGACAACTTACGGTTGTCAGCAGTCAGAGGCAATCAAGACGCACTCTCACGCTATCAACAATTACTGCGACAACATGCACAAGCTTTGCAGGAATGTCGCAATCGTACTTGGCCACAAGTCCAAGCCATCTGGCTACGTTTATATCCCTGTGATACACGACCAGGAGAGCTAGATGAAATTATGGATCGGATTGTTAACCGAGGCTATAACCAAGTCTATTTGCAAGTTTTCTACGATGGACAGGTACTGTTGCCAATGGCCATTAACCACACAGCTTGGCCGTCTGTCGTTCGCACACCTGGATCACAAAATGTTGATTTGCTCTCCATGGCAATTCAAAAAGGTCAAGAACGTGGTCTTAAGGTCTACGCTTGGATGTTCACTATGAATTTTGGCTATACCTATGCCCAGCGCCCAGACAGAGAAGGTGCGATCGCTCGCAATGGGAAAGGTCAGACCAGCTTATACGTAGTCGATAATGGTAGTCAAGTTTTTATTGACCCTTATAACTTGCAAGCAAAGCACGACTACTACCAAATGTTACAGGAAGTGTTACGTCGTCGCCCAGATGGAGTGTTATTTGATTATGTCCGCTATCCCCGACAGGCTGGTGCTGATTCCATAGCGACAAAAGTCACAGATCTATGGCTGTATAGTAATGCCACACAACAAGCTTTATTTCGACGGGCACTAAATTACAAAGGACTGGATTTGATTCGTCGCTTTTTAAGCAAGGGATTCGTGACAGCCGGAGACATAGCGAACGTTGATCGACTCTACCCCCAGGAAGGAGAACCAATGTGGCAAGGTCGCCTTCCCCAAGCACAGACAAAGTCAATTCTTCCTCCAGCTCAAAGGCAACCCCAACTACAATTTGAGTTGTGGCAGCTTGCAGTTGCTCATGCTATGCAAGGCATTTTAGATTTTGTTGCCTTAGCTGCTTATCCAGAACAGCAACTCGGTATTCCAGCTGGGGTAGTGTTTTTTCCTGATGGCAATCAAATGGTCAGACGAGGTTATGATTCTCGCCTACAACCTTGGGACAGGTTCCCAAGTTCATTAGAGTGGCATCCAATGGCTTATGCAAATTGCGGTAGCACTAATGTGAGTTGTATTGCTGCACAAGTGCGGCAGGTTGTGAGCATGGCAAAACCGGGTACCCAGATCATTCCAGCGATCGCCGGTCAGTGGGGGCAATCTGTAGGCGATCGTCCGTCTTTAGAAATGCAAATGCAGGCGCTGCGCCAATTTGCACCACAATTGCGGGGGGTAAGTCATTTCGCTTACTCTTGGCAAGATCCTCATGATAATGATCGCAAATTCTGCCGTGCTTATTGATTCAGTACGTTGCTAAGTACAAATTAAGGTTGCCATTGGCTTGGTATCAAAATCAGCGAGAAATATGGCACTGTCTCTAAATTTACTTGTTTTAGTGGCACAATTCGCTGGTTTGGCATCGTCGCCCGCTCAATATAGAGTGCACGTTCTGTTAACCCTAACTGATTCAACACTGCGTAAACCTTGGAAAAATGCCTACCTATTTTGATGATTGCAGCAGCATCAGCGACTTTTAGGCGATCTGCTAAGGTTTCCGCTGGAAGTATCCCAGACAACACCATAAAGGCATCATTACGATATGTCAGTGGGGTGCCTAAAACCGATGCACTTGCCATCACTGAAGAAACACCAGGGACAACCTCTGTAGGGAATCGCTCAGATAAGCGAGTAAAAAGATACATAAATGTCCCGTAAAAAAACGGGTCGCCCTCACACAAAACTACCACATCTTGTGAGGCACTCAAATGTTCAGCTAGTTTTTCAGCAGCTTTGTCATAAAAGGGCTGCGCAGATTGATCGGGTTTAAAGGGGAAATACATCGGAATCTCGATCTGAGATCCACTCAGATAATCGGCGATGATCGAGCGCGCAAGGCTTTTGCCATCCTCCAACACTGGATAAGCAACAACTGGCGCAGCCTGCAAAAGTCGGAGTGCTTTGAGAGTCAGCAGTTCTGGATCACCTGGACCTACTCCTAGACCATAGAGATGACCAGAATTTTGAGGATATGAAGGTTTTTGAATGATGGGTTGAAGCACCAATACGATAACTCCTGCCCTGTGCAACGCAGGGAATAGACGATAAAAGTGTCTTTTGAACACCCCTTAAGTTGGCATTCTGACTTAGGTAAGTCCATCACAGCTGCGGCACAGTCTCGGAATTACACCGAAGTTTCCCAACTTTGAAGTCTACCTAGAATATCACAAGCCCAATCATAGAATCTGAAATACCTCATCTTTCTTAAAAGAAGACAAGGAAGCACCAGGAGCAGAGGAAGGGAGACAAGGAAGACAGACACTTTCTACTATGCCCCACTCCCCATTCCCCGTAACCACACCAAAGCTTCCTCAACATCCCTCACCTGGTCTCCTGGGGGAATAGGTGGACGGCGTACCATCACAACCTTGATGCCTAATTCTCGTGCTGCAATGATTTTGGCATTGGTGGCACTACCACCACTATTTTTGGTAACAATCGTATCAATCTCATGTTGTATTAACAATTGCCGTTCTGCGGTGAGGTCAAAAGGCCCTTGAGCAAACAGCAATAATCCTTTTGGGATTACGGCCTCGGGTTCAGGCTGATTAATCAACCGCATGAGAAACCAAATCTCATGAAGACGAGCAAAGGAAGCAAGTTGCTGTCTACCAATGGTCAGGAAGACCCGTTTTGCCTGACCCTCCAACGCGTCTGCTGCTGCTGCCATATTGTCCACCTCAATCCACTGATCGCCTGGCACTGATTCCCATGCAGGTCGTACTAACATCAGCCGTGGTATTCCTAATTCATCTGTTGCAGCTGCTGCATTTAGGGAGATTTGTGCGGCAAATGGATGAGTAGCGTCAATGAGCACATCAATAGCTTCATCACGCAAATATGTAGTTAATCCAGCAACACCACCAAAACCCCCAATCCTGACAATTCCTGGTATAGCTAAGGGTTGAGGAGTTCGACCTGCAAGTGATACCCTCACCTCAACTCCTGGCAAGGTCAACGCTTTTGCTGCTAACGCGGAAGCATCACCTGTTCCACCCAAAATGAGTACACGCTTCATAATTTTTCTGGATGAGAAGCACTTAACAAATTTATTTGTTCCATTGCCTGAGCATCCTGACAAATGATTTGACCTTTGCGGTCAAATAAAATCACACCCACTTTCAAAACAGCATCTGCATATTTTTTGACATAATTTTCTGCTTTCTGACTCATTTTTTCAGCTAATTTACGAAACACAATATCTGCTAGTCCAAGTTCTATAAGTGTTTTATGTGCTGCATCGGCAGTTTGAGCCTGTAAAACTGCTTGAGCTGAGTGAATATCTCCACCTACCTCAACAACGGCGGCTGCAATAATTTCTAATTTTGCATCCGCTAAGTGGCTTGATGTGTTAAAAATACCACCTGCTAGCTTGATCAATTTTCCTTGATATCCCAGCAATAGGACTGATTGAGCGTTGTACAATCCTGCTTCTACTAGTAATGCACCCAACCAGTTACCAGTTGAGACAATGACCTCCTCAGGAATTGATAAGCGCTGTGCAACTTGCTGACCATTGCTACCAATACAAAATACCAAGTTGGGATGATTTTTTACCTTTTCGTGTAAGCCGGTGCGAAATTCCTCAAGATGGTCAGCAGCACTCATTGGTTGAGAAATACCGCTTGTTCCCAACAACGCTAGACCTTCTAAAATACCAAAAGCCTCATTAGAGGTACGTTGAGCAAGTTGACGACCCGCAGGAAGAATAATCTGTACGGTTGCAGTTTGATCAACAGGAATGAGGGGCAATAGGTTTGCTTCAAACAGTCGGCGAGCATAGTTATAGATAGCAGCTTCACCGATGACAGTCTTCCCAAGACCCATACCGGCTTCTAGGACTAGTGGTTGGTCTTGTCGGTGTGAGATTTTTACCCACGCCCAAACAGGAGTATTCCTCGTTAGGTCTAAATTATCTCCAGGGTCACTGAGGGTTATTGCCAAAGCACTATTTGCTTCGAGAGTGGCAACTTGATGAATAGGAATCTCAGCACTTCCAGGGAGCAAGTCAAGCACTATCAATTGTGGCTGATCTGTATTGTTTTGTAGGTGAACCAAAGCTGCTTTTGCTGCAGCCACGGCAAAAACGGGTAGGGTATAGCCAGTGCGCGCCATGAAAAACCTAAGACTAGAGGACTAGCTACAAGAGCTTTATCCAAACAGATTTATCTTTTAATACCTAATAGCACTTTGTGTCAAGTACGGTATTCCGTCTAATTTATTACGGTTTTGGTTACCGAAACAACGGGTATAGGTGGTAGGGTGTGGGGTGTAGGGGTAAAAAGAAATTCTTGAAGAAAATGAACATCCTACTCTACACCCAAACTGGTTGAAAGCCCCTAAATTTATTTATGGAGAAAACAAAAAATTTATTCATAAATGAAATCCACAGCTTCCACTAAACCTGGTTTTTGGAAGAAACCGGGTTTGGTCACTGTAGGGGCCAATGCCTTGCGCCCCTACTCCCCAACGCCACTTGCTACAACGGAGGGAACCTCCGCAACGCAGTGGCTCCTCCCCACTCCCAACTCCTAACTCTCCACAACTGGCGACACAGCTGGTAAATTAGGGTCTTGATCCAATTTACTCAGCCGATCAGCGTTAACATTACCAGTTGTCAGGAAGCGGAAAGTCTCTTGATAAAGGCTTTGCCAATAGTGATTGCTCATATTCTGGCTGACTTCTGTCGGATCTACCATTGGATGGGGAACCAAAGCTGAGGCAGGATATTTGTACAAGCGATGCCCATTTTGCTCACTTCCTATTTTTTCGAAGAAGTCTTGGTTTGTCTGGATATCGGCAGCATCTTCATTTTCTGTTAGCACTAGAAATGTAGGAGTATCTTGTAAAGTCACAACATTCTTTTGATTGCGAACAAAGCCTCCAAAACGATCTGCCGCAGTAAATGCCCCAAGAGGAAATTGTAGATTTGGGTCCCAACCTGTCTCACGAATGTCAAGTGGTCCTGCCAAAATGACATATTGTCGTCGCTTTTGATCATAAATCTTTAACAGCGGTGCATAGGCGACAACTCGCTGAATTCGGTCAGGTCTATCTGCAGCTAATGCCAACGCCACAGCTCCCCCAACTGATAGTCCCACGGTATAAATCGGTCCAGGCATAGCATCCAGCTCTGCAATTCTGGCATGAGCCTCAGTGAGATACTTCATATGGGATGAGATGAAATACTTGTCAAAATCTGGATCATTCTCGTTTTCAATTGCATTAATGATATCTAACAGACGTGGTTCTATCGTTACAAGACGGGCGACCAAGGCACTTTGCTGATTGAAGGAGGGACCACCACCACGATCCAAATCTGCTGTTGACAGATTGGCGAAGTAACTTTGTAAGACTGGGTCTTGTGACACCTTTTGCTTTAAAGGGTTGGCAATGTCAGGCTTCAGATCGACTTGAGGCCAATATTTGTCTGGTGGAATAAAAGCATGACCTGCAATAGAGGGTTGATAGAAATTAAAGCCATTTGAAAAGAGATAATCTGCTAATCGCCACATTTGGTGAGGACTAGCACTGAAGCCATGGAAGATGAGTACAGTTCCACGAATTGGTTGTCCTGGATCGTGCAAGCGGTAATAGGGGTAAGCACCAGATCGATGGTCTGGGTTAGCTTCAACGCTATGAATGTAGGCATCAATGGCTTGTTGGGTCTTTCTAACTTGGTCGACGTTAGGAGTGACGGTGGTACTAAGTGTTGTTGTCATAAAGTCGATTGGATATTGGATATAAGTACATAGGTTTGCAGTTAAATAGAGTACAGTTCTCCAACCATAAGGTAAAGCATGTATCCTACAAATACTAGGCTTGTGTTTTAGTAAGAAAAAAGGCAGGTTACAAAACCCGCCTTCAGAAAAATATTGGTTTGAAGTTAACAACTCACTTCCCAATCTCCGGCGCACTCAAAGACACGGTGGGTGTTTTTTGCTGTGCCAAAGACGGCACTGAATCACGCAGTCGCTCTGTTAACTGTACTGTTGTAGCATCGTACACTTGTGTCAAAATCTTGGGATACAAACCAATCCCAATGATTGGCACTAACAAACAGGCAATGATAAAGATTTCGCGGGGTTCGGCATCTATCAGTTTTTGATGAGAAACCAATTCCTTGTTCTCTTGACCGTAGAAAATTTCCCGTAACATTGACAGCAGGTAGATTGGAGTGAGGATAACACCAACTGCCATTAAGAACACGACAATAATTTTGAAGGTAGGGCTATAGGCATCACTCGTGGCAAAGCCAACAAATACCATCAACTCTGCGACAAAACCACTCATACCGGGTAATGCTAGAGATGCTAAGGAACAGGTCGTCCACATGGCAAATATCTTACCCATTTTCTTTCCAACACCGCCCATTTCGTCCAACATGAGGGTGTGTGTCCGGTCGTAAGTAGCCCCTACAAGGAAGAACAAACTTGCCCCAATCAAACCATGGGACACCATTTGCAGCATTGCACCATTCAAACCCAAATCGGTGAAGGACGCAATACCAATGGTCACAAAGCCCATGTGAGAAATTGAAGAGTAGGCGATTTTCCGCTTGAGGTTGCGCTGAGCAAAGGATGTGAGGGCAGCGTAGATGATATTTACTATCCCCAAAATCACCAACACTGGCGCAAAATAAGCGTGAGCATCTGGTAGCATCTGCGCATTCATACGAATCAGCGCATAACCACCCATTTTCAGTAGAATCCCTGCTAGCAACATGTGTACAGGTGCTGTTGCTTCACCGTGGGCATCTGGTAGCCAGGTGTGTAGTGGGAAAATAGGTAACTTGACGGCGTAAGCAATCAGGAAAGCAGCGTAAAGCCAAAGTTGGAGGTTTAGGGCATAGTCCTTCAGACCAAGCGCTTGCATATCAAAGGTGACTTTATCGCCATAAAACGCCATGGTTAAGCCAGCCACCAAGATAAACAGCGAACCACCCGCAGTGTACAAAATAAACTTGGTTGCTGCATACTGCCGCTTTTTACCTCCCCAAATTGCTAGCAGCAGGTAAACCGGAATCAACTCTAATTCCCATACCAAGAAAAACAAAAGTATATCTTGGACTGCGAACACAGCAATCTGACCACCGTACATTGCCAGTATCAAAAAGTAAAATAGTCTTGGCTTGAGTGTCACTGGCCAAGCAGCTAATGTCGCTAAGGTGGTAATGAATCCAGTCAAAATAATGAGAGGCATAGACAAGCCATCTGCCCCTACTGACCAGTTCAGGTCAAGCTGTGGTATCCAAGAGTAACTTTCTACAAGCTGCAAATTTGGGTTGGAGAAGTTGTAACCAGTATAAAAAGCCCAAACAATCAGTGCAAAATCAATCAGTCCTACGATTAAGGCATACCAACGGACTGTCTTGCCATCTTTATCAGGTAATAAGGGAATCAGCAGTGAGGCTGCTATGGGAAAGAGAATAATGGTCGTCAGCCACGGAAAATTAGCTGTATTCATTGGAGTTGTGGTTTGTTAGTTGTTTTGTTAGTTGTCTAAAAGTCAGCTAAGGCGCGTTTAAAGTGCATGAATACTCGTTGTAAAAGTACAACATGTAGGCACGACAGCTAACTACTAATCACTAACCAGTTTCCGATAAAAAATTAAGGATGAAACTAGAAGGCGATCGCTATCCTTCATGCTCCATCCTTGATCGTTGAAAGTTATGTGTTGGTGGTTAGGTTGGTTAGTTCAAGTGACACCAAAGATAATTACCAAACCCAACACAGCCCCAAATATAATCAAGGCGTAAAATTGAACGCGACCGTTTTCTAAGTACTTCAGACCTTCACCACTGACAAGAGTGAAAAAGCCTGTCAGGTTAACAGCGCCATCAACAACGCGGAAGTCAACTTCCATAACTTGTCTTGCTAGACGACGTAAGCCGATGACAAAGACACGCTCATATAAGTCGTCAAAATACCACTTGTTGAGGGACAGCTCATAGAGAGGTTTGATTTTGGCTGCGATCGCGACTGGGTTAATCTTGCCCCACAAATACATGAGTGAAGCCAAGGTAATACCAATCAAAGAAATTCCAACTGAAACTCCTGCCATGATATAAAATTCGCTCGGGTTAAAAAGAGCGACTTTTTCTACGACTTCTTCTAGGGTTTCACTTGGCGGGAAGATGAACTCCTCGAAGTAGTTGGCGTAAGGAGTGCCTACCAAACCAATCAAAATTGAAGGAATTGCCAAAACCAGCAATGGTAGGGTCATTGTCCATGGCGACTCATGAGGATATTCACTATGAGCATGACCGTGATCATCATGGTGGTGTGCTGTTGTTGCTTCTAGTTCTCCCTTGGTCATGGCTCCTGGACCAAAAGCGGGAACACCTTCAAAGCCAGTGGCAATTGCCATCCCCTCTGGTGATTTGAGCTTCTGCCATATTTGTCTTTTATTGCCGCGGAATTCACCCTCAAAGGTGACGAAGTACATTCGGAACATATAGAAAGCAGTAATTCCTGCCGTGATCCAGCCTATACCCCACAAAAATGGGTTAGCTTCAAAAGCCTTCCCTAAAATTTCATCTTTGGACCAGAAACCAGCAAAGGGTGGAATACCAGAAATTGCCAAGCAACCAATCAAGAAGGTCGTTGCCGTAATTGGCATATACTTCCGCAGTCCCCCCATCAACCGCATATCCTGCGCCAAGTTGGGGTCATGACCAACAACGTCTTCCATTCCATGAATTACCGAACCAGAATCTAGGAATAGCATCGCCTTGAAGTAGGCGTGGGTCATGAGGTGAAAAAGTCCTGCGGAGTAAGCGCCTACTCCCATTGCCATCACCATATAACCGAGTTGGGAGATGGTAGAGTAAGCCAAGCCTTTTTTGATGTCATTTTGAGTAATGGCAATACTTGCACCTAAAAAGGCTGTGAATGCTCCAGTATAGGCAATCACATTCATTGCCGCTGGAATATGCTCAAACACTGGGTACATACGGGCAATCAAGAAGACACCTGCTGCCACCATTGTTGCCGCGTGAATTAGGGCAGAAATGGGGGTAGGGCCTTCCATCGCATCTGGTAACCAGACGTGCAGAGGAAATTGGGCTGATTTAGCAACTGGACCCAAGAAGACTAGAATCGCAAACAGGACGGCAAGAATGTTACTCAAAGAACCTGTGTTTACCAGTTCTGCTAAGCGATCGCCTATCACATCAAATTCAAAGCTTCCTGTTGCCCAGAAAAGCCCGAGAATGCCCAACAATAGACCAAAGTCGCCCACGCGGTTGGTTACAAATGCTTTTTGTGCTGCATCTGCTGCCGACTTGCGATCGTACCAAAAGCCGACCAGCAAGTAAGAGCACATTCCCACCAATTCCCAGAAGATATAAATCTGCACAAGGTTTGGACTGACCACCAAACCTAACATTGAAGAGCCAAACAAGCTGAGATAGGCGTAAAACCTTACATAGCCTGGATCATGAGACATGTAGCCATCGGTATACACCATAACAAGGAAGGCCACCGTCGTCACAATCACCAACATTAGGGCTGTCAGATGGTCAATAGTGTAGCCCATGCTCAGGTGGAAATTGCCTGCTGCTGCCCATTCTAGGGTACGAGTGTAAGGGGCGTGTCCTTGAATTTGACTCCACAGCAAGGCAAACGACAAACCCATCGCGGCTCCCATAAGAGAGATAATGAATACCGCGCTTGGCCGTCGCAAGCTGTTTATCACCTGATTCAACGAGATTAACCCTAGACCGACCAGCATTGCGCCAACAAGGGGCAATACCGGAATCAGCCAGGCATACTGATAGATTGCTTCCATCACTGACGCCTACTTTATAGAACTCTTGACTAACTTGTCGGAACTGTTAATAATTGTGACACACACCCTTTAGCATAAAATACCCCACCCGAAGGGTATTGGGCAGGGTAATTAATCATGGTTTTAGATTTGGGGAGTGGGGAGGAGCCACTCCCTCATTACGCTGACCGACACTCCAAATCAACTGCTTGTGGAATACTGTAAGTTTTTCCCAGGTTGGTATAGTTGAGTTTAATTTCTTCTAGCGCCAGAAATAGATCATCCCTACCACGAAAAACTTCTAGTCGCTTCCTTACTTGACCATTTTCGATCAACAGTAAAGTTGGTAGTGACTTCAACCGATAAGTGGTAGATAGTTTAAAATTTTGATCGGCGTTAATTGTAACTAACTTAACTTGATCGCCGCATTCCGCTTTAAATTGCAATAGCAAGGGCTGAATAATACGACACAAACCACACCAAGGCGCTTCAAAGTTAACTAAAACAGGAATTGGAGATTCTAAAACTTCTTGCTTAAATGTCCGCTCACTGACCGACAACACCATGATGCCTCTTGAAATATAGGGTTTTCATATCAAACTAGCGATCACCACGAGAAAGTGGTTTATGTCACTGAGGTGATGACGCTCTCAGGGAAGAAATGATTATGCCAAAATCTCAGCGCTTATTGTGACGCTGACAAGAAAGCCCTCCTGAACAACCATGCTGGCTTTTTGGCTCTTGAATTCATCATTGCTGTTACTTAACAAGGGAACTTTGAGCGTTAACTGCACTTAATTCCCAAACTTAAAACCTGACAAGCAACTACCGATTTTTTGATGCTCATAACCTTCTCAATATTGAAATTTTTCTCAGCAATTTCACATCTGAAGTCTATGTTCAGTTACCCTTTTATCATCTGCTTCGATGGCTTTAAATTTGGGAGTCTCTCTCTCTGAGAAAGATTACCCAAGCCTAAAACTCCGTTTAAAAAAATGTTTGTTATCTCATCATTACACAGTCTTTGCTTTGCCTTTCACCCTTACCTTATCAAAGGTAAAGATATTTGGCGGACTTAAAGATTGATTCTCAAACCAACTCTCAAAAAACCCTCCATGACATTTATTTGAATCTATCCTACATTGATCTTGTAGCAATAGATAAGCTAAGATGACTAATTTAATTTTTTAGTAAGCACTTTTGCTAATCAAGATTGATCTAGAACAAAGTGGGACACACAAAAAAGTTTAAAAAACACTGATGAACCTCAGTGATTCATTAATGGTTGGTAGAACTTTTAGTTAAGTGAACTGACTCGTCCCTCAGTCGATAAGAACTTATCGCTCACTTTCAGCTTGATCTCACCCTGGAGTGAGGTAATCCTATCTTGGCAACTTCCCTTATGGGCATCTGCAATTCATGGTTCCCTAACTTGAGAACCCAGCGCTTTGGAAAGAGAAGCCTCTAACGGACATTTCCTCAAGCTATAACTCCAAAGTTTCTCACTTTAGCAAGTTGATGCTCATCTGAACAGAACTTTAGCCTGGGAAAAAATAGCCCGCAGGCTAGCAGTTACCATGGCAGTGGCATCGCTCTAAGTTCTTTTTTGGTTAGTCTTATAATTTTATCCTATCAGTTGCCTGAAGTAAAAGAGGATGTGACCACCAAAGCAATAGTACAAAGATAACGACTCCCAAATAGGCAGGGCGCATAAATTCCTGCCATTTAAGGGATTGACGACCGTCGAGAATCGCTGCAAAGGGAGTGATAGATGTCCGCTGTTTGACTGCAACAAAAGCCTCTCCATAGCGATCACTCAAGCGACGATCTCCATGCCAAACGCCAAAGAAATGATGTAACACCAGCCCAATAGAAGTGAGGAGGGTAAAAGTGGTACCCAGCCAGAGAGTGTGGGCAATACACCAAATCACTTGTCCCACCATTTGCGGATGACGGGTAATCCGAATAATTCCGGTTTCGTAGAGGTGGACTTGGGGCTTTTGGATAGCAGCAATTTCTAGTAGATTGAATGTAGCAGGATATAAAAACAAAAACGAAATTGCTGACAGCGCCCAAACAAATGCCTGCACTCCTGGTACATCTTGTACTTGCCAAAGTAGCAAGCCATCATAGCGGTGGTTAAAAAAGTAGATGATCAATATTATAGCTAACGGCAAACTGGTTGATGCGAAAATTATTCGATAAAGCCGTGGTCCGATGTGTTTTTCTGCCCAAGGGCGCAGGGCGGCTCCTCCGCTGTGAGCAAAAGCGAAACTTAATTGTAGTACCAGCATGACAAAATGACTGGAGGTCAACCAAGCCGGAATTATCATACACAAATGAAGTAATTTAAAGAAAACTTAACCCAGTACAATCAATACCACAAAGTATTCACAAGGGGAGTTTAGTCAAGATGTTTTATTACTGTTTTTTTTCTTGTCAAGCCTCCTTTTGTTTAGATGCAATCAATCTAGTCGGTTCGGAAAGCTATGAATCGCTGGTTTGTTGCCAATGTTGCTCCTTTCAAAGTTTGTGGGTTTAGCCTTATGTCTGACCTTCCTTTCACTTTAGATCAGTTACGCATTCTCAAAGCGATCGCACAAGAAGGGAGCTTTAAGCGCGCCGCTGATAGCCTTTATGTCTCCCAACCTGCTGTTAGCTTGCAAGTTCAAAACTTAGAACGACAACTCGATGTTCCATTATTTGATCGTGGAGGACGTCGTGCTCAATTAACTGAAGCTGGACATTTACTGCTGAGCTACGGCGAGAAAATTCTCAGTTTGTGTCAAGAGACCTGCCGAGCTATTGAGGATTTGCAAAATCTTCAGGGTGGCACATTAATTGTCGGTGCTTCTCAGACCACAGGTACCTATCTTTTGCCCAAGATGATTGGGATGTTTCGACAAAAATATCCTGATGTAGCGGTGCAATTACACGTCCATTCAACTAGACGGACTGCTTGGAGTGTAGCTAACGGACAGGTAGACCTAGCAATTATTGGTGGCGAGATTCCTGCAGAATTAGCAGAATCTTTGGAAATTATTCCTTACGCTGAGGATGAGCTGGCTCTGATCATACCTGTTTTTCATCCCTTTGCGAAACTCGAGATGATCCAAAGAGAAGACTTATATAAATTACAATTTATTGCGCTGGACTCCCAATCAACTATCCGTAAAGTTATTGACCAAGTGCTCACACGCTGTGACATAGACACCCGGCGGTTAAAAATTGAAATGGAATTGAATTCCATAGAAGCAATTAAAAACGCCGTGCAATCTGGGTTAGGAGCAGCTTTTGTTTCTACATCAGCGATTGCTAAAGAGTTACAAATGGGAGTGCTACACTGTACATCGATTGAAGGTGTAGTTGTAAAGCGGACTTTATGGTTAATTTTTAATCCTAACCGCTACAAATCCAAGGCAGCAGAAGCATTTAGTCGAGAAATTTTACCTCAATTTGCTACCCCTGGATGGAATCAAGATGTGTTAAAGTCGTCACATAGGAGTATGGCGATAAGTACACTGGATGCAGGAATGCCTGACTCTGAGGAAGACGACTAAGATATGGTCAGTAGTTCTTTGTCATTCGTCATTTGTCATTTGTCTTTATCATTTGTCATTTGTTAGTTGTGTTTTAACAACTAACAACTAACCACTTAAGAATGAGTGATGATTGATGACTAACGACTCTTGGCGAGTGACTAATGACTAATAACTAGTGACTAATGACTAACGACTAACCATGGAAGTTTACTGCACTCGTCCTCGCTGCCCTCGTCCGCAAAACAATTTTTTAGATTTAGATAATCTTGCAACTCTGCGAACAGCACAGCAAAAATACTGTACAGCCTGTGGCATGCCACTCATTTTAGTCGGACGCTATTTACCTATTAAGTTGTTGGGACGGGGTGGATTTGGAGCAGCATTTTTGGCGCGTGACCGCTACACTCCAGGAATGCGCCATTGCGTAGTCAAGCAATTTCAACCTGCAGGAAATTTAAGTCCGACACAACTGCAACTAGCACAAGACTTGTTTGAACGAGAAGCAGTTGTTTTAGAAGAAATAGGCAATCAAAACGACCAAATTCCTGATTTATATGCTTACTTTCCTCTTCCTGTTCCTGGTTTGCAATCAGGACAGCAAGAGCAATTTTTCTATCTAGTACTGGAATACATTGACGGTCAAAACTTGGAGGAAGAATTAGCTCAAAAAGGCAAGTTTTCAGAATCAGAAGTCTTAGAAGTACTACGAGAAATTCTCAAAGTCCTGAGGTTTGTGCACAGTAGAAATATTATTCATAGAGATATTAAACCTTCTAACATCATGCGTCGTCGTGATGGTAGAATTTTTCTACTAGATTTTGGTGCAGTTAAGCAGGTAACAAACGCTCCAATTGGATCTGCAGGTTCTTCTACTGGAATTTATTCTCTGGGATTTGCACCACCTGAGCAGATGTCTGGAGGTCAGGTTTTCCCATCTACAGACCTATACGCTCTGGCTGTAACTGCTGTCATTTTACTCACAGGTGAAGAAATAGCCCAGCTATTTGATGTTTATAGCAATCAGTGGAAATGGCAAACAAAGACATCTATTAGCTCTCATCTTGCTGATATTTTAAACAGGATGCTTTTGTCGGCTGTCAATCAACGCTTTCAGTCGGCTCAAGAGGTTCTGGATGCGCTTGACTCACCCAAACACTCACCCGTTACAAAAATCAGTTCTCATCAGCCTACATCAATACCACATTCCAGACCTTCAACGCAGCCAACCAAGCAACTTTCATCTCAACAACCATTTTCTCTTATAGAAATACTAAGTGGGGCAGCATTTAGTGGCTTTGAAGGCGGACTGATGATAATCGCCTTTTTTAGTCTCTTAAAATCTCCCATCATCACCTTAGTGGTTTCAGCCCTAGTTTTAGGAATAATCATTTTTGCCCAAACAAGACGGTGGATTGAAAAGTGGGATTTATTGATTATTCCGGCAATTAGTTTGGCAGTTGTAATATTTGTCCCTTTTCTACATAGTAGTCTTACTTCTGTGCTGATAGTTACATTAGCTTTGGGTGCTGCATTAGGTGCGATCGCTTTTACGGCTCTATTTCGTCTTATTTACAAATTGTTATCTCTACTGTTATGAACAAATCTCTTGCTGAAAGCTAGTTGCTAACGCCTCAGAGTGAAGAGCTAATCGAAAAGGCTAGATTTGTCAGAATTAGATATTCTCTTAACCATAAATTAACTAAAGCTTACTGTTTGGTTTACCAGAAAATAAACTTTTTTCACTAATTGCTATATTTTTTCTTGTTTACAAATTAGAAAGCGGGTTTCTTTAAGAAATCCGCTTTCTTGCGTATCACCAAAGATATTAGGATTGCTTACAAGTATTCCTTAATCAGTGTAAGAGTAGGTTGAATGCACTTTAAATAAGAACTAGCCTCCCAATAAACTAGATTTTTTCATTCACAAACTATTCTTAAACAAACTGTCTTAGAGTTAAGTTATCTGAAGCGGACGATAAAACAATATTTGGTCTATTTTTAGTGAAATTGGGCTATTAGGTATTAAACCAGGAATTTATGCCTTGGCATGATATCAAAAATTGTCAGAGATAGCGTTTTGATTTTCTTGTGAAGCCGTTTAGATAGCGACTCCACAAGAGATATATTGAATACAAGTGAGAATGACTTTATTTTCTTTACAAAAATTTAAAATATCTATGAAACAAAAAAATGAGACGACTGTTTTGGTTTTAGCTTTAGTAATCACATTAGGACTAATAGGAAGTATATATTGGTGGTTCAGTAAAGGTTCTAATACTAAATTAGGTTCTTTTATCAAAAATCAATCCCAACCACTTGAACTGTCAAACGGTAGCACTTTTGCCTCTATAGAAAATGTTCCTTCGGGATTATTCAATTATGGTGGTAGTACCACTTGGGCACCCATACGCAAAGTTGTTGATCAAGTTATCCAAAGGGATCTTCCTCAATTTCGACTGCGCTATACCGAGCCTACTTATGGTGCCCCTGGTTCTGGTACTGGTATTAAGATGTTGTTGAATAATCAGCTAGCTTTTTCTCAGTCATCTCGAGCCCTGCAAGTAGGGGAGTATCAGGAGGGACGACAAAAGAGCTCTCCTTTAAAGGAAGTTCCAGTAGCGATAGATGGCATTGCAGTTGCTATTAATCCAAGTCTTGATATTCCTGGTTTAACTATCGCTCAAATCAAAGATATCTACACTAACAAGATTACTAATTGGCAACAGATAGGGGGCCCAAATTTGCCAGTTTTACCTTATTCTCGTGGCCAAAAAGAAGGTGGTACTGTAGAGTTTTTTGTCGATAACATTTTACAAAATGAAAAGTTTGGATCTGCTGTCAAATTCATCCCCACTACCACTCAAGCTTTGAGAGAAGTTGCAAGCAACAGAGGTGGAATATACTATGCATCGGCTACTGAAGTTGTCGGACAATGCACTGTTAAACCTTTACCAGTAGGGCGTAGCTCTGATCAGCTGGTTCCACCTTACAAGCCACCTTTTGTCCCTCTGTCTGAGTGTCCACAAAAACTAAACCACTTGAATGCTGCTGCCTTTCAAAGTGGTGAATATCCGATTACCAGACGGCTATTTGTAATTGTTAAGCAAAATGGTCAAACCGATCAACAAGCGGGAGAAGCCTATGCCAGTTTGTTGCTGACCAATCAAGGTCAAGAACTCATCTCTAAAGCTGGATTTGTCAGGATTCGCTAATAAACACTATTTAGTGGTGAGCCAGTGCAAGTTCACCACCAACAATTAACAACTTACATCTGCTATGTCTCAAAAAAACGAAACGCCAATTCTCTTACTCTCTCTATTAATTACAGTTGGGCTTATAGCTGGCGGCTTCTGGTGGTTTACGAGAAAGTCTTCCCTTAACCTTAATCAAATCAATAGCTCTAACCGAGAGAATTCTCCCAGTCTTGCCGATTTGCCTCAAGCATCATCAGGAGAAGCTGGTGACAAGACTTTCGCCTCTGTGCAAAATATTCCTACAGGATTGTTTAACTATGGGGGCAGTACTTCTTGGGCACCGATTCGACTGACAGTTGACCCTGCAATTCAAGCAGCGCGACCAGAGTTTCGACTACGTTACGTTGAGCCTAGTGCTGGCAATCCCGGCTCTGGTACTGGTATACAGGCTTTAATTGAAGGGCAACTAGCGTTTGCCCAGTCTTCTCGACCAATTCTTGATCAAGAGCTAAGACGCGCTCAACAACGTGGGCTTACTCTCAAAGCAATTCCTGTCGCTATCGATGGTTTGGCCGTAGCAGTCAACCCTAACCTCAATATTCCTGGATTGACGATAACTCAACTACGGTCAATTTACACTGGCAAAACAACAAATTGGAGCCAATTGGGTGGTCCCAATCTTCCCATAAAGGCTTATTCTCGGCTTATTACTGATGGTGGAACAGTTGAACTGTTTGTGCAAAACATCTTGGGTGGTCAAGCTTTTGGGCCCAACGTGGAGTATGTCTCCACAACCACCCAAGCACTGCAAAAATTGGCTGGTAGTCCAGGTGGCATCTATTACGCTTCAGCCCCAGAGGTTGTTCCTCAATGTTCAATCAAGCCCTTGCCGTTGGGGCGGACACAAGGGCAATACATTGCTCCCTACCAAGAACCATTGATCCTCCCTTCTGAATGTCCTGGTAATCGGAACAAATTGAACATTGAGGCTTTCCAATCAGGAAAGTATCCCATTACACGCAATCTGTTTGTGGTGGTCAAACAGACTGGTCAAACCGAACAGCGAGCAGGTGATGCTTATGCCAACTTACTCTTAACAGAACAGGGACAGGAATTAATTGCCCAATCTGGGTTTGTCAGAATTCGCTGACACCTACCATAACTGTCCAGAGTTTAGGCTCTATTGATCGATTCTGCTGGCAAGCAAATCAGGTTATCCCCTTGAGTCAGTATTAAGCCGCGTTGACGCAACTTACCCATTAAGCGGGTGACGGTGACTCGTGTCGAGCCAATCGCACTGCCAATTTGGGCATGAGTGAGGGGAAAGGGTAAACAGTAACCGCGAATAACTTCTGGATCGGTTTCGCTCATTGCCGGCTCGCCATATTCCTCAATCAATAATGTGAGGAATCCTAAGAGTCGATCAATTGTGCGTCGTTGTCCCAAGGCACTCAGCCACAGCAGTTTGCGCTGATGCTGATACCTAAAGGCGTCCATAACTTCGCGACGAAAGTGCGGCCAGTTATCTAAGTCATGCCAGTACATCCATAGCACCGCAGTTTGGTCAACATGGGCATAAGCTTGGAGTGTAAAAGGTGACTGTGCAACAATTTCAAACGGCTGTCCTGCACCCACAAAACCTAAGAAAGCTTCTTCTGGGGTTCTGTTTATACGTCGAGACGTGAGCTGACTCGCGGTGGCACTAACTTGCGCTGTTCCCACCATGCGGATTGCACCCCTTTGCACCAAATACAGCAATCCAGGTCGGGCTGGAATGCGTTCATCTTTGCTAAAGGTGCGGCAGCGGTAGTGTTCTTGCGCCCAATCAAGAATCCGTTGCCAAGTTAAAAAAGGGCGTGAGGCCTCAGAAAAGGAGGATGGAGATTGCATAGGTAACAAAGAGCGTTCGGCTGAAGACAAAGACGTCATAAAAAGGTGCAAGGAGTGTCTTTGTGTAGGTAAGTCAGGCTTAACACCTAACAGTGCCAGCCATCCAAAGGGTAGAAAACAAAGCTCTACTCTTTTGTTATACTTCTTACTGTACAATGATGGTAGTAAAATTTACTCAGTTTCAAAAAAAATTTGCACAATTCTCATTTTTCCTCTGAATAAAAAAATTATATCTTTAGACAGATGTCACAAAATGAGCATGTGTGGTGAAAGCATTACCATTCAAGGCTTACGTGCATAAAAACCTACACAATAGCAGATACAAAGCTATCAGCCAGTTAATCAATGGTTATCTACTGGCATCACTCAGTATTCTTACTGAAAAACAGTTTTTGTATTATATAAAACTAAATAATTGTCATCTATATAAAGATAGAGATTATAAGAGAATTTTGTATATCTCTGGCATGGCGCTACATCTTTCAAAATATGAGAATATCCCTCCAATGGAGCTAGCTAGTGCCATTGCTTCTCATTTTTCAGCAACATCTGGTAAAGATTTCACCGTTCACATCATTCCCCCTGGTTGGCTTCATTTGGAATTGACTCATCCGGCTTTGGCTGCGTGGTTACAGGGTCTCGTGGAGGGGGGAGTGGGGGGGGATGAGGAAGACAAGGGGGACAAGGGGGACAAGGAAGA
>Ga0070738_10003167_pt1 | contig 22389 bp, 10 predicted proteins | sample Coa_R2_2_FD_66446 | JGI IMG/M metagenome (GOLD analysis project Ga0070738, IMG submission 66446) | Surface soil microbial communities from Centralia Pennsylvania, which are recovering from an underground coalmine fire - Coalmine... | ecosystem: Environmental > Terrestrial > Soil > Unclassified ... | reverse complement strand
CTTTGTACTTCGTCTCGCGCTCCGCGTCCGTGCACTCCATCCCCTCGATTCCTGGGAGACGCAGGGCGTTTTTGGCCAGGGGTTGGTTGACCTTGAGTTCGGTTAGAGTGGTCCGTATGGTCGCTTGAAGCACTCCCTCGATCAAGCAGCGGTGTTCGACGACCACCGGGACGAAAACCGAGGGAGACGGTTCCGCGAACTCGATGACCTCGTCCTCCCATCGGTAGGTCGTATCCGGGGGAATCATGACGCTCTTTCGGACGAGGTAGTTGACTTTTGGGTCGAACCAGAATTCCAGCCGTCCTCGGTCGTGCGTCAATTCGATGTGAATTTCGCTTGCCGGGGGCGGCAGCCGTTCCGCCGCCCGAATGACATGGGGGTGATTCAGGATTTCGTGGAACGGATAAAAACTGATCGGGACAGGCCCCCAATGGCTGAACGAGAGCCATCGCCACATAAACCCCCCGACGCCATACACCGGTGTAAGCGTCTGATAGCCCAAGAGGGGGCGAGGAAACTGCGGCCCTTTCCGGAGGAAAAGCCCCCTTCCGTTTCGAATCAAAGCATCGGTTGTCGTCCGGTCCCCATTCGGCTTGAAATGCCGGTAGTCCTCGCCCGAGCGCCAGAACCTCCCCGGACTGAAGAGGTTCCAATATTCGCTTGCTTTCTCGGCACTGGTGCCGCCCCAGGGCTTGCGCTCATACTTGCATTCCATGGAGTGGATCGACAGAATCGCTGCTTGGTTCCCGTCGCGGGCGGTCGCAACCAACCGCTCCCGGCTCTCCCCCGCAAAGGCCGGTCTAGTCAATAAAAGGCAGCTCACGAGGACGCGAGCGCAATTGAGACGCTTGTGTGCGATCATTGTTTCCTCCTGTCGGCCGAATTATCGTAACGAGTTCCCAGTCCTCATGGACAGTTCCCGCTGCAGATATACTGAACCGCGTTACAATCCTTCCCCGTGTTCGGATTTGTTCCAGTGCAAAACACCGTATTGTTGGGGTTAGGAACCATGCAGGAGGTATTATCCGCGCTCACACAGACCGTGTGTGGATCCCCAGGGTTAAACAGTCAGTTAGGATTATTGAGAGCAAAGCAATATGCGGATGAACATTTTGCCGTCGCGATGCAAGTAGATGCTTCCGTCCGGCCATACCAAGCATAGCCGGCATAGAAAGCGAGAAAAGTGACGCCGGCGCAGAGTAAACCGTCGAGTGACCTCGACATTGTTGTCTCCTTTCAAATCTCCCCAGAGAAACAGATGAAAGTTCTAACCGCTCACGAACCTCTTCCCCCGAGCTTCATCAAGACCCCCGACGTGCTGTACACGTTGTAGGTGATGGGTTGTTAGCAATTCGAGTGCCGTTGAAGTACAACTATGCCAGTGATAGCTTTAACCCTATCGCCGACAACGGCTTGCGATCTGTGCGATTTGCTATCTGCTTCTCCTTAAGCCTGCTTCTCCAGAAAGTGACTAGCGGAGTTGGTGTGTCATAACCGCTCAGTTGGCCACAGAAGCCGCACAGCAATCTACCGGTTTGGAGGCTGCGTGCTGGCAACGAGCAATCAGCACCTGAATTGCGGAAGTGCTTGGGAATCCTGAGCTTAGAAGCACCGCTTCCTTGTATCGAAGCGAGATGAAAGGAAGCGGCGCTTCGCGAAGTACATTTCTATGCGGCGAGTCAGAGCGTGAACCAGAGCACTCCTTCAAGCCAGTAGTTTTTCGATCAAGCGCCCTTCGCGGAATAGCTGGACAGGCCGGCCGGTCGGCGTTGTCAGCTCCGTGTGCGGATCGATGCCGAGGCAGTGGAAGATGGTGGCGGAAACATCATCGGGCGTGCAGGGATCAGTTGTCGGGGCCATGCCCTGGGCGTCGGTGCTGCCGTGGACGTAGCCGCGACGGAAGCCGCCGCCGGCAAGAACCACGGCCATCGATCGCGCCCAGTGATCGCGGCCGGCGTTCTTGTTGATCTTCGGCGTCCGCCCGAATTCGCCGGCGCAGTAGAGGATGGTCGAATCCAACATGCCGCGCTGGTCCAAATCGTCGATCAGGGCCGACAGTGTCTGATCCAGCGTTGGCAACAGGCGCTTGGATAGCGCGTCGAAGTTCTTGCCGTGCGTGTCCCAGCCGCCCAAGCTGATGGTCACGAAGCGGACGCCGGCCTCGATGAGGCGACGGGCAGCAAGCACGCCTTGGCCAAACGCGGTGGGACCATAGCGCTCGCGCAGCACTTGCGGTTCCTGATTTAGATCGAACGCGATCCTGCACTTATCCGAACGCAGTATCTCCAGCGCTTGCTTGTGGAAGGCGTCGAGTCCCTCGACGAGGTCTGCGGATTTATCGAGTGAACGGAAGGTCTCATCGAAGCCCTTGAAGAGCTTGTCGCGCTGCTCCAGTTGTTCGAGCGTGAAACCGTTAGGAAGCTGGATGCCGCGGACGCGCAGCGAGCCGCCCCTAGCGCCGGCGTTGCCCTCGACTATAAACGGGTTGTATGCGGTGCCCAGGTAGCCGGATGCGCTACGCCGATTGTCGTTGAAGCTCACATATGGCGGCACGCCCTTTTCCGACTTCATCAGCTTGGCCGTCAACGAACCCAGAGACGGATACGCCAGCGCCGGCGTCGGCTTATTGCCGGTGGTCATGAATATGCTGGCGGGACCGTGCGCCGGAATAGTGTGGTACAGTGAACGGACAATCGAAATCTTATCGGCCACTTGTGCAGTTCGCGGAAGATGCTCGCAGATGCGAACGCCGTCCGCCTTGGTCGGAATCGGCTTAAACAGGCTGCGAATGCCCTCCGGTGCTTCGGGCTTGAGGTCCCACATGTCCTGATGGGCCGGACCGCCTCCCAGCCAGAGCATGATGACCGCGTTGGCCCTCCGCTTGGGTTTTCCTGCGGCGGCTGCGCGTGCCTCCAGATGCAAGAGCTGCGGCAACGTCAGGCCGAATAGGCCGCCGGCTCCGAGTTTGAGGAAGTCGCGTCGATGGAACCCTTCGCAGTCCGTAACGGGTGATCGCGTCATGGTGATGCTCCCGCAGTTTTACCAGCCCTCGGCGGCGTGGGTTGGTTTTTCAGTGGTTGAAAACAAATTCATTGGTGTTTATCAGCGCCCACAATGTATCGACGAAGGCCAAACGCCGATTCTTGCTCGATGCTCGGTGGGCGGCGAACCCCGCGCGCTCTTTCGCGGTGGGCGGCCGGCTAACCGTGGCCAGGAACAGTTCCTCTAGCACCTTGTTATCATCCTTCTCCGCAGCCAACAGTTTGGCGAGGCGTCCTTGCGGCGATTGCATCTTCTGCTGGATCGACGGATCGGCCATGAGATACAGTTTTTGCGGCAAGCCCGGCTCCAGAGCGCGTTCGCAATCGCAGGCCGTGGTCCGAGGCGGCCGGCCGAAGATGCGAAAGGCGTAGTTGACCGAGCCGTTTTGGACGCGGCTTGCACCGACCTCGATGGCCCGGCTGCCGTCCGTCATTTCCGGCCCGAATTTCTCCGTCGCGCCCAAAGCTGCGTTGAGGACATCGACCATTACCTCCGCCATCATCGGCCGAACGTTGCTGTGCGAATAGTTCGTGCGATCCAGGCGATTCGTCTCATTGGGCGCCGACGTCAACTGGTAGGTGCGCGAGAGCAGGATCTTGCGCTCCAGTTCGCGGATGTTGTAATTGCTGCCCTGGAATTCTTTCGCCAGGGCATCGAGCAGCTTGTCGTTGGAAGGCGGATTGGCCAGGGAGAAATCGTCCACCGGATTCACGATGCCGGTGCCGAAATAATGGCCCCAAACGCGGTTGACGAAGCTGCGGGCGAAGAACGGATTATCTGGGGAGCGCATCCACTCGAACAGCGTTCGGCGCGGATCCTTACCATTCTCGAAGAGAATCACAGGTGCGCCCAGGGCACGAGCCGGTAGCGGCCTGTTGGTGTCGGGATCGGGCAGCATCCGGCCGTTCTGGGCAAGAAACACTTCGCGTAAAGGAGCCAGGGGAAGCGTTCTCTTGTCGGGCTTCCTTTTGTTGCGCTCGGCGTTCTCCTCGCGGAACAATTTCTGCGATTCCGGAGAGATACCGAATGACACTCGGCTAAAGACGTTGGCATAGGCGCGATAATCGGCCTGGGTCCAGCGGTCGAAGGGGTGTTTGTGGCATTGGGCGCATTCGAGGCGGATTCCGAGGAACGCCGCAGCGGTTTTCTCGCCCCACTGTTCGATCGGTACACGTTGCTGGCGACGCCAAAAAAGATCGAGGCTCGGACGATCGGCATAAGTGCGATTGAAACCGCTCTCGGTTGCTTCCGTTTCCTTGACATGCTTAACGTACTCTTCGGGGCTGTGTCCCTCGCGGCTGGTAGCGCACAGCACGCCGCGGACGATGTCGTCGTAGGGCATGTTCTCGGCCAGGCGCTTGCGGAACCAATCGTGCCACATTTGGCTCAGCCGTGTCTTGCGCTGAGGAGGATTTTCCAGGGCATCGGTATTGTTTCCGGTGAGGTCGCAAAACTTCGTGGCCCACAGGGCGGCATGCAACGGATGTGCCAGCAATTCGTCAATTTTGCGAATACGTTTATCGGTTCGCGTGTCGGCGAGAAAATCGCGCACTTCCCTCGGTGACGGCAGGGCGCCGATTGTGTCGATGGTAACGCGGCGGAGAAACTCGGCGTCGCTGGATAAGCCCGACGGCACGATGTTGAGCCGCCGCAGCTTGGCGAAGACTTCGCGATCAATGAAATTGATTTGCGGAGTATCTGGATAGTGAAAATCCGGCTTCGCCTCGACCGGCACCAGGACTCGCACAGGGACGACGTTTCCGCGATAAGAGACAATGACGGCTGTATCGCCGGGACGCACGGCTCGCAGTTCGCCGATCGGCGTCACTTCGACCACGGCCTCGTCGTTGGTGCGGAAGTCACACAACGAAGTGATCGTCTCCGTCGTGCCATCGGCGAATCTGGCTTTCACCCGCAACCGTCCAATCTGCCTAGCCTTGCCAAACGCAAATTCTGGAGGGTCAATGGTTATTTTGGCGACGGCGCCGCTACCGGGCAGCCAAACTGCGCCGTCCGCGATCCAACGGCGCAGCAGTTGGTAAGCCCAGGAATCACGGCTGAAGCGCGTCTGTCCTTCATGCGGCACGCGGCCGGTCGCCTTGAGCAAGAGCAGGCTATCGTCGGGGTCGGCACGGTTCAGCCGCCGCCCCTCGGCGTCACGGGTTAGGGCGAGATAATCCTTGGCTGGATCGTAACCGAACAGCGAAAGTCGGAAACCGCCCTTGCCCTGGAACGAGCCGTGGCAGGAGCCGGAATTGCAACCCATGCGGCCAAACACGCCCATTACGTGGCGCTCGAAATCGACCTTCTCGACCGTCTCTCCGGCGGGAAGTTTCACGGCAGCGCGGGCGCCGGGGACTCCACAAACCGACCACGCGAGAAGAACGATGCTGGGGCCGAGCCACTTCGTGCAGGTAGCGTACATCTGGCGATCCTCCGTGGAGCTTTCCCCATTGGGAAAGAGTTCATCAAGCAGAAGGCAGGCGGGCGATGGGGAGGGCCGCGTGCGGTGAGGCGCCGATTATCAGCCATCTATTCTGAAGCTATCCTCTCGCACGGAGGATTGCAAGAATTCTCATGAAAGAGATTGCCAAGCGCGACCGAGCCGCGCACGCAGTGCAGCGGAGTAAGCGGCTTCTTGGGATGACCGCTTACTCCGCTGCGCTGCGTGCGCGGCTCGGATTACGCTAGGCGACCCCGTCGGGAAGCCTTGCACAGATGGAGCTGAATTCATCACAAAAAGCTTATCAAATCTTCATTTGACTTGGGCTATGGGTTGGGATTTAATCACCCTTCGCTGTACGCGGTGTACCGTACGCTTCGACATCGCGAGATGATGCGCAAGAGTCAAATTGCGTTAGATGGCTTGTTGCAGGGTTTCGCGATCGAGAACCGAAAGCCGATAATGACGATGGCTTTTATCTCTTTGTGGATTACCCGCTGTCTCGGCGATAGGTTCGATAGTTTTCCTCTTCAAGAAATGGAGTCTTCACCATGGCGATCCCCTTTAAGTTAACCGGCCAGCGTCTGCGTTCCTGGTTCGCGGCGCGCCAGCAGCGGCCAATGCGGAAGTCAGAAAAGCGTTGCCGGCCGCAGTTGGAAGTTCTGGAAGAGAGGACCCTGCTCTCCAGCAGTGTGGTTCCTCCGATTGGCGATATCTTTTACATTGAGATGGAGAATCACAACCTCACGCAGCCGTCCGGACTCAGCGGTTCGCCCGAGCAACTACTTGGTAATCCCGCTGCGCCCTACCTGAACAGCCTCATGACACCGGGTAATCCTAACGCCGCTCAGACTTCTTACGCCAGCAATTATTATAATGTGGAATACAACAATCCATCGGTAAGCATCCATCCATCCGAGCCGAACTACGTCTGGCAGGAGGCGGGTCTTACCGGGCCTCTCAACGATGCCGACCCGTACCCGAACAACATCGTCAACGCCCCCAACCTCAGCGCCTTGCTGCAGGCCGCCGGCATCCCCTGGAAATCGTATCAGGAAGACATCGACCTTCTCCCCAATAGCGGTTCGGTCAATCAGCCGGGCGCCAACTCCTTGACCAGTACCGTCGCGCCGCAAAACCAGTGGACTGTCCCACTCAAGAGTTTCAGCGGCACGTCGGCCGACTACACCAATCCCTACAACGGCAGCCATCAGTATAATTTCGCGGTCAAACACGATGGGCAACTGTTCTTCACGGCGACCAACGGCAGTAGTAGTACGGCACCCAACTTTTCACCCTCGAATCCCGAAGCCCCGTACTATGCGCCCTTGCAACAGCTACAAACGGACCTGGCTAACAACACGGTCGCCCGATACAACCTCATCACTCCGGACCAGTACAATGACATGCACTCTTCGCTGAACACGGACTTTACCTACAACGGCGTGACCTACACCCACAACACGGATCAGGAGTCGATCGCACTGGGTGACAATTTCCTTTCCAAAATCGTACCAGTGATCATGGCTTCCCAGGCCTATAAGAATAATGGCGCGATTGTTATTTGGTACGACGAAACCGAAGGAGGTAACACGGCTCAGTACACCATACCGGAGATCGTCATCTCCCCCTTGGCCAAGGGCAATGCCTACAACAGCACGCTCGTTTACACCCACTCTTCCGACCTGAAGAGCATGCAAGAACTCTTTGGCGTGTCAGCCCCAGGTGGAGGGTTCTTGGGTGATGCGAACACGCCGGGAACGAACGACATCTGGGATCTCTTCCTCCCTCCCGCCGGCGCCACACTCCAGGGCAATACTCTTTATCTTGTTGGCGGCAACACCAACGATCAGCTCAATATCACGCCGATCGGCTCCAGCCAGACCGGCAGCACCGGCATCAACGTCACCGGTACGCTCAACAACATCACCATCAATCAGACTTTCACGGGGGTCAACACGATTTACGTGGTCGGCTTCAACGGCAATGACCAGATCAAGTTCGCGCCCAGCCTGACCATCGCCACCATACTCCGCGACGGCGACGGCAACGACGTCGTCCATCTCGGCGACGGCGACAATACCGTCAATCTCGGCAACGGAAACGACGAGGTTCAACTGGGCAATGGTAACAACACGATCATTGCCGGTACCGGAAACGAGAACATCGAGGCCGGCGACGGCACCAATACCGTCATCGCCGGTGCGGCGGGGTCCACAGGCAACATCCAGGTGCGACTCGGCGATGGCGCCGGTAACATGGTGACTCTGTATGGCAACGGCAACGACCAGGTGCAGGCGGGCAACGGCGCCGGGGACAGCGTGTCCATCACGGGCGACGGGAACGATCAGGTCAAGCTCGGCGACGGCAACAACGATTCGGCGTCAATCACGGGCAATGGCAACGACCTGATCCTAGTCGGCAACGGTTTGAACGATACGGTCTCGTTGGCCGGCAACGGCAACGATAATGTTCGGACCGGCGACGGCTCGGGCACCGTGAACCTAACGGGTTCCGGCAACAAAAACGTGCATCTCGGCAGTAGTGGCTGGGAACTCATCTAGCACGTTCCGATCGCGATGTCGGCTTCATATTGCGTTAGAAGAGCCGACGCTCGGGACAGCTATTGCTTCACCAAGGAGCCGCTGGGATTCTCCCAGCGGCTCCTTGGTTTTTCGGAGCACAATTTGCAATTCTACCTTACATCCGCCAGTCTACGAAAAGCCCCTTGCTTCTCCAGAACATTCAAGCCGCAAATCGAGACGCATCAATCCCTCTCGGTTGGCAAGCCGGTTAGAAGTGGCCTCATGCTTTAGAGAATGTGAACTTGTCAACCGATCTATACTTAGAGTGCCTGCATCACAGCGCATCAGGGTGGAGTGAAACCGGTACGGTTTCTTGCCTGAGCAACATCGAGGAAGGATCCATGCGCAGTTGTCGATTCATCAACCCTTGCTGGCGCTTCGGGCTGGCGGCTTGTCTATTTTTTCTGAACTTGGCTGGCAGAGCCGATACGCTCCCAGAGTCGCCCGAAGCCGCGACAACCAACCAACAGCTGACCATTCAGGCGTGCCGGCAAATCGCCCTGGCGAACCAGCCCACAATCGCCGCAACGCAAGCGGCGCTCAAGGCGGCCCTTGACCGTCAGCACGCTTTAGAGACCCTTCGAGTGCCGGATTGCCTGGCGCGGGATTTGCCTTTACGTAGAAAGCAGGCGGCCATCGGCGTGACCATCGCCCAGGCGGCTGTCACCCAAGCCGAAGCGGAAACGCTGCACGGCATCACCGCCAGCTATCTTGGCGCGCTTTACGCCGCTCAGCAGGTCCGGCTGGCCAACGATCCCGATCACGGCATTCGCCGCAGATTGAAGGATCTGCAAACGCTGGTTGACGATTTGGTCAAAAACAAGGAGCGTCGCGAGGTGACGCTGCCTGAACATCGTAATCTGGTGCGCTCCTTTCTGGAAACTCTGGACGGGCGCGTATCGGAGGCGGTGCAAGGAGAGTTGCGCGCCCAAGCCGCGCTGCGGGAAGCGATGGGCCTCGGGCCGAATTGCCCCGTAGTGATTCCTGACCGCGATTTACCTTGTCCGCGGGTTACGCCGCCATCTTTGAACGAACTGATCGAGTTGGCTCTTGCACGGCGCGGCGAGATGATTCAAGCCATCGGCTTCGCCGAGGTAGCGTGTTTGGAAGTCGATGCCCAGGCGTCGCGGCGCCGGCCCAGCATGCGGACATTCGCGTCCGGTTCCGACATTCACGCCAAACCGATCCCTTCGGCCGATTTAGGCGGTGTGGATTTTCGCCCGTCGATCGTCGGGCCGGACATGCCCGTGTTCCTGAACGGCTCACGCGATGCCCGCGTGCAGCAGGCCAAAGATTACTGCGAACGCGCCCGCGCACTCACGGCGAAGACGCGCAATTTGATTGCTCTGGAAGTGGAGGATTTGTATCGCCGATGGCTGGATAAATCGGGGAAGGCAGCCCATTTGGAGAAGGCCTACCAGGAAGCGGTGGCGTTCTCCGAGAAAGTGAAAGCGAGCTTCAACAAACAGGAGCGCGGCAGCTACCCGAATGTGGATGAGGTGATCAACGCCGGTCTGATCGCCACCCGTTTGCAACTGGAGTGGAAAGAGGCCCATTACCAGTCGCTCTTGGCCTTGGCCGCTCTCGAGCGCGCCACGGCCGGCGGATTCGCCGTCGATTTCGATGCGGCTCCGGCGTGCGAAAACAATAAAGAAACGCCGGGCCAGTCGAACGGTCGCTGAGAGTAACTCGTCGCAATTGTCCAACACGGGAGGGAGGAGAGACATGAGATGTAGGATATGGACCAAAGCGGCGGCCATGCTAGGGACGTTGGGATTGATTCTCGCGTTGTCGCACGTCCGCGCCGATGATGGGCACTCCGTGCGTATCGGTTTAGTGAGCAGTCTATTTCGCGACACTTCCGAGCCGTTGATGCAGATCATCATGCGGCCATTCAAGTCGCTGATGGAGACACAGACCGGCATGAGCGGCCAGCTCGTCGCCGGCGGCGATGCCCAGCATCTGGCTCAGCGCTTGAAGGAGGGCGACGTTCACCTGGGTATTTTCCACGGCGTCGAGTTCGCCTGGGCCAAGGCCAAGTTCCCGCAGCTCAAACCGCTACTCATCGCCGTCAACAAGCAACCGTTCCTCCGGGCACATCTAATTGTGCGTGCCGACGGCAATATACATTGCGTGGACGATCTCAAGGGGCGCGCGATCGCTTTGCCGAACCTTAGCCGCGAACACTGCTGGTTATTCCTGGAGCGCCGCTGTGTCCCGGGCAACCAAACGCCGGACAAGTTCTTCAGCCGCGTCAGCCGGCCGCGCGATGCCGCCTACGCCATCGATGATGTGATTGACGGCACTCTCCAGGCGGCAGTGATCGACGATGCCGAGTTAACTTCCTACCGCAAGCAATATCCCGAGCATTTCGGCAAAGTCAAGAACCTACTCAGCTCCGAGACGTTCCCCTGCGGAGTCATCGCGTACTATCCAGGCATCCTGCCCGACAATGTGATCGAACAGTTCCGCACCGGCATGCTGACGGCCAAGGATAGTCGGCAAGCACGACAGATGATGCACCTGTGCCACATCTCGAGCTTCGAGGAGATTCCCAACGATTTCGACCGAATGCTCGACGAGATCGCCAAATCGTACCCACCGCCCAAGTAATCGCGCCAGCTCATCCGAGCCGTGCATGGAGCGCGGCTCGGAGTTGTTTTTAGTGTACATCCGATCAGAAAAATCTTGAAGCCTTGAAAAACTGTCATTCACAAGTCTAATATTTGTAATAACTTAGGCCTCTCATTCCCATCTCGAACTGACCTAGGTTTAAGGTCCGAACCCTGCTACAATTCTGGAGGAAATGTTTGGTTGTTTTGCTTGACGAGGTAGTTTCATGGCGGAAACCATCGAGCCGGTTTCGCTGCGCGTAGAGACGGAGGAACGTTACCTTAACTACGCCATGTCGGTCATCATGTCGCGCGCCCTTCCCGATGTGCGCGATGGGCTGAAGCCGGTGCAGCGCCGCATCCTGTACACGATGTATCACGACCTGCACCTGACGTTCGACGGTCGGACGCGCAAATGCGCCAAGATCGTAGGCGACGTGACGGGCAACTATCATCCGCACGGCGGCGCGGCGGCTTACGAAGCACTCGTGCGCATGGCCCAGGATTTCGTCCTCCGAGTTCCGTTAGTGCTTGGGCAGGGCAATTTTGGTTCGGTGGATGGCGACCCTCCCGCGGCGGACCGCTATACGGAAGCGAAGCTGACGGCCGTATCCGAAGCGTTGTTGGCCGAGATGCGCCAGCGCACGGTATCCATGCGGCCCAATTACGATAACACGCGCGACGAACCCGCCGTCCTCCCGGCGCAGTTCCCGAACCTGCTGGTCAACGGTGCGTCCGGCATCGCAGTCGGCATGGCCACGAACATTCCGCCGCACAATTTCGGCGAGGTTATCAAGGGCTGCATTTACCTCATCGAGAACCCGGAAGCAACGACCGCGCAGCTTCTCGATAAGATCAAGGGACCAGATTTTCCTCTGGGTGGGAAAGTCGTCACCGACCGTACCACGTTGCGGAAGATCTATGAGGAAGGCAGCGGCACGATCAAGGTGCAGGGCGAATGGAAAGTCGAGGAGATCGGCAAGCGCCAGCAAATCGTTATTACCTCGATCCCCTACGGCGTGGACAAGGGCAAACTGGAATCGGACATCGGCGAGATCATCGCCTCGCGTAAGCTGCCGCAGCTTCTCAATCTCGTCAATGAATCCAACGAGAAGGAGGGCTTGCGTATCGCCCTGGAGATGAAAGCGGGGACCGACCCGAATCTGGTGATGGCATACCTGTACAAGCACACGCAGTTGCAGGACAATTTTGCCTACAACCTGACGTGCCTGGTGCCGGTGGCGGACGAAGAGGGCAAGGAGCGAACCCGGCCAGAACGGCTGGGGTTGAAAGCAATCCTGCGGTACTTCCTCGATTTCCGGCTGGCGACGGTGCGCCGCCGCTTCGAGTACGAGTTGGAGCAGCTGCGCCGCCGCATCCACATCCTTGAAGGCTTCCGCATCATCTTCAACGCGCTGGACAAGGCCATCAAGATGATCCGTGAGAGCGACGGCAAGGCCGACGCGTCCGAACGCTTGATGAAAACATTCAAGCTCGACGAGGAGCAAGCCGCTGCCATTCTGGAAGTGCAGCTCTACAAGATCGCCCAATTGGAGATCAAGAAAATCCTCGATGAGTTGAAGGATAAGACGGCACAGGCAGAGAAGCTCGAGGGCATTCTGCGCTCCGAGAAGAAACTGTGGGGCGTCATCAAGGACGAGCTGAACGAGTTAGGCGAGAAGTACGGGGCCAAGGATCGCCGGCGAACGCGCATGGGATCTTCGGAAGATGCGCCGGAGTTCGATCCAGAAGCATACATCGTCCGTGAGAATACGAACGTCGTGTTGACGCGCGATGGGTGGATCAAGCGCGTCGGCCGATTGGCCTCGGTGGAAGGCACGCGCGTACGCGAAGGCGATGAAGTGCTGGCTGTTGTGCCCGGCAGCACGCTCGATCACGTCATCTTCTTCGCCGATGACGGCACGTCGTATACCATGCGAATCAGCGAGGTTCCCGCATCCTCTGGTTATGGCGAGCCGATCGTCAAGTTTTTCCGTTTGGCCGATCAAGTGCGCATCATCGGCGCGGTGACAACGGATGAGCGCTTCACGCCGGTGGATCAACCGCCCGCCAACGGCGAGCCGGCGGGACCCTATCTGCTGGTGGCGACGGCGCAGGGACAAGTGCTGCGGACGCCGCTAGCACCGTTCCGCACGGCGTCAACGAAGGTCGGCCGCCGCTACGTCAAGCTGGCTGAGGGCGACAAGGTCGTGATGGCAACGCTGCTCAAACCGGAGCATCGCAGTCTGTTTTTGGCCTCCGCGGACGGCCATGTGCTGCACTTCCCCATCGAGGAGATCAATATCCTCTCCGGCGTCGGCAAGGGCGTCATCGGCATCAAGCTGAATCCGGGGGATACTTGCCTGGGCGGCGCGTTGGTCCACAATCAAAATGACGCGATGGTGGTGGAGACGAGTGGCGGCAAGCAAATGGAGTTTTATGGCAGCCGCGAGATGGCCAGCCGGGGCGGCAAGGGGTTCGAGGCCGTTAAACGCACTTCGTTCGTCCGCATCGTGCCGCCGGCGATCGAGCTGGTCGATTGGGATAAAGTGGAGGGCAAGGCGGAGGAGCGGAACGGCAAGGCGGAGATGAACGGGGAACAGAAATCGCTTTTCGAGGAATGATCTGCCATGAAGCTCATCGAGTTGATCGGACACATTGACGAGCAACATCAACTTCACGTCGAGCTACCACCCGACTTGCAGCCTGGCCCCGTGAGGATTACGGTGCGGCCAGCAACCGAGGAAGATGAAGAGGGTGACTGGCGAGCGCTAATCAACCATACTTGGGGAAAGGATTGGAGCGATCCTAGGGAAGACATTTACACTATGGAGGACGGGGCGCCAAGTCATGATCCCCGGTGAAATCCACCTGGCAATGTTTCCGTTTGGCGGCACGGTGGGAGCGAAACTCCGACCCGTATTGTTGTTGACTGGTCCGCTCGGTATCGTACCGGAAGTTTTGACAGCTTACATGACGAGCATTATTCCGCCGGCACTGCTCCCAACGGACATTCTGATTGACCCCAGCCAACCGCAGCATGCCGGTACTGGGCTGAAACAAGCGACGCTTCTTCGTTTGCACAAGTTGGCAACCATTCATGATAGAGACATTGTGCGTCGTTTAGGGCTGCTGTCAGGGTCAACTTGGAGCGAAGTGGAGACGAAATTGAGATTGTTGCTGAATCTCCCATAATCGGTGAGGAACTATCTGTAACCGAAATACAGAATTCTCTATACAGGCTTACTGATGAGTAGCGCTACTTACACTGCCAAGGACATTGGAGTTCTCGAAGGGCTGGAACCCGTACGCAAACGGCCGTCGATGTATATCGGCGGCGTGGATGCAAAGGGGTTGCATCACCTCGTTTGGGAAATCGTCGATAACGCCGTCGATGAGTACCTGAACGGCTTCGCCGATGCCATCACGGTGACGCTGCACAAAAACGGCGATGCCCTCACCGTCAGCGATAATGGCCGTGGCATTCCGGTCGATCTGCATCCAAAGCACAAGAAGCCCGCCCTGGAACTAATCCTGACGACGCTGCATTCCGGCGCTAAGTTCGGCGATGGTGACGTGTATTTCCACTCCGGCGGTCTGCACGGGGTAGGTTCGTCGGTTGTCAACGCCCTGTCACGTAAACTGATTGCCACGATTCGCCGCGATGGTTTCGAGTGGCAGCAGACTTTCCGCCGCGGCAAACCGGCGGGCGAGTTGGAAAAGCTCGGTTCCTTCCGCGGCCACGGTACGACCATCTACTTCGAGCCGGACCCCGACATCTTCAAAACGACGCAGTTCGACTCCAAGTGGATACGCGAGCATCTGGAAAGCATGTCGTATATCCACAGCGGATTGAAGATCACGTTCAAAGACGAGATCACCAAGGAAACCCACGACCTAACACATCCGGGCGGCATTCCCGAGTTCTTGCAGCGACTTGTCGCCGAGGGCCAGAAACCGGCGGTGACAGAGTCGCCATTCACGCTGGTTCGCAACAACGGAGAAAAGATGGAAGTGGCCTTACAGTGGACTGAGTCCACCGACGAGGCTATCCGCTCCTACGTCAACGGTATCCGCACGTCCGCCGGCGGTACGCACGAAGCCGGCCTGAAAAGCGGCATCGCCAAGGCCATTCGCAACTACATGGAGACGCACGAAGTCAAGGTTAAGGGCTTGACCATTACGGCCGAGGATATCCGCGAGGGCATCGTGGCCATTCTGTCGGTGTTTGTGCGCGAGCCGATGTTTCAGGGACAAACAAAGGAGAAATTAAACAACCCGGAGATGACGGCGGCCGTCGATGGCTGGATTCGTCCAGCATTAGAATCGTGGCTCAACGCCAACATGACGGCGGCGGACCAGATTGTTGGCCGCATCGTCCTGGCGGCCAAGGCCCGGCTCGCCTCGCGCGAGGCGGCGAGCGAGGTTAAGCGCAAATCGGTCACGCAGCGGCGCCTTAATCTTCCCGGCAAGCTCGCAGATTGCAAAGCGACCAGTCTGGATGAATCGGAGTTGTTTCTCGTGGAGGGCGATTCTGCCGGCGGCAGCGCCAAGCAAGGACGCAATAACAAGACGCAAGCCGTTCTGCCGCTGCGCGGGAAGATCCTCAACTCGGAGGGACTGGCACTGAACAAGGTGCTTGCCAATGCGGAGTTAAACGATCTGGTATCTGCGATTGGGACCGGGGCCGGCGAGAAATTCGACATCAACGGTTTGCGTTACGGCAAGATCATCCTCCTCATGGACGCCGACGCCGACGGCCATCACATTACGACGCTGATGCTCGCGTTCTTCTTCCGCCATATGACCGAGCTGATCCGCAAGGGCCGCGTCTATTTGGCGCAGCCGCCCTTGTACCGCATTGATGTGGGCAAGGAGAAATTTTGGGCGCGAGACGATGCCCACAAGGAAGAGATCCTCGCCGGTTTACGCGCCAACGCCAAGCCGGAAGTATCGCGCTTCAAAGGGCTGGGCGAGATGCTGCCGAAGGAGCTTGCCGAAACGACGCTCGATCCGCGTAATCGCGTACTCTTGCAGGTGCAGATTGACTCGAACCTGGAGACGGACAAAACCTTCGTTGATCTTCTCGGCAAAGATCCGTCGCAGCGCTATCGCTTCATCATGGATAAAGCAGCGCGAGCGGTCGCGGAAGAGCTGGACGTGTAGAGGCGAGCCGCATCGCGAAATAGGTTAACCCGTTGAAAGGCGTTTCAAAGCGAACGGGATCGACAGCAGACAGATGGTCCCTACCAGGAAGAACAGCACGCCAAGCCCGCCCAACACGAAGGCGTAAAAGTAGCTAGGCCCTTTGATAAGGCATGACTGGGCCGGATTGCTGGGATAATAATACACGGTATGCTTGCTCCCCGGCGCATAATGGTCTGTCTGCTTTTTCTCATAAGCCGCGTCACCGCTATCCCAAGACTCCGGAAAGCGGATGCGTTTGTTTTCATACTGCTTACCGTCGACCGTGTAAGTGTACAGCACGTTGATCGAAAAATCCTTCCTTCCTTGGTTGGTCAACGAATGTTCAACGTTCCTTGTCTTGATGACACCCTCCGTTTGCGACCATGTCGAGGAGGCGAAGCCTAGCCAAATGTCTTTGCCGACACCGTAGGCCAAGGCTCCGCTAAACCCGAAACCGACTAGCACTCCGATAATCGTTCGTTGCAGGTTCTCCGCGGGCGTCCTGCGCTTCAACATTACTTTTTCGGTGAAAGGTCGATTTAGGGGCTGATTGGAGTATAGGGGCATCGATGGATCAGGCATTCCATCCTCCGCATTCTCTTGTACGCTTGAGTATGTGATAAGCGTAGAACGGATCACTGGGCAAGTCAAGCCGCCGAGGAAGTGTCAGACTGAGAGCCGGAATGCGCTTGGCGAACCTCTTGAACGTTACGCTCATGGTTCGCCGAGCACGACCCGTACCTCGTGCGATCGCCCATCATCCACCAACACCACTTCCTTACCGTCCTGGTTTTGTCCATCAACGAGAACTTCCGATACGCCGCGCTCGACTCGCTGTGGGTTCTCGACGTGGATGCGATAGGTCGCCGAGCGATGACGGTACACGATGGTGAACGACGGCCAGGTCTTTGGGATGCACGGTTCGATGCGGAGGCGCTTGCCGTGTAATCGGAAACCGAGGATCGATTCAAGCATGACGCGATAGAGCCAGCCGGCCGAGCCGGTGTACCATGTCCAACCGCCGCGGCCGGTATGCGGCGGATGGCCGTAGATGTCGGCGACAACGACATACGGCTCGACTTTGTAGCGCTCCACCTGCTCCGGCGTCAGAGTGTGTTTTATGGGACTCAGGAGATCGAAATACTCCTTGGCTCGATCGCCCTGGCCGAGCAGAGCGGCTGCCTCGATCGTCCAGGTGGAAGCATGGGTGTATTGCCCGCCGTTTTCGCGGATGCCGGGAACGTAGCCTTTGACGTATCCAGGTTGGAGACGCCCTTGATCGAAAGGCGGCGTGAACAGCAGGATCATACCCGGATCGCGTCGCACAAGTTTCTCATCGACGGCGGCCATGGCGCGCCGGGCGCGCTCCGGATCGGCCGCGCCGGAGATTACGGCCCAAGTCTGGGCAATGGAATCAATCCGGCACTCGTCGTTTTGGGCGGAACCCAGCGGCGTGCCGTCATCGAAATAGGCCCTCCGATACCATTCCCCGTCCCAAGCATGTTCCTCGATAGCGGCGCGTAGACGCTCCGCTTGCTCACGGCAGCTGTTCGCCCAATCGGCGTCACCGCGGGCATCGGCCAACTCCGCGAAGCGGCGCAGGCACGTCAGCAGAAACCAGCCGTTCCATACGCTTTCGCCCTTGCCCTCGATACCCACCTTGTTCATGCCGTCGTTCCAATCGCCGGCGCCCATGAGCGGTAGACCATGCTTCCCGAAATGCAGGCCGTTTTTCAAGGCGCGTACGCAATGCACGTAGATCGTGCCCGGCTCTCCGGCCGGCTGCGGTTGGCCGTAATCCTCCTCCTGATCTGGTTTCAAGATCGGCGCAGACAGGAAGGGGACTTTCTCATCCAGCAACGTGGTGTCACCCGTGACGGCGACGTAATGGCAGACCACGAAGGGAAGGAAGAGATAATCATCGGTGATGCGCGTGCGGACTCCCTTGCCGGCCGGCGGGTGCCACCAGTGTTGCACGTCGCCCTCGGCGAATTGCCGACTCGCCGCGCGCAGAATGTGCGCTCGCGTTTCCTCCGCCGCGCCATAAACCAGGGCCATCACATCCTGCAACTGATCGCGGAAGCCGTAGGCCCCACTGGATTGATAGAACGCCGACCGACCCCAGACGCGGCAGCTTAACACCTGATAAACCAACCAGCGATTCAGCAGTACATCCACGGCGGGGTCCGGTGTCTGGACCTGCACCGCCGTGAGTACGCGGTCCCAGAGCTGGCGCACCTCGTCCCACGCGGCACGAACGTGGCCCGCATCCTTGTAGCGGCGCAGCAACTCACGGGCCGAAGTGACATCGGGAGCAGATCCGAGGAAGAATACAACTTCGCGCTCTTCGCCGGGTGGCAGGTCGAACGTCGTCTGCACCGCCGCACAGGGATCCAAGCCCGGCCCGACACGCCCCGATAGCTCGGCGTGCCCCAACCCCGCTGGGGCCTGGACGGAGCCATTGCGGCCTAAAAACTCAGTGCGGTCCCCAGTCAGCGTGCGCGGCCGGAGGTTCACATCGACAAAGGCCACCTGCTCGGAGAAGTCCGCCACGAAGGGGTTGGTGGCGAACAACGCCCCGCTTTCCTCGTCGATCTGGGTGCGGACGTTCATTGCCCCCTGATCGCGCACGCTGCCGAGGACCCATTCGGCGTAGTAAGTTGCCGACAACCGCCGCGGTCGGCTACTCGAATTCCACATGCGCAAAGAGACAATCTTGATTGGATCGCCGGTTGGGACGAAGATGCGCAGCTCCTGAGTGAGACCGTGGCTGCGCTGTTCAAAAAGCGTGTAACCCTGACCGTGACGGATGCGCGTCGCCGTCTCGAGTCCAAGCGGCCGCGGCGTCGGCGTCCACACGTCCCCGCTTTCCTCATCGCGCAGATACACCACTTCGGAGGGCGGATCGCCGGCCGGATCGTTGCTCCAGGTAGTCAGGCGAAATTGCTGGCTGTTGCACGTCCACGTACAACCAAGGCCGCTCTCCGAAACCAAGAAGCCGCAGCGCGGATTGGCAATGACATTCACCCATGGCGCCGGCGGGAGCGCGGGCGTCCCGCCCGCTTGCGGACCTACCAAAATGCAATACTCCCTGCCATCCGGCGTGAAGCCGCCCAGACCGTTGTTAAATAGCGCATCCTGCGGCAAAGATAGGCTTGGCTCAGTCGTCCCTTTGCCCTTGAGTCTGCGGCGTTTGCGCGTGAACTGCTCCGGCAACGGCACCGCCGGTGTAACTCGATCAACCAACTCAGCCAGCTGAACGGACAGCGAGCCTCGCCGTCCCACAAGCACGACCCGCGCGGCCGCCTGCAAGAGAATTTGGTCCTCCTGCGGCATCTGCGATGCTTTGCGCACAAACACGCCGCCAGGCTTCTCGGCCAGAGCGCTCGAATGACTGGAACGTACAGCCTCCTGGATCTGCTGGAACAACTCCTCGGAATAACTGGCCGCCTCTTCGCACAGAATGACGAGATCGACGGCGAATTGCTTCATGTGCCAATAGGAATGAGCCAACAGCACATGGCGGACCAGCGGCACATCACCGGAAGAAGAAGCGCGGACGAGCAGAATGGGGTGGTCGCCGGAAATGCCGTAACGCCACAGTGCCGGCTGGCCCTGACGATTGGCGGCCAGCACTTCCGGCTGGGCTCGCAGCGAGGGGGACGCAAAAAGCATGTGGGTTGCCAGGCGCTGGAACAAATGCGCTTCGGCCGTGGTGATTTGCAGGTGGCGCAGCTCGATTTGGCTATGCGCCCAGGCCAGGTCAAAAACACGTGTAACGGCGTGGCCGTCGCGGTAGTGGTCGGCCAGAGCCAGCGCTTCATCTCGGCTTTTGGCCACGCCTGTGCAAATAAGCAGCGAAAGCATGCCGCCTGGCGCCAGCCGGAAGCGGCGGCGGATGCTGAAAATCGGATCGAGCACCGGGCCGGTTGTTCCCGACAACCGCGCTCCTGGTTCCAGCGCCGCTGGTGCGGCCGGCGACCGTCCGCGCCCGAGGAAACGGGCACGATCGGTCTCGAATTCCGTTTCTGAGGGCGTATCGCCCTCGATGCTGACGACGTGGACGGCCCAAATCGGCTCCTGATCGGCGGCCCGCGGCCGGCGGCGGCACAACAGCGCCCCGTGGGATTCGACCCACTCCGTCTCTAAAAATAGCTTGCCAAAGGCGGGGTGGTTCAGATCGGCCGTATGCGGCGCCAGCACCACTTCGGCGTAGGTGGTCATCTCCAGATCATGCGGTCGGCGATCGCGATTGGTCAGCGTCACGCGCCGAACCTCCGCGCTGTGCTCGGTCGCCACGGTTATCTCCATGTGCGTGGCGATGGCACCGTCGGTTCGGCGGAAGTCGGCCTTGTCGGCCGAGTAGACCACTTCATACTGTTTCGCCGGCCGGCACATCGGCTGATGGCCTGCCGACCACAAAATGCCACTCGTAAGGTCGTGTAGGTAGCAAAATTGACCGTAACTGTCGCGGGTGTAGTCTTCGCGCCAGCGCGTGACATCCAGGCCCGCGCAGCGGGAAAAACCAGAGCCGGCGTTGGTGACCATGACGAGATATTGGCCGCCCGATAGCAGATGCGTGCGCGGCCCCGGCGTGTTGGGCGTGGTTAGTTGCCGGCACATCAAGTCAAGCCCGCCGGGACCGGCCGGACGCGGCGTCGCTTCTTCGTCGGGCGTATCCACCGGGACCGGTACGCTGGGCATGCGCTCCTGCAACAGCAGCTCGGTGGCGCTCACCATCGGCTCGGCATGGAAACGCCGGACCATGATGTCGCCGAGCAAACAGTTCGCCAGCGCCACCAAGCTCATGCCTTGGTGATGCGCCATGAAGCAGCGCACCACCAGCGCACGATGGTTCTCCGGCAGCCGGCTGCGCGTGTAGTCCACGGATTCGTAAAAGCCATATTTGCCTAGCGCTCCCTCGGCGGCCAAGGCGCGGAAATTACGCACGGCATCATGCGGCCGAACCAGCGATGCCAACGCTGTTGCGTAAGGGGCAATGACAAGATCCTCTGCCAGCCCCCGTTTGAGTCCCAGAGTCGGCACGCCGAAAGCCTGATACTGATAATCGGAACTGGCAGTATGGCTGCTGAATGCTGATTCGGAGATGCCCCAGGGAACGTGGTGTCTTCGGCCGTAGGCCATTTGCTCCTGAACCGATGCCTCGCAGCTTTGTTCTAGCAGGGTTCCCGGATAGAGGCGGAGGAACAATTGCGGCATCACGTACTCGAACATGGTGCCGGCCCAGGAAACCAGGCAAGCTTGCCCCGCGGCGCGAACGACGGCCCGCCGCAGGTAGAACCAGTGACGTCGCGGCGCTTCGCCCCGCGCGATGGCAAGAAAACTCGCCAACCGTGCCTCCGAGGCCAGCAGGTCATAGCACGCCGCATCCAGGCTTCCCTTGGCGAGGTTGTAGCCGATGGAAAATAAATGGCGGTCCGATTTGTACAAGAAGCGGAAATCCATGGCGGCGCCCATGTTTTCAGCCCGCGTCGCCAGTGAGCGGCAGCGCTCCAACATTCGAGTGGCGGAAGAGCGTTCCACGCTCTCGCGCACTTCACGCAGCCAATCGGCCGCCTCCTCACCAATCCCTCCCGTTTCCGCAAGCGTGTCCAGGTCGTCCAATATGGACTTTCGATTTGCCTCGAATTCCGTCAGGCTGAAAACCTTGACCAGCACCCTCCGCGCCTTGACCCAACGCTGGTGACCATCGGTGGCGCTCCGGGCCAGCAGCGGCTCGATTTTCTCCGCACGAGGATCGGCCAACAGCTCCAACCAGGGAGCTAACTCTCCCAATTCAGCATTGCGTTTCTCAAAACGGTTAGCCAAGCGGCGCGCCCAAAGCTCCAGTTCTCCGGCTTGGGGATAACCCGACTCGACGAGTCGCCGAATGCTTGTCGCCAAGGCCGCCGCGCGCTCTTTGCCGTGGGTCAACCACTTGGCCCAGGCTAATAAGTCACTCGGCGCCTCTTTCGCCGCCGCCTCTAACGCGCTCAGTCCAGACTCGAGCTCGGCGCGCGTTTGCACAACCTCCTCGCTGAGGACGCCAAGGCCGTGCCAGGTTTCGCGCATCACCTGGAGCGTATCGGATAAACCGCTCAACACCGCTGGACCCAAAAGCGCTTCGGCTGTCTTCTCCAGCAAACCCTGCTTGAGCGTAACCAAACAACCCAGGAGGTTGCCGCTATCAACGGTGGATACGTATTGCGGCTTCAGCGGCTCCAGGGTTCGCGTGTCGTACCAGTTATAGAAATGGCCGCGATGGCGTTCGAGCCGATCCAGTGTGTCGAAGCTCTTCTCCAGACGTTCGAGAAGCGAGCCATGATTGATATATCCCAGATCGTTGGCGGCTAGCGTTGAAACCAGCAGTAGTCCCTGGTTGGTCGGTGAAGTGCGATGCGCTACTTGATGGCGCGGTTGTTCCTGGAAATTGTCCGGCGGCATCCAGTGGTCCTCCGCCCCGACAAACGACTCGAAGAAGCCCCAGGTCTTGCGGGCGATGACGCCCAGGTAGCGCCGC
>Ga0070738_10003166_pt1 | contig 22391 bp, 18 predicted proteins | sample Coa_R2_2_FD_66446 | JGI IMG/M metagenome (GOLD analysis project Ga0070738, IMG submission 66446) | Surface soil microbial communities from Centralia Pennsylvania, which are recovering from an underground coalmine fire - Coalmine... | ecosystem: Environmental > Terrestrial > Soil > Unclassified ... | reverse complement strand
GCATCTTATAGGTGACAATGCGGGCCGCCACATGGGGTGAATACCCCACTGAACACGCAATGAGCTCAGCCGCACTCTGACGCTATCTCAGAAGCATTGATCCAGGCCCCCGTCCGAACAGAGGCTTTACGCGAGGCAAGCGCGGGGCCGGTCTCGTGCCCGCGCATCTCCGTTGTAACTCCCTCGTTCAACCAGGCACTTTACCTGGAAGAAACAATCCGTTCCGTGCTGGACCAGGGTTACCCAAATCTCGAGTACGTCATTGTGGACGGCGGCTCGACCGACGGCAGCCTCGAGATTATTAAAAAATATTCGCACCGCCTGGCGTGGTGGGTCAGTGAAAGAGACGCCGGCCAATACGACGCCCTTAACAAAGGCTTTGCTCATACCACGGGTGAATTGATGGCCTGGTTGAACTCCGACGATAAGTACGTGCCCTGGACCTTTTCGGTCATCTCAGAAGCGATGACCGCCTTGCCACAGGTCGAATGGCTAACTTCGCTGTTCCACTTTTTTTGGGACGAACACGGGCGGCTCAGCGCCTGTGAAGAGCAGGCCGGGTTCTCGCGCGAGTTGATCCTGCGGGGCGGGACGTTGCCGGGAGCCGGCTGGCCGGCCTGGGCTTTCATGCAGCAGGAATCGACATTCTGGCGACGCTCTCTCTGGGACAAAGCCGGTGCCCGCGTCGAAACCAGATGGTCCCTGGCGGGGGACTTTGATCTTTGGATGCGGTTCGCCCGGCACGCCGAGGTCTATTCTCTGAACATGCCCATCGGCGGGTTTCGGCGGCACAGCCGCCAAAAAACCGCGGGTAACATGACCGAATACATCCGGCAGGCGAAAGAATCCTTTCGGCTGAACGGCGGCCGCGCACCACGAGGTCTAAATGCCTTTTGGCTGAAAAATTCCGGCAAGGTGCTCCGCTTTCTGCAACGGCGCCACGCGTACGCAGCCCGTCAAAAGGGATTCCCAAACCGTTTGTGCAGGGCTGAAGCCGGGGGCTGGACCGTATTCAAGCACTGACTTTTATCGGGCCTGATCGGACTTGCGAGCTCGACGGCTCTCGTTAGGATGAAACCCATGAAGACCCTTTCTGCGAAGCTTTGTCTTGTCCTCTTCTCCGTTGGTTTTGTTTTTGCTAATGTTTATGCTGGGGAGTTTTTGATCCGCAATGGGGATCGGGTCGTCTTCCTGGGCGACAGCATCACCGAGCAACGGTTATACACCACCTACGTCGAGGCGTACGCGCTGACCCGGCATCCTGAATGGAAGTTATGGTTCCGCAACGTCGGTTGGGGAGGGGATACTTCCTGGTTGCGTCAACGCTCGCATCCCGACGAGGCGAAACTTTTCGCGGCTGACGATGCGAGCCAGCAGCAAATGATCGAGAAAGCCGTCAAGCATGGGCTCGAACGGGACGTGCTGCCCCTCAAACCGACATTCGTGACGGTTAAGTTCGGGATGAATGACCATTCGTATCAGGCGTTTCGTGAGGACATTTTCAAAGCTTACGTGAGGAGCCAAACGGAAGTTGCCAAAATTCTCGAAGCCAACGGAGCCCGGGTCGCGTTCCTAACGCCCCAGCCCATAGAAGACAAGCGGTCCGACCCGGACCAGGACATTCGGAACCAGTCCCTGCGAAAATTTTCGGATGGCTTGAAGGAAGTTGCGGCAAAAGAGGGCGCGGCGTTTGTCGATCAGTTTGACCCGTACATGGCCATGCTGCTGCGCGAACGACCGAACCATGCAAATGGATTTGTCGGAGGTGGCGATGCAGTCCATCCGGGTCCAATCGGCCATACGGTCATGGCATGGGCTATCCTCAAGGGACTTGGGGCTCCCGCGCTTGTGTCGCGCGTCCAAATCGATCTGCCGTCCCGTAAAACGTCCAGCGAAGGCTGCGCGATCGAAGGCTTTGGTTGTTCGGCAAACACGGTTCAGTTCGAGCGCCGCGACGAGGCTTTGCCGATGCCCATCGATGAAAAGGCCGGGCCAGCCTTGAAATTGGCGCCCATCCTCCAGGACCTGGACCGTTATGAACTTCAGGTGACCGGCCTGCCGGCAGGCACGTACGACCTGTTCATTGATGGGGAAAAATCCGGCAGCGCAACCGCCGATGACCTGGCCAAGGGTTGGAACATCGCAAACGAAGCCGGACCCATCACACGCCAATCCCAGAAAGTGCTCGCCCTGATTTTCCAGAAGAACAATGTCTATTACTCACGCTGGCGCAACGTGCAGCTTTATTCGTTCCCGGACTGGGCTCGTTCGGACGAGATCGAGTCCAAACGAGCCGCAGAGCTGGCAACATTGGATCGGCAGATTTCGGACCTGGAAAGTGAAATCGACGCGGCCCGAAAAGCCGCCCCGCACAAATTCGAACTCAAGCCCCAATAATCCTGGACAGAGCCGAACCTGCGGCGCAGTTATTTCCCAATTCCTCTGCGCCTGACGCAAAGCCGGTACAGGTAGCAGGGGAGAAACAACTGAAGCCCGGGGATTAGAAGCAGCGGCGCGATGAACCAGGGACTTTCGGCGCTGCGCCAGGCGGCAAATACCCTTTCAATCCATTGGCCGGAATCCATTGCCATCCGCGTTAGGCAGCGACGGTATTCGCGCCGCACGAAAACGTCTCTCTTGTAGACGGGCTTCCTTCGGAACAGTTCCTCGATGCGTTCCTTGCCCATGGTGAACGCCTCATGCTTTCCTGAGTCGTGCGCTTTCTGGACGCGCAAAACACCACGGACCATGTAATAGATCGCAAGCAAATCATCATCCCACCCGGAGTTGTTGATCAGCTTGAAAGTCGCCGACGCTTTTTCGGTATCACCGCCAAACGCCAAATCTTCAGCAATCCACAATTTGAAAACGTCCGAAACCTCCATTCCTCCAGAACTCGATGATGCAAGTTGGATTACCTCGCCGGCCTCCTTCTTTTTGCCAGTCGCCCGCAGAGCCAACACCAAAGCTTGTAATGTGGGCGGGTCAATCGCGGGTTTGTCGCGCCAACCGGCCATCCAGCGCGCGGCGGAGCCATAGCACCGGCATTGCACCAAGGCGCGGCCGGCCACGGCCCATCCGGGGTTGTCCCCACGAAGCCATTTCCCATGGCGACTCACAGCCGTCCTGACCAACTCCACGCGGCGTTTTGCTCCGGCCAATTCAAGAAATTCCAAAACAGCGCATCGCCCAACCTCACCTTCTTTGCACAGGGCATCCATGTAATCCGGATACCTGTGGTCCCAAATTTTACTCGTCACCACCCTTCTCACCCACAATGCGCCCACATGAGGATTGGCATTGGGCAACTCCAGCGCTTCACGCAGCAGGTTCATCAACTCGTTCTTGAACCCGGCATTGCGCAAAGTCTCCGCGACCTGTTCCAACGCTGTAACGTCTGCTCCCTTGTCGACGCACAATTCCCGGAAACGAGCGAGGGTTTTCTCGAGCTCCTGGGCGCTGAGGGCTTTTCGAGCGGCCTCTTGCACGAGCGCGCTGTTCGAGAGAGCTCTCATCCCGGCAAGCGCGCTTGAAGTCGGGCGCGTCGTTGCCATTGGTTTGTCAGATGCGTCTTGCACGATCGAGTTTCAGCCGCACTATCACCGAATCAAGCTCTAGCTTGCGAGCGCCAGGTCACTTCACGAGGTTGTCGGGCAGGAAGGCGAGTCGTCGGATATGCCACGGGGTTCAGGCGAAAAAGAGCGGCCTCTTACCGAGGCCGCTCTCCAACCGCGCCGAGCACAAAACCCGGCGGTTTAAACCACAACTCAGCCAACAACCAATACTGATATATTAGAGAAGTGGTTGCCGATTTCGTTCAAACAAGAGGGGAATTATTGGAATTAAATTGTAAGCACCTGGAAACAAATGCTTTGAAGTCATGGAAATTCAAAGAATACATCGCTTAGGGTGCGTCCACGGTTCGGCGTGCCCGGTGTGACGCCTTGGCTTAAAGGGGGACGGGCAAATGTGTCCAACACCATGCAGGGATGGACTGGGGTGTACCTTTTTTCTGAACCTATCCGAACTGACCTTACGCTGGGCCTTGTGCCTTCGGCTCATCCTGAAGACGCCAGATGATCCGAGCCTTATCCATGTCGTAGGGAGACATTTCCATTTTGACGCGGTCGCCCACGGTCAATCGGACCCAGCGCTTGCGCATTTTGCCTGAAATGGTTGCCAACACCAGGTGCTTGTTGTCCAGTTCCACCCGGAACATCGTTCCGGGTAGCACGGTCTGAATGCTACCTTCAATCTCGATGTTGTCTTCTTTCATAAAATTCCTGCAGGTACAAAACCTGAGTTCGGCACAATCTGTGCCGCATGGGAAGACCGATTCTGGGCCCTGCTTAGAGGGCCGAGGCTGACTTAATAACGGTTCCGGCCGCCACCACCACCGCCGCGATCGCCGCCGCGGTCACCACGACCTCCGCCTCCGCCACCGCCACCACCACGGTAGCCTCCCCGGCCGCCTCCGCCACCACCGCCACCGGACCGTTCTTCTCGCGGTCTGGCGATATTTACAGTCAATGCCCGGCCGCCGAGTTCTTTGCCGTTCATCGCACTGATGGCCTTTTGGGCTTCCTCCGGCGTGCTCATGGTTACAAACCCAAACCCGCGAGGCCGGCCTGTGGCCCGGTCCATCATCAGGTTTGCCTCCAAGACGGTGCCGTGGGCGGCGAAAGCGTCCTGCAAGTCATTTTCCGTGAGGTCGAAGGAAAGATTCCCAACGAACAGTTTTGTGCTCATCTCAAATTCCGTTATCTCCTGATTGGTTTCGGCTAACCAGCTGTTCTCGAGCGTCGAGTCTCAAATCATCACTGAATGGATCACGTAATGATTTCCATGCCTGCAAAGTCAAAACCAATGTCACCGACACCAAAACACTGACCCGTTTCCAGCGAATAGCAAGCGTAATTCGCGGGTCGCTTCCGCTCAAAAAGTGAGAATGAAGCCAGGGCTGGTCCTCAGCTGCCCTTAAAGCTAACCGCCAGGAACCGGCGCGGGGACGACACCCGAGCCCGCCTTTGTTGGCTCTGTCGAAACGTGAACGGGCGAGGGGACTGGATTTACATCCAGTTCACCAACGCGCTTGCCGTCCGAAGCAGCCCATTCGGCGCAACGACCTCCAAAATCCGTCGCGATGATCCGGGAATTATCCTCGCTAAACACAGCCCGGAGCGGGAGGTTGCCGAAAAATTCGAGGTTGCGTTTCCTGGTTCCGTTGCCATCCCACACCGTGACGGCGTTATCACGGCCGCAGGATACCAGCTGCCCATTGCGGGAATAACCGACCGAAAGGACGCCTTGGGCATGGCCGTTCCAGCTTTTGATTTGTTTACCTTCCTGGGGTTCCCAAATCTTGATTGCCCCATCTTCGCTCGATGAAGCCAGGAGCTTGGAATCGGCCCGCCAACTCAATGAAGTGATCGAGGCTTTGTGGCCCGCAAGGGTAAACAGCTCCTGGCCGCTATCAGGATCCCAAAGACTGATACCTCCGTTGCGATCGGCGGACGCGAGAAACTGTCCATTTGGACTGAACGCTATGGCGGTGACCCAATCAGTGTGCTTCTTGATCTTGTGCAACAGCTCGCCGGTTTTTGTGGAATACATTTTGACCAGCCGGTCAGGCCCGCCGAGCGCCACCATCGATTGATCGGCGCGAATGTCCGACGCGAGCACCGAATCATACTCGTGGCCTAACGTCATCACCCGTTTGCCGCTAACGACATCCCAGATTACGACGCATCCCGACTTGGCGCCCCATCCGCCGCCGGCCACGAGCAGCTTCCCGTTCTGGCTGAATTTCAGATCACAAGGCTCACCTTCATTGAACGGAAGTATTCCGAGCAGTTCACGAGACTCCGTGTGGTAGAGCAGGACTTGTTTCAGACCCGCGATCGCCACCAGCGGAGCCCAGGGACTGGCTGCGAGGCCGACAACCGGCCCAACGTGTTCAGCGTGCAGAACCGACTGGGTTGGCAACTGCTGTGGCATCGGGGCAGGTCCGTCCAGTTTCCCGAGGTCATCCGGGTTCAGCGCAAGATCGAAGCCGGGTTTGGCTACGGCAACCGCTTTGCCCCCTGCGCTTTCAAGCAGGCCCCCCGCAATCCATTCTTTGAAGACCTCGAGTTCTTTGTCCGGCAGCTTTGGCCTGTTTGGAGGCATGTAGGGTTCTTCGGCATGGGTAAGAGCCTTCCAAAGCTTGCTTGCGTCCGGGTTGCCTGAGGCAACAACGAGTCCTGATCCGCTTCCTTTCAAGGTGGCCTGGTAGCTCGTGAGGTCCAGGTCCGCCTTCTTCTTATCCGGATTGTGGCACTTGGAGCAGTTTGCCTCGATCAAAGGCGCGACATGGTCAACATAGTTAATTTTGTCATCCGCCCGAACCCCGAAGGCGCAAAGACAAAAAAACACGGCAGCCCAGGGTAGAGCAGGCGGATACAGGCGACCCGGTTGCAAAATCGAAAACATCTTTCGTGAGCGCCTCGTCACAGGATCAATGGTTGAACACGAACTCCTTGGAATTAAGCAGAGACCAGAACACGTCGTTCAACACCTGTTCGGGTTTGGCATCCGGCTTAAGGAAATCGTCCAGCCTGGCCACTTCGTCAGGCGTAGGCGGGCGGCCCAGGCACCGCACGTAAAGCTCTCGAATAACTTCGTCGGGTTTTTTGCCATGCTCGAGCAACTTTTTCACCACGCCGCCCTGCTCGATTTTTCGTTGCGTCGTGTTGCCGTTCAGCAGGTGCAAAGCCTGGGAAAGGTTGGGATCGACTTTGACTTCACAGGAGCAAACGGTGGTTCGGCTGGCCCGGCCGAAGGTTGTCAGGAAATAATTGGCCGTGTTGCCATCGGGAATTTCGACAGCCCGGGCGCCCCGCGGCAGGCCCTGGAATTTATCCTGGGTTTCGGTCACTTCATTGATGCAGTCGAGCAGGACCTCCGCGCGCATTCGCCGGATCGACGCTTTGCTGAAGTTGCGTTCATCGGATGCATTGGTTTGGTTTGGAACAGTGCTCAACTGGTAGGTGCGCGAATTGCAGATGTCGCGCACCAGTTTTTTCAGATTGTACTTGTAGCCCGTAAGCTTCGCTGCGAGGGCATCCAGGAGCTCCGGGTTGGCGGCCGGGTTGCTCAGCCGTCCGTCGTCCACCGGTTCGATGATCCCGCGCCCCATGAAGTGCGCCCACACAAGATTGGCCAGGTTGCGAGCGAAATAGGGGTTCTGGGGAGAAGTAAGCCAGCGGGCCAGCACGACACGACGGCTTTCCCCTTTTAGGTCGGGGACTTCTCCGCCCAGGAATTTGGGATGCATCACCGCATGGGTAACCGGATGTTTAACTTCTCCATCGCCGCGATCATAAATAATGGTCTCGCGGGGATCATCGCCGGGTTTGCGGCCGACCTGGGCAAAAAACGCGGCAAAACTATAGTAGTCGTTCATGGTCCAGCGATCGAAAGGGTGATTGTGGCACTGGGCGCATTGAATACGCATTCCCATGAAGACCTGTGCCGTATTCTCCGCCAGCTTCAGGGTATCGGGTTCGATCTGGTAGTAGTTCGCGGCCGGTTCCCGGAGGTTGCTTCCCGAGGCGGTTAACAGGTTGCTGACCACCTGATCCAGGGGCACATCTGCCGCCATTTGGTCCCGCAACCATTCGTAATAGACCAACGCCGCTTTTGGGTACACCTGGTTGTCACGAGTCCGAATTTCGAGTAACTCGCCCAGTTTCATCACCCAGAGCTCGGCGAATTCGCGCCTGTTCAACAGTTCGTCAATGAGCCGTTCACGGCGAGCCGGCTGCGGCTCGGCGTTGTACTTGGCGAGATCCTCTTCCGTCGGCAGCATGCCGGTTATATCGATGAACGCCCGGCGCGCGAAAGTGGCGTCGTCGCAAATGTCCGAGGGCAGGAGGCGCAGTTTCTTGAGTTTGCCGTAAACGGCTTCATCGATGTAGTTATAAGCGGGGGCGTTGGACCACTGATAAGCGAGGTTTTTGGGAATGATGATGACCTGCGCACCCACATTGAATTCGGCAAAGCGCGCCTGAATGAACGCTTCTCCGCGTTGTCCGGCCGTTATCGCGCCCCCTTCGGCGACCCGAGCCACGGTATCATTGTTTCCGAGGAAAACTGCAAGTGGTGTCACATCCCGCACCGCGCCGTCCGAATAGCGCGCCTGAACGATGAACTGCTGCAAGCTGTTGGATTCTTCCAGCACAGCGGTTTTGGGAAAAATCTCTATCCCGGTCGGGGTCGGGGTGTTTGTGGGATCCTGGGGCGCGCCTGCCGCCAGCCATGAGATGAGGGTTTGGCACAAGTCGCTGTTGGTGCCGAACCTCACGCCACCCGTGTGCTGCACGGCGCCCAGTCCTTTCTGAACAATTAAGCTCTCTCGCGGAATACCGATGTTGATGCGCCGCCCGATCTGCTCGCGCGTGAGGCGATAATAGTCCCCATCCGGATCGAATCCGTAGAGCGACAGATGAAAACCGTCCTTGCCACGAGAAGTCCCGTGGCAAGCCCCCGCGTTGCACCCGGCCCGCGTAAAGACGGGCATCACATCAAGTTTGAAACTCACGGCCCGTTCCACGGCGGAATTGGTGACGCTGACCGGGATCTTTACCGTTTGTCCGCCATAAACGACCGAGATCTCGGTTTGTCCGTCCCGGCATGGGGAAACTACGGCCTTTTCAACTTTTGCGAGCGCGGGGTTCGCAACCCTGTAGCTCGCCTGCGAAGTTACGTCGCGGGTAATTCCGTCGCTTTGGATCAGCTCAATGACCAACCGCTGCCGTGCTTTTGCCGAACTTAGCTGAACTACAGGTGGAAAAGCTTCCAGTTTTCCGTCAGTCTTGGAGGGCCCACAAGCGCTCACGCACAGCAGAAAGGCCACTTCCAACAGCGCCAGGAGCCACGGCAGGCGGCGCCTGTTACATCGCGCTTCGGCGGTGTCGATTCTTATGTTTCTCCAACCAAACCTCATTTCTTCTCGGCTGCTGCAAGTTTTTCGGAACTCTTTTTGGGCGGAACAATTCGCAGAATTCCGCCCGAGGCAATGTTCTGCTGCACGACTTCGCCCTGATCCTTGAGTTCGACCCTGCAGAACAGGTTCTTAAACGAGCCCGGCGGGCAACCCGAATCCGCTTGCAGGTCGAATACGACTTCCTTGTCGTCTTTTGTCAGTTCCTGCTCCTGGGCACAAACCTTCTCGGGCAAACCGCACAAACGAATCGTGGCTTTGCCCTCAAACGGCTTATTTTGCTGAAGGTTGACCGTGAGCTTTCCCGCATTGCCCGGATTAAGCCAGAGCGTTTCGATTTTACCCGCGAGAAAAGGCGGAGCCACTTCGATCGAGGCGAGTTGTGAAGAAACATACAATTGACCCCCGTCAACCGTAGCATGTCCGAGCACGGCGATTTTCCAGGTCCTGGTCTCGGCGCCACCCGCCGCATTTAACTGGTAGAATACGTTTGTGGCCCCTTTGGGTATGGTGGCCTCGGCCTGAGAACTGACCCCGGGCGGGTTCCAAATCATTTGAAGTTCAATCGGTTCTTCAAACCCCGGGTCGCGGTCGGCCGCGACCTCCAGTTTCATAGCGCCGGACTGCACGATGGGAACTCGCGGTTCAACAATTCGGATTCGAAACGGGGCTGCCCTGGTAACTGCAACGGCGAGCTTATCCACACTGCTCGAATAGTAGCTTGCGTTGTTGGGCGGACCTTGAACCCACTCAATATTCTGGCGAAATGATCCGGAAACACGCCCTGATCCGTTGGTGACGGTCGCCGTGAGATCAATCAATGCCACGCCCAGCGGCGCATCCGCCGTGGCCTCAAATACCAAGGGCATTTGGTCGATGTTCTTTGCCATTGTGTCAGCCCGAAGGGCCACACCCTGCGGAAGAGCCGCCTCGAATTCCAACTCGCCGGCGAAGTTCGCCCGCTTGGCCGAAATGAGCGTGGCAAACCGATTGCCTCTCGGCACGGCAACGAACTGGCGGGACTGTGTATCGTTTCGCGCAACCTCGGGAATTTTAACAGACAGCTCCGGCGTTATCGGTTTGATTTCGACTCGATAGCTGAAGTCCGGTCCGCCCCGGCGCAGCTTATCGTAAATTCTCACCAGGTAGTTCGTCGATGCCGTCGGGGTGAATTTCAGTTCACTATCCGCGCCGGCGCCATCGTCGTTGGAAGCGAGTTGGTGGCCCGCCATATCAAACAATTCCAGGACCGAATCAACAGGCGACCTTAGCCTCCTGGCATAGACGCTCAGGTCGAGCTTGGCATCCTTGACGGCTGTAAACTGGAACCAATCTTCCTGGCCGTTGGTGCGCAGGATGCCGTTGAGCGCAAAGGGCGGCGCAGAGGTCGCGACGGTCGCAGAGCCTCGGTCTTGATTGCCCGCTCCTGCGAGCACGTTGTAAAAATCAGAGACCCGGATCCAGTTGGGTGTAGGAGCCTGGAGCCCATCCAACTCGGCGAACAAAGGCATGCTGTCGTGAACTGATCCGGGTAAAGTGATTCGCTGACGGAACTCGCCCGTCGCTTCGCTGAAAAATGTCGCGTCGAGCGTTTCGCCGGTGTGGGCGCCAGGAGGAAAAACACAAGTTGGACGGGGGAAAGATCCGACGTGCAAACGATAGCGGCATTGATCGTTTCCCCCGTAGGTGGCATCCCGGAGGCGAATGATGTAGCGGCCATCTTCTGGAACGACCAAACTGGCGAACGGGTCCTGCATAGCCAGCCATGTGTCGTCGACGTCAGCCAGCACGGTTCCGTTGGTGGTTGTAATCGTGAGCCGTGAATCGAATAACGCCCGGCCAAGGCGAATGCCTTCGACTTCCGCGGATAATCGTTGACCTCGCTTCAAGTCGACAGCGAAGCAGTCCACGTCCTCGCTCTTAATGACCCCGCTTACCGTCGTGTTCAGCGGGATCCATTGCGCGTTGGTAATGTCGTTGTTGGGTTCGACTTCTTCTACGCAGCGATAGGGGCCCACAAAGAACGTTCGCAATTCCGACAGCCCTGAACTGGTTCTAGCGCGCAGGTGATGTTCGCCGAGCGAACAGTTTTCCGCCAGATTCACTCGAGCGACCACAAGCTTGTTCGTAATCGACTTCAAGCCCAGAACTTCGAGTCCCGGTTCGTATGCAAGTATTTCCTCGGTGTCCCCTAAACGATCTCCAATAAAAGAGAGATCGAGTTCGGTGCCGCGTTGTCCGCCGGTCGGCAGAATCTCCTTAACCTCGGGTGAAGTGGCGCCACAAACCCCCGGAACAGCCAACCCGAAAACAACGGACCAGCCCACAAGCAACCGGTGCCAACTGGGGAATCCTCGAGTTGTTGTCTTCACGACGCGAAGTTTTTGAGTTGCTTGCAACGCGCGACGGTTCAGCAGGCACACTGAGCCGCGCGCGCATTTTTTCTATGCCAGCAGGCTGCGGGCAACTTCGCCGTCTTTGACAATTTTGACAGGGCGGGATCCGGCCATCAGCGTCTTTTCCGAATCGATTCCCAGCAGGTTGTAAATAGTCGCCGCATAGTCCGGGACCGTGAGCGGATCGGAATCGACGTCTGACCCAGTCGGATCAGACGCGCCATGCACGTAACCCTGCTTCATTCCGCCCCCGGCCATGACGATGCTGAACACCTTGGGATAATGATCCCTTCCGGCAGTGCCATTAACTTTTGGCGTGCGGCCAAATTCCGTGGTCACAAGGACGAGAGTGGAATCGAGCATTCCGCGGCTGTCCAGGTCTCGCACCAGGGCCGCGAACGCCTGGTCGAATTCAGGCATCTGCCTTGAAAAACCCTGCCGGATGTTGTCGTGGTGGTCCCATCCGCCGTAGGTCAGCGAGACAAAGCGGGTGCCCGCTTCGACCAGTCGCCGAGCCAAAAGCATCCGTTGGCCCGCGGCATTCCGCCCGTATTGGTCGCGCAGCTTGTCAGGTTCCTGCTTCAAATCAAACGCCTCACGCGCCTTGGATGAACTCATCATGGCATACGCGCGTTGGTAAAAAGAATCCATCCCGTCCAACGCATCGGATTTTTCGAGCGAACTGAAATGCGCGTCCACAACGGCCCGCATTTCCCTGCGCTGAGCGAACCGTTTTTCGTCAACGCCATTGGGAAGGTTCAGGTCACGAACTTTGAAGCCGCCGTTGGCCGGATCCGCTCCCAGGCTGAAAGGGCCGTAAGCCGATCCCAGGTAACCTGTTCCAGCAAAGCTGTTGGGTTGAGAAGGAACGCAGACATACGGCGGCAGATCATTCCTCGAGCCCAGTTCGTGCGAAACGATGCTGCCGATGCTGGGGTATTGAAGGGCCGGGCTGGGGCGCCAGCCGGTAAACATGTTGTGAGTGCCTCGATCATGGTCGGCCTCCCCGTGTGTCATCGCTCGGACGACGCAAAGTTTGTCCGCAATATCGGCAGTCTGCTTGAGCAATTCCGAGAAATAGACGCCCTCCAGTTTTGTCTTCACGGTGCCGAGGGGGCCCCGGTATTCGATTGGCGCCAGCAGTTTCGGATCAAAAGACTCCTGGGCCGCGATCCCGCCTGGCAAAAAAATGTTGATCACGGATTGTGCCCTGGCCTTTCCGCTCGATGATTGGGCTTGCAACTTGAACAGGTTGCCAAGCGTCAAGCCAAGGCTGCCGACCAACCCGACGAACAGGAACTCGCGTCGATTGGGATGCCACAAGTGTTGGGGACTGTTGCAGAATGAATCTTTGAACTCGCTCATAACACAAACAATTTCAGCCGAACCACCCCTTGAATCGACGGACGCCAACACCGCCTATCCACCGAGACGATTACATAACTTATGACCCTCATGAGCAATATTTTATTCATGTCATGCCCCCGCCTGAACCGCCATCAGGTTGCGACCCCACCGTTATCAACGGGGAACCGGGCCTGGGGAGCCGGGACGGAGCCGACGGCGGCTTGGCATGAGAAGAGCTTACTGCCTTGAGCTTTGGCTATCGTTGGGTGGGTGCCCGGAAGGGCTGGGATAAACCGGGTCCCCGGAAAGACCGGGCAGTTGAAGAAATATATGCGGACAGTGTACGGGTTTTGGACAGTGCACGTCGAAGTCTGATTGGTTATATGCCAATTTCATTACACCTGATCGAAAAGGCCGAAAAGCCCGCCAGAGGTTCGCGACGCTCGTTTCAGAAGGAAAAAGAGGCATTCTCACCCGAATCCGCTGCCCAACCCCCGGCGTCGATCGGCAAGAATCACAGGATTTTGGTTGTGGACGACAATCCCGTGGTTTTAAAAGCCTTTGAACAGAAGTTAAAGTCGGACGGATTTGTCGTGACGACCACTACGAATAGCGGGGCAGTGCTCAGCACGGCGGAGCAAGTCCAAGCCGAACTCATCATTCTCGACGTGAACTTCCCTTCGGGAGGAGCCATGGAATGGACCGGCTTTACTGTGATGCAATGGATGCAACGATTTCCTGAATTCTCAAGTTTGCCAGTGATCCTCATTTCGGGCAGTGATAGCGCCGAGTACAAAGACCGGGCAATCCAGGCTGGCGCGATCGCCTTTTTTCAGAAACCCGTATCCTACGCGCAGATCCTGGAGGTAATTTTAAAAACGCTCGACAAGCCCAAAAAGGACCGCGTGCCGGGACAATCGTAGCCAAGAGCGCTGCTGTAAGTTCTAGAGGGCGCGCTCAGGTTCCAAAAGCATGTCCGCATCCTGTTGGGACGAATCCATTTGCCTTCGGACCATCGAAAAGTAAGCCCCGCGCGATTGCATCAGTTCCTCATGTGTGCCGGATTCGACAATCCGGCCATTGTCCATCAACAAGATGAGGTCTGCACGGCGAACCGTGGAGAGGCGGTGCGCAATCACGAAAGTCGTGCGGCCTGCCAGCAAATCGGCCATGGAGGCCTGGATGAGTTGCTCGCTTTCAGTGTCCAGATTGCTGGTGGCCTCGTCCAGGATGAGAATTTGCGGCGAGGCGAGAAGGGCGCGGGCAATGGCAAGGCGCTGGCATTGTCCACCGGATAATTTAACACCTCGCTCACCAATAAACGTTTCGTATTGCTCAGGCAGCTTGGCGATAAACTCGTGGGCGTTGGCGCGTTGGGCCGCATCGATGACTTCTTCGTCGGTGGCCGAATGCCTGCCGTAAGCAATGTTGTCCCGAACCGAACCATCGAAAAGGAAAACGTCCTGTTGGACAATCGCCAGCAGGTCGCGGTAGCTGCGCAACCGGAACTCGCGAATATCCGTGCCGTTAAGCAAAATCCGGCCGCGGGTCGGGTCATGGAACCTGGCCACCAGGTCGGTCACTGTTGTTTTGCCGGCACCGCTTCGGCCAACCAGCGCAATGACCGATCCGCCTGGAACTACGACGTCGAAATCCATCACTACGGGGCGGCCAGCCCGATACTCGAACTCCACGTTTTCGAAACGGATTTGCCCAACGCGGCGCGGCGCAGCGGAGGCATCCGGCCGATCAGGTTTGTCGGCAGGCATCGCCAGGATCTCAAATACCCGTTCCATGGCGGCCATCGAGCGTTGCAACTCGGAAAACGAGTTCACGATTTGCCAAACCGGGTTCAGCAACAGGAAGGTGTACCATTGAAACGCCATGATATCTCCAATCGAGGCATGCCTGGCTATGTTTAAGTAACCGCCAAACCACAGGATCACGACGTTGACCACCCCCAACAAAAGGCTCCAGGAAGTCCACAGTACCAGTTCTCGACGGTGCGCAAAAAGTTCCTTGCGCAGCACCGTGTGCCGGCCTCGAAGATAATCGAGCAGTTCGCGCACCTCGCCCCGAAACGCCCGCACCACGCGGATCCCGGAAAAAGTTTCACCCACCCGGCCATCGATGAGCTCGGCGTCCTTGCGCATCGAACGGTAAATGGGCCGGACGCGGCGCGCGACCGTAAAGCTGACCAGCATTACGCCGGGGATAATCGCAAGCGCTGTCAGTGCCAGCCGCCAGTTGAGAGCAACCAGGATCCCAATGGCGATGAACAGTCGTATCAAGGAGACCGCGGGCGAGACGATCGCCAATTGCAGCAACCCGGTGGTGGTGTCGACATCGCCCGTCAGGCGGGAAATAATTCCGCCTGTTTTCATGTCCCAAAGCTTCGGGAGTGGCAAGTTCAGCAATCGATGGAACAGGGCGCGGCGCAAAGCCAGCATAACCTGCGCATTAAGGAGCCTTTGCCGATAGTCCTTCAGCGCGCCGACCAGGTTTGAAATGATGATTACGCCAAGAAAAACGGCGCCCGCCGCCTCGAGCCTCACAAGCCTCCCCGCCGTATCCAATCCAACTTTCAACAGGACTTTGTCAACGATGTAGCGCATGAAAAGGGGCTGCACCATTTCAAGCCCGCCCCCGATCAGGGCACAAAAGAACACCACAAAAACGGCGTAACGATGAGGCCAAAGCCAGCGGGAATACTCTCGCAAGTACCGGCGGCGCCTTGTCCCGCGTGGCTCCTCTTGTCCGCCAGCCACGGTTGGACTCTGGCGATCCTTGACTTTTTGCTCCTCCAGAGCTTCGTCGAGCCGCTTGTGCCGGTAATCCTCGACGAAAAGCCGATAGCGTTGCCGTGAAGAACGTGGATGGGCCTTACTCACGTGTGAATCTCACTGGCAATAACGTCTCGAAGGCGCGAGCGCAAAAGTCGACTGAGCTGGTATTCGCCATGGTAATCGCCGGTGTGGGATTTTCCGTTTATCTACCCCGTTTTAAACCGGGAGTCCAATGAATAGCTATCATAATACCCTTGTTACATCGGCCGAACAAATCGGCCCGACTCGAATTGCAAACGGCGCTGGAAACGGCCAAAATCGTTGAGGTGAGCCGGAAACTTCAAATCGGGTTAATCGGAGCATTGCCCAAGGCAGCGCGCTTAGCGAAGCATGTTACGGCGGGAATGTTCATCTCGCTTCTGCTGCTCGGGACGGTCAGTTGCCAGTCTGACAAGCCTGCCGGTCGGGCGCCGTTCGCCGAGGTGGTTCTCACGGGCAACACTCCCGGTCAAATCCGCAACGCCACCGTCGCCGTGTTCGCCGATAATGGCTACAAGACCCGTCGATCCGACCCCGGCGAAATGGTGTTTGAAAAGGAAGGCAGCCGAATGAACAATTTCGCCTACGGCAGCTGGATGGGCGATACGCCTGTTTGGGTCCGTGTGAAAGCCACCGTGACCCCTGTGGGGGAGATGAAATGCCGCCTGGAATGCAGGCCTTACCTCGTCCGCGACATCGGGAGCGCCGCCGAACAGGAACTATCGGTTAGCACACTTCATAGGGGTCCATACCAGAAGTTACTGGATGAGGTGGCGAAGCGTTTAAGCGGAAAAGGGTGATCTTGGTAAGCTCGCCTATCTCGATTGAGCAGCGTGAGGTCCAGTTCAGCCAAACCGACTTTAAACTCGCCTTTTGCGAAATCCATTGAGGGTGGTATGCTCCCCGATTCAAGTGCGCGATTTTGACACACTTTTCAGCAGCGCGGATCCGATCCTGGCCCTGGCACCGATGCAGGATGTAACGGACCTGCCGTTCTGGAGACTTACCTCGGCGTACGGCCCGGCGGACCTCTATTACACCGAGTACTTCCGGGTGCATCCGACTTCCAACCTGGACCGGAACATTCTGCGATCGATCACAGAAAACCCCACTGGCAGACCCATCGTAGCCCAGATGATTGGCAACGACATCCCGTCCCTGGTCCGTACCGCGCGCGAACTGCAGCAATACCCCGTTGCCGCGGTGGACTTGAACCTTGGCTGCCCGGCCCCCGTAGTTTATCGCAAATGCGCGGGAGGCGGGCTTTTACGCGACCTCCGGCATGTGGATGCGATCCTTAGCGCGTTGCGCGACGCCATCTCGGTGAAGTTCACGGTGAAAACGCGGATCGGGTTCGAAACAGCAGATCAGTATCCCGAACTGCTCGAAGTTTTCGCCAAGCACCAACTCGATTTGTTAACCGTCCATGGCCGGACAGTGAAGGAGATGTACCGGAGCGAAGTGCATTACGATTTCATTGCCCAGGCAGTCGCCCAGGTGCCATTTCCGGTATTGGCCAATGGCAATGTCTACTCGGCAACGCGCGCCCGGGAAATCCTCCAACTCACGGGCGCCCGGGGTCTGATGATTGGCCGCGGGGCGATCCGGAACCCATGGATCTTTCACCAGTTTCGGCAACTGCAACGAGGAGAACCTCCATTCGTTCCGAGAGGGCACGACGTGCTGCATTACGTAAGCGCGCTGTTCACTACCGTCTGCTCACCGGAAGTCCGAGAGGCAGCCCAGGTGCAAAAAATGAAGAAATACATGAATTACCTTGGGCTAGGGATCGAACCAACCGGACAATTTCTTCATCGCATCCGGAGAGCAACGGGGAGAGCTGAGTTTTTCGCGATTTGCGACGAGTTCCTCAATCATGATCGCGCGCTCTCGCTCGAACCGTTCCGACTGGAACTGCACGAGGCTGACCTGCTGGCCGGACAGCACCTGTGAAGCTTAAATTCCGTGTCCGTCTGGATCCATCCGTCGTTTTCCTCCCCTTATCCGTACCGGTAAGGCTTTTCCATTTCAAAACTGTTCGGCAAATGGCGGATTTCCCGGACCACGCCCGTTTCGAGCAGGACTTCCACAATATCGAACCGTACTTTGATCCGTGGATTCCTGAGCAAGCGCAGATAATCAAGACCAGCGCGAGTCAAACGCTTGCGCCGGACTCCATCGACGGCCGCAGCCGGCCGAGACCATTCCTCCGAGGAGCGGGTTTTAACCTCCACGAACACGAGGCAGTCTCCGTCTCTCATGACCAAATCAATCTCGCCGCGGTCAGTCCGAAAATTTGCAGTCAGAAATTTCAGCCCGTGCCGCATAAGGTGTTTTCTAGCGGCTTTCTCGCCCAACTTGCCCGCCTCGAGATGCGGTGGCAGTGGCTTGGGCAGAACCAGGCAGGCCAAGCGTTTTAGGAAAAATCGCACAACCCCTCTACTAGCCGCAGGCGTCTCCCTGAGTGAGCTACCATGAAGCCATGGTATCAAGAGGCCGCTTCAGCCGCAACCGGCCCAGGGGACCGAGTGAACGTTACCTTGTGTTCGCGGTTGCCCGGATCAATCGGCCGGCAATGAAAGTTCGCCCTTGGTAAACGCGTAATAATGGGCCTGCTTGCGGCCGTAGTGCAGAGTCAAAACAATCCGGTTCGTATTATCCTTATAGCTGAAGGGAAAAAATGTGGATCTTGATCCCAGCACCCAGTCGTCAGCTTTTGAAGAGAAAGAGCATTTTTGAGCAAAATCCGCTTTGTCTGAAAACGTAAAGACAGGGTTGACGGCGCAGTAGCGCCTCGATTCATTCCGAATCATTGCGACTATAGAAGGTCCCTCCATTTCTTCCTGGAATTCCCTGGCCCTCAAGTAAGCGCGAAAAACGGTCGGAAGCAGCAGCGAAGCCAAAATGGCGATTATCGCCATCACGCACATCAGCTCGATCAAGGTGACACCGGCAGACCCGCCGAAGGGCCTTCGAGTCCGGAGAAGCCGAAAACTACCCGGGCGCATGCGAATGTTTTCTCGCACCCGAGGCGTCGCGCATTCCCTTTGTCCCAGCGGCGGCATATGTTGATTGGACCGAACCCGCCGAAGTTCATCACGGTCCGGTGGACGGACTCGCGGCGCTACCGCAATTCCGTCAAATTCATGCCTGAGGGAGCCTCTGAAATCAGCAACTCAAGGTTCACCTCCGCCGGCGGATCCTCCTCGAGCAGAGCGCGCACCGGCGCGTAGTGTTTCCTGTGAATGGGACAAGGGCCAAACTGCTTGAGAGTGGCGAGATGGAACTCGGTAAGGTAACCCTTGTTCTCCGCAAAACCGTAATTGGGGAACTGCTCGTGATAGCGGAGCATCGCCTCGTCTCGAGCCACTTTTGCCAGAATCGAAGCCGCGGAAATGCACCGCACTTTGGCGTCGCCTTTGACGATGGTGCGCGCGGGGAAGCCGAGCCGGGGCATGCGATTGCCATCAATGAGAACGATGTCCGGCTTGAGTTTTAGCCCCGCGACGGCGCGTTGCATGGCGAGCATTGTAGCGCCGAAAACGTTCAACTCGTTGACCTCGTCGAGGCTGGCGGTGGCGATGCAAAAATCCAGCGCCCGTTGCCGGATCCTTTCGCTAAGCTGTTTGCGGCGATCGGCCGTGAGCTGTTTGGAATCGCGAAGGCCGTTGATCCGATGGACCGGGTCGAGGATGCACGCCGCCGCGTAAACTTCCGCGATAGCCGAGCCGATGCCGACCTCATCAACGCCGCATTCGATCAGAACCGCTTTGGATTCCGGTTCCGGCAAATTCATTTTTATTTGGCGCCGATCCAGGTTGGCCATCGAATCGAATCATGCCTAACGCGACGGCTGCAAGAAAACAAAATTGAATCCGTACTTTCAGCACCTTGACTTCGAGAATTTTCGGATCCAAGCTCGGAACCGTATCCGAACTTAGAGGCGACATGCGGTGGTGCAATTTCAAGCAGCGGGTCAGATCAAACAGGCAACGTATTTTGACGGGAGCCGGGGCTTTCTTGCTTTTCGTCACCAGCCAGGCCGCGACAGCCCTCGCAAGCGCGGAGGTCGACACCAACCTCGTTGCGACGCCCTCGAGTGAAGTCAGCACCCAGGAAACCCTTCGCGCCTACCTGCAATTGCAGGAGCAATTGCACCTGACCCAGCTCGCCATCGAGCAGAATCGCAAGGAAGCGCGCGAAACGGCCGCGCAAAATTCCGAAGCGCTCGCCGGCCGACTGCAATCCATCGAAAAAGCGCTGGAGGCGCAACGGTCCCGTGAACTGGAGGAAATGCGCAGCTCCAACCGGGCAATGCTGATCGTTGCCGGCACGTTTGCGGGTGTCGGATTTCTAGCCATGTTCCTGATGTCGTATTTCCAATGGCGCACCGTAAACCGCCTGGCCGAGATCTCGGCGGGGCTCCCTGCGAGTCTTTCGCTGGGGCCGGGGCAGTTACGACCGATGCCAGGGGAGCTACAGGTGGTGGCGGGCCCTGCGGACCAGTCCAGCACAAAATTGCTTGGGGCCCTGGAGCAACTTGAGAAGCGCATTTATGAGCTGGAACACACGACCCGGATGCCATTGCGCGGCAGTCACGGTTCCGGCAACGGCGATTCAGGAGCTGGAAACGGCTCAGGCCATCGCGAAACCGACGGGGATGGAAGCGAAGCCGAGCGCGTGAGTGTGCTTTTGGGAAAAGGTCAGTCGATGCTGAACCTGGACGACGCACAGGCGGCTGTGGCCTGCTTCGATGAAGCCCTTGCCCTGGAACCGGGCAATGCGGAGGCGTGGGTCAGAAAAGGCACTGCATTGGAGAAGTTGCAGCAACTGGATGCTGCCGTTGAATGCTATGACCGGGCGATTGCCGCCAATAACTCCATGACTATCGCCTACCTGCACAAGGGAGGTTTGTTCAACCGCATGGAACGGTTCAACGAAGCCCTTGAGTGTTACGAAAAGGCATTGCGGACGCAGGAAAAACGTCACGGTTGACCCTGGCGGCTTTTCTACAGTCCGGTGGCAGCAGGCGGGTGCTTTTGCTCATAAGGCCAGCGACGCGTGGTACGGGACCACGCGATGAAAAACACAACGCCCAGGACCAGAGACGCCCCAGCATATCCAAGGGTTTTTAGGTCAGTTGTTACCAGGAGAAAGATCCACCCCAGAAGCGCAACAAATACGGGCAAGGGATAAAACCATATCCGGAATGGCCGCTCCATATAGGGTGAGGTGCGGCGCAGCCAAAGGACGGCGGCGACCTGGCCAATAAATTGAACCACGATGCGCGTCGTCAGCAGGGCGTCAATCACCGTCATCAAGGGAAAGAAGCTGCAAAGAATAGACAAACCGCCCACGAACAACAGCGACACGTAGGGGAAATCCTTGCGTGGATGGAGCCGGCTGAACACGCCAAAAAAATTCCCATCACGGGACGCGGCATATGGAATTCGGGAATATCCGAGCATCAGGCTGAAGCAGCTTGCGAAAGCCGTCCAAAGCACCATCCAGGTGAACACACGGGCGGCGCCGGTCCCGTAAAGTTTTTCGATGTACCAGGAAACCACCGGCGGGGCAGGATCGGGCAGCGGCTGGCCGGCGGCCGGGACGAACTCGCGCCATGGAACAACCCCGATGAGCGCAAGGTTGATGGTCACATAGATTGCGACAACGGCAAAAAGGCTGATAAGAATCGAACGGGGGATCACGCGCCCAGGGTCTCTTACCTCATCCCCGATATAGCAAACATCATAATAGCCCAGGTAATCGTAAACGCCCAGGCGCGAAGCCGCCCCAAGGCCCATCAGGAACCCGACCGAAAAGGTAAAGGCGCCCGGGGGGAAATCGAACGCGAGTTTAGGATTGAAATGAAAGGGCCCCGTAACCATAACGACTCCGACCGTGAGCATGGTCCCAATCCAAAGTGCGACCGTTATTTTGCCAATGGTCGTGATCCGTCGGTATAACAAGCCGATGATCGCAACACCAACAAGTCCCCCGACCAGTTTGACCTGGAGATCAGTCAATCCCGGCCAGAGATACTTTGCGTATTGAGCAAACCCAATGTAGCCGGAGGCGATCTCGAGAGGGCCGCTGAGCAAAAACTGCCAGATAAACAAGAATGCCATCGCTCTGCCCAAAGTTTCGCGGCCAAAGCTATCCCGAAGATAGATGTAAGTTCCGCCCGAGCCCGGCATCGCGGCGCCCAACTCGCTCCAGACCAAGCCATCGCCACAGGCAATCACCAGGCCGACAACCCAGCCGAGCATCGCTTGGGGTCCGCCCATCGCAGCCATCAGCGCGGGAATCGTAATGAACGGGCCGATCCCGATCATGTTCGACATGTTCAACGCGGTGGCTTGCAGGAGGCCAAACCGGCGTTGCAGGTGTGGTTGGGAATCGTGTCCAACGCCGGAGCCGGGCCCCTGCGGCTCGACTTGAGGTTCGGTTTTCGTTGCCCTGATCATTTCACCGGACCGATAGCGACCAGGCGGCCCTGTGTGCGGAAGTAAATTGTGCCTTCGGAGATGGCCGGAGTAGCCATGCACACATCGTTCATTTGATTGGTTGCAAGAACCGTGAATGTCGGTCCCGGTTTGACGATATACACCGAGCCACGCTCGCTGGCGAAATACAGTTTGCCGCTCGAAGCCACCGGCGACGCCGTGAACCCATCGCCACCCGTGCCGAGCCGTTCTTTGTAAATCAATTCGCCAGTAGCGGCTTTGTAGGACGAAAGCACGCCGTCGGTCTGGCAGCTGTACAGCTGGTCATCGATGACCAAAGGAGTCTCCATGTACGAACCTCCCCGTAGCACGCTCCAGGCAATGTACCGGTTCG
>Ga0070738_10003164_pt1 | contig 22392 bp, 21 predicted proteins | sample Coa_R2_2_FD_66446 | JGI IMG/M metagenome (GOLD analysis project Ga0070738, IMG submission 66446) | Surface soil microbial communities from Centralia Pennsylvania, which are recovering from an underground coalmine fire - Coalmine... | ecosystem: Environmental > Terrestrial > Soil > Unclassified ... | reverse complement strand
GACGCCCGCCGCATCGCATCGCTTCCCGAGAGGTTCGCCGGGCGCGAGATCCCGCGAGATCCACGCCTCGCCCTCATAGGGGCACGGCTCCACGCCTGGGCCCTCGAGCGAGGGAGAGCGGACGTGCTCGTCTTCGCATCGCGCCTGGCCCCGCCGCCCGCCGACCGCAAGCAGGAGGTCCTCGCCCTCCTTGCGGGCGAGCTCGACAAGCGCGCCGTGCCTTTCGTCGACTTCTCGCGGTACGACTTCTCGTCGACCGACACGGTCCGCGCGGGACACGACGTCCTCGCCCTGCTCGAGCTCGCGCGCGCGGTCGATCCGGGCGCGTCCGACGAGCTCGCCTGGAAGGTCGGTTTCGCCTTCCACGAGTGGGCCCAGTCGCTGGGCGACTCGGCGCTCGTCACCGCGCAGCAGATCTTCGATGCGTGGCCCGAGCACCCCGTCTGCCTCTACTGGCGCGCCCGGATCGCCGCGCTCGAGAACGGCCCCTCCGCCCTCGCCCTCGCGCTCCGGGCGATCGACCGCTTTCCGGGGCCGGGGAACGCCGACCGAGACCTCGCGCAGCGGGTGATCGCCGGAGACCTCGCGCAGCTCGTCTACGAGATCGGCTTTTCGATCTTCGAGACGGACCCGGAGGAGCGGGCCCCGGGTCGTGAGGTGATCACGCGCGCCGTCGCGGCGGCCGAGCGTGGCGCCCAGGAGACGACGTTCCCCACGTGGTTCGGCGTGGCGTCGCTCGCCCTCCTCGCCGACGACGAGGTGACGGCGCGCCGCGCTGCCGAGGGTGCGCGGCGGAGTCCGGCGAGCCCGGGGACCGGGCGGGACGCGGCGGTCGAGAAGGTGCTGCTCGATGTGGCGGCGGGGAACGTCGAGCGCGCCGAGCTCCGGCGGGTCTTCGGGCGCGCGGTGGGACGGATCGTCCGCGCGCTCGAGGCGCGGCGCCTCTGGGTCGAGATCGCCGAGCTCGCGCGTCCCCGCGCGACGCGTTCGCCGGAGGAGCGTCCGATCTGGCTCGCGACGGTGCGCGCGCTCGTAAAGGTCGGCCGGACCGAGGACGCGAAGGCGTACGCCGACGCCGTCGAGGCGGTCGACCCCACGTTCCGGGCCTTCGCGCACTCGAGGCTCGGCTCGCCCTGGTGAGGGCTAGGCGGCGTGGACGCACCGCTCGTCGAGCGCCCGCGCCGCGTCGAGGAGGAGGGCGTTCGTCGAGCGCGTCACGTTGCGCACGACGGCGACGACCCCCGGCTCGAAGTGGAAGGCGCCCGACGCCGCGCGCGCCGCGTCGAGGAAGACGGCCTCGCCGTCGCCCTCCGGGCCGAACGCGGCGACGACGGTGCCCTGCTCGAAGTAGAGCCGCGAGCCCTCCTTCGGGTCGCCGATCGAGAGGCAGCCGTTCGCGCCCGAGAGGACGAGGAACTGGACCACGTCGAGGACGCCGAACGGGCCGAGCGTCCCCGAGAGGGCGTGGCCTTCCTTCGGACCGACCTCGAGCGAGCGCGCGAGCTCGTCCGGGGCCTCGGCGTCGCCGAAGATGACGACCCGCGCTCCGCCGCGGCGGATGAGGCCCGCGGCCTCCGCGCCTCCGTTCGTGATCTCGTCCTCGACGATCACGACGTCGGGCTTGAAGGAAGCGAGGAGCCGGGCGACCTCGAAGATCCCCTCCGCCGCGAGCACGTCATGACCGCGCGAGCGGAGCATGCGGAACAGCGAGCGGGAGCTCTCCGAGGAGGCCTCGGCGACGAGGAGGACGCGCACCTTTTCACCCCGCCCCGGGCTCCGCAAACGACTTGCCGTGGCGAAACGCCACGCGGAGCGCGGAGCGAGCGGTTCCGGCGGCACGGATCGTTCGCTCCGGCTCTAACGGAGTTCCTTGAAGGCGGACACGGCGCGGATGAGACCGTCGCGCGCCTCCTCGACGCCCTCGAGCGCCTCCTGGAGGGCTTCGACGACTCGTTCCTGGGGGAGAGCGCGCTGGGCGTCGAAGTCGTTCCCGTACTCGAACGACTCGAGCGCCTTCTGCTCGCGCTCGGACTGCGTCGAGACGAGCTTCGCGAGCTCGTCGAGCTCCTTCTTCGCCGCCTCGGTCCGCTTCTTCAGGTGTGCGAGCGCCTCGTGCATTCAGTTCGCTCCCTGGGGCGCGCCCATCTGGAGCTCGACGAGGCGGGCGTAGAGCCCGTCCTTCTGGACGAGCTCGTCGTGCGTGCCGAGCTCGCGGAGCCTCCCCTTGTGGAGGACGGCGATCCGCGTCGCCTCGCGGACGGTCGCGAGGCGGTGGGCGATCACGATCGACGTGCGCCCGTGGGTGAGGGCCTTCACGCCCGCCTGGAGGCGCGCCTCGGTGTCGGGGTCGAGGGACGCCGTCGCCTCGTCGAGGAGGAGGACGCTCGGGTCCTGCGCGAGGGCGCGCGCGAAGGAGATGAGCTGACGCTCGCCCTGCGAGAGCGTCGCTCCACGCTCCTCGACGACGGCCTCGTAGCCTCCGAGCCGCTCGATGATCTCGTGGGCGGCGACCGCCTTGGCGGCGCGGACGACGCGCTCCTTGTCGGCCGGCGCGAGCGGCGAGGGCATGAGGGCTATGTTCTCCTCGATCGTCCCCGCGAAGAGGAACACGTCCTGGAGGACGAGCGCGACCTGCTTTCGCAGCTCTCTCTTGGAGAGCTTCTTCACGTCGATCCCGTCGAGCTCGACGTGGCCCGTGAGCGGATCCCAGAAGCGAGCGACGAGGTTCGCGATCGTGGACTTGCCGGCTCCGGTCGCGCCGACGATCGCGAGCGTCTCGCCGGGAGCGACGCGCAGGGTCACGTGCTCGAGCGCCGGGGGCGCGCCAGGGACGTAGGTGAAGCTCACGTCGCAGAGGGCGAGCTCGCCCCGGATCGGCTTCGGCAACGCGAGCGGCTGCGCGGGGTCGGGCACCTCGTCGGGGAACGAGAGGAGCTCGACGATCCGCTCCGAGCTCGCCATGGCCTTCTGGATGAGCGTGTACTTCTCGGCGATGTCGCGGATCGGCGCGTAGAGCCACATGACGTAGGCGAAGTACGACATGAGCATGCCGGCCTTGATCCGGCCGGCGGCGAGGTCGATCCCTCCGAAGTAGATGAGGCCCGCGACCCCGATCGTGCTCGCGGCGACGATCCCGGGGTTGAAGAGCCCGTCGAGGTGGATCGAGCGGCGGTAGCCCGCGATCACGTGCTGGTTGATCGCGCGGAAGCGCTCCTCGTCTTCCTTCTCGGCGGCGAAGGCGCGGACCACGCGTGCCCCGGTGATGCGTTCGTTGAGGAAGGCGGCGAGGCGCGCGACGCGCCTCCGGTTCTCGCGGTGCGAGCGCCGGACGGGCGTCCTGAAGCCGAGGGAGATCCCGATCAGGATCGGGAGCGCCGAGAGCCCGACGAGCGCGAGCCTCCAGTCCCAGACGAGGAGGACGATCGTGACGCCGATGACGGTCGCCACGTCGCCCACGAGCGTCACGAGGCCCGTCGAGAAGAGCTCGGCGAGCGCCTCCACGTCGTTCGCGACGCGCGAGACGAGGCGCCCCACGGGCCACCTCTGGAAGAAGGAGGGCGCCCGTGTCTCGACGTGCCGGAACAGGTCGTGGCGGAGATCGAAGAGGATCTTCTGACCGAGCTTCGTGAGCTGGTAGTTCTGCGCCCACGAGACGAAGAACAGGACGGCCTGGACCCCGAGGAGCACGAACGCGAAGTTCATCGCGAGCTTGAGGTCGTGGTCGTGGATCCCGTCGATCACCTTGCCCTGGAGCCACGGGCCCACGAGGCCCGCGCCCGTCCTGAAGAACACGAGGACGAGCGCGGCGTAGACGGTCCCCATGTAAGGCCGCATGTAGGGGAGGAGCTTCTTCATGACCGAGAGGTCGACCGGCCGGAGGTCGGCCTCGTCGTCGGCCGCGAGGGTGAAGGCGGGCTTCTGCTCCTGCTCCTTCTCGTCAGGCTTCTTCTGGGGCTTCGGCTGCTGCGTCCCGTTCTTGTGGGCGGGCTCAGGCACGCGCGACCTCCTCCTCGAGCGCGTCGCGGCGCGCGAGGCGAGCGTAGAGGCCGCCCTTCTCGACGAGGTCCTTGTGGGTCCCGCGCTCGACGAGCTTCCCCTGATCGAGGACGAGGACGAGATCGGCGGCGCGCGCGGCGGCGAGCCGGTGGGTCGCGACGAAGCGCGTCGGCGGCGTCTCTCCGTTGGCGCGGATCTCGGCGTCGATCGCCGTCTCGGTCGCGGTGTCGACGGCGGAGAGGGCGTCGTCGAGGAGGAGGATCCGTGGCGTGCGCACGAGGGCTCGGGCGATCGCGACTCTCTGCCGCTGGCCGCCCGAGAGATTGACGCCGCGCTCGCCGAGGAGCGCGTCGTAGCCGTTGGGGACGGCCGCGATCTCGCCGTCCACCTGGGCGGCCTTGGCGGCGCGCTCGACCTGCTCGTGCGTGAGCTCGGACTGGCGGCCGAGCTTCACGTTCTCCTCGATCGAGGCGGAGAACAGGAACGTGTCCTGGGGGACGAGGGCCACCGATCGTCGGAGCGCGGCGGTCGGGACGTCGCGGACATCGGTCCCGTCGATGAAGAGCTGAGAGGCTTCGGGCTCGTAGAGCCGTGCGAGCAAGGAGAGGAGCGTCGTCTTCCCCGAGCCCACCGGCCCGACGACGGCGACGAACGAGCCCGCGGGCACCGAGAAGCTCACGTGTTCGAGCGAGGGGCGCTTCGCGAGCGGGTAGGTGAACGTGAGATCGCGGGCCTCGATCGCTCCCTTGATCGGCTCGGGCGGGCGCGCGTCCTTGAACGAGGGGTCCTCGGCCTGGCGGAGGATCGTCTCGATGCGGCCATGGGCCGCGGCGCCTCTCTGGAGCACGTTCATGAGCCACCCGAGCGCCATGAGCGGCCAGATCAAGTGGTCGAGCGCGCGCGTGAAGACGACGAGGCCCTCGATCGTGAGCCTCCCGCCGATCACCTCGCGGGCCCCGAACAGGAGGAGGACCGCGAAGGCGCCGTCGAAGAAGAGCTCCCAGAACGGGTTCGAGAAGGCGCGGATCCTCGCCTCGGCGAGGTTCGCGTCGAGGTAGGCGCGGCCCACCTCGTCGAAGCGCTCGACCTCGCGGTCTTCCTGGGCGAACGCCTGGACGACGCGGATCCCCGAGAAGTTCTCCTGGAGGCGCGCCGAGAGCTTGCCGAACACGTCCTGCACGACCTTCGAGCGGGCGTGGACGATCTTCCCGATCTTGTAGAACGAGAACGGGACGATCGCGACGCAGCAGAACAGCACGAACGTGAGCCAGGGCGAGATCGAGAACAGGAGGTAGGGGACCATGACGAAGTAACAGGCGCAGTCGAAGATCAGCAGGGCGCCGGTCCCGAGCGCTCCGCGCACCTGATCGAGGTCGTTCGTCGCGCGCGACATGAGGTCGCCCGTCTTGGCCCGGTCGAAGAACGCGATCGGGAGCTTCTGGATCTTGGCGAAGAACCTCTCGCGGATCTCGTAGGCGATCTTCTCGGCCCCGAAGTAGAAGCCGTAGCGCCAGAGATACCGGAGTCCCACCTGCGCGACCGAGACGCCTATGTAGGCGCCTCCGACGCCGAGGAGGAACCCGGGCGTCGCGACCTCGCCGCGCTCCCACTTCCCGAACGGCACCGCGAGCAGCCGGGTCAGGATCTGGGTGCTCATGAAGTCCACGGCGAACAGGGTCGCGAACCCGAGGAGGTAGTACCTCCAGTGCCTCACGGCATGGGCGAGGAGCGGGCGCAGGCTCGCGTTCTTCTCGTCCTCCTCGTCGGTCATTCGGGGCGCCATTCTAAGGGTGGGTGGCAGAAGGCGCTTGGATTACGGCGTCGGGTCGAAGGACTGTCAGGGCGTCAACGACGCCGGACAACGCAGAGCCGCGGAGCACGCGGAGGAGACGCAGAGCGCGACCACGTCATCACTGCGTGAGAGGGTCACGAGCGAGTGAAGCTCGCCGAGGAGCTCCTGGGCAGCGTCGAGGACTCGGCCCAGGACGAGCTGGACGAGGAGCTCGTCGCCGAGCTTCGCGTCCGCGCCGAGCGCGTGCTCTCCGGTCAGGCCGGCCGTGGCATTCCGGCCGACGAGGCGCTCGCCGATGTCGAGCGCAAGCTCGCGTCCGAGTGATTGCCTTCGCTCACGGGCGCCAGAGGCCGGGCTACTGGCGGGATCGCCTTCCGTAAGACCCGTCCGTCGGCCCCCTCAGTCGCGGGGGAGGGCCACGCTCCCGATCGAGTTCTCCGTGGCGAGGACGGGAACGACGCGGGACTCGAACCCCCTGCGGGAGATGACGATGCACGCGTCGACGGCAGGGAGTTCGATCGAGAACGCGCCCTCGGCGTCCGTTCGCACGGCCGTGCTCTCCTGAGGCGCGGTGCCAAGGTTGACGAGGGCGCCCTCGATGGGCTCGCCGTGGGCGTCGAGGACCGTGCCCGAGACCTCTCGGCCCGACCCGAGGATGACGTTCTCGTCGACCGTCTTTCGTCCTTGGATCCAGATCACGTCGGTCGCCCCGCACCCGATCTCCGGAGATCGCGCTACGACGCGGTAGGTGCCGTGCACCACGCTCGAGAAGCGAACGACCTGGTGCGCCGCGTCGAGCTCGAGTTTCGCGTCGCGCGCGGGGATCCACGTCCCGTCGTCCCAGCGCTCGAGGAGGAAGTCGCTCGAGCCGACGTGCGTCGCGCGTTCCGCGTGAGCGAGGGAGACGAAGACGGTCGAACCGAAAGGGAGCACGAGCTCGCGGTGCTCGAAGGGCGCGAAGAGCTCGGCGTGCGTGGACTCGAAGTCCGGCGAGGGAGCGCTGACCATCACGAGGTAGCGCTCACTCTTCGCGAGGCCGTGAAGGCTGAACGTTCCGTCGGCCTGCGTCTTGGTGATCGAACGGTGGGTATTCCACCGAAGGGGCATGCGCCATGCCTCGACCAGAGCGCCCTCGGCGGGTCTACCGGTGTCGTCGACGACTCGTCCCGTGGCCGACGCCTCGGGGTAGAGCGAGACCTGAAGCTCCATCGACGGCTGCTTGACCTCCCGAACAACGGTGCCGAAGCCTTCCTTCGAGATCATGACGGTCGCGTCCGGAGCGTCTTGGAGGAGCCGCACGAATCGTCCGGTCGCGTCCGTCATGCCGATTTCCTTCCGTCCCTCTCGGATGTCCTCCGTGCCCCACGAATCGCCTCCACCTGGGAGCCAGGTGACCGTGACCGTGGCGCTGTCGATGGTTCGTAGGTCGCGTAGCCCGTCGCAAACCACGACCGTGAGCGGAACTGGCTGGAGCGGCACCTTGGGCGGCGACGGCTCCGGACGGGCACAGCCCACGACGAGGATGAGTGCCGGAACGGTCAAGAACCATCGTCCGACCATGTCGAGGCCATTCTACAAGCGAGGTGGCCCGTTCCTTGGCGCGACGCAGACGGGCTCACCCGCTCTGCGTCTCCTCATGCGTGCTCTGCGGCTCTGCGTTGTCCGCTCCCCGCCGGACGCTTCAGCCCGCCAACCTCTTCTCGATCGACCGCCGCTCGTTGGCCCGCGCGAGCGCCTCGCGGATGCTCGTCTCGAGCGACTCGAGGTCGAAAGGCTTCGAGAGGTAGTCCCACGCGTCGAGCGAGACGAGCGCCTTGTCGACGGCCGCGGCCGCCCGGTCGGCCGTGATGATCAGCACGGGGGCGTCGAGCCCCTTCTCGCGCCAGGCCTTCAAGACCGAGAGCCCCGAGCCGTCGGGGAGGTGAATGTCGAGGAGAGCGAGATCGAAGTCGGCACGCTGCGTGGCCTCGGCGGCGGACGAGGCCTCGGTCACCGCGTAACCGAGGAGCTTCAAGGCCTCGCCGATCACCTCGCGCGTGCCGTGATCGTCCTCGACGACGAGGACTCGTGCCGGACCTGCCAAGGGAAACGCCTCGCGTCGAGCGATCAGGCAAAGCACGGACCCGGCCGGGATGTGTCGCGGCGCCGGTCAGTCGATGCCGAAGAGCGCCCCGGACATGGGTTCGACCGTGACGCGGAGGACGCCGTCCTGGACCTCGATCTCGTGACCCTCGACGAGGAGGTCCTGTGCCTTGGTTCCGGTCAGCTTGAGCTCGACCGTCTGCGAGCTCTCGCCGGCGTTGAGGACGCAGACGACCTTGCGACCGCCGTCGCCCGCCTCGGGCTCGCGGAGGAAGGCGAAGGTCTTGCCGTCGGCGAGGAGCGTCTTCACCGTGCCGCGCCGCAGCGCGGGCTCGTGGGCCCTCGCCGTGGCGAGACGCTGCACGTGGTCGCGGATGGTCAGGTCCTGCTTCGATTCGTCCCAGGGGAAGCAACGACGACACTCCGGGTCCTTGCCGCCCGAGACGCCGACCTCGTCGCCGTAGTAGACGACGGGCGGCCCGAGGTAGGCGAACTGGAACGTCTGGCAGAGACGCACGCGCCGCGCGTCGCCGCCCGCGACCGTGAGGACGCGCTCGGTGTCGTGGCTCCCGAGGAGGTTGAACTGGACCCGCAGGGCGGGCTCGGGGTAGGTCGCGCGCTGCTGGCCGAGGAGATCCTCGAACTTCCGGGCATCGATGTCGCCCTTGGCCATGAACTCGAGGGCCGCCGAGCGGAACGGGTAATTCATGACCGCGTCGAAGCGGTCGCCCTGGAGATACTGCCGCGCGTCGGTCCAGATCTCGCCGCAGATGTAGGCGTCCTTCTTCGCCGCCTTGACGCGGCGGCGGAACTCGGGCCAGAAGTCCGGGTTGATCGCCTCGACCTCGTTCGGCACGTCGAGACGCCAGCCCGAGCTGCCGTCCTTGATCCACTTCTCGGCGACGTGCATGAGGTGCCCGATCACGTCGGGGTTCTTCGTGTTGAGCTGCGGCAGCGATCCGAAGCCCCACCAGCACTTGTAATTGGGCTTGGGTGACTGGACGACGCTCTTGCCGTCTATGAAGTACCAGCTCCAGTACTTGCTCTTCGGGCCGTTCTTCACGCAGTCCTGGAACGCGTAGTGGCCGTCGCCCGTGTGGTTGAAGACGGCGTCGAGGATCACCCTCATGCCGTGCTGCTCGCACGTCGCGACGAGCTGATCCCACTCCTTCTTGGTCCCGAAGGCGGGGTCGATCGTCTCGTAGTCGGACGAGTCGTACTTGTGGTTCGAGCCCGCCGCGAAGATCGGGTTCAGGTAGAGGGTGTTGACGCCGAGCGACTTCAAGTAGTCGATCTTCTGGACGACGCCCTTCAGGTCGCCGCCGAAGAAGTTGAAGTGCGCCGGCTCCTGGCCCCACTCCTCGAGGTAGCCATCATCGATGTTCCACGCCTTGCCCTCGGGCCGGCGCGGCTTCTTCGGGTCGTTCGAGGTGTCGCCGTTCATGAAGCGGTCGACGAAGATCTGGTAGAAGACGGCGTCGCGCGTCCACTCGGGCGTCTCGAAGCGCGCGGCCTGGGCGAGCGACACGTCGAAGCGCCCGGCGTCCTTCGCCTTGTTCTTGGCGCTCGCGCCCTTCGCGCCGAAGCCGACCGTCGTCGCGCCGTCCTTCACGAGGAATTGGTAGCGGACGTTCGTCGTGCCCTTGGCGAAGAGGAGCCGCGCCTCCCAGACGTCCTTGCCGTTCACGGTCGCGATCTTGCGGGCGGGCGCCAGCTTGTCGCCCTCGAGCTTCTCGCTCGCGGCCTCGGGGCGCGGAGTCGCGTCCACGAGGACGCGCTCCACGTCGTTCGCGAGCGTCTCCATGCGGAGGACGAGGCGGCGCTGAGCGTCCACGGCGCAGCAGTCGACGATGGAGCCCGGGTCGTGGCTCAGGTCTCCCGTGCTCACCTCTCCGTCACCTTCCTTGCCGGCGGCCGCGGGGCCGCTCACGCCGACCTCGAGCACCGAGTTGAGCCCGGACTTGCCGTCGGGCTCGGTCTTGGGGTTGTCGCCGTCGTGCTGCCACGTCTCGCCGTTCAGGACGAACTTGTAGGCGTAGCGCCCCTTCTTGAGCTCGAGCGTCACGGAGTAGACGCCGCCTGCCTGCTCCTTCATGGGAGTCTTCTTCGCGTCCCAGCCGTTGAAGCTGCCGGCGAGAGAGACGCTCTTCGCCGCGATCACGGGCGAGTGCTTGAACGTCACCTTGTAGCGCTGGCCGTCCTCGGCCGGCTGGGTCTCGACGCCTGCGAGGACGGTCGGTCCGAGGAGCGCGAGGAGGAGGAGCGGCAGGGGAGCGGCTCTTCTCATGCCTTATGAGAGGCGCTCCGCGAGAAACCGGACGCTCTGCTTCTCCTTGTGGCGCAAGGGTTAGCGGGACTTCTCCCGCCACCTGCGCCACTGGGCCTTCTCGTCCACCCCCTCGAAGCTCCGGCCCGTGATCTTGACGAGCGAGTCGTGGCAGTTCCTGCGCACGTCGGGGAGCGAGTCGTCGAGGCGGTCGATGAGGGCGTCCACGGCGCCCTGGTCGCCGAGCGTGCCGCACCCCTCGGCCGCGGCCGCGCGGACGTCGCCCTCGCCGTCGCCGACGGCGGCGATGAGGGCGTCGCGGCCCTCGGGCTCGCCCGAGGTCCCCAGGGCGCGCGCGGCCGCGCAGCGCACCGAGATCGACTTCTCCTTCTCGAGCGCATCCAGGAGGTACATGACCGAGTGCTTCTGCCGCATGCGTCCGAGGCTCCAGGCGCAGGCGCAGCGCACCGATTCGGGGGCCGGCTTGTCCGTGAGGCCGCTCGCGAGGAGCTGCTCGAAGGCGTCGCGCGTCGCGTCGGAGCGGATCCCGCGGAAGCCGAGCGCGTAGGCGCAGACGGGCGAGATCGCGTCTGCCGCCTTCACGCGGGCGAGGATGGTCGCCTCGTCGCCCTTCATGAGGTAGCCCACGACCGCGGCGAGGAGCAGGATGACCGCCGTCGCGACGAGCGCGCCCGGGTTGCGGTACCAGGGGCGCCTGGTCTTGATCGTCTTGAACGAGGCGTTGCCCTGCATTCAGCGGTGCCTCCCGTTTCCGTGGATGAGGGTCAGGAACTCCGAGCGAGTCTTCTCGTCGTCGCGGAGCATCCCGAGGAGACACGACGTCGTCGCGAGCGAGTTCTGCTTCTCGACGCCTCGCATCATCATGCAGAGGTGCTGCGCCTCGATGACGACGCCGACTCCCAGGGGCTTGAGCGCGTCCTGGAGCGCGTTCGCGATCTGGGTCGTGAGCCTCTCCTGCACCTGGAGGCGGCGCGCGAAGCAGTCCACGATCCTCGGGATCTTGGAGAGCCCTATGATTCGGCCGGCGGGGAGGTAGGCGACGTGGCACTTCCCGAAGAAGGGGAGCATGTGGTGCTCGCAGAGCGAGTAGAGCTCGATGTCGCGGACGAGGACCATCTCGTCCACCTGCTCCTCGAAGATCGCCCCGTTGAGGATCCCGTCGATCCCCTTCGAGCAGCCGCGCGTGAGGAAGCGGAGGCTCTCGGCGACGCGGTGGGGCGTGCGCTTCAACCCCTCGCGGTCGGGCTCGTCCACGAGCTCCTGGAGCACCTTGTAGATGAGCGTCTCGAGCTGGTCCTCGGCCACCCGGAGCCTCCGCGGTCAGCTTAACTCGTTGACCACGTGCCGATACAATCATTCGCGGAGCATGGAATGACCGGAAACGGCGCCCGCGACCCTCGGCTCGAGAAGCTCATCTACGACTGGAACGAGGCGCGGCCGCATCCCCCGCGCAAGCGCGTCACGCTCAACGACGAGACGCTCCGCGACGGGCTCCAGTCGCCCTCGGTCTCGGACCCCAAGATCGAGGAGAAGATCGAGATCCTCCACTTGATGGACAAGCTCCAGATCGCGACGGCCGACCTGGGCCTTCCGGGGGCCGGACCGCGCGCCGTCGCCGACGTGACGCGCCTCGCCGAGGAGATCCGCGACTCGAAGCTCAAGGTGAAGGGGAACTGCGCGGCGCGCACCGTGATCGCCGACCTCGAGCCGATCGCGCGGATCGTGGACAAGACGGGCGTCCCGATCATGGCGGCGACGTTCATAGGCTCCTCCGAGATCCGCCGCTACACCGAGGACTGGAACCTCGACCGCATGCTCCAGCACACGGAGCAGGCCATGAAGTTCGCCGTCTCTCATGGCCTCGAGGCCATGTACGTCACCGAGGACACGACGCGCGCCCACCCCGAGACGATCGACAAGCTCTACAAGACGGCGATCGAGAACGGCGCGCGGCGGATCTGCGTCTGCGACACCGTCGGACACGCCGACCCCAACGGGGTCCACGCCTTGATCGGCCACGTGAAGGAGCTCATCCGCTCGACCGGCCAGGACGTGAAGATCGACTGGCACGGCCACAACGACCGGGGGCTCGCCCTCGACAACGCGCTCGCCGCGATCGAGGCGGGCGTGGACCAGGTCCACGGCTGCGCGCTCGGGATCGGGGAGCGCTGCGGCAACATGTCCATGGACCTCCTGATCGTGAACCTCAAGCTCCTCGGATATCTCGATGACTCGGTCGACCTGACGGTGCTCCCCAAGTACGTCGAGAAGGTCTCGAAGGCCGTGAACGTCCCGATCCCCCGCAACTACCCCGTGATCGGCCACGACGCGTTCGAGACCGGCACCGGCGTCCACGCGGCCGCCGTCATCAAGGCCTTCAAGAAGAACGACGCCTGGCTCGCGAACCGCGTCTACTCGGGCGTGCCCGCCGATGTCTTCGGCCGCGAGCAGTCGATCACGATCGGCCCCATGTCGGGCCGCTCGAACGTCGTCTTCTGGCTCGAGCGCCGGAACATAGAGCCCAAGGACGAGATCGTCGATCGGATCTTCGAGGCCGCGAAGCGCTCGCACCGGATCCTCACCGACGAGGAGATCTACCAGCTCATCCGCCAGCCGGTGGACGAGTGGAGCTTCTCGTAGACCGCGGCCCGTCTACATCTTGGGAAGCACGATCGCCGCGGGCTGGTTCTGGTACTTGCCCTTCTTGTCGGCGTAGCTCGTCTCGCAGTCCTCGTCGGACTCGAAGAACAGGACCTGGCAGAGGCCCTCGTTCGCGTAGATCTTGGCGGGGAGCGGCGTCGTGTTCGAGATCTCGAGCGTGGCGTGGCCTTCCCACTCGGGCTCGAAGGGCGTTACGTTCACGATGATTCCGCAATTGCCCACGAAGCACCCTGCGTCGAGCGCGAAGTTGCCGGCTTCGGGAACGGTCAGGCAGTAGACGTCGTGCAGGCCGCCCAGTTCCTTCATGGCGACGACCTTGTGGTTGCGGCCCGTCTTCGTGCCAGGGAAGGCCGCGACGAGCTCGGGGAATCTGCGGAAGACCGAGCGGTCGCACTGGAGAAGCTTGGCTGCGCCACGGATCGAGCCGGCTTCGTGGAGCGCGGCGAGGACGGACTTCTCCGTGATCTCCTCGCGAAGCCGAATGTGTCGGGCGACGTCGCGCTGCTTCGCCCGCCGCGATCCATCGTCCCGTGACCAAGCAGCTCTCATCAGTCCTGACTGACGTTCCCGCTCAGCCGGGTTGGCGTAGCGTGCGATCATTGCCTGGCGGTGGGCCTCTCTCGTCTCGGGCCCGATGTTCTGGCGCTCGGCGAGAAGTGCGTCCCTGGCCGCGGCGTGCTTGGGATCGTGCCAGAACGCGACGGCTCGCGTGCGCTGCGCTTGGGAGAACCGCTCCTTCCAAGCGGGATCCTTCGCAAGCCGAGCCAGGGCATCCCGGATGGCCGCGCTGTGCTCATCGGGATCGAAGTCGGGGCCGTAGCTCTCGTCATTGTGATGTCGGATGTGGTCCGCCGCGAGCATGCGGCAGACGTTCCAAGGCCTGTTGTTCGTTCGGTTGTGGTCCCTGTGATGACGGTGCTCTCCCGCTCCGTCCGGATAGACCCCGTGACGGATGTTCCATTCGTCGGAGAGCCGGTGTGTGGGGATCAGGTGTCCGTTGAGCGGTTGGTAAACCGACTCGTAACCCCTCACGAGCTGGCGATAAAGGGGCATGAGCGAGTGGCCCGCCCGGAGCTCGTGTGCTTCGGAAGTGGAGCCATCCCGACGGATGAAGACGTGGTCGGGAGTCGCGCGCACGAGCTCTCCATTGTCGAGCTCGATCTCGAGCAGGGAGTCGCGCCCAATGAACCGAGGCGCCTCGAGCTTGGTGACGATGACTCGACCGTGAGCGCCGAGGCTGTACCCCCAGAAGTCTTCGCCCTTCTGAGCACGCGCGGCCATGTCCTCGAGCGTCGGAGCGGTTCCGTCGACGAGCGCTACCCGCTGATCGCCACGGAAGCAGCGCGCGTAGGTGCTCTTGCCCAAGCAAACGGTCAGCACGCGCCGCGGAATCCTGAGGTATTCCACTGTGCGCGCGAGCGCGAACGAGTTGGGCGGGACGACGCAGACCGGCCCCTTGTAGTCGACGAACGAGCGCTCGTCGAAGGCCTTCGGGTCTATGACCGTGGAGTTGACGTTCGTGAAGATCTTGAAGTCGTCGGCGACGCGCAGGTCGTAGCCGTAGCTCGAGAGCCCGTAGCTTATGACTCCCTTGCGAACCTGCCGGTCCTCGAAGGGCTCGATCATCTTCTTCTCGAGCGCCATCTTGCGGATCCAGCGATCGGACTTGATCGTCACGAGCCGTCCTTCCCGCCGGATTCTCCGATCCGGCACCGACAACTAGACGGAGACCTGTCTCACCCAGACGATGCCCCGCGTCCCCTCGAGCTCGCGGAGGACGTTCGGCGGGACCTCGCCGTCCACGTTGAGGCACGCGAGCGCCGTCCCGGCCTTCCGATCGCGACCCATGGAGACGGTCGCGATGTTGACCTGGTTGCGGCCGAGGATCGTGCCGACCATGCCGAGCATGCCGGGCGTGTCGTCGTTCGCGAAGAAGACCATGTGCCCCTCGGGGGTCGCGTCCATCGAGTAGTTGTCGATGTTCGTGATCCGGGGCGCCCGCTCGCCGAAGATCGCGCCCGAGATCCGGCGCTCGCCCTTCGTCGTCTCGACCTTGACGGTGAGGAGGTTGATGAAGCCCTCGGTCACCGACGAGGTCGTCTCCTCGAGGGCGATCCCGTGCTCGCGCGCGAAGTGCGGCACGTTGACGTAGTTCACGGGGCTCGAGAGGTAGTGCCGGAAGAAGCCCTCGAGAGCCGCGATCGTGAGGACCTGCCGCGACCGTGAGCGCTCGTCGCCGAACGCCGGGCCGGCGTAGACGACGGAGAAGCGCCGGAGCTTGCCGTCGAGGAGCTGCGCCTGGAGGCTCCCGATCCTCGTCGCGAGGAGCCGGTAGGGCGAGATCCGCGCCAGCGCCGGGGCGTCGAGCGCCGGGGCGTTCACGGCGTTCTTGATCGCGCCCGTCGCGAGGAAGTCCATGAGGAGCCGCGCCGCCTCGATGCCGACGTTCTCCTGGGCCTCGAGCGTCGAGGCGCCGAGGTGGGGCGTGAGCGTCGCGTCGTCGACCTCGAAGAGCGGGTGCTGCTTCGAGGGCGGCTCCTCCTCGAAGACGTCGAGGGCGGCGCCGCCGATCTTCTTCGCCCGGAGCGCCTCGGCGAGCGCGACCTCGTCGATGACGCCGCCGCGCGAGCAGTTCACGATCCGGACGTTCGGCTTCATCATGCCGAGCTGCTTCGCGCCGATCATGTGCTTGGTCTTGTCGTTGAGGGGCACGTGGAGCGTGATGAAGTCGGCCCGCTTCCAGACCTCCTCGAGGGAGACGAGCTCGACGCGCATCTCGCGCGCCATCTCCTCGGTGATGACGGGGTCGAAGCCCACGACGTTCATGTCGAAGGCGCGCGCCCGGCGAGCGACCTCCCGGCCGATCTTGCCGAGGCCGACGATCGCGAGCGTCTTGCCGCGGAGCTCGGTGCCGACGTTCTCCTTGCGCTTCCACTCGCCCTTCCGGACGCTCTTGTCGGCGCGCGCTATGTGCCGCGCCGAGGCGAGGAGGAGGGCGAACGTCTGCTCGCAGGCCGAGATCGTGTTGCCCTCGGGCGTGTTGACGACGAGGACGCCGGCCTTGGTGGCCGCCTCGACGTCGATGTTGTCGACGCCGACGCCGGCGCGCGCGACCGCCTTCAAGTTACGGCCCTTGGCGATCGCGTCCGCGGTGATCTTGGTCGCCGAGCGGACGATGACCGCGTCGTAGCCGGGGATCAGCTCGAGGAGCTCCTGGGGCGAGGTCTTGTCGCGCACGTCCACCTGGAAGCGGGCGTCCTCCTTGAAGATGGACACGGCCTCGGGGGCGAGACCGTCCGTGACGAGGACCTTCCACTCGACCTTCTGCACTGCGCCCTCCGGGGCGCGAATTCTACCTCGGGGGCAGCGTGGGGTCCGTCGCCTTCGGCTCCGGCCCCCCGCCCCCGGGGGCCGACAAATCCGCCCCCCGGCGGCGGACGTAGAAGAGAGCATGATCGAGATCGTCTTCGCCCTCGCCATCGCTCTCGGGGCGCTCGCCGCGCGGCTCACGGGGCACGACGGCGACGTCGAGGTTCAGCTCTGGCAGCTCGTGACTTACAGCGGCGCCGGCCTGTTGGCGATCGGGCTCGTCCGCGACCTCCTGATCCTCAAGTGTCGCGCCTGCGCTACGCCCAGGCGGGCGGGCGAGGTGCTCGTCTGCCTCGAGTCGGTCTCGGGCGTCCTGCTCGTCGGTTCCGGGCTCGGGCTCTGCGCCGCGTCGGTCGAGAAGGCGTGGCACCCCGCGCTCTCGACGCTCGGGTTCTTCGTGGCCGCGGTGTTCGTCGCGAGCGCCGGCGCCAAGGACGTGGTCCTCGCCTTCAAGCGGGAGCGCGACCATCTCAACGTCATCCCCTGGTGAGCCTCGGCCTTACGGGCCGTGAGCGTCCAGCTCGCGACGAGGACCTGGATCGCGAGGAAGAACGCGAACGGGAGCTCGTCCGAGATCGCCCAGAGCATGACCGCCGACACAGCGGCTCCGGGGCCGTAGAGGACCACGAGGGCCTTGCCGAGACCGGGTTTATGGCGCTTCACGATGAGCGCCGAGATCCAGCCGATCAGAACGACGGCGAAGTCTTTGTGGAACCGCCCGGGCTCCACGAGGACGAGAGACACTCAGCCGAAGGGAAGCGTCGCGGCGCCGAAGAGATAGAAGACGAACGCGAGGACGAGGAGGACCCGGAGGAGTGTTCGCAAGCCGTCGCTCCCTCGTGGTGATGAATACCCGTGGGCGCGGGCGCGGTTCAGAAGGCCGAGGCGCGCTCTCGTGTTCGCGGGGGCGACTCTCGCAAGCCCTTGTGCCACTTCCATCTTCACGCGAGTGCTTCATGCGAACGCGGGGAGCGCTTCCATCATCACGTGGGTGCTTCTCGCGGTTGCGGGGAGCGTCTCCATCATCGCGTGAGTGCCTCTCGCGAACGCGGGGAGCGTCACCATCTTCACGCGTGCGGCTCGCACGAACGCGGGGAGCGTCTGCATCTTCACGCGTGCGGCTCTCGCGAACACGGGGAGGGTCACCATCTTCACGCGTGCGGCTCTCGCCAACGCGGGGAGCGTCAGCATCTTCACGCGTGCGGTTCTCACGAACGCGGGGAGGGTCAGCATCTTCACGCGTGCGGCACTCACGAACGCGGGGAGCGTCTGCATCTTCACGCGTGCGGTTCTCACGAACGCGGGGAGAGTCACCATCTTCACGCGTGCGGCTCTCACGCGACGATGGAGGCTTTCCTCCATTTCGCGAGCAGCTTCCCTGTCCCTGTGCAGACCTTCCCTCTTCTCGCGAGCAGCTTCCTCGTGTTGATGGAGAGGTTCCCCCTTCTCGCGAGCAGCTTCCTCGTGTTGATGGAGACGTTCCATCTTCTCGCGAGCAGCTTCCTCGTGTTGGTGGAGACCTTCCCTCTTCTCGCGAGCAGCTTCCTCGAGTTGATGGAGACGTTCCCTCTTCTCGCGAGCAGCTTCCCCGTGTTGATGGAGACGTTCCCTCTTCTCGGGGTCAGCTTCCCCATGCTGATGGAGACGTTCCCTCTTCTCGTGAGCAGCTTCCCCGTGTTGCTGGAGACGTTCCCTCTTCTCGCGAGCAGCTTCCCCGTGTTGATGGAGACGTTCCCTCTTCTCGCGAGCAGCTTCCCCGTGTTGATGGAGAGGTTCCCTCTTCTCGGGGTCAGCTTCCCCATGCTGATGGAGACGTTCCCTCTTCCCGCGAGCGGCTTCCCTGTGTTGATGGACACGTTCCCCGTTCTCGGGGTCAGCGTCCCCGTATTGATGGAGAAGTTCCCCGTTCCGGGGGTCAGCTTCCCCGGGTTGATGGAGACGTTCCCCGTTCTTGCGAGCTGCTTCCCCGGATTGATGGAGAAGTTCCCCGTTCTCGGGGTCGACGTCCCTGAATTGATGGAGACGCTCCCCGTTCTCGGGGGCAGCGTCCCCGTGCTTATCGGGACGCTCCCCATTCTCGGGGTCAGCTTCCCCGTGTCGATGGAGACGTTCCCCGTTCACGAGAGCAGATTCCTCGTGTTGATGGAAGCGTCCTCCGCTCTCGAGAGCAGCGAACCTGTGTCGGGGGAGACGTTCCCCGGCTTGATGGAGACGTTCCAACGCCGAGACGCAGAGCGCGCGGAGGAGACGCAGAGGCGAGTCGACCGAGTCTCAGCGTCTCCTCAGCGTGCTCTGCGGTTCCGCGTTGTCCGTCTGTCCTGATCGCCGAGCGCTGTAGCGCGCGATCGTCAGTGAACGTCCGACAGCGACCCCGCTGTCAGGTCCTGCTGCGCCATGGTCCCGTCGGTCCAGCCAGCTGGGTCGGGGTTCCCGGCCAGGAAGTGCTCGAGCCAGGCCGTCGAGAACTGCTGGAAGGTGACGAAGGGCGCCGACCCCACCGCCGTGTCGCAGAAGACCGAGTGGCTGGCACCCGCGATCTCGATGTAGAGCTTCGAAGGAGCCTGCGTGGCGGCATCATAGAAGGGCTTCGGGTAGATCGCGGGGATCGCGAGGACGTCGTCCTGGGCGGCCTCGACGTGGAAGGGGACGGCGATCTTCGCCGCCTGCGCCTCGATCTGGGATGACCAGAACTGGTTCACGGGTGCGAGGGCGACGCACGTCTTGATGCGCGGGTCGTCGCCGGTCGCGTAGATGACCGTCGCGCCGCCGTAAGAGTGGCCCATGACGCCGATCCTCGTCGTGTCGATCGCGCCCGCGAGACTGCCCGTCCCCGAGCTGGCGTTCACGAGAGCGTCGATCGCGCCGCGTAGCTGGGTGCTCCAGTCGGGCGTGCTCGTCGAGGTGATGTTCGGCTGCTGGAAGAGGGCGGCCACGAAGCCGCGCGACGCCAGGTGGTCGGCGATCGTCGTGTAGAGAGCCGTCGTCGATAACCAGCCGTGATTGATGACGACGAGAGGTCTCGGTGTCGTCGGGGCGACGGGCATGCGGACGTCGATCGTGCTCGACTGGCCGGCCGTGGTGACGTTGAGCGTGACCTGGGTCGTCGAGTACGGACCGGCCGCGCTCGGATCGGCCGGGCCGCCGACGAGCGGCACGCCCGGAGAGGGCGTGGGAGGCGCGGCGGACGGGGGAGCCGTGGCGCCGGGAGCCGCCGCTCCGGTCGGGGCCGCGGTAGCGGCGGAGGATGAGCCCGCCGACGAGCCCCCGCCCCCGGTCCCGCTGCATCCGAGCGCCCCGAACGGGGCGAGCGCCAGTACGGCGATGATCGACGAACCCCGGTTACCTCTCAACACGCCCTCCACTCGGGCGATGAGAGGATCACATCCCTTGCCAATGACCCGGGGAGCTCGCGGGCAAGTCAACACTCGACTTAGCCCGTAAAGCGCTGCTGACGAACCCGGGTGGACTGGTCACTCGGAGACCAGCACTTTGCAGAAAGCTCACTCCGAAGGCGGACGGAGCGGATCCTTCCCGAGGTTGCCCGCCTTGCGGTCCTTCTCGAGGATCCGGTCGAACTTCTCGGGATCCTTGACCGCGATCTCGGCGCGGGACTTCTCCTTGTAGTCGAGGCCCTTCTCGCCGTGGAAGCCGCCCTTCATGACGTGGCCGGTGCCGCCCACGATGAGGCGCTCGAGCTGGGGCTTCTTGCACTCCGGGCAGTCCTTGAGCTTCGGGTCGTTCATCTTCTGGAAGGTCTCGAAGCGGTGGCCGCAGGCGTTGCAGGCGTAAGGGTAGTGGGGCATGCCGAGATTCTAGAGCGCTTATTCGACCTTCGCGAGCATCCCCTCGGCCTTCCTAAGGTCCTCGACCGTATCGATCTCCGTCCACGGGAGGTCGGGGCACTTCACGGCGCGGAGGTCGAGCCGCTCGGCGCAGCCTTCGAGCGCGTGCTCCCACTCGTAGTCCTTGGTCGTCTTTTCGCGCTCGGCCATCCACTCGAGGAGGATCGCCTGGCCGGCGGGCGTGATGCGCCCCACGCCGACGCTCTCGCCCTGGAAGGCGAGCGCGCGGTCGCGCGTCTTCTTGCGGAGCTCGCGGACCTTGCCCTGGGGTCCGCGCACCTTGACGGCCTCCTCGTCCTCCTCCTTGCCGTGGCCGACGAGGAGGGCGTTCCCGACGCTCGCGGGCTCGAGGAGAGGTCGCAGGAGCTCGCGCGGGTAGAGGAGGTCGGCGTCCATGAGCTCGATGTCGCCCGTCCACTTCTCCTTCGCGACGTGGCGGAGACCGACCGCGAGCGAGTAGCCGCTCCCGGACTTCTCGAAGTCGTCGTTGGCGAGGACCGTGAGCTTCGTGCCGCGAGGCGCGCCGCGCTCGGCGAGCCGGTCGATCTGATCGCGGCGATAGCCGACGACGAGGATGATGTCCGGGACGCCCCAGGCCGCGAGGTGCTCGATGTGGCGGGCGAGGAGAGGCTTCTTCCCGACCTCGATCATGGACTTCGGGCGCTCGTCCGTGAGGGGCTTCAAGCGCTTGCCCTGACCGGCGCACATGATGACCGCGGCGCGGACGTTGTTCTTCAACGGACCCTCCTCACGGCACGCAGCGCGAAGATCCTACCGTCCGCGCGGGCGCGCGGATACCGCGCACGGGCGTCGAGAGTGTCCGTTTTCGCTCGTCCCTGACGCCGTCCCGAAGCGCGGGGCGGGGGAGGAGACGGCACGCTCCGCGCTCGGGATCCGCGCGGAGGATCGAATGCGTGGCGCCCCCCTCGTCCGCGACGTGGCCGACACCGCGCGGTGGGTCGCTGCCTACCGCGCCCTCGAGAGCGAGCGGCCCGGAGCCCACTTCCACGACCCGCTGGCGCGGCGGCTCGCGGGAGAGCGAGGTTTCGAGATCGTCGCGTCGGTGCCTCGCCTCTTGAACGAGGACTGGGCGCTCACGGCGCGGACGGTGCTCATCGACGAGATCATCATGCGCGAGGTGGCGTCGGGCGTGGACACCGTGCTCGACCTCGGCGCCGGGCTCGACACGCGGCCTTACCGGCTCGCGCTCCCGCGCGACCTCCTCTGGGTGGAGGTGGACCAGGAGCCGCTCCTCCGGGAGAAGGAGGAACGGCTCGAAGGGGAGAGGCCCGTCTGCTCCCTCGAGCGCGTCGCGCTCGACCTCTCGCGCGAAGACGAGCGGCGCGGGCTCTTCGCGCGGCTCGGAGCGACCAGGAAGCGCGTCCTCGTCCTCACCGAGGGGCTCCTCATCTACCTCCGTCCCGAGGACGTGACCGCGCTCGGACGCGAACTCGCCGCGGCGGGCTTCTCGCGGTGGCTCCTCGACGTGGGGTCGCCCGGTCTCGTCCGCGTCTTCATGCGCCGCGGGAGGACGTTCCTGGACGCGGCCCCCATGCGCTTCGGACCGGCGGAGGGAGTCTCCTTCTTCGAGCCGCTCGGCTGGAGGTCCCTCGAGGTGCACTCGAAGCTCAAGGCGGCCGCGCGGCTCGGCCGGCTCGGCGTCTTGCTCCGGCTCGCGTCCCTCCTGCCCGATCCCGGCGGGCGCAACCTGGGCATCGTGCCGTGGTCGGGCGTCTGTCTCCTGGAGAGGAAGTGACCCGTGCGCCGTCTCGGAAACGCCCTCCAGGCGCGGCTTCTGGCCTGGCTCGAGCGCACTCTCCTCCTCCGTTCGGAGCGACTCCAGCGCTTCCTCGTCGTCCGGCACCTCGGAGCCTTCCGTGCGCTGCTCGGGCGCCTCGAGCGGCCGCCCTCGCGCGTCGCGGTCGTGGGTGGCGGACTCTTTCCGCGCACCGTCATCGTTCTCCGCGAGCTTCTGCCCACGAGCGAGCTCGTCGTCATCGACGCGAGCCCGGCGAACGTCGCGACCGCGCAGCAGTTCCTGGCGGCGAAGGAGGACGGACTGCGCGGCGTGAGCTTCGTCGTCGGGTGGTTCGAGCCGGAGCACGCCCGGGGCTTCGACCTCGTCGTGATCCCGCTCGGTTTCGCCGGAGACCGTGACTCTCTCTACTCGACTCCCGGCGCGGCGGACTCCGCGACCCCGCTCGTGATCCACGACTGGGCCTGGCGCCGGCGCGGCGATGCCTCGGAGTGCGTCGGAGGCTTCCTCTTGCGGCGTCTCAACCTCGTCCGCGCGAGTTAGGCACTGTTTGGAAACTCGACCGGAGGCCGTTCGCGGAGGTCGAGTTTCCAGACAGTGCCGCCAG